>Ga0209614_1000501_pt1 | contig 33894 bp, 26 predicted proteins | sample BlaSprsedimmetaG_FD_185484 | JGI IMG/M metagenome (GOLD analysis project Ga0209614, IMG submission 185484) | Hot spring sediment bacterial and archeal communities from California, USA to study Microbial Dark Matter (Phase II) - Blank Spring... ... | reverse complement strand
CCGCGACCAGGGCTGACGGTCCGCACCCTGACCACCCCCACGCCGGCGCCGGTCTCCACGCCGGCCCCGCGCTTCGTCCCCATCCAGATCCTGGTCTATTACGACGGTAACAACGACTACCAGCCAGGCGCCGGAGAGGGCGTCGTGGGTATCTCGGCTCAAGCTCACGAGATCGCCACCAACCAACTCCTGGCTCATGGCTTTACCGACGAACGGGGCAGCGTCGAGTTCACCGTATCCAGCACCGGGCCTGTGCGCGTGAGCGTCCCCTTCTTTGGATTCAGCCAGCTGGTGTCCAGCGAAGGAGCGAGCATCTACCTGCGCATCCCTCCCCAACCACACACCGCAGGAAGCCCCTGACCGATGGATAGATCAACCCCTCCCCCAACATCAGGGACCCCATCAGCTGTCGAACCGGGCCCGTCCCGGCGGGGCTGCCTGGTCCTCTTACCCCTCGTCGGCGGCGTGCTCCTCTTGCTGCTGGCCATCGCGCTGATCGTCTTCCTGGGGCTGCGCAACGCCCTCGACCGGAAAGAGGCGAATCCCGGCATCCCCCTGGAAGTGGTCAAGCTGACCCCCACCGCCATCCCCACCATCCAGGTCTCTCCCCTGCCCGTGCCCAGTTGTGAGACGATCATCAGCAGCGACGACGTACAGGTATCCGTATCCCTGCCAGTTTCCCTCACCATCGGCGGTGAGGCGCTCCCCATCCTGCCGGTCGTGCTGGATGCCGCGGGATGGACCTATCCAACCGAGTATTCCGGTGCTGCGGCCTGGATTTGCGGGACGGTAGTCAACTATGTCCTGGGAATAGAGCCAACGCCCGAAAACGAGGCTCGACTGAACAGGCTGAGGCCAGGGGACGAGATCAAAGTCCACCTCTCCAACGGCGCGACGTTCCTGTTCCGTTTTGCCGAGCGCCGGGAGACGGAACCTCACCAGACCCAAGTGTTCGACCAGGTGAGGCCCCGCCTCACGCTGATCATGGAGCAGAACAGCGGCACGTGGCAAGTCGCCACTGCGGATTACGTGTCGGAGACGGAACCGGTCCAACCTCCGGCCGGGGTATTGGTCCAACCGGGCCAACCGGTGCGGGTGGGCGACGCCCAGATCACCGTCCTCCGGGGACACGCCGAGCGAGCCACGGGTCTCCCGGCCGGGACGATGTATTACATGGTCGAATTCGGGGTCGAAAACGTCGGGACCGGGCCCCTGGACCCTGCCGCCTTCAGCATGCAGTTGCAGGATAATGTGGGCATCGTCTATCTGCTCTCACCCGAGGGTAGCGCGGCCGGGGAACACGGACCTCTCAGCGGCCCCCTTCAGCCCGGAGAGACAGCCCAGACCACCGCCGGTTACCTGGTGCCGGAGACGCTCCCCGGCCCGGCCCTCGTCTGGACGTTCATCCCCCAGCCGGGGTCCGAGTCTCGGGTCAGTGTGAGCATCCCCTACGAGGCGACTATGCCAGAGCCGAGCGCCGCTGGCAAGGCCGAGGTGGCGCTGGACGCAGACGGCACATTTTTGGACAGCAGCGGCGCCATCCTGATCATTGCCGGGCAAGTGCGCAACGTGGGCGGGGAATCGCTGACGGTCAACCTGGCCGACATCAGCCTCACCTCCAGCGCCGGCATGAGCGCCCTGCGCAGCGCAGCGCCGCCCCTGCCCTGGACGATCGAGCCGGGCCAGACCCAGGTGTTTGAGCTCCAATACGAAAAACCGGGCGCTTCGACGGTGCTGCTGTCGCTGCTGGGCTACTCCTTCGAGATCCGCGGACTGTAGGCGCCATCCTGCAAACGGGCGGTGAAATCGAGCGTCAACTCTCGATTGGCCAAGTCATCGCTTCCGACGTCACAATCCAGCAGCCGCACCTCGACGGTGACCGGCGTCCCCTCAGCCTGCTTCCCCGGCAGAGGCGCGCCAGGGGCCATCGCCTCGCCGATAGAGACCAGGGCCTGGCACGTCCCCACGCCATCAACCTGAGCTGTACCCGCATACGCGCCCCGAGCGGGCGCCAGGCGGTCGGGCGGGATCGCCAGTTGGACCGTCGCCCCATGCCCCTCACCTATTCCCTGCTGGGAAACCAGGACCGTACCCGCAAGGCGGTAAGGCCGTCCTAGGCAGCCCGTCGCCTCTGCGATGTCGCCAGCCCGCAAAGCAGCCCGCACCCGACTGCTGTTCACCACCTCTCCCTGCCACACCACCGGTTCGACGATGCGCACGGCGAACCCGCTCTCCACTCCCAACCGCCGCAGGAACGGGATGTCCCCCTCTCGCCGATGACCAAAGGCGATGTCTGGGCCGCCCCACAATTCGACCAGGTGAAAAAAACGGTCCAACAACTGGACGAAATCTTGGGCCGAGGTGTGAGCCAGACTCGTAGTAAAGGGCAGCACGACCAACAGATCGAGGGTCAGCTCGGCCAGCAGCCTGGTCCGTTCCTCCACCGTCGTCAGCGCGGGAGGAGGATCATAGCCCAGCACTGTCGCCGGATGCGGGTCAAAGGTCAGGACAACGGCGGCATTTCCAGTGGTGTGGGCCGACTTGGCCATATCGGTGATGAGCCGCTGATGTCCCCGGTGAACGCCGTCAAATACTCCCACCGTTACGTAGGAGCCCGAGACGGACGGCGCCTGCGCCAGGATGCGAGCGGGGTCCTTGGAATCATCGAGCCGCAGGACGTGCATATCCATACTCAACCGAAGCGCTCCGGCTGGCAGAACACCTTGTGGGGACGCCACACGTCCGCGGAGAGATCGCGTACCACCAGCGCCAAAAAGAGCGCGCCGGGGCCATAGACACGAGCCATCTCCTCCCCCCGCTCTCCTCCCGATAGGATGCCAGGTGAGGAGGCAGCGACGGCCTGACCGGAGCAGAGCTGCTGGGCCGCCTCGGCGTCCACGTGCAGCGCCGGAAAGTGGCTCAAGGCCGCGTCTATGGGATGCAGCAGATCGGGCCAGCGGGCCTCATCCACCGCCTGCGCCAATCGCTCCAGCGGGACGGCGTCGGTCAGGAGAAATGAGCCGCTCGCCAGCCGGGTCAAGCCGGTGAGGTGAGCGCCACAGCCCAAGGCCTGCCCCAGGTCGTGGGCCAGCGCCCGCACATAGGTCCCCGACGAACATGCCACTTCCAGCACTCCATGGGGCGGCTCCCAGGCCGTCAGTTCCAGCCGGGAGATCTCTACCTGGCGCGCTTTGCGCTGCACGATCTCCTCCACGTCATCTCCCCGCCGGGCCAGCCGGTGCAGAGAGACGCCCTGATGTTTGAGCGCCGAGTAAATCGGCGGCGTCTGGGTGATCCAACCTCGAAACTGGGCCAACGCCACCTCGACTTGCTCGCGTCCCACCTCGACCGGGGCCTGAGCCACGATCTGGCCCGCGGAGTCGTAGGTATCGGTGGTCACGCCCAGGCGCACGTGGGCCCGGTAGACCTTGGGCCTGCCCATCAGATACTCGGCCACCCGGGTAGCCCGTCCGACACAGACGAGCAGCACGCCCGTCGCTAATGGATCGAGGGTGCCGGCATGTCCGACGCGCCGCAGGCCAGTCAACGCGCGGACACGACTCACCACGTCGTGGGAGGTGAGACCGCGAGGCTTGTCGAGATTGAGGATTCCTTCCGGCGTAGCCATACCGCACGTTATCTGGACTGGCGCATCAGAGCACGCAGAGCGGGCAGTACCACGGACTGAACCTCTGCCAAAGAGCCAGGGAGGCTACAACCAGCCGCGAGGGTGTGACCACCTCCACCGAGCTGCAGGGCCACTTGCGCCACGTCCAGACCGGGGACAGCGCGCAGTCCCACCTCGACCCGTCCATCTTGGCGCTCGACAAAGACAGCCGCGACGTCAGCATCGCTGGCACTGACCAAAAAACTGACCAACCCGGCATCGCCGTTCCCCATGTAGCCGGCAGTACGACGCATGTCCAACGAAATGGAGGCCCAAATCATGCGATCCTGGACTTGCAACGTGGTCAGCGCCTCCTTCCACAACAGAATTGCCGCGGTAGGCCGATTGTCTAGCGCGTGTTGTGTAATGTAAGGCAGAGAAGCGCCCGCGTTCATCAAGCGCAGCGTCGTCTCCATCACCTGGGTGGTGACGTTGCTGGTGCGAAAGCCCCGCGTGTCGGTGACGACACCGGTCAGCAAGCAGGTCGCCAGCTCGGCATCCAGCGAGATCGCCAAATAGTCCAGCAGCCACAGCACGATCTCGACCGTGGATGAGACTGACGAATCCACCAGATTGACGTCCCCGAACTGTAGATTGGTCACGTGGTGGTCAATATTGAGCAGCGGCACTTGCCCAAAGGCCGGTAACTGGGCCAGATGCGCCACACGTTCCAAATCGGAACAATCGAGGGTGATCACAAGATCGAAGGGGTCGTGCACGTCTTCGACCACCTCTTCGACGCCGGTGATATAGTCAAAGCGTTCGGGAACAGGGTCGGGACAGGCCAATGTCGGTTTCAACCCCAACTGGCGCAGTCCCCGTCCCAGCCCCACCAGGCTGCCGATGGCATCGCCATCGGGTGAGAGGTGACAAATCAACAAAGGGCGACGAGCCGAATGAATCAGTCGGCTAGCCTGCTCCAACATCCTGTTCTTCTTCATCAAACCCCAATTCATCCAGGATACTGGCGATATGCTCACCGCGCTCTAGCGAGGGATCGTGATGAAAAACTAGCTCTGGTGTATTGCGCAGCCGCAGTCGGCGGCCCAACTCGCGCCGCAGCCACCCGGCAGCACTGTCGAGACCGGCCTGCACATCGGCCTGTACATCCGGATCCCCCAACACGCTAAAGTGCACATCAGCGTGTCGCGCATCAGGTGTGACGGTTACACCGGTGATAGTGACCATGCGTAAGCGCGGGTCATTGACCTTGCGATCCAACAGCTCGACCAGGTGGGTGCGAATCAGGTCGGCGACTCGACGTTGATACTTTTTACCCATTGGCAAGTCCGCTCCCCTTTACGCGGTTTTCTCCCGCTCCTTCACATAGAACTGGATCACATCTCCCAGCACGAAATCATCGAACCCATCCAACCCGATGCCACATTCGAATCCCGTCCGCACCTCGCGCACATCCTGCTCAAACCGTTTGAGGGATGCAACGTGACCATCGTAGAGGGGCTCCCCGTCGCGGAGCACTCGAGCGCGGGCGTTTCTCCGGGCCTCGCCGCTGCGGACGTAGCATCCTGCGATGACACCAATTTTGGGAATTCTAAACATCGCCCGCACATCCGCCTCGCCCACGACCACGTCCACGTAGGTCGGCTCCAGCAGCCCTTTGAGCGCCTTGTCAACCTCGTCAATCAGCTTGTAGATGATTTCATAGGTGCGAATGTCCACCCCTTCATTCTCTGCCATACGACGCGCCGCAGCATCGGGATAGACCTGGAACCCTACGACGATGGCGTGAGAGGCGATAGCCAGATTGATATCCGATTCGCTGATATTGCCGGCAGCGGCGTGGATGATGTTCACTTTCAATCCCTCTCCGCCCAGCTTTTCCAGCGAGCTGACAATAGGCTCGATGGAGCCCTGTACATCGGTCTTGACGATCAGATTGAGTTCCCTGACTTGACCGGCCTGGATGCGGCTGGAAAAATCGTCGAGGGTAAACGCTCTGACCGGAGCAGCGGACCGGGCATCCAACTCTTCCTGCCGCTTGGCCACGATAGCCCGGGCAGTCCGCTCATCCGGCACGACCTTGAACATCTCCCCGGCCTCGGGTACGTCAGAGAGTCCCAGGATCAACACCGGCGTCGAAGGGAGCGCCTCCTCGACCGGGTTGCCAAACTCGTCCAGCATCTGGCGGATGCGGCCGTGGGCCAGCCTGGCCACTACCGTATCGCCGATGCGCAGCGTACCGTTCTGGACGAGCACCGTAGCCGTGGCTCCCCGCGTGCGTTCCAGCTGCCCTTCCAGCACCGTGCCCACTGCCGGCCGATCGGGGTTGGCCTTGATCTCGGTCGAATCCGCGACGAGCAAAATCGCCTCCAACAGGTCTTCCAGGCCGATCTGTTTCTTCGCCGAGACCGGGACGCATAACGTGGTGCCCCCCCAATCGTCAGGCACCAGCCCCATATCGGCCAACTGCTGCTTCACCCGTTCTGGCTGGGCAGTCGGCTTGTCTATTTTGTTGACGGCGACGATGATAGGCACGCGAGCAGCTCGGGCGTGATTGATAGCCTCCACCGTCTGCGGCATCACACCATCGTCGGCTGCCACCACCAACACCGCGATGTCGGTGGTGTGGGCGCCCCGCGCCCGCATCGCCGTGAACGCCTCGTGGCCGGGTGTATCAAGAAAAGTAATGCTCCGTCCATCGTGCTCCACTTGATGAGCGCCGATGTGCTGTGTGATACCGCCGGCTTCACCGGCCACCACGTCGGTCTCCCGAATAGCATCCAGCATGGACGTCTTGCCGTGATCCACGTGTCCTAGAATAGTGACCACCGGCGGACGTGATTTGAGGTTCTGGGGGTCTTCGGCGGCATAGAGACGGTCCCATAACACCGTTGGGCCCTCGTCTTCCACGTCCTCAGCGATAGGTGTCTCTTCCCGAGGTTCAAATCCCATCTCCTGGGCCACGATGGCGGCCGTCTCGTAATCTATTTGCTGGTTGATGTTCGCCATCACCCCAGCTTTCATCAGCTCTTTGATGACAACGATGGGTGTCACATCCATCAGGGCAGCCAACTGCCGCACTGTCACAAAGTCCGGTATCTCGACCACCTGTGGTTCTCGGATCTGTGCCTGCTCGTTCATTACCCCACTCCCTTCTTCTCCCTGCTGTCGTCGGAATCCACTGTCACATCATCAGGTAGACCCCTCGCGTACTGTTCCAGATCAAACATATTCTCGGCCGTCAACGTCACGTTCAAGGCTCGTGCCAGTTGATCCCGCGCCAGGGCCCTGTCCCAACAGCGCTGCTGGCGACACAGATAGGCGCCCCGCCCATTCTGTTTGCCCGTTTCATCCACAATCACCGCACCGTCGGGCGTACGCACGACACGCACCAATTCTCGCTTGGGGCGCGTCGTGCGACAAGCAATGCACATACGCTGCGGCACGTGCTTGGGTCGGCGCGGCTTTTTACCCATGCCCACATCATCCTAAATAGTCGTCCCAATCCTCAGAGCGCCGGCTCTCCTTGCGCCGCCGATGAGCGACGACTCGACCCAATTCTTCGTCATAGACCAACTCTAGGCGCCGGCGGCGTTCCCGTTTGCGGTCTTCATCATCATCATCTTCTTCTTCCCACAACTCGGTCTCGGGAACCAGTTCCCACTCCTCTCCAACCCCTGCTCCCTCGACCACGGGAGCAGGTTCAGGCTCCACCACTGCTTCTTCGACGTCCTCTGCCGCTTCGACCTCAACGGCCTCGACAGCAACAGGGGGCGCCGCTTCTTCGATCACCTCTTCGACTGCCGCCAATTCCTCCGCGGCCGGCTCTACCGCTACCTCTGCCGCCTCCGCGACCATCTCCGGTTCCTCAGCCGCAGGCTCGACCAGCTCCTCAGCCGGCTCCAGCTCCTCGACCTCTATCGCGGCTTCGACGGGGGCGCTCTCCTCTGCCTCCACGAGCGCCTCGGGCAACTCCTCTTCAGCAGGAACGGGTTTCTCCTCCAGGCCCAGCGCTTCGACACACTGCTTGATCTCGGTCAGGCTCTTGGGGCCAACACCGTCCAGCTTTAACAGCCCCTCGTCTCCCTCGGCCAGCAAATCCATCACGTCCCCCACGGTCTCTAGCTCTGACCGTTCCAAATGGCCCAGAACGCGAGGGCTCAACCCGATCTCGCCCAATGGGATTTCGTAGGATTGGGAGGGAATGAGGGCGCGAGCGGCCGCAATCTCTGCTCGACGCTCCATCTCGGCAGCCTTGATACTGGCCCGCCGAGCGGCCTCCTCCCGCATCAAGCGGGCCCGTTCGGCGTCACGGAGCGAAACGTAATACCCGCGCACCCCTTCGATCACCTGCCGCATAGTGAGCAGTTCCTCACTGTTATACGGCATCTTTTCCTGCTCGTGCTGTCCCAGAATGCTGGCGACGGTGGGAAGCAGTTCTGCTGCCACTCCCAAGGCCGGTAACACGTCGGGGTCCTGGTTGACCTGCTGCAACGCCCACGTCGCTGCCTCGGTGACTCCCTGGATGTCTATGCGCCAGCCAGTCAGCTTGGCCGCCAAGCGGGCGTTCTGTCCCGCCCGGCCGATAGCCAGCGAAAGCTGATCGTCGGGCACGACCACGTTGGCCGTCTTGCCCTCAAAGGGATCCTCCTCCAATTGCACGCTCAACACCCTGGCCGGGCTGAGAGCCTTGGCGATGAAGGAAGCGGCATTGGGACTCCACTCGATGACGTCAATCTTTTCTCCGCCCAGTTCGTTGACGATGGACTGAATGCGCACACCGCGCATACCCACGCAGGCGCCCACCGGATCCACGCCCGGCTGACGGGCGACCACGGCCACCTTGGAGCGGGAGCCAGCTTCGCGGGCAATGGACTTGATCTCGACGGAGCCGTTGAAAATCTCGGGCACTTCTAGTTCCAACAGTCGGCGCAGCATATTACTGTGACTGCGCGAGACCACGATCTGCGGCCCGCGGCCGGTTTTGCGCACTTCCAACACATAAGCCCGCAGCCGCTGATGCAGGCTGTATCGTTCTCCAGGCACCTGTTGGCTGCGGGGCAGAATGGCATCCGTGCCCTCCATGTGAATCGTCACGGCCTGCTGCTTGACGCTCTGAACCGTGCCGTGAACGATCTCTCCCTCCTGCTGAACATAGTGGGCATACCGGGCATCCCGCTCCGCCTCGCGGATACGCTGCAGGATGATCTGCTTGGCGCTTTGAGCTGCAATGCGACCGAAATCGCTGGGGGTGTCCTCCACCATCACCATGTCCCCCACCTCGACGTTGGTTTGGATGGCGCGCGCCTTCTCCAGTTCAATCTCCAAGGCATTGTCTGTGACTGTCTCCACGACTTGCTTTTCGACAAAGATACGGGGATTGCCAGTCTCTAGATCAATCTGAGCTGTGACGTTCTGATTAACGTCGACATCGGTATCGCGACGATAGGCCGATACCAATGCCATTTCCAAAGCCTCTAGCACGACGTCCCTGGATAGACCCCGGTCGCTACAGATTTGATTGAATGCCAGTAAGAACTCGGACTTCATCCTCTCTCTCCCGCTGACAGGAACTTGCTTCTTCCACCAGCTCGATACATCCTTTCAAAAAGAAAAGTGGGGCTCGCCCACTTCTCATCAACGTACTCTATACTGGTGGAGATTATAACATATACACCCTGAACAGGCAAGTGATTTTCGCGTTCAGGTCAATTTTGTAGCCCTGCCCGGTTGTGCTATAATCATACCATCTTGACTCGCCTTACTCAAGGTCACAGGGGGAGGAATTGATGACCGAAACTGTCAAACAGATTGAAGAAAAATTGACCCTGCGAAACCGCATCCTTGGCTTGCTGCTGCGCAATGCTCGCGAGCAGGCTGAAAAGACCAAGCGCGAATGTGCCGATGCGCTAGGGGTATCTAGCAGTACCATCACTGCCTTTGAGGATGGACGTAAACCTATCTCCCTGCCAGAATTAGAGGTCCTCGCCTACCTGGTTGATACACCCATCCCCTCTTTCTGGGACCCCACGCCAGAACTGGCGCCCCCAGAAGAGCATGCCCAGTTGCAACTAGAGCACATCCTGGCCCTGCGCCATCGCATCATAGGGACACTCCTGCGCCAGGCCCGCCTGGAAGCAAATATGACCCAGAACGACCTGGCAGAGGTGATAGGATGCTCCTCCAGCACCATCTCATCCTACGAATACGGAGAGCGGCCCATCCCCCTGGCGGAATTGGAGGTTTTGGCAGACCGCCTGGATGTCCCCACAGACTACTTTCTCGACCAACAGGATGGATCAATAGGGGCATGGCACCAGCGCCAAAAGACCTGGCGGCAGTTCAACAAACTTGATCCAGACGTACAGAATTTCGTCATCCAACCCATCAACATCAAATATCTCGAAGTGGCTATGAAATTGGCCGAGATGCCCGCCGGCGCGCTGCGCGACATCGCGGCGGGACTGCTGGACATCACGTACTAGCTGCAATACGGCCCAGTTCAGGTTTCGATGGACATGTAAGGCGGATTGGGCAATCCGTCCCATGCTGCTCGACCGTATTGGTGCGAGCCGCAAATCGCAGATCGGGGGTATGACTAGCAATGACAGACGAAACGACTTTTGCACAGACGCTCAAAGATGAAGGACTGCGATTGTTTCAAGAGGGGTTGTACGAAGAAGCCATCGCTAAATTCGAACAGGCTCAAACCGCGTTCACCGACGAGGGGAACGAGCTTGAAGCCGCCGAGATGATCAACAACCGGGGCGTCATTTACCGCATGCAAGGCGAGTGGGACAAGGCTATCGCAGCCCTGGAAAACGCCCGCGCGGCCTTCATACGACTGGACGACCCAAGCCGCGAGGCTCAGGCGCTGGGCAACCTGGGCGGCGTGTACGCCAGCCAGGGCGAACGGGAAAAAGCCCAGACCTCTCTGCAACAGGCCGCCGACATCTTTGCCGAGCTGGGCGACGACCAGCGCCGGGCAGAGACGCTGCAAGCCCTGGGAGTCCAACTGTGGAAGACGGGGGAGCGCAGCAGCGGCCTGGCAGTGTACGAGACCGCTCTGCACACCCTGGAAAAACCGACCGCCAGCCAAAAAGCACTGCGCGGCCTGCTCGGCTTGCGGAACCGACTGCTGGGCAAAGAGGAAGAGGGCAAATAATCGCTTCGCCCTGCGGAGACTAGCTCCGCAGCGTCGCCCCCACTTCCCGTTCCAACCGGCGAACAATCTTGCCCCGTAGCTTGGCCACCTCTCGGTCGGTCAACGTCCGGTCATCTGCCTGATACGTCAGGCGATAGGCCAGGCTCTTTTTACCGCCCCCCACCTGTGCCCCGCGGTACACATCGAACAGCACCACCGAGCGCACCAGGGCGCCGCCCGTCTGGGCGATGAGATCGTGCACGCGCACCGCCGGCACATCCTCCTCCACCACGACCGCCAGGTCCTCGTACACCGGCGGATGGACAGAGAGGGGAGCCATCCTATAGGACACCCCCCAGTCGAACAGCAGCCCATCCAGGTCGAACTCGAGCACACAGACCGACTGTGCGGGCAGATCGAACCCGTCCCGCACCAGGGGATGCAGTTCTCCCATCACCCCCACCCCACGGCCCGCGACGCTCACCCGGGCGCACCGCCCTGGATGGAGGGCCGGGTGCGTCCCCGGCTCAAAAGCCCCATCCAACTTTAGCCCCGCCAGTAACGCCTCTACCACCCCCTTGAGGTCGTAGAAATCCACCAGCGCCCGATCCTGACCCGCCATCCATGAGCGCGCCTCACGTGGACCGGTCATCACGATACACAGCCGCCGCAGCTCGTCCGGCAGCGTCTGGCCCCTCACCGGCAGATAGACCGCGCCGATCTCGAAGAGGAACACCCGGTCAACGAAACGGAGATTATCCCGGACTGTGTGAAGTGCCGAGGGGAGCAGCGTCTGCCGCAGGACGTCCCGCTCCGCCGAGAGGGGATTGAGCACATGCAAATAGTCGTCCGGGTCGGAAGCTGGCCCGCCGAGCCGCAGCTTGCCCTCATCCTCCAGGTTGACCAGCGAATAGGTAATGATCTCGTTCAACCCACACCCCACCAACAGGTCCCGCACACGCTCCGCCCCCTCCAGACGATGATTGGTTCGCTGCGGGGGGAGTTCGTCCCGCATCAACGTCGTCGGGAAGCGATCGTACCCCCAGATGCGCCCCACCTCCTCGACCAAATCCACCGGCCGTTCGACGTCCTGGCGGTGGGAGGGAACCGTCACCTGAAAGATGGGCAAATCGGTCTCCGGATCGGTCGCCGGTTGAACCTGGAATTCCAGCGAGGTGAGAATCCGCGCCATCTCCTCCGTCGGCACCTGGACTCCCAGGATACGCGTGGCATAGGCCGGGTCGAAGGGGATGACCCGCTGCGGCTGCTGACCGGGATAGACATCCCCGACGACCGGGACGACGCTCCCTCCCGCCAACCCGGCCATCAGGTGAGCGGCCCGGGCCGCCGCCTTGACCGTCAGCTCGGGGTCCACCCGCCGCCCAAAGCGCTGGCTGGCGTCACTTGCCAGCCCCAACAGCCGCGAGGTCCGGCGGACGCTGATGAAATCGAAATTCGCCGACTCTAGCAGCACGTCGGTCGTGTCCTCGGTCACCTCGCTCTCCAGTCCGCCCATCACACCGGCCACCGCCACCGGGCCGCCGCCATCGGTAATCAACAGCATCTCCCCATCAAAAGTGCGCAGCGTGCCATCCAGGGTCTCCATCTGCTCGCCGGGCTGGGCGCGGCGCACGATGATCGCCGGCCGGTCCTCGCCCGGCTTGGCCCGCAGGATATAATAGTCGAAGGCGTGCAGAGGTTGCCCCAGTTCCAGCATCACATAGTTGGTGACGTCCACAATATTGTTGATGGGACGCATGCCAGCGCGGCGCAGCCGCATCTGCATCCAGAAAGGCGAGGAGCCCACCTCGATGCCCTGGATCAAGGCCGCCGAGTAGCGGGGGCACAGATCAGGATCGGCGATCTCCAAGGTCAGGAAATCGGGTGCCGGGGTCAGGTCAGATGGATGCCGATCCAGCACCTGGAGCGCGTCCCGTCGCAGGGGCACATTCAGCAGCGCGGCCACCTCCCGGGCGACGCCAAAGACAGACAGCACGTGTCCGAACGGGCCCTTGATGTCGAACTCGAGCACGGCGTCGCCCAGGTACTCGACCAGGGGCGCGCCCACCGGCGCGTCTTCGGGCAGGTAGATGATGTCCCCGTGCCGGTCGGCCAGGCCCAGCTCCTTCTCGGAGCAGACCATACAGCGGGAGGAGACGCCCCGAATGGTGGCCTGCTTGAGCGTTTTGATCTGCCAACCCTCGGCGTATCCGTCGTACAGGGATGTCCCCTCCATCGCAAAGGCGACCTTGAGGTGCACGTCCTCTTGACCTCGGAGGTCCAGCAGGCTGGGCGGCCCCGCGACGACCGTCTCCCGCTCCGCTCCCCCATAGTCCACCTCGGCCAGCACCAACCGGTCGGCGTTGGGGTGAAAATGCACGGCGCGGATCTCGCCCACGACCACCCGCTTCGGATCCCAGGGCAGTTCGGCCTCCGGCTGCCCAATGTACTGGATCGTCTCCACCTCCAGCCCGGCCAGCGTCAGCCGTTCGGCCAGTTCAGAGATGGGAATGGTGATGTCCACATAATCCTTGAGCCACGATAATGGTACCCGCATGAGAATTCTCCTCCTCGTTAGAACTGGCGCAAGAACCGCAAGTCGTTCCCATAGAACAAGCGGATGTCGTCAATCGAGTGCTTGAGCATCGCGGGCCGCTCCACGCCGGGACCGAAGGCAAAACCGCTCCACACGTCGGGGTCGTACCCGCCATTTTGCAGCACGACCGGATGGACCATCCCCGCGCCGGCGATCTCTAGCCAGCCGCTGTACTTGCACACCCGGCATCCCTGTCCCTCGCACAGAATGCAGTCCACGTCCACCTCGATGCTCGGCTCGGTGAAGGGGAAGTAGGAGCCGCGGATGCGCACCCGCCGCTCCGCCCCATAATACCGCCGGGCGAACTCGGTCAGGGTGGTGATCAAATCGGCCATCGTAATGTTCCGGCCCACCGCCAATCCCTCCACCTGGTAGAACTGGTGCTCGGAGCGAGCGGTGATCTGCTCGTACCGATAGCACTTGCCCGGCAGAATGACGCGGATCGGCTCCGGGCAGTATTCGCGCATCGCCCGCATCTGTCCCGGCGAGGTGTGCGTCCGCAGCAGCGCCTCGTCACTGACCCAAAAGGTGTCCCACATGTCGCGGGCCGGGTGGTGAGGGGGCATATTGAGCAGCCCAAAGTTCATCTCGTCGGTCTCGACCTCGGGGGATTCATAGACCTGGAACCCCATCTCGGCGAAAATGGCATAGATGCGGCGCAAGGTCTGAGTGGTGATGTGCAGATGACCGGGTCCGGCTGGTCGGCCTGGCAGTGTGACGTCCAACGTCCCTTGCTCCAATTCCCGCACCATCTCCTCCCGGCGCAGCGCCTCGGCCCGGGCCTCGTAAGCCGCCTCGAGCCTGACCTTGGCCTCGTTGGCGGCCCGGCCAAAGGCCGGGCGCTCCTCCTTGGGCAGATCCCCGACAGCGCGCAGCAGCAGGGTCAGAGCGCCCTTTTTGCCAAGATAGCTCCGGTCCCACTCGGCGAGAGCATCGCTCTCTTTGACGGTCTCCAACGCGGCCAGTGCTTCTCCTTCCAAGCGATTCAATTGATCCAGCATTGACCCCCTCCTCCTCACACAAAACTATTGTCCCAACAAAAACGCCCTCGTCCTCTGGGGACGAGAGCGCGACCTCCCGTGGTACCACCCCTCTTGGCTCCGATCTGCTCAGAGCCCTCTCATTGATCACCGACAGCGTGTCGAACGGAATCGGCTGCCCGGTTAACGCTGGACCTGCGGAGCGGACTACTTGCCGGTTTCCCGGTTTCACCCGTCGGCTCAGGAGCGAACTTGGGCGGGCTTTTTCCGAGCGGGGCTTTCAGTCCACGACCCCGCCTCCCTGGCGGCTTCCCTCCACCTACTCTTCTCCGTCACAGCCTTTACGAGCCTCAATTTACACGGCATTATGCCCCAGAACCTCCCGTTTGTCAAGCCGCGCCGCCCTCTTTTGCTCTCCTCTGCCGCACAATCTCGAACAGGATCACGGCTGTCGCGGCCGCCACGTTGAGCGACTCGACGCCCGGCGCCATCGGGATGGCGACCCGACCCCGCGCCCACGCCCGGGACCGGCTTCCGGCGCCGGCGGCCTCGCCTCCCATCACAAGGGTCGCTGGGCGGGTCCAATCCACGGCGGTGTGGAGCGTCTCGCCGCCAGCGTCCGCCAGCCACACGTCGCTGCCAGCGATCCTCTCGGCAACGTGGTCCCACGCGGCGACGACCAGCGGAAGCCGCAGGTGCGCCCCCATCGCCCCGCGCACGACTTTGGGATTGTACGCATCCACGGTGCCGGGAGGGAGCAACACCCGCTCCACCCCCGCCGCCAACGCCGTGCGCAGGATGGTCCCCAAATTACCCGGGTCTCGCACGCCATCCAGAACGAGGGTCAAAGAGGGATGCTCCGGCTGTGGGAGAACGGGCATGGGTAACACCGCCAGGATCCCCTGGGGGGTCTCGGTGTCGGAGCAGGCATCCATTACCCCGTCTTCCACGAGGTAGCAGGGGACTCGCGATTCCCGCAGCGCCGCTAACAGCGCCCGCCCGCGCCCGTCGTCCATCTCCAGCCCTTCAGTGTGGAACACGTACTCGAAGGGCACGCCCGCTCGCACCGCCTCCTCGACCAGCCGCACCCCCTCGCAGACGAACCGTCGCTCCCGCTGGCGGACGCGCTGGCGAGTCTGTAACGCCCGCACCGATTTCACCTTGTCATTCTGCAAACTGGTGATCATCCGAAATCAAAAAGGGCCATCGGATACCCGAGGCCCTTGAACTCTAGCGGCTCCCCACAGCAGCGATAAAGCTAAGGGATGCGAATGACCTGACCGACGTAGATGGAGGAGGGGTTGGCGATGTTGTTGTACTGCGCCAGGTACAGATAGCTCATATTGTAACGCAACGCGATGCGGAACAGGTTGTCTCCCGGCTGCACGACGTAGGTCGTTCCACCGGCCGGCGGCGGAGTTACCCCAGCCGCGGGGATGGTCAACACCTGGCCGACGTAAATCAGGGCCGGGTTGGCGATCCCGTTGGCCGCGGCGACCTCCTGCACGGTGGTGCCATACCGCAACGCGATGCGGAACAGGTTCTCGCCGCGCTGGACGGTGTGGGTCGTCTGGCCGGTCACGGCGGGCAGCGCCGTCGGCTCTGCCGATTCCGGCTGCGGCGTAAACGTGGGCACAGCCGTGGTGGATGGGGTCGTCGGTTCGGGCTGCGGCGTTGCCGTAGGCGGCGGGGGGGGCGTAGGCGGCACAGGCGTTTCCTCCGCGGATTCGTCGGGCGGCTGGGCTGCCAGGGTTGCGTTTGCGATAGCCGTCGCCATTTGAGCATCAGCCACGGGGGTGGCCTCATCCGTCGGCTGGTCGGCCTGCACATCTCCTGCCACCGTCGGCTCCACGTCGGGCGCGGCCTCTCGATAGCAACCAGTCAGCAAGCTCAACACGACAGCGAGGATCATCACATACAGGGGCAAAGAAAGATGCTTCTTGTCCATCAGCTCATCTCCTCCTTTTGGATGCAACGCATTGTGCCGTTTCCTTCACTCGTGCATACTGTACCACAATTGTCAGGCCACGTCAAGCAGAACAGGAGGTTGATTGACGCTATTCCAACACCTCCACCGCCTCGGAACAGACAATGTCCAACTGTTCCAATTCCCCCAACACCGGCTCATAAATCTCGGGCAGCACGGGAATGTGCACCCCGGTCAAGTCGATCTCACCCTCCAGGATCATCCGGGTGCCGATGGCCGCGGGCAGCCCGACGGTGCGAGCCATGGCGGTGTCCCCTCCTGGAACGCCGTAATCTATCAGGGTCGCGGTGACCCGCTCCTCGTGATCTGGGTAGGCGGCGAGGAACTCGTGCACCAGGACGACCATGTCTCGCTCCCCCGGTCGGTAGGCCATCTTGACCAGCATCTGGTCGGCCAGCACGTCCAACACCGTCGTCTGCGAGACCGGGGTCTCGTCCAGAAGACCCAGCCACTCCAGCGCCATCATGACGCCGGAATTGGGAGCCACGTTCAGAAAGGCCGCCAGGCTGAGTTCGAGATTCCCCACGTCCTGCCCCCCGGCCTCCTGGACCAGCTCGGCCATCACCTGGCGAAAGGTCTTACCTGGCAGGTCTGCCCGCTCGTCCAGGCCAAAGTACCCCAACTCGTTCAGCTTTTGGAGCACGTCACACCAGCCCAGGTTGCGGAGTGTCCCCCGGTACATGGTGTCGGTCTCTGGGATGCCATAGATGTCAATGTAGGGCAGCGAGTTGCGGTTGGGATAGGCCTCCAGATCGCCCAACCCTTCGACCCACATCACGAAATGCGTCGCAAAGAGACGAGCATTCGGCACAGCGATGACGCGCCCGTTCTCCTGGTAGCGGGCGTCATTCCGTCCCGCCAGCACCACGCCCCGGGGACTCCACGAGAACTTGTACCCCAGCGGGTTGTCGTTCGCGTCCGGGGCCGGCAGGCCGCCGCAGTAGGAGCGGAAGGATTTGATCTCTCCCCCAGCGGCGTGCACCCGATCAATCACGCGCATGGCCGACATATGGTCAATGCCGGGGTCCAGGCCAATCTCGTTGAGGAATATCACCCCTGCCTCCCGCGCCGCATCGTCCAGCGCCCGCATGCCATCGCTGACATAGCTGGTGGTGACCAGGTGCTTGCGGTGACGCAGACACTGCTCGGCCACCTGCACGTGGTAGATGTAGGGCAGCAGACTGATGGCCAGATCCGTCTCGGCCATCAAACGGCCCAGGTCGGCCGCGTCCTCCGTAATGTCGAAAGAGATGGCCTTCCCCTGAGGATGGTCGCCGACCAACGATTCGGCCTTGCTGAGGGTGCGGCTGGCGACGGTGACGTGGAAATCGGGCTGATCGAGCAGATAAGCCACCAGCGGACGGGTCACCAGGCCTGCACCAAGAACTAGAACCTGTTTCATCAAGAACCTCCATTCATCATAGATCGAGATATTGGGTCAAATACCGATAGTCGGGTGTCAACTCACCATGATAGACGATAACCGCTCGCTTGATTTCGGGCGGCAGGTCCAGGGCGTCGAAAGGGACCTCATAGTCGGCCTGGGCCATCGCCGGGACATACTCCATCAACACGCCGCTAAAATACTCGGAGGAATCTCTCGGGAGTTCGCTGGGCAGGATGTCTACGGCCAGGATCACTGGCCCCAGCCCCGCGACGCCATCGCGTGCCTGGTCCGCGAACGGGTCGTAGACAAAGACCGGATCGCCCGGCTCGGTGCACTTGACCGTCGCCTCAATCGCCCCTTCGACGTCGCAACTGATGTCCCCGATGACACGCAAGCGTGGCGTCCCATCCCCCTCGTACAACTGCCGCACATCCGCCTTGGTCACCAGGCGAGGGTACTTGGCCTCCCAGTAGATGCAGTTGACCAGCACGGTCAGGTGCGGCAGATAGGTGTGGAACACGGAGCGATACCGTTCAGGATAATCGTAATACTCTTGCAGGTCGAACTCTGTCCCTGGCGACGACGGCTCAACCCTTTCGACCATGTGCTCTTCCTTGAACACCACCTTGTACAGCTCGGAGTGGGCGTCGCCGCCGCCCTGCGCCACGGATGCGACCTGAGCGGGTTGAATCTCGCGCACCGGCAGGAGGTCAACGATCTCGTTCGCCCCCCGGAAGACGTTCCCATACCCAGCGAATCCACAGATCAAGGGGCTGACCTGCTCCGGCAAACCCTCCCTGGCGATGCGCTCGCCCACGGCCGCCACGGCAGCTTGAGCCTCGTTCAAGCTGTCGTACTGCCGGGCCTGGCGCAGCGTATCGAAAGGATTCGGAATCCCCTCCCAGTCCAGCCGCTGTCCCAAGGCCCACAGCGTATCAATCATCCCTGCCAGCCCGGCGTGCCGACCGAAAAAGATCAAGCGGCGGCCCAGGTCGTCGGTCACCTTTTCGTAATCAATCAACGTACACCCCAGCTCCAGCATCCGCTTGAGCATGGGCATATTGTACTCTTGCCCCTTGATGACGTGGGCGAAGAAAACGTAGGCGTGACGGGGCTGGAAAAAATCGGGCGGGATCTCTTTGACGGCCAAGACGACTGAACAGGGGGAGAGATCCTCCGTCACGCGCGCTCCCACCTGCACGTACTCCTCGTCCCGGAAAACCCGGATGTCCGACGGCTGCACCCATACCTCGATACCCTGCTCTGCCTGCAATTGACGGGCGTGCTCCGGGACGATGGGCACGCGGCGCTCCCAGATGCTCTTGTCCTCGCGGCGAATGCCGATCCGCACACTCATATCTTGACCTCCTGGATGTTGTACCCTCGGATTTTCCCCCCAGTATACCCACAATGGGATATTCGGCAAGCCGCTCGCCCCGACGCCGGGGATGATCTTGGCCCAAAAGCGCTAGGGCTGGACCACCACCGGAGTGCCTATGTCAACCCACTCATAGAGAGTGCGCGCATCCAGAGGGTCCAGGACAATGCATCCAAAAGAGGCCGGGCTGCCCAGGTATCCGGCCCACAGCTGCTGTCCGTTGGCGAGAATCGGCAGGGCGTGGATTCCGTTCTGCAGGCCACCGGACCAGTAAATGCCCAGCCAGTAGGGCATCTGCAGGTTCCAGGTGGAGGCGTAAGCATTGGGAATCTTGTTCAGCACGCTAAAGCTACCGGTCTGAGTGGGGCTGCCCCGCATACCGGTCGAGGCGACGAAAGCGTAGACGAGCACATCGCCCTGGTAGGCGTAGAGTCGTTGTTCCGAGAGATCAACGACGACCCGCTTCCCACCGCCGGCTACGACCGGTGAACTCGCCGGGGCGCCGCCAGTTCCCGGCACAGTCAGCGCCTGTCCGGGATAGATCAGGGCCGGGTTGACGATTTCGTTGGCGCGGATCAACGCCCACGTCGTGACGTTGTAGCGGGCGGCAATGATGGCCAGCGTCTCGCCCCGCTGCACGATGTGAGTCCGCCCCGCCGCCCCAGCCGGAGAGGGCTGGGAGACCGCCGATGACGCACCGCCGCGACCGGGGATGCGCAGTGTCTGTCCGGCGATGACGCGGTGATAGTTCGAGATGCCATTGAGTTGGGCCAACGTCGACACCGTGGTCCCATACCGCAGGGCGATGCGGTACAGATTCTCCCCCGGCGCGACGATGTGGGTTCCGCCATCGGCCGCTGGACCAGCGACCGGGCTGGTCGTCGCCCCTGGAATGATCAAGCGCTGCCCGGCATAGATGGTGGAGGGATTGATGATCCCGTTCGCCGTGCTGATCGCCTCCACCGACGTGCCGTACCGCCGGGCGATGCTGAACAACGTCTCTCCCGACGCCACCACGTGGACCCCTCCGCTCTGATCCAGGGGAGCGGCGCGCGCCGGCGATGCCATCTGCCCCTCACCCGCCCAGACCGCGCCGATCAGCCCCACGATCAGCATACCGCGCCCGACTCGTCTCAGGAACGCTGCCATATTTCCTCCTGTTCCACCCTTCCGGGGTAAAGGGGGAGTCCGTCGTTCACCTGAACGCCTCGATTCCCTGCGCCACGATGTCGGCCAACTGCTCCAAGCCCGCAGGCTTGAGCAGCCAACCGATCAACGGCGAATCCGGCTCCTGGAATTGCAAGTCCTCCAACTCCCGCTCCAGGGGATGACCGGTCAACAGCACGACCCCGATTCGATATCCTTGAGCTTTCATACTACGCAACAGGGCAATCCCCCCCATACCTGGCATCACCACATCGCTCAGCACCAACCCGATTTCGTCGCCTCGCTGTTCCAGGATATCGAGGGCCTCCCGGCCGTTGACCGCTTCCAGTGTACCATAGTTCAACTCTTCCAGGCTCGCCACCAGGGCTTGGCGCGTAGGCTCGCTGTCCTCCACCACCAGGATAGTCTCTCCCCGTCCCCCCACCAGATCAGGTAGGTTCATGGCCGGCAACTCGGGCTGGTAGATCTGCAATGCTGGCAGGTAAATGACAAACGTCGTGCCACGTCCCACCTGACTATGGATGTCAATGTGTCCCTCGTGCTGCATCACGATGCCGTGCACCTGGGCCAGTCCCAATCCGGTCCCTTCCGCTGGCGACTTGGTAGTAAAGAACGGCTCAAAACCTCCCACCGGGAGAGATTCGACAAGTAACAAACGTGCAGACAGTATCACCCGCCGTTCAGCAGCGAGAAGGGATTATCCTGCTCTGATATGTTGGGTTCTGGCTGCGAATGGAATGGCTGGGCAAGACCTCTTGCGACCGATCGGCACAGACACTGCTCCCCGCGCTTTGGCGCTACCCTGGCGCGCCGAAACTCGGGGAGGGCTGGCTCAATACAAGTGAAGGCTCATTCAGGGCGAGGGTGCCCCCTGCTACATCACGTCAACGTCAGCGAGTCAGCTTGATGCCCAAACTGCCCAGCGCCACGATGAGGCCAGACTGCAAATCGCTGAGAGTCTCGATGCCGCTCCAATCTATGCCCAGGTCCACGATCGTCTCGGCCACCGCGTCCGAGATCCCCGTGACGATGGTCCGCGCTCCCTTCAGCCGCGCCGCCTGGATGGTCTTGTTCAGGTAGTCTGCCACACCGCTGTCCACCACCGGCACCCCGGTGATGTCGAGGATCACCACCCGGGCCCGATGCTCCCGGATCCCGGCCAACAGGCTGCGGGTGATGTCCCTGGCTCGCAGTGTGTCAATGCTCCCGATCAGCGGCATGACGAGAATCCGGTCCACCACCGGGATGATGGGAGTGGATAGCTCCTGCAGGGCCTGGCGCTGCGCCTCGATCACTTGCTGTTGCAAGCGTGTCTGTTCCTCTACACTGGCTTGCAGTTCCGCCGTGCGCTCGGCGACCATGCGCTCCAAGTTATCAAACAACTGGGCATTCTGCAACGCGATGGCGACCGGACTGGCGATGCTGGTCATCAGTTCCAGGGAATGCTCGTCGTAGGCGCGAGGATTGTCGTAATCCCGGACCGCCATCATGCCCAGCACTTCGTCACCGACGATCAGGGGCACCCCCAGCACAGAAAGGGGCACCCGCACACCGAGCTGGGTCAGAGAAATCCGCTTGTACACCCCCCGCTGCCGCTCGGCCATCCAGTCGGCGTACGTGTCTTGGGCGATCACCGGCACCCGGCGGCGAATGACGTGCTCGATGAATCCCCCGCGATTCCTCCAGGTGGCATACGGTTTGGTCACATGCCCATCTACGACGTCAATGATCAGAAATATCTCGTTCTTGTCGCGATGGTAGAGGGCCACGTAGAAATTGTTGGCATCAATCAATCGCGAGGCCTGTCGAAACGCCTCTTCTAGCACCTCCATCACCTTGAGACGGGTAGTCAGGATCTGCCCCAGTTCATTTAGCACAGACAACTCGTGCAGCCGGACTCGAGCCTCGTGGGTCAGGCGCAGGCTCTTGACCACCGGACATGCCAGGCCAGATAACATGTGATAGACCTCGGTCTCCTGAGCGCCAAACGAGCGCGGACTTTCCCAGCCCAGAAGGGCCAATCCCACCCAATGACCAGCCTGGGACATGGGTATCACAGCCAAAGCCCGGATCCCAAGCCGGACCAGCATCTCTCTGCCCTCCTGGTCCAGCCGCTCATCCACCGTGACATCGGCGACCAACTGCGGCTCTCCGGGATCGGCCAACCACAGTTGGGTGAGAGGAAATTCGGGTAGATAGTAGCGCGTCCCCACCGGAATGTCCAGCGCCCCCTCGCGTTGCCAATGGGCGGCCACCTTGGCCCACACTGGATCGCCGTTCGCGTCCAGGTCAATGTACACCAGAGTGACGGTCGAAGCATCCGTATCTATGGTGGGCCAAACCAAGACCTGAAGCAGATCATTTTCGTCCTGCGCCCCACTCAAATCCCGGCTCATCTGGGATAGAGCCACGACCTGCATCTGTTTCTCCTCCAACTCGGCAATGCGCGCTTTCAGATCTGTCGAGGTAGCCATCACCTTCTCCTTTGTAACCGTTCAGGCCGGAGGAGCATTGGACACAGATTTCCACGGATTCACACAGATTTAGGCCATCAAGCATGCCATACTTGGCACTCGATAGAAAAAATCCGTGCAATCTGTGTTCATCCGTGTCCCATAGCCCAACCACCTGAACGCTTGCTCTCCTTTTATCATTTTCCAGTGCCCGAGACCCCAACTACCCTCAAGTGATTGATTTCCTCGGGCTCTGCCTCAAAATCTCTGGCGAGATTTCGAGTTTTTTCAGGCGAGTCCTGTAAATAAAGTAGACCTCGCTCAAATTATCCCACGGTTTTCCATTTCCGTGCATTACAATTATGTTACAGGGATGTTTCACGCTGTGATCAGACCTCTTCCGGGCGCACGTCTCGGCCCTCCCGCGAGGACGCGAGGGCCGCCAGCGTAAACTGGAGCACCGCCTTGCCGGTCGGACCATCGAGCACCGGGGTTCCACCATCCCGCAACACGTCAATCAGGTGCCGGGTACAGTCTACAAAGCTGTCGTGCCACTCTACCCGTTCGACCGGGATCTCGGGCGTCTCCCCGTCCCGGAACATCATCAGCGCCGGCAGAGCGACGGTGCGCGCAGTGCAGCGGTTGACGAACAGGATGCCCCGATCACCGATCACCTCCACCCGATCGTCGTCAGCATAGTAGAGCGACTCGATCTTTATGTTGGGAGTATGAGCCACGTCCAGCACCCCGTAGCGGCGCGGCGACTTGAATTGAAACATGATCACAGCCGGAGCATCCAGGTACCGAGTGGGCACCACGGGGCTGCGATCTATCCAGGCATGGACCCGTTCCACCTCCCCCATCAAGTAATGGGCCAGGGAGAACAGGTGGTATCCGTGATCAAAGATCAACGGCCCGCCGCCGCACTTTTTCTCGTCGAACCGCCACAGCCAGGCGCTGAGGGGTACCTTCCAGGCGTGATCCTGGGTCCCGGTGTTGACGTGCATGCGAATCATCTGCGGCTCACCGATCTCGCCAGCCTCTATCATCTCCTTGGCCCGCACGTGCGGCGGGTAGAAGAAAGTTCTCGTACACCCTGAGGACGACCCCCGCTCGCTCCGCTGCCTCGATCATGCGGTCGGCTTCAGCAGTGGTGAGGGCCATCGGCTTTTGGACCGAGACGTGTTTACCCGCCGCGCACGCGGCGACCGTCATCTCGGCGTGCAGGTGATGGGGCACGAGGAGTTCCACCAGATCAACGCCGGGATCGGCCAGGAGTTGGTGGTAGTCGGTGTACACCCTGGCTCGATCAATACCCCAGGCCGCGCCCTTTTCCCGCGCCCGTCCCCGCTTGGTATCGCACACCGCGACGATGCGCGCGTCCTCCCGACCCTGATATCCCAGGGCGTGCAGATCAGAAATGCGCCCACACCCCACTATCCCTACCCCGATAGCATGCTCCACGAATCTCATCCCGTATCCTTTCGAGCAGCCGCTCCTCAGGGATAATACGTCTCGCCCCGCAGCAGCGCATCCCGCGCCGCCACCAGTTCCTGGGGGTCACATGGCAAGGTCAAGCACCCCCTCGCGCCGCATTCTCGAGCCTTGGAATAGGAGCGCTCCTGCTCCCAGGCCGTTTGGAACAGCACCGGGATGCGGGCCAGCGTCGGCGCGGCTGCGAGTCGCTGGTAGACCTCCAGCCCGCTCATGCCCCCCATCATCAGGTTGACGATCACCAAATCCGGCGGATCAGCTGACGCCGCCGCCACTCCCCGACGTCCGCCGTGAGCGTACTGCACCTGGTCGTCCCGTCCCCGCCCCAGAATCATCTGGATCAGGTCCCCCTGTTCGGGGTCCGTGTCAATGACCAGAATCCGGCGGCCTCTCTCCTCGTCCTGGATGGGGGTTTCCCACTGCATCGGCCTGGAGGGACCGGGTGGATAATGGGGCGCACCGCACAGCACCGCCCGGCGTGCGGCGACCAACTCTTCCACGGTGACGGGCTGACGCAGATACCCGGCCGCCCCCGCCTGTCGAGCCTGCGGGTAGACGAGGGCAGGAGAGATGGCTCCCTGAAGCAGGACCGGAAGCGCCGGCAACTGCCGGCATACCTCGTACCCATCCAGGTGCAGCGTCCATAGGTAGGCGATGACCAGGTCTGGCGGGTGATGCCTGGCGATGAGCAGCCCCTGGTCGCCGGTGGCGAAATAGACCTCGTCATCGGGACACCCGCCCCGATCCAACATATTGCGGACCATGACCTCCCACAGGGGAAAGTCAGAGATAATCAGGATTTGGCAACCCGGTCCATCCACGATACCCGCCCTCCTATAGCGTGGCAGAAAAGCCAGCGGTGACTCCCCAGAAAAAGGGGGGACCTCGGTTCTCCGCGCCCGGCCGTGCAAGCGACTTGTGCGGTCGAATCAGAATCCCAGCCTGAACCAATCCGTGCCGGTGATGACAGAACAGGCCAGGATCAGAAAGAGGATCAGGAGAATGATCCCACATCCACAGCCGGTGCAGGACACCCCTCTCCCAAATCCAAACCGTTCTTGCAGCCAGTCAAACACCCAATTGAGAAACGCCAGTTTGAGCAGGCCAGATAAACAACCCGGTCTATCATTCATCGTTTTCCTCCGATCTCTAGATTTTATACGGAACCGTTTCAACGCCTAAAAGCCCAACGCCCCCACCTGCTCGATGTATTCCAACGCCTGATGCCGGAAATAAGTATCGTACAGTTCGGCGTAATGCCCGCCCTGGGCCATCAACCCGGCGTGCGTCCCCTCCTCAATGATCCGCCCGTGGTCCATCACAATGATCCGGTCGGCGTGCTTGACGGTCGAGAGCCGATGGGCGATCACGATAGCAGTCCGGTCGCGCATAATGATCTCCAACCCCTCCTGGATCTGGGTCTCGGTGAAGGGGTCCACGCTGGCCGTCGCCTCGTCCAGGATAAAGATGACCGGGTCCTTGAGCAGCACCCGCGCCAGAGAGACCAACTGCCGCTGGCCCATCGAAAGATTCGCCCCCCGCTCCCCGACGTCGGTATCCAGGCCCTCCGGCAGGTCGGCCAGCCAATCCCCGTGCCCGATGCGCACTGCCGCCTGGCGCACCTGCTCGTCCGTCGCTCCCGGCCGGCCGTAGCGGATGTTGTCGGCCACCGAACCGGAGAACAGGAACGGCTCCTGCGGCACCACCCCAATGTGCTGCCGATACTGGCCCAGGTCCAACCGCCGGATGTCCCGCCCGTCTATCAACAGCTCTCCCCCCTGAAACTCGTAAAAGCGGGCGATCAACCGGGCCACGCTGCTCTTGCCCGCGCCCGTGTGTCCCACCAGCGCCAGCGTCTCTCCCGGCCGGACATCTAACGTAAAATCGGACAACACCTCCTCGTCCAGCGTGTAGGCGAATTCGAGATGCCGGAACGTGATCCGGCCCTCGATCTCTTCGACCGGCTCGCTTGCTGTCTGAGCCACCTGAGGTTCGGCGTCGATCAGCGCGAACACCCGTTCGGCCGCCGAGAGACCATCCTGGAACTGGCTCCAGAAGGAGGCAATGTTCATCATCGGCCACCAATAGAACCCCACCGCTTGCATGAACAGATACCAATTGCCGGGCGTCACCGCCCCGGAGCGGGCGGACAGGCTGCCAAAATAGATCAGCGTGGCGATTCCCAACCCGGAGGAGATGCCCATGATGGGGAAAATCGTGTTCAGCGTCAGGCCGCGCCGCAGCCCCATGCGGTAGGACTGGGCGTTCGTCTCGTCGAAATCGGCATAGATCGCCTGTTCCTGGCGAAAACTCTTGGCGACCACGATGCCGCTGACCGACTCTTGAATCTGGGCATTGATCTTGGCCGTCACCCGGCGGGCCTGCTGCGTGACGCGCCGGGCCACGCGCCGAAAACTGAGCGCGATGACGACCGCAAAGGGGCTAAAACCGATCAGAAGCAGCGTCAGCCAGAGGTTGATGCTGCACAACCAGATGGAGAGCAGCACGACCAGCAGCACCTGGCTGAGCAAATTGAGGGTCAGATCCACGACGGTGGCAAAGTCCTGCGTGTCGGACGTGACCCGGCTGACGATCTTGCCGGAGGCGTGCTCGTCGTAGAAGGAGAGGTCGTGCGCCACGGTGGCGTCGAAGACATCCGTCCGCAGTTGGAGCACCACGTCCCCAATGACCCGGGCAGAATAGAGCTGCCGCACGTAGTTAAAGACCCACGCCAGCCCTTCCACCAACAGCACCCCGCCCACCAACAGCAGCATGCTCCTCGTGGACGGATCCTGGGCCAGGACGTCCAAAGCCATCGAGATCAAGATGGGGCCGCCGCTCGCCGCCGCCGAGTTGAGGGCGATCATCCCGGCCACCAACACCATCGGCCGGAGATGGGGCGCAAAGTAGCGCAGAATGCGAATCAATAGTTCGCGGTCGCTGTAATTACGGTCATAGGCCTCGGTATCGAGACCGTCCAGGATAAAGCCCATGCGTCCTCACTCATCCAAGCTCAGTCATATATGGCAAAGATGCGCCGGTAATCCTCGCTCCGGGCCATCAACGCCTCGTGCGTCCCTTGATCCACCAACTCGCCCTGCCGCAGGACCAGAATCCGGTCGGCCCACCGGATCTGGCTGAGCCGATGGGTGATGATGAAGGTGGTCCGCTGGCGGCTGATGCGCCGCATAGCGCGCTGAATCTGATCCTCGGTGGCGCTGTCTATGGCGCTGGTCGAATCGTCCAGGATCAGGATGCGCGGGTCGGTGAGAAAGGCCCGCGCGATGGCAATACGCTGCCGCTGCCCGCCGGAGAGGGTCACACCCCGCTCGCCGACATCGGTATCGTACCCGGCGTTGAAGCCGACGATGAACTCGTGGGCCTGGGCCTCGCGAGCGGCCCGCTCGATCTCGGCGCGATCAGCGTCGCTGCACCCAAAGGCAATGTTCTCGGCCAGACTGCGCGAAAAGAGAAACACGTCCTGCTCGATGGTCGAAATCTGGGAGCGGAGCGACTCCAGGCTCCAATCCCGCACGTCCACCCCATCCACCATCACCCGACCGCCGTCCACGTCAAAGATGCGGTTGATGAGCCGGGTCAGGGTGGTCTTGCCCGAACCGGTCTGGCCCACGATAGCGATGGTCTCGCCCGGACGGGCGCAAAAGCTGACGTCCTTCAACACCGGCGCTCCATCGTACCCAAAGCTGACGTTTTCGAAGACCACCTCGCCCTGGATGGGCCGGGCGACGCCCGCCTCGTTTTCGTCCAACTCGGTTTCGGTGTTGATCAGCTCCAGGATGCGCTCGGCGCTGGCGATGCCCAACTGCACCAGGTTGAAGGAGAAAATCGAAATGAACGTGGGGAAACGGAGCGTGCCGAACAGCCCCACGAAAGCGACCACCTGACCCAGCGTGAGGGCGTCCGCCCGCCACAGCAAGAGAGCGTGCAGCAGCCCGGCCGCACGCGCCGCCGTGAACACCAGCATGGGCAGATAACGGGCCTGGATCTCGCCCTGCTGTACGAAATAGTCGCGGTACGCGCGGGCGTTCTGGGTAAATTTTTCCCACTCGTACCGCTCTCGCACGTTCGCCTTGACCACCTCGATCCCCGCGATGGACTCGGCCAGCCCGGCGTTCATCGTCCCGAACCGCTCGCGCATCGCGATGCTGACCGGCTCGAGCCGCCGGTTATAGTCCATTACGGTGATGACCAACAGGACGACGAACAGGACAGGGACGAGCAGCAGTTCGAGCCGGATTTGCACGATCAACACCAGCGGCACGACAGTCGCCATCGCCGCGTCTATGATCAACATGACGCCGGGACTGAACATAAAGTTGAGCTGCCGCACGTCGTTGGTGGCGCGGGCCATAATGTCGCCGATGCGCTGCCGGCCGTGAAAGGTCTGGCTCTTGCCCAGCAGGCTGACGTACAGCTCGTCCCGGGTGTTCTGCTCGATGCGCTGGGCCAGGAACTCGATGCTGTAATTGCGCAGCAATCCCGTGATACCCTGCCCCAACGCCGATCCGACCACCCCCAGGATCAACGATCCCAACGCCGCCATCTCCCAACCGGGGGTCAGGATGAGGTCAAATCCCCGCCCGACGAAAACCTGAATGTTGCTGTAAAACAGGTTGTTCAAAATAGCCGCCACGACGGTAGCCAGTGGGAAAAGCGGATAGCGCAGTAGGTGGGAGAGAATCCAGCGCACCGGCCCAGAACGATTGTAGTGATGTTCGTTTTCTAATCGGAATTCTCTCTTGGTCACGGGGTCTCCCTCATCAGCCCAAAAAACTGTTCGATAAGCATATCACAGATTTCGTCTCAACGCCAGTGACAAGGGAAAAAGGCGATCAGGGCATCGGACGGGTCAGCAGCGCCAGGAACTCGGCCAACAGGATGGCCGTTGCGCCCCAGATTTTGTACCCCCCCACGGCGTAGAACGGGACGTGCAAGGTCGCACCTCGCCAGATCCAATCCTCCTCACGCCGCGTGACCGGTTCCAGGAGCAGATGGAGGGGCACCTCCAATAACTCGGCCACTTCCTGGGGGTCTGGAGAAAACTGGGGCCGCTGAGGCAGGTAGGCGACGAAAGGATGGACACAGTTGTTGCTGGGCGGAACGTAGAAAGGCGTCAGGGGGCCCAGCAGCTCGATCCCAGCGCTAGGTACCCCAATCTCTTCTCGCGCCTCGCGCAGAGCCGTCTCTTGGAGCGAATCATCCCCCTCCTCCCACCCCCCACCGGGCAGCGAAATCTGACCGCCGTGGTGATTCAGAGTCGAGGGGCGCATCGTCAGCACCAAGTGCAACACATCGCGGACAGGGTACAGCAACAACAGCACCCCCGCCTGGCGGGGTCGAATGTCGGGAGGCGGCTCGAACGGCCGGGGCCGGGGGGACATCTCGAGCTGGGCCTGGAAGCCGGGCAAGGGACTGTGCATCGCCGCCCGAATGTGCTCTATGCTGGCGATGGACGGCGCAGGAGTACGAGACTCGACGCCCTCTGCCCGTTCGCTCCGCTCAATGTCTGGCCTCACATTCTCTTCCACTCGACTTGCTCTCATAACTTGACAAGTGTAACACAGATCAACCGCCTGCGCAATGCCCCGCGTCTTGGCGATTACCCACATCTCACCACAGAGACACAGAGAAAACACAGAAATGTCCTGTCTCAGTCTCCTCCGCACCTCTGTGGTGAAAAAACGATGTAAGCGTTCAGGGTGAGCGTCGCCGGGGCATCAAGTGCCCCGGCTATGGAGCAACGCCCGGTGAACCGGGCTAATCGAAAGCCCAAGCCCAATTAATGGGGCGCTGCTCTCTGTAGCCCAGCGAAAGTCGCCGGGCGTGTGTTCTGAGCAGGGTAGTTGAACGGTTACACGGCGTCAACCTGGGTAGCCGGGGCATCAAGTGCCCCGGCTATGGAGCAACGCCCGGTGAACCGGGCTAATCGAAAGCCCAAGCCCAATTAATGGGGCGCTGCTCTCTGTAGCCCGGCGAAAGTCGCCGGGCGTGTGTTCTGAGCAGGGTAGTTGAACGGTTACACGGCGTCAACCTGGGTAGCAGGCCAACAGGGGTTGGGCTTTCTACCCCGTCTGAACGGTTACAAAACGATCACCTCGAATAGACATCTGCATACTTGTGGGTAATCACCAGCCCGCGTCGAGGCGGTCGAGGTCCATACAATCAAGCCGCGCAGGGGGCTGCCAATCCCGCGCGCTGGACGTGGTTATCCGGCGCGAACGGAACAGCATAGCGTGCAGCGATCCCATCCCCCACAGGAGGACTCGCTGTGTACTGACATCGGCGCTAAAGAAACCACAGCCCTCGGTTGATCCCGAGGGCTGTGATCCAAGCGGGGGTTATGGCGTGGACTAGTTCCGCAGCACCAGCGGCAGATAGATGACGTGCCCGCCGCCGTAGCCGTAGACCGTGAACGAGAAGCTGTCGCTCTCCGGCGCTGTCATCGCACAGTTCCAGGCCGCAAAGGTGACGGTATACGTGCCGGTGATGGGGAAGGTGTGGGTGAATCCGAAGGGATCGGTGCTGCTGGTCGCCGGCATACTGGGGCCGCTGCCATAGTCTATGGTGTAAGTGTATGGCTTGCTGGCGTTGTCCGGCCGGATATCCGCGCTGAACTGGACGACGGTGTCGGTATAGATGTCGCCCACCGTCAGCAGGCTCAGGTCCACGCCCGTGACGTCCACACACGTGACCCCCTGCTCGCTGACGGCGATCTGCACCACGTCGGTCACTGGCGCGGTCATGGCGCAGTTCCAGACCTCGATCACGACGTCGTAGGTGCCGGTAGCGACAAAGGTGTGGTCGAGGGCCGTCAGCGGGTCGGCGCTGCTGGTGGCGGTCGTGCTGATGCCGTCGCCATAGTCAATCGTGTAGCTGTACGGCTTGTCGGCATTGTCCGGCGCGATGTCGGCGCTGAACTGGACGACGGTGTCGGTATAGACCACGCCCGTCGTCACCAGGCCCAGGTCCACACTCGTGACCTGCACACAGATCACAGGCTGCTCGCTGACGACCACCTGCACCACGTCGCTCACCGGCGTGGTCATGGCGCAGTTCCAGACCGCGACCACGACATCGTAGGTGCCGGTGGCGGCAAAGGTGTGATCGAGGGACAGCGGATCGGCGCTGGAACTGGTCGGCGCGCCGGGACCGGCGCCCTCGCCATAGTCAACGGTGTAGGTGTACGGCTTGTCGGCGTCATCGGGCGAGATGTCGGCCTGGAAGTAGACCACCGTGTCGGTGTAGATGTCGCCGGTGTTGGTGATGGAGAGGTTCACGCCCGTCACCTCGGTGCAGACCGGGGCGGCCGTGATGACGATCTCGTGATCGTCGGTCACCAGGGCCGAGGCGCAGTTGGTCGCCGTGACCATCAGCGTGTGCGTCCCCACGCTCAGGCTGCGCACCGACGTCGCCGCCGCGTCGCCGTTCTCCCAGGTGTAACTGATGGGCGTCGAGGCGTCCGGCGGGGCGTAGGTGGTGGTGAAGGTGTAAACACCTGGATAACCGGCGCTCGGGCCGTGGATGGCGACGCCCGTCAGATCGACGCACACGCCCTGCTCGCGGACGGTGAGGGTGATGACGTCGGTGACGAAGGCGGTCATGCCACAGTTCCGGGCGCCGAACTCGACGGTGTACGTGCCGGTGGTGGCAAAGGTGTATGTAAAGACAAAGGGATCAACCGTATCGGTGAGCACAAGGGACGGCATGCCGTCCACGGACACATAGTAATCGTACGGCTTGGCGGCGTTGTCCGGCGCCAGGTCGGCGCGGAAGTAGACCACCGTGTCGGTATAGATCGTCCCCGTGTTGGTGATGGAGAGGGTGACGGAGGTCACTTCGACGCAGTTGACCGTCAGCGTGACCGGGACGCGCACCAGCGGTTCGTCGGGATCGTTGCTGCTGATCTCTATCCCCGTGGTGTAGACGCCGGGTGTCATCCCAGCGGCGTCGAAGGTGGCAGAGAGGACGTCCCCGCCGCCGGCCGCGACGGTGCCAGTGGGCGGCGCTGCGCTCAGCCAGCCGACGGTCGGGGTGACCGCCAGGCTCCAAGCCAGATTCGCCGTGGCGGTGGCCGCGTTGGTGATGGTGAGCGGGCGCGTGACAGCGTCGTCGGGATCGAGGGCCGTGGAGAGCGCCGCTGGCGTCACGCCCACGTCCGGCTCGCCGGTGACCTGGACGGGGTGATTCATCCAGATCGGGCCGCTGCACGGGTTGTACGCCCCGACGTAGGCCCAGTAGGTGCCGCTGTACCCATAGGTGTGAGTGACCGGGTCGCCGGTGGCGGTGTAGGTGTCGCCAAAGCCCCACTCGTAGGTAAAGGGCGGCGTGGCGTTGAGCGGCTGGATGCTGCTGACGGTGAACGTCACCACCTCGCCGGCGGTCGGGGAGGTCGGCGTCCAGTCAAAGTCCACGTAGGTGATGGAGACGCAGCCGGTCGCCTGGACCGCGAAGGTGGTCGTCACTTGGTCCGCCAGCGCGCCGGTGTGGTCGCGGATCTCGCTCCAGACGTCGAGGGTGTCCGGGTAGGCCACGGCGTCGGTGATCGCCACGGTGACGACGATGTCGCCCCAGGCGCCGTTGTGCAGGCCGCCGACGCGCCACAGCGCGGTGATGCCATTCGTGGCCGAGATCGTCGGGGCGGGCACGGCCGAGACGAGGGGCGCGGAGATCGGGAAGCGGCTGAAAATCGAGACATCGTTCTCGTAACCGCCGGTGTTGCTGTAGCGCAGCGTAAAGGTGGCGAGCTGCCCCGCGTAGACCTGCGGCGTGTAGACGCTGGTGATCTGCAGGAGCGGCGGCTGCTTGGTAACCGTAACCGGCTTTTGCCAGCGTCGCCCCTCCACCTCCAGCGTCTCGGTCAAGATCGTCTGGGTCCAGGTGCACGGCTCGATGTGGAAACGCTTGGTCAGCGTGAACGCGCCGCCAGTCTCCGCCCAGACCAGCCGGCCGGGGCCGGTGACGACGCTCGCCGTACCCAGCGGTGGCGTGAGGGTGTACGTGATCAGGGAGAGGTGCGCTGGGTTCCACGTCTCGGTCAGGGTGAAGGGCGAGGTGGAGGAGATGGCGTCCACCACGGTGATGACGTCCGAGGTCTCGACCGGCAGCGTCATCCCCGCCGCCCAGGCGACGCTGCCCACCCATTTGCCCCACTGGAAGGCCAGCGGCCGGACGGTGACGGTGACCTGGCTCCGGTTGGGGAGTTCAGGGATCTGGTACTGCTCGACGCTGGTGGTGCTGATGGTCGCCGTGTTGGTGAGGACCAGGGACGACGTCGGGTTGAAGGTGGGGCTGATCTGCGCGGTGACGGTGATCGACCCCCACTCCATCCAGGCCAGGTCGGGCAGATCCCAGGCGTAAGTAGCGCCGGCGCGGGCGGTCACGCTCAGCCCGTTGGAGGTCCAGTAATCCCACGCCGGGTTGACCAGCAGCGGGTCGAGCAGGTCGGTGATGACGACGTGCTCGGCCGGCAGGGAGCCGTCATTGCGGAAGCGCAGGGTGAAGGTGAGCCAATCGCCGGGCCGGACGGTGTCGGTGCTGACGCCCTTGGCGATCCACACGTCGGCCACGGGAGAGACGGCGATGGCGCCGTCCACCTCGGCCTGGACGGGGCCGCCGCTATACGGGACGAAGTCGCCGTTCTGCTCCAGGAAAGGGAAATC
>Ga0209614_1000500_pt1 | contig 33958 bp, 30 predicted proteins | sample BlaSprsedimmetaG_FD_185484 | JGI IMG/M metagenome (GOLD analysis project Ga0209614, IMG submission 185484) | Hot spring sediment bacterial and archeal communities from California, USA to study Microbial Dark Matter (Phase II) - Blank Spring... ... | reverse complement strand
AAATGAAGCTCAAAAAGATCACCCGGCTTCGGTAACATCTTTTATGAGGCAACGTTTCCTTAAAATGCTATTCCTTCGGTAACATTTATTTATGAGGCAACAGGGTTATCTGAAAATTCGGTATGGTGAAGGGGTGCAGCAGAAAATCGCTTTTACTTCAGCGCTTGCGCCAATATTTTCGCATCCGCGCCGAAATAAACTGTTTTGCCAATTTTAATCACCGGACGTCGAATCAGGCGCGGCTCTTGGAGCATCAGGTCAATCAGTTGCGCGTCGGTTAGTTTATCTCGCTCCAATTCCATTTTCTTGAAACTGGGGCTGCGGAAATTGAACATCTCGGCGGCTGACTTTCCCTGCAATAATGTTTTGATTTCATCGCGGCCGAATGGCTCTTGGAAGAAATCACGTTCGTTAAAAGCAGTTTTTTTCTGCAAGAGAAACTCTCTTGCCTGACGGCAGGTGCTTCACCTGCTCCAACAGTAAAATTCGACTTTCACGCGCTTAAACCTCCTTACCAAACAATTCTAGCCCATCACGCGGGGAAAATACAGAGTTTGCGCGATAAACTTCAGCCAAAAACCACCTTCACGGAAAAATTAACTGTAATATAAAAATTTTGGGGTATTCTTAAAAAGATTGACAAAAACGCCTTTCAAAATATAGGGTAATTCCTCACTTTTTCAGGAGAAGACAGTTAATGTTTAATATCGGTTTTCAGGAGCTTCTTATCATCGCGATAATCGCGCTGCTTATCGTGGGGCCGAAAAAACTGCCCGATCTGGCCAAAACTCTGGGCAAGACGTTCGGCGAGGTGCGCCGGGCAACCGAAGATATTACCGATGGCTTCAAAAAAACTCTGCAGGAAGATGACGAAAAACCCGAAGATGACGGTCTGAAGGATTCCCTGCTGATGAAAAAACCAGATGATGAAGCACAGCCGGAATCCGAGGAAAAAAATAAAGATGATGGTATAGAACGAGATGAATCCACCCCTGACCGATGAAAAATACGCACACCATGGAGAATAACGAAGACAACAAAATGTCGCTGACCGAGCATCTGATTGAGCTGCGCAAAAGGCTTTTGCGCATTATCATCGCTCTGGGCGTTGGTTTCGGTGTCTGCTTTCTGTTTAAAGATTGGATTTTTGACGTTATTACCAGACCGCTCACCGATGTTCTGCCGGCGGAGAGCCATCTTATTTACATCAGCGTTACGGAAGCTTTTTTCGTTTATATGAAACTTTCCTTTTTTGCCGCGCTGATGGTTACCAGCCCTTTCGTTCTTTATCAAATATGGAAGTTCATCTCTCCGGGATTGCTGCCCAGAGAAAAAAAATACGTGGCTCCTTTCGTAATTTCATCTTCTCTTCTGTTCATCGGCGGCATTTTGTTCGGCTATTTTGTCGTTTTGCCTCCCGCATTTAAATTTTTTATCAGCTTCAACAGCCAGTACCTGCAGGCAATGATTTCTTTCCGCGAATATCTTTCTTTATTTGTAACTTTCCTTCTGGGATTCGGTATATCCTTTGAACTGCCGGTATTTATATTCTTTTTGGCAAAACTCGGCGTGGTCAACGCCAAGATGCTCTCCAAGCAGCGGAAATTCGCTATTTTGTTTATCTTTATCCTTGCCGCGATTTTGACGCCGTCACCGGACGCTTTAAGCCAAATACTTATGGCAATACCCTTGATGTTTTTGTATGAAATAAGTATATTCGTGGCTAAAGTGGCAAGAAAAGAGAAAAAAACTATTTAAAATTCGGGGATAACATGCCTTTTAAACGGATGAAATACTACAGACAAAGCGATGGAGAAATCAATAAGCTCACCAAGCTTTTTTTCTTCATACTTTCTTCAATTTTAATCGTTGTCTTTGCTTCTACCATAGGGACGGTAATTTTCTATCTGGTAACACTGGATCTTCCCACGGTGGAAACACTTAAAGACTACCGGCCGAGTATTGCGTCGCGCGTTTATGACGATAATGACGAGTTGATTGATGAATTCTTCATCGAAGACCGAAAAATAATCGCTCTCGACGACGTGCCAAAAGTCGTCCAATACGCATTTGTCGCCGCGGAAGATTCACGTTTTTATCAGCACAAGGGACTGGATGTTCAAAGTATTTTTCGCGCTTTCCTAAAAAATATAGAAGCGGGAACAATCGTCCAGGGTGGCAGCACTATCACGCAGCAGGTCGCCAAGATGATGTACCTTTCGCCCGAAAGGAAATATACGCGTAAACTGAAGGAGGCAATTCTCGCTTTCAAGATCGACCGTTATCTTTCCAAGGATGAAATTTTGCATCTTTACCTTAACCAGATATACCTCGGCCACGGCACTTATGGAATCGAAGCGGCGGCAATGGGTTACTTCGGCAAAGACGCCTCGGAGCTGACCCTTCCGGAAGCGGCGCTTCTGGCAGGGCTGCCCAAAGCTCCCAGCACCTATTCGCCGTTCTTCTTTTTCGAAAAAGCGAAGCAAAGGCAGCTTTACGCCCTTAACCGAATGTATGAAGACGGTTATATAACAAAGGAAGAAATGGAAGAAGCAGCCGCCTATGAGATGGAATTTACGGAATTCAAAAGAGAAGAGGAAAAAGTCGCCGCCTATTTTGTCGAAAATGTTCGCCGCTACGTGCAGGAAAAATACGGTGGGGACGTTTTGTATAAAGAAGGGCTGGCTATTTACACTACTTTAAATCTGGAAGCGCAAAAGGAAGCGCGCGACGCCGTGGAAAGAGGTCTGGCGGAATTGGAAGAAAGGCAGGAATTCGAACCGGGTCTCGTGCAGGGAGCGCTTATCAGCATGGACGTGAGAACAGGCGCTGTCCGCGCTATGGTGGGAGGACGTGATTTCAAAAAAAGTGAATTCAACCGCGCCACGCAGGCGAGGCGTCAACCAGGATCCGCCTTTAAGCCGCTTATTTACACGGCAGCATTTGACCGGGGACTGAATCCTTCTTCCGTATTCATCGACTCACCGGTTATTATCGAAGATCCCACGGCGGAAGACGGGCTGTGGAGACCTAAAAATTTTGATGAAAAGTTTTTGGGTCCGACGACAATGAGAAAAGGCCTTGTTCATTCCCGTAATATCGTTACAGTAAAGATTCTGCAGGAAATCGGCGTTGGTTACGCTGCTTCATACGCGGCAAATATGGGCATCAGCTCGCCGATATTGAAGACTCTTTCGCTGGCCCTCGGTGCTTCCGGAGTAACGCTTGAAGAAATGGTACGCGCCTACGGAGTTATCGCCAACGGCGGCAAGAAAGTCACTCCTTATTACATTAAAAGAATTGTCGATCGCACCGGAAATGTTTTTGAAGAAAATGAACCACAGGTGGAGCAGGTTATTGATCCGAGAATAGCCTTCATGACGTCTTATCTTATGCGGGATGTCGTGGAAAGCGGCACGGGAAGACGCGTCCGCAGCATCGGAAGGCCGGTCGCAGGCAAAACCGGCACTACCAACGATTATCGCGACGCATGGTTTATCGGTTTTACTCCTTCTCTCATCACGGGAGTATGGGTGGGATTTGACCAGGAAATGCCCCTGGGAAAAAATGAAGTCGGCGGCAGGGCAGCAGCCCCCATCTGGCTTTATTATATGGATAAAGTCCTGCAGAATACTCCAGTGGAATCATTTCCCACGCCGGAAGGCATTGTTTTTGTCAGAGTGGATGCGGAAACGGGAAGGCCTACGAGCGATCCCTCGGTCGCCACTATCTATGAATGTTTTCTTGAGGGCACTCAACCCACGGAACAATCATTCGATCATCCGGAAGTCAAAGAAGATTTGTTCAGATAAAAAAGCCCAGCATGGGGCTTGACAAAATAATTACTTTTAGTTAATAGAAAAGAAAGAAGCTTGTAGAAGGAATTTTGATGACTCTTAAAGAAACAGCAGCCGGACGTGGCCTGATAATCAACCTAATAGGTGTGGTGGTAGTAGGCAAGGGGTCTGCCGGTGCGTGTATCTTTAGGAACTAAATATAAAGATACAAAGCCGCGGGCCCCTTGAAACCGCGGCTTTGTTGTTTAAGGCAAAAGCCGCTTTTTCCCACAGAAACAAGCGGCTTTTTTAGTTAGTGAGACTCAAATTTGAGGAACTAAGTGAACTTAAATTTATTAGCCGAAATAATCTGAGCGAGAGATATCGAGTCGAAGGATCTTTTTGCCGAGGAAAAATACAGGAGTTTAAATAAAACGGTTTTTCAATATCACCAAAATATTTTGAGGTAAAAATATGAATTTAAAAGGCTCTCAAATACTTTTAAAAATGCTTGAAGAAGAAAAAGTGGATTTAATTTTCGGCTACCCCGGCGGCGCCGTTTTGGATATTTACGACCAGCTTTACAAAAGCAAAATCAAGCATATTCTGGTGCGTCATGAGCAGGGAGCAGTGCATGCCGCTGACGGCTACGCCCGCGCGACGGGCCGCGTTGGCGTTTGCCTGGTAACCTCCGGACCCGGCGCCACCAATACCGTTACGGGTATCGCCACCGCCAATATGGATTCGATTCCTCTTGTTGTTTTTACGGGACAGGTTCCTACCACGCTTATCGGCAATGACGCTTTTCAGGAGTCGGACATCACCGGAATCACGCGCCCCTGCTCAAAGCATAACTTTCTGGTGCGCAGCGTGGAAGAACTTGCGGCAACCATTAAAGAAGCTTTTAATATCGCGCGTTCGGGCCGCCCCGGTCCGGTGCTGGTTGATTTGCCCAAAAATGTCATGGCCGCGGAAACTGAATTTGACCCGGCCAACATCAAAATCAGAAATTACGACATCGCCCATAAACCTGTGCCTAAAAAATTATCCCAGGTTTTTGAGCTGCTCTCGCGCGCGAAAAAACCGCTTTTAATGACCGGCGGAGGAGTTATTTTGGGAAGGGCGGCGAGCGAACTTACCGAACTTGCCCGAAAATATCAGATTCCTGTAACCGGAACTTTAATGGGGCTGGGCTCGTTTCCCGGCACGGATCCTCTATGGCTGGGGATGCTGGGCATGCACGGCACTTATCACGCGAATATGGCGGTAAGCCACTGCGATCTGCTCATTGCCGTGGGCGTGCGCTTTGACGACCGCGTCACCGGCACGATTGAAACTTTCGCGCCCAACGCGCACATTGTGCAGATAGATATCGATCCTTCATCTATCAACAGAAACGTGGTGGTGGAATTGCCGATTATCGGAGAAACCAAAGCCACGCTGAATGATTTGCTTCACTTTTTGGCGGAGCATAAATATGCTCCCGACAAAAGCGCGCGCGAGGAATGGCTTGCGGCAATAGAAGGCTGGAAGGAAAAAGTACCGCTAGCCTATTGCCAAAACGGCGAAATTATCAAACCGCAATATGTAATTGAAACGCTTCATAAAGTGACCAACGGGGATGTTATTGTTACCACGGAAGTGGGGCAAAACCAGATGTGGACAGCGCAGTTTTTCAAGTTCGACAAACCCAACAGCTTTATCACTTCAGGCGGTTTGGGAACTATGGGCTACGGCCTGCCCGCGGCGATTGGCGTCAAGTGCGCTTTCCCCGATAAAAATGTTGTGGATATTGCCGGCGACGGGAGCATTCAGATGAATATCCAGGAACTCGCGACCGCCGCGCAGTATAACATCGCCGTTAAAGTCGTTTTGCTTAATAACGGTTTCCTCGGCATGGTGCGCCAATGGCAGGAACTTTTCTATGAAAAACGCTACTCGCACACTGACATGACCTACGCGCCTGATTTCGTGAAACTGGCCGAAGCTTTCGGTATTGTCGGTATGCGCATAACAAAACCAGCCGATGTGGAAAAGGCGCTGCGTGATGCTTTTGCCGTTGAGAAACCCGTGCTGATGGATTTCCGTGTTTCACGCGAGGAATGCGTCTATCCGATGGTGCGGCCGGGCGAATCGTTGAGCGAAATGGATTTAGGCACCAGAGAAATGATTAATTAAATTTATAGATAGAAAGGTTGGAGGGCATGGAAAAAAAGGAACATATTATTTCAATACTTGTTTACAACAAGCCGGATGTTCTGGCGAGAATCGCGGGCACGCTGGGCGGCAAGGGTTACAACATTGAAAGCCTCAGCGTTAATACGACCACGCAGTACGAAATATCCAAAATCGTCATGACCAGCATCGGCAATCAGGCAACAATTTCGAGAATAGAAAATCAACTGCAGCGGCTGGTTGATGTAATCTCTGTTGATGATTTAACCAACGTGGAATCAGTGCACCGCGAAATGGCTCTGGTGCGGTTGAATCTAACTGATGACAAAAAAGAGCAGATAAAAAAAGCTATTGACGATAATCAGTGGAAGGTAATAAAGTCCGCTGAGAATTATTTAATACTGGAAATAACAGGTGACAAAACGCAGATTGATCTGGCGATGGCCAGGCTCGAGCCTTTAGGCATTGCCGATATCACGAGAACCGGCCTTGTCGCCTTGGAATTAAAAAACTAAAATAAATTTACCTAAATAACAGGGGGTTTTATATGGCAAAAATTAATTTTGGCGGAGTTGATGAAGAAGTTATCACGTCTGATGAGTTCCCGCTTACTAAAGCGCAGGAAATTTTGAAAGACGAAGTTGTGGCAATTTTGGGATATGGCGTGCAGGGACCGGCGCAGGCCATGAACATGAAAGATAACGGCATCAACATTATTATCGGACAGGCAATGGAAGATAAATCTTATTGGGATAAAGCGGTGGCCGATGGCTGGGTTCCGGGGAAAACTCTTTTCTCCATTGAAGAAGCGGTCAAGCGCGGCACTATTATCCAGTATCTGGTCTCCGACGCGGCGCAGATGATCCTGTGGCCGAAAGTAAAAGCAAACTTGAAAAAGGGCGACGCTTTGTATTTTTCACACGGCTTTTCGATTGTTTATAAGGATCAGACCGGTGTTATCCCGCCTGATTTTGTCGATGTGATTATGGTCGCTCCCAAGGGCTCGGGCACCAGTGTGCGCAGAAATTTCCTGGACGGAAGCGGCATCAACTCCAGTTTTGCAGTTCATCAGGATGCCACAGGGCGCGCCAAAGAAAGAACACTGGCGCTGGGCATCGCGATCGGTTCGGGATTTTTGTTCCCGACAACTTTCCAGATGGAAGTTTACAGCGATCTTACCGGTGAACGCGGCGTGCTGATGGGCGCGCTGGCTGGCATGATGGAAGCGCAGTATAACGAATTGCGCAAGCACGGCCACACGCCGAGCGAAGCGTTCAACGAAACAGTAGAAGAGCTGACACAGAGCCTGATTCGTCTGGTGGGCGAAAACGGTATGGACTGGATGTACGCCAACTGCAGCACGACCGCGCAGCGCGGCGCTTTAGACTGGCGCCACGAATTCCGTAAAGCGGTGGAACCAGTATTCAAAAAACTCTACAAATCGGTGGCCAAAGGCAAGGAAACAAAAATCGTTTTAAAGGCCAATAGTGCGCCGGATTATAGAGTAAAACTGGAAGCGGAATTAAAAGAAATGCGTGAATCGGAGATGTGGAAAGCGGGAGCTGCCGTGCGAGCTCTCCGTCCGGAAAAAAGAAAAAAATAATAAATGTCTTTGCGTCATTGCGCACGAATATAATGAGTGAAGCAATCTTTTAATCTTAAAAAGATTGCCGCGCTCCCTGCGGGAGCTCGCGCGGGAGCTCGCAATGACGAGAGGATATAATTTTTAATTTATTTACGGAGAATAATTATGAGAAGCGATCTGATGAAAAAAGGACTGGAAAGAGCGCCGCACCGTTCGCTCTTTAAAGCCATGGGATATACAGATGAAGAAATTTCCCGCCCGTTGGTGGGCGTGGTTAATTCCGCCAACGAAATCGTTCCCGGCCATATCCATCTGGATATCATCACTGCTGACGTCAAAGCGGGCATCCGCATGGCAGGCGGCACGCCGGTGGAATTTCCCGTAATCGGCGTGTGCGATGGCATCGCCATGGGTCATCCCGGCATGAAATATTCGCTCGTCAGCCGCGAATTGATTGCTGATTCCATCGAAATCATGGCCATCGCTCACCCTTTTGACGCGCTCGTTTTTATTCCCAACTGCGATAAAATCATTCCCGGCATGCTGATGGCGGCGCTCCGTCTCAACATCCCGTGCATTTTCATCAGCGGCGGGCCGATGCTGGCCGGAAAAATGGAGGGCAACACTTACGACCTCATCAGTGTTTTTGAAGGCGTGGGCGTGGTTAAAGCCAGAAAAATGACGCTCAATCAGTTAAAAAAAATCGAAGATTGCGCCTGCCCGGGCTGCGGTTCCTGCTCCGGCATGTACACGGCCAATTCCATGAACTGCGTCACCGAAGCTTTAGGACTGGGACTTCCCGGCAACGGCACAATTCCGGCAATTAATGCCGCGCGCCGCCGGCTCGCCAAGCAGGCGGGAATGAAAGTGATGGAGCTTTTCAAAAAGAACATCAGACCACGATACATCGCCACCCTGGCCGCTTTCAAAAACGCCATTGCCGTGGATATGGCGCTGGGCTGTTCCACCAACACCGTTTTGCATATTCCGGCCATCGCGCATGAGGCGGGCATCAAACTTGACTTAAATCTTTTCAATCAGATCAGCGAAAAGACTTACAATCTGTGCAAGCTCAGCCCGGCCGGTCATCATCACATTGAAGATTTGGACGCGGCGGGCGGCATTCAGGCCGTGATGAAAGCCATCAGTCCTTTGGGTGTGATTAACAATAAAGCTATGACCGTCACGGGCAAGAATGTTGAGGCAAATTTAAAGACGGCTTGTGTCCTGGATGAAGATGTTATTAGGCCTCTTTCCAATCCTTATTCGCAGCAGGGCGGCATCGCCATATTGCGCGGCAATCTCGCGCCGGACGGAGCGGTGGTGAAACAATCCGCCGTTTCTCCGGGCATGCTGGTGAACGAAGGAAAAGCCCGGGTTTTCAATTCCGAAGAAGACGCGATAAAAGCGATCCTTGGCAAAAAAATAAAAGCGGGCGATATTGTCGTTATCCGCTATGAAGGCCCGAAAGGCGGCCCCGGCATGCGCGAGATGCTTTCGCCCACTTCGGCGATTGTCGGCATGAGTCTGGATAAAACGGTGGCGCTTTTAACCGATGGGCGCTTCAGCGGCGGCACGCAGGGCGCGGCCATCGGCCATATCTCGCCGGAAGCGGCCCAAGGCGGCCCCATCGCGCTGGTTAAAGAAGGAGACATCATCTCCATCAATATTCCGGAAAAAACCCTGACGCTGAAGGTAAAAGATAAAGAACTTGAGAAGCGCAAGAAGTCGCTGAAGATTAAAAAACCGGCGATTACCACGGGGTATCTGGCGCGCTATGCTAAAATGGTGACATCCGCTTCAACGGGGGCGGTATTCAAGGATTAAAAGAATTTTCTCAACCCGGAAATTTCCCTGGCCGATTATTTAATATAATCGGCCAGAAATGTTTGTGGCTTGATGACGCTAATTTTCCGGAAACCGTCCATTTCCAAAAGATGCTTGTCGCCGCTCACTATTAATTGAACTTTACTGCCCAGAGCGCAGGAAATAAATTTAACATCCGCGTGATGGCGACAGCTCTTTGCATCCACTTTCTTCGTTTGACCTATTTGCGCATTTTGAGCCACTAAATTCAAGATTTGGTCGATATCGATGGGCGGGTTTTTTTACAAATTCTTTCGGCCACTTTTTTATATTCTAGGAATATTTCGGGCGAAATGACCAGTGTAAATTTTCTGTCTTGCCATGCTTCTAAAATCTTCGCTGGCGGGCCGCTGAAAAAAATACCGGAAATGAGAACATTGGTATCTAAAATAACTTTCATTTACTATCTCTCGCCTGCGAGATAATTTTTCTTACATCGGATATTTTCAGCCCCGCTTCTTTTGCCTGTCGGCGCGCCGTTTTTATCAGCGTGTCAAATTCATCCAATGACGGAGAGGTTATATTCTTCAAAATAACCACATCTTTTTCTCCCAAGACCATGAACCTGGAGCCTTCCTTCAGGCGGAGTTTTTTTCTTATGTCTTCGGGAATAACAATCTGTCCTTTGCTGGACATCCTGGTTGTGGCAACTTCAGCCATCTTTTCCTCCTTTAACACTTTAATCTTACCAGTAAGAATATATGCAGTCTCGGCTAAATTAGCAAGTATTTTTTTCGCTGGTGACCTGGCGCGCTACGCGAAGATGGTGACGTCGGCGTCGACGGGTGCGGTTTTTAAGAATTAGTTACAATCAACAATAAACCTGTCATTGCCGGGCTCGACCCGGCAATCCAGTTTTCTTAAGTTCTGGATTCCGTATCGCGCTACGCTTGTACGGAATGACGTTCATCTTAATGTTTAAAAGTTTTCCTGATGCCTTGCATCTGAACATTTTTAAACAGCACTAAACACTTGGTTTTTATTGCCGCCTTGAGATCATCTCTGCTTTAAAACCGCAATCAAAAGACATGTCATTGCCGGGCTCACTTGCCCGGAAGGAAACCCCGGTGAATGCCTGGGAATGCGGGGAGACCCGGCAATCCAGTTTGACGTATTTAACTAAAAATAAACCCATGCTCACTATACGTTATAATTCGATATGCTGTATCCTGAATTATGAAACCGTTTGATTCTTATGTAAATGCTTATCAACTGATGATGGGCCCTTTAATCACATTGCTATCTCTTTTATAACTTGTGAACTCAACCTCATCAAAATGAATTATCTTATTTGCGTTTTGATGACTACCTAAATACGACCTTAAATTCTTGAAATGCTCATCTTTAGTAAAGAACACATCTACATATGTAATATAAAAAGAATGCAAATTATCGAAAAATACCCCTCTAGAAAAATTTAGCTTTGACTGGCAATATGCCATAGTTGCCATAGCAGCTAGTGGCCCCTGATAGATTAATGGTTCAAAGTGTTCTAACGCATAGGAAATTCTTAGCTTGGTATTATTAATACCAATTTTATTCCAGAATGCACGTAGAAAATGGTTTTCAAATCCAACTTCAGCACAGAGGATAAGCATCATATAAAAAATTGCTATCTTGAATAATTTTCTTTGTTCAGCATCGTATTCTTTCTCTTTTACAAACTTTAGCGCGTTCAAGGTTTCTTCAAGGGTAGCATGTATACCGCTTTTTAAATCACTGGGCATTAGCGGAACATCATTTCCTTTCATTATTTGATGAATCATCTTGCTAAATGGTTTTAATAATGCAACTCTGGACTTCAGCTCTCCCTTGTCATAAATAAATGTTTTTTGAGGCACATCTACCAAATCTCTCCATGTTGCAGCTATCTGACTTTTGGAGATTAAAGGACGAGGCTTTTCTTTTAAAGGAAAACCGCGATCAATGTACTCAGTTATAATTTCTTCTGGCGAAGGCAGAAGTTCTCTATCTAACAAATGTTGTGCAAAAAAAATTAGTTTTTCCTTTTTTAAATCATCCCCCATTAAAAGAATTTCCCAAAATGTAACAGGAGAAGTAATCCACTTTCTGCCACGTACTTGCTGGAATGCTCTTGTCGCTATAGCATCTTCTACCGTTTTTCCTTTAGCAAATTCATTGAGGGCAGAAGTTTCAAAATACCAAGTCTTTATCGTCATCTCTCTATCGTTCAATAATCAATGTAAAATATATTTTTTCTTATGGATGATTAGCATTAACAATATATTACACCGATGTTTCTTAAATGGACAAATCCTCTTCAAAAGCAAAGATTATGTTATGGAGGCAATGCCAATCCACCGGCATTAACCGGTGGATTGGGGTTGACAAACTCAGCCTACAACCCTTTCTTCTCGAACAGGAAGAACAGGCCAATCACGGCCGCCCAGAAAATCGGCACGAGCACCCAATGCGATATGCTAAATGCGTCTTGCAGGCCGATTTTGCCGAAGTCTTTCCACGCCATGACGGTGGAACTCAAAAGCGGATAAAGTTCGGCAAATATTGCCGCGCCAACAAGCATCCCCAAAATGGCGAAGATGGCGTGTAGGCGGCCTTCACCCAAAGCGGCCGAAGACGTGCCGGGGCAAAATCCCATCACCGCCCAACCGATGCCGAAAAGAATGCCTCCGATCACTACCGCGCCGACATTCATCGGTTTGTGACTCAAGGTGGTGATGCCCATATCGGAAAGAATAAATATACCCACCATGCCGACCATAATGGCCGAGAGCATGAATTTGAATATCGTCATATCTTTAATCAAAAGCGCGCCAATCTGTTTTTCAAAACGGATTACCCGCCCCTTTTGCAGCAAAAATCCGAACACCACACCGGTTATTAAACCTAAAATTTGCTCGATGCTCATGACGCCCTCCTTTTGTAAACAATCGCCGCGGTCAGAACGCCGGCGGCAAAAAACAACGCCAGCGCGACAAAGGAACTTGCCGATAGCTGCATCATGCCGCTTAAACCGTGCCCGCTGGGGCAACCGTCCGCCAGGCGCGCGCCGATCATCGCGACAATGCCGCCCAGGAAAGCGCCCACGCCTCTTTTGGCCAGCGACGAACCGAAGCGCTCCTGCCAGATGGGCGGCACCTTTTCCAGCTTAAAGCTTTTGTCAGTCAAAGAAGAAATCAACGCGCCCAGAAAAATGCCGATAACGAGCATGAACTGCCAGTCCACTTTGATTTTTGTGGCCGCGAAATAGGCGTTCGATGCGACATGTTCGGATGCGAAAACCTGCTCGACAAAACCCACGGCGCGGACAAATGTGGTCGACGCCCCGATGTAGTTTGTTTTGCCCATGAGCGCCGTGGTGGCGTAAACCGACAAGATGGCCAAAATTCCGACCAAGGCGCCGGCAAAGTAGGGATTCCACCCTCCGTCTTTTGTTTTAAGTTTCATTATTGCCTCCTTTCTTTTACCGGTAAAAAGTTTGGAATGAACAATAAATTATTTCCGCGTAAAACTATCTTTACGGCACTTGGGAAAGCGTACCCACCAGCAACTCATGAGGCGCGCCGCCGGAAGTAATCATTCTTGGCTCCACCGCAAAACCCGCGGCCTGCATGAGCATAATCCAATCCGGTCTAGGAAACAATCCCGTTGTGTGCCGGTCATGCTCGATGCGCAGTTGCCCTTTTTCACGGATCAGAAAGAAAAAAATAATTTCCATGGTGGTATCGGAAGGATCGGGATCGCAGGCGTATTCGATGTAAGTCAGCTCCAACGCTTCGTTAGAGCGGGTGAAATGCTCCAAGCGCGGCCCGGCAAATGTATCGCGGTAGTAATCGGGGCCGGTAATGAAAATGCCGCCCGGTTCCAGATGGGCCGCGGCCGTCGCAAACGCGCGCCGCAGGTCGTCCCCAGAGAGCATATAAACGATGGCGTCGTGAATCAGAACCGCGTCAAACTTGCGGCCCAGACGGATATCGCGCATATCCCCCTGATGCAGCCTGACGCCGGGATTTAATTTTTTACAAAGCTCAAGCATCTCCGGCGATATATCTGTCGCAGTGGCTTCAAAGTCATTCGTCAGATAGGAAAGATTATGCCCCGCGCCCACGCCCAATTCCAGAATTTTGTGCCTTCCGGGGCCGAGCTTTTCGCGCAGTAGCGTCAGCCATTGCGCTGCTTCCTCGGCGTAATCTTCACGCGGAGTGACCAGCCCAAACAAATAAGCCAGGTCTTTATACAGGCGCCCTTCCGGTATACTCTTTGGCTCCATTATCCATCCGCCTTTAAGAATAATTTTTTTACCGCTGCGGCATTATTTTCCCATGTAAGCTGATGAAATTCAATATGCGCGGCCAGATTTCCCTTTGCGCGTTTTGGCTGGCGATAAGCCTGGGATGACTATAATCCTCGGCAAAACCGCTATTTTTAGAGAAGAGTTGAAATTCTTTGCTGTTGCCGCCCAGCGCGGCAAAAATTTGACGGCAGCCATCCGGCGGCGCGATTTTATCATTGCCCCCGGCAATCATCAAAGCAGGGATAGAGATTTTCTGCATTGCCTGCATATAATCAAAATTGTCTTTGCCCAGCCATTGCCCCGTTTTGTTCCAGCGGCACCACTGCGGCATAAAACCCATGCGCTCGTTTTCCGGCCCCAGGCCCAGAAGTGGCCCGGGCATATATCCGAGAAGTTTTATCAACAGCATTACCATGGCTATATTAAATTTCTGCGCCAACGTTTTGCCGGCGCCGGTGGTTTGCGAACCAAGCGTAACCAGCGCCTGAAATTCCTTTTGCCTTTGGGGATTCCTCGCCAAATACATCAGCGGTAAAAAACCGCCGCCGCTGTGCGCCACCCAAATGCAATTTTCGTGTTTTGTATTTTGGCGCACGGCTTTTAAAACCGCGGGAACATCGTTCAGCGCGTAATCTTCCGCATCCGGTCTAAAGTCACCGTAGGCGCTTTTGCCATGCCCGCTCCATTCATAAATCCAACAGTCAAATCCTTCTTTTTGGAGAAATGTCGCCAGCTCCTTACAAATAGAAGCATTGGAAAAAGTCCCGTGCGTCATGATTATCGGAGGATACGCCGATGACTCGTTCTCGAAGCGATACAAGGCGAGCTTTCCGCCTTTTGCGCTTTTAATATACATAGGTGCGGGCAAAAAGTTATTAATCATATATTGACACGGTTAAGACAAATGATTTCTGTATGATTATTCTTGTTATCGGCGCAATATCAATCACTGGGAGATGATAATTTTTTGTCCCGCGAATATCAGATTGCTGGATTCGAGATTGTTGGCGGCCATCAAAGATTCGATGGTGGTGTTGAAGCGCTTCGCGATGCCCTCCAGCGTATCGCCGCGGCCGACGGTATAGATTTGCTCGGTTGCTTTGGCATTGCCGGCACCGGCGCCGAGGTTTTCCGGTATGCTGATTTTTTGCCCGACATATATCCGGTCTCTGGACTGAAGATTATTGGCTTCCATCAAGTCCGCAACTGTCACATCATAACGGCGGGCAATCTGCTCCAGGGCTTCGCCGGATGTAACCACATGCTTTTCCGGGCGCGCGGGCGATTCGGCAGAAGTATCTGCAAGCACAAGACGCTGCCCCGCGTATATCCGGTCCTGAGACTTAATGTTGTTCAAGCGCATCAGCTCCGCCACGGTCAGATCATTTTTCTGGGCAATACCACCCAGTGTGTCTCCCGGCAAAACCACATATGTTGTTGCCGAACGCGCAGGAAAAGGCGAAGCGGAAGGAGGAGCGGACAGGGCAATTTTCTGGTCAATGTATATACGGTTCTGTGACTGAATATTATTGAGCCGCATCAGCTCTTCGACGGTCATATCGTAACGGCGGGCAATTCTCTCCAGCGTATCCCCGCGCGTGACTACGTGAGTTTCGGCACGCGGCGAAGAGGGAGATTCAGATAATGACAATTTCTGACCAGCGAATATCCTGTCCGGCGCTTTAATATTGTTCATCCGCATCAGCTGAGCCGTGGTAATTCCGTATTGCAGGGCGATTTCTCCCAGTGTTTCGCCGCGGGCAATTACGTGCGCCGCGGGACGGGAAGGAGCGGAAGACGGAGGCGCAAGCGCGAGCCGTTGGCCAATGTAAATCCGGTCTTTCGATTGAATATTGTTTATCCGCATAAGATCTGCCATGGAAACACCATAGCGTCGGGCCACGCGCTCCAGCGTGTCGCCCGACGCGACAGTATAAACAGCCGGCGTTGTATCAGTTTCATCAACAATATATCCGCCGGGAATTTTTAATGACTGTCCCGCGTAGATACGGTTTTTCGATTTAATCTTGTTGGCTTCCATTAGAGTTCGCACGGTGGTCCCGTGATCCGCGGCTATTGTCTCCAGGTTGTCCCCCCTTTTAACTTTATAGATGATGTCTTTTTTCCCCAGAGCAACAGCATGGGATTGGGGACGGTATTGAGCGTCCTTCTCCAGAAAAGCCAGAGATGATGGTATCGGCATGTACTGAGTTACAGCGGCAGCCACTGCCCAGGCGATATCGCGGCGAAAAGCTTTGCTCCTGAGCAACAGTTCTTCCTGCGGGTTGGAAAGATAGGCTGTCTCTACTAGAATGGCGGGGATGTCGGGAAGCCGCAGCACCCGGAAAGGCGCGCCCTGAACTGTATTAAATTTCAGGTCATTTACTCTTTTGAGCATCTCCAGGGAAGTTGACCCAAAAGAGCGCGCTTTGTTCAGCGCTTCAGTTTGCAGCATGTTCAAAAGGATGGGGTCAACTTCAAAATTATTATTGCTGTCAGGATCACCTCCGATAATGTCCGAGAGGTTCTGGCTCGCCGCCAGAAGCCGTGATGCTTCGTCACTGGCGGCGATAGTGGAAAGGCTGTAAACTGATGAGCCCCTGGCCTGCCTTGTCGTCGCCGCGTCCGCGTGAATGCTGATAAAAAGATCCGCGTTATACTGGCGGGCTATTCTTCCTCTTTGCTCCAGAGAAACAAAGTAGTCGCCGTCGCGAGTCATAAAAATCTTGTAGCCCCTTTCCACAAGAAGCTCGCGTAATTCACGCGCGATTTGCAAAACGATGTCTTTTTCCTGAGTGCCGAGAAGTCCTATCGCTCCGGGATCTTCGCCTCCGTGGCCGGGGTCAAGAACAATTATTCGCTTTTTTCCCTCCACGCCGATTCTGATACGTTCATCTGTTTCCTGCCGCTCAATTTCGGGCATGCTTAAATCAATAACGATACGATGCGGCTTATCTAAAATTTCACCAAGATTAAAGACGCTTGTGGAAACATTTTTGGCCAAATCAATTTCGAGACGGGTTGTGTTTTTATCAACTTCCTTAACCGTTATTTTACTGACGGCAGGCATGCCGATAAGATACTCTGAAGATACATCGGGCAAAAGTTCTGATTGAAAAATGTCGACGATGAGTTTTTCGCCGTCCTTTAAAATGGCGTAACTTGCCTCGGAAGTGGTATCAATAACAATCCTGCTGTTGTCAGGAGCCGTCCAGTGGCGAATGTTGATTATTCCCGTAAGGGCGAAACCACGCGACGGAAAGAGGACAAATAAGACTAGCAGCAATATAAAAAATGAAAGGGCTTTCCTTTTCATTTTGTTTCAACCTGTTTTTACGTCACAGTTTAACAGTTTCAGCTCTACATTACAATAAATTTCAGGAATGAGGCGCCGTCCAAAAAATATTTACCGGTATCGTTGATGATGGTTGCTGACGCGTGGCCTTATTGCGTTGCAAAAAAATACTATTCAACAAGCATATTACAAAAAAGCAGGAACTTCATGTTACAGGCATCTCTGCAAAAATTTTTTTGACCGATTAATGCATACGGCCGCAATCCGCAAGCGACGTATGCCATACCACTTAAAAAATTATCGGGCAGATTTTCGCTTTGATTTGAGCATTAACCATCTTTTTTCATTTATTGGCGGAATATTTACCCGAAAGATGGCTATAAGTCTGCAAGGAAATCATCCTCACAAATATTCTTGTCAAAACACGGCCAATCGATAAATTCCAGTAAAATCAATACTATACGCCCATTTTGCCGCAGGCATACCGGAAAATAGAAACGCTTTTTAAAATTCTTTCCTTCCTTTAAAAATATACACAAATCATCCGGGCAAGTTCATGCGGCGAGGCTCGATGCCGGGCGCCGGTAAATCTTTTTTTGCAGCGATAAAACTTGCGCACAATAATGTTGGCTTTTATGCTTTTTATGTCCAAAGGTAAGCAAGTTTGACCGAATTTTTTTCAGCAGCCTGTTATCTCTGGGCGGCTATATGCTTCGCGCCGGCAATTAACTATGTTTCGCCCGTATTTATCTCCTGTTGCAGCCACGCCTTAATCCGATTTACATTGACAAAAACAGCTCAATCGTTATATTCATTTTTGAAACAAAGCCCGGCAGGGTGCGACAACAATAAAGTGGAGGTTTGTATGAAAAGCCCAAACAGAAAAACATTTTTTATGTTTTTACTGGCGTTTTTAATCGCCTTTTTTATAGTTTCACTGGTGGAAGTTTTGCGTTCATCTTTTATGCCTTCGTCAATTCCGGATGTGCAAACAGCCTCGGCAACAGCTCCTTTGGTTGCCACTTCGCCTGAAGTAGCAAAAGTACCTCTTTCCTTTTCCGAGTTGGCACAGCGCGTTAAGCCCGCGGTCGTGAACATCAGCACGACAAAAACAACCAGAGGCTTCGGTTCTCCTTTCGGCCGCTCACCCTTCGGCGGACCTGGACCATTTGGTGATGATTTCTTTGACCGCTTTTTCGGCGATATTCCCCAGCGCGAATTTCAGCAGCGCAGTCTCGGCTCCGGTTTTATCATCAGCAATGACGGTTATATTTTTACCAACAATCACGTGGTGGAAAAAGCGGATAAAATCCTGGTTAAAGTAGCAGATGACCGCGAATACGAGGCAAAAGTTATAGGAACTGATCCTAAAACGGATATCGCCCTGATTAAAATCAAACCGAAAAACAGTTTGCCGGTAGCGGATATCGGCGATTCCGATCAGGTTAAAGTCGGTGAATGGGTTGTTGCCGTCGGCAATCCTTTCGGCCTGGAAGCAACCGTCACGGCGGGAATTGTCAGCGCGAAAGGCCGCGTTATTGGCGCGGGGCCTTACGATAACTTTATTCAAACCGACGCGTCGATTAATCCCGGCAACAGCGGCGGGCCGCTGTTTTCTATGGACGGAAAAGTTATCGGTATCAATACCGCGATTGTCGCACATGGACAGGGCATTGGTTTTGCAATCCCCATTAACATGGCCAAATCAATTTTAAGCGATTTAAAGACAAAAGGACGCGTCACCCGCGGCTGGCTGGGAATATCTGTGCAGGATATCACCGAAGATATCGCAAAAAATTTAAATCTTAAAGACCGGACGGGCGCCTTGGTTTCTGATGTTTTTAAGGATGATCCCGCCGACAAGGCAGGAATAAAAGTTGGGGACATTATCATCGAAATTAATGGCAAGCCGATTAAAGACACTCAATCCCTGCTTCTGACCATCGCCGCGGTAAAGGTTGGCGAAAGGGCCACCATTAAAGTAATTCGTGACGGAAAAGAAATTACTTTCAGAGTTACTGTCGGCGAACGTAAAGATACCCAGGAAGTGGCATCAACTAAAGATAGGGAAGGGCATTTCGGTATCGTAGCCCAGGATATTTCGCCCGAAGTGTCCCGGCAACTGGGCATTCCACGTGATGCCGGCGTAATAATCACCAATGTGGCCCCCGGCAGCCCGGCGGACAATGTGGGCATTCAACCTAGAGATGTCATTGTGCAGGTGAACAGGGTAAAGATTAGCTCAATGAAAGAATACACGAAAGAAATCACCAAGGCCGCGGCGAACAAAAGCGTGACGTTGCTCGTCAGGCGCGGCAATTCCACCTTCTTCGTCGCGATACGGACGGAGTAAAAAATACCATACAAAAAGTCCGAAAGGCAGGCCTTACGGCCTGCCTTTTTTATTTTTTCCTGGACAAATTTATAAGGGAAGATTAATCAGCAAGCATGAAGTTATTTGACTACACCGGCGTCATTCATCTACACTCGTCTTTTTCCTTTGACGGTTGCGCTCCGCTGGAGAGCATTCTGCAAGCCGCAAACAAAAATTCCATAGATTTTTTGATGCTGACGGATCATGACCACCTGCGGGCAAAAAAAGAGGGCTGGGAAGGCTGGCATGATCAAACCTTGCTGATTGTCGGACAGGAAATTTCTCCGCGTTTCAATCATTACCTGGCCTTCAAAATCAACACGCCTTTGTTTTATTCAAAATATGATGAAGTCACTCCCCCGCAGAAATATATCGATGAAGTCAACGCCCAGGGCGGATTCGGCATCATCGCCCACCCCGACCATGAAGGAACCAAAACGTTTCACGTGAAACATTACCACTGGAACGATTGGACGGTCAGCGGCTACAGTGGCATGGGCATCTGGGATTTTATGACCGACTGGCAAAAAAGCCTCAGCGGCTATTTTAAAGGTTTTTTGAGCTTTCTCTTTCCCGCCTGGTTCCTGCGCGGCCCCAGAGATTTAACCCTGCAGCGCTGGGACGCGCTTAATCAGCAGCAAAAAATCTTCGGGATTGGTGAGCTCGATAACCACGCCAGCACAAAAAAATTTTTGGGGATAACCTTTATCGCTTTTTCTTTCGAGCGTGCTTTCAAATTCATCAGTACGCATGTTTTAACAAAGGAAAAACTAAGCGGGGACGGCCGAAAAGATAAAGAGGCAATTCTTCAGGCGCTCTTGGCCGGCCGCGCTTATTTCGCGCTGGAATATTTCCGTAAAGCGCGCGGTTTCGCTTTTTTTGTTGAACAGGGAGATGCTCTTTATCAGATGGGTGATGAATTTACGCTCGGCGGCGGGGCTTGTTTAAAAGTCTCTTTACCCGCTAAAGCGCTTGTCCGCGTGATACGCGAGGGCTTGCTGATACAAGAAGAAAGGACATCAGGGTTTTCCCGGCAAGTTTCCGAACCGGGGGTTTATCGAGTGGAAGTTTATCTGCAATCCTGCGGCAAGCTGCGCCCCTGGATTTTTTCCAACCCGATTTTTATCCGCTAGTTTTTCAGGTTTGTTGTTTAAAGCTTTTGCTCTTTTAGCCATTGAGTGTACTGATACATTTTCGCCAGCGCCTTAACGGCGCGTTCCGGCGTAATGAAGTTGACTCCTTTATATTTACACCCTTCTGCTTCCGTTATGGTGCGCGTTTTATTGTCATTGAGCAGATAAACTCCGATGATCGGCTTGTTATACTTTTCCATCAGCCTGGCTGTTTTTTCAATAAACTGCGTTTCATAAGCGTCAAGGTAAGTTAATGAGTCATCCATAAATTTCTGATTATAATTTTTATCTATGGCAACTGTGGATTCCATAACCGCTTGAATCATTATTCTCCTGCCGATAATGCCCATATGGATTACCGCGTCGCATTCAGGCCACAGAAGCAGTTCTTCAAGAACCGTCATGTATATCTCCGGATTCATCTCTCCGACGATATCAATCGGATTAGCATGACTCCAAAATGGAGGGAGTATTTTATTGATATTGCCTATTACTTGTTCCGAAAGAAGCGGCACCTCCAAACCGTGTTCCATGCATAAATCGGAGGCAACCACACCCCATCCGCCTCCTAACGTCACAATACCGACCTTTTTGCCTTTCGGCAGAGGCAAGGAAGAAAATGACGCGGAAAGATCCAGCAGGTCCATGGGGTTTTCGACCAGAATAATACCCGACTGCCTGCAGGCCGCATTAAATACCTTAACATTTGAGGCCATGGCTCCTGTGTGACTGGCCGCCGCGTGCGCTCCCGCTTCCGTCCGGCCGCCTTTGAGAGCGATTACGGGTTTTTTCTTTCCGACACGTTTTGCCGCTTCATAAAAACGGCGGCCGTTTTTGATACTCTCTATGTATAAAACAACTGTCTGCGTCAGTTCATCGACTTCAAAACCTTCCATCGCGTCCTCAATGGTAATCATTGCTTCGTTGCCGGAGCCGGCAAAAGCGCGAATTCCTACTCCCTCTTTTTCGGCAAAGGCAAGGAGCTGTGTTCCTAAATTTCCCGATTGTGTAACCAGCATCGTGCCTCCAGGCTTGGGACGCACGTGTGTGCCCGTGCAATACAGCGAAATGTAAGGATTGCATATACCCATGGTGTTTGGGCCCAGAATTAAAATTCCGGCTTCTTTGGCTTGCCTTATTAATTCTTCTTCCAGCTTTTTTCCTTCGGGGCCTGTTTCGCCAAAACCGGAAGAAATCAGAAGAACGTTTTTTATTTTCTTTTTTTTCAATTCCGGGATTAATGCCAGAACATGATTGGCGGGAATCGTCACGACGGCGAGATCAACCGGTTCGGGAATTTCCGTTACCGATTTATAAACATTTCTGCCGATAATTTCTCCGCCTTTGGAATTAACCAGATAGATTTTCCCCTGATAATTTCCGACCAGCACATTGGAATACATCAATTGCCCCCATTTGCTGATACCCGCGGAGGCACCGATAAAAGCGATGGATTTAGGATAAAAAAGCCTTCCCATGTCTTTGGGAGACACAGGTGTGTGGGTTATCTTCTTTTCGGGAGGATCGCCTAATACAATCAACGCGTCAACAGCGCTGACATTGCCTTCGGGAGTAACCAATAACGGATTGATATCAATTTCTCTGATTTGGGGTATCTCTATTCCTATTTTCGATAACGCGAGCAATGTTTTAATCAGAGCGTTCGTGTCCGGTTTTTTTTCTCCGCGAAAAGCGTTTAATAACTTTTGCGCGTTCACTTGATTGAGCATGCTTCGCGCTTCGGTCTTATTTAACGGCGCCAGGGCAAAAACAATATCTTCTATCGCTTCGGTAAAAATACCACCCACGCCGAACATGACGGTGGGCCCGAATTGCGCGTCATGAAAAAGCCCCGCGACAAATTCTCTTTTCCCGTAAAGCATCGGCTGAACCAAAAAACCTTCCAGGTCGTTTCCGGCTTCTTCCTGGATAAAGAGCGCCGCTTTTTTTACATCTGCTTTATTGGATAAATTTAATTTGACCAGGCCTCTTTCCGTTTTGTGCGTGAGCTTGGCTCCCAATCCTTTGAGCGCTACCGGATAACCGAATTGCTCCGCCACGCTTTGAGCTTCTTCTGTTGTCGCGGCAATTTTTTCTTCGACCACCGGCACGCCGTATTGTTTTAAGACTTCTTTCGCTTCCGCTTCCGTGAGCGTTTTTCTTCCCTGCTGTATTGCTCTTTTAATTGTATCCACCTTGCGCCTCCGCTGAGGATTATCGGGTTTCATTTCACAACTAATCTATTATTGTAATTATTTCAACTATTTACAATAAGCTCCGGCGTGCCGTTGACTGCTAGTCACTACCATAAAGCCCGCCATAATACAAGTGCGCTTTTAAACTTTGCCTTTAGTTTCTCTTTCTTCTGATGCTCAAGCCGTGCGCTCATTTGTTGTTCATTATTATTCTTACGCGTGTTTTTTGCTCATATTCAATTATAAATATTTTTTCCTGACCATTGATTTATTCTTTTCTTTATGAAAAAAGTTATTCATTACGCTAAGGGTTTTTAAGAAATGATTTGCCGCACGCAATATGTCTGGTTTCCTTGATATATTCTTTGCAGGAATTAATTCAAGTTTGATTCGTTATTGCGCTTATTGAAAAATAACCCGCTGAAAAAGATTTAAATATGAAATTTTCCAATTATCGTTATCTCGTTTTCGGTGTTTTAGGCACGGCGTACATTCTTGTTTTTTTCCACCGGCTTTCTCCTGCTGTCCTGGCTGTCGATATGATGAATGATTTGCAGGCAAGCGGCGCGCTGATGGGCATTCTGGCCTCGGCGTATTTTTATCCCTACGCTTTGATGCAAATACCGGCGGGGCTCTTAGCCGACTCCTGGGGGCCGCGCCGCTCCGCAACTTTCTTTTTTATTTTTGCCGCCGCCGGTTCCGCCGCCCTTGCTTTATCCCAAAGCGTCGGTATGGCTATTTCCGCACGCGTTATCGTCGGACTGGGGGTTGCCATCGTTTTCGTCCCGACGATGAAAATTCTTACCAACTGGTTTGAGCCGGAAAAGTACGTGCGCATGACGGGAATACTCATGGCGCTGGGCGGCGTGGGGGGGTTCACTGCTGCCACGCCCCTGGCGTTTTTGAGCGAGGCAATTACCTGGCGCGGCGCGATGCTTGTTGTTGGCGCCCTGACACTCGCAATCGCCGCAGCTATATGGCTTCTTGTGCGTGACACTCCTCAGGAAAAAGGGTTTTCTCCCATGCACAGTTTTTCCCGGCCTGTTCCTACATACACAAAGCTCACCTTGTGGCGCGGCATGGCCATGGTTATCAAAGAACCCCGGTTTTGGGCAATGGCTATGATTTTTTTCCTCGGCGCCACAGTCAGCTTGAGCTTCAGCGGTTTGTGGGGAGGTCCTTTTTTAATGCACGTCTACGGGATGTCCAAACCGGAGGCAGGCGCCATATTATCAATGATGGCTATCGGCTTGATTTGCGGCGCTCCTTCCATGAGCCTGCTTTCCGATAAAATTTTCCGTTCACGTAAAAAAGTTCTTATGGCGAACCAGCTTGCCGCCTTGTGCCTGTTTTCCCTGCTTGCCTTCTTTACCGGCAATTTTAACAAACCTCTTTTGTACATTTGGTGTTTTTCTTACACCTTTATGATATCGGGCGCGGTAGTGGTTGGTTACAGTTCCATCAAGGAGCTTTTCCCTCTCGAGATTTCCGGAACAGCCACCGGCCTGATTAATATTTTTCCTTTCGCCGGCGCCGCCCTGGGGCAGCCGCTTATGGGATGGTATCTCGATTATCTCAGCGGTGGAAGCACTCTTTACGACGTAGACGCTTATTCCACGGTTTTCAAGGTCGGTTTGCTGCTTTTGCTGGGCGCGTTTATATCAAGCACGCTCGTCAAAGAAACCTTTCCCAATAATGATAGCGCCAATCAGTAGCAGGCTTTTGTCGCGCTCGCTTTATTATCCACCTTGCAGTTTCCTAATCTACTAACGCGACCATATTTAATGCCATTTTAAGGCATCTTTTCATGCGGCAACATTACCTGCTCGGCGGCGCTTTCTCCCGCGACATATCCCGTCGAAAAGGCCGCCTGAAGATTGTAGCCGCCCGTATCGGCGTCTATATCCATAACCTCGCCGCAAAAAAACAGGCCGGGAACAATTTTAGAAGCCATCGTACGCGGGTCAATTTCATCAAGCGCCACTCCTCCCGCCGTAATAATCGCGTTTTTCAGCGGCAATGACTCCTTAATATTGAAGCGCAGCGCTTTAAGTGTTTCGACTATTTTTTGCCGCTCGTAAGCGGTAATCTGATGCGCCAGTTTTTCTCTGTCAATACCGGTGAGATCAATTACCGGCTCAATCATTTTGGACGGCAGATAATCTTTCATCACGCTGATTATTTTTTTCTTGCCGTGAGTATCAAAGTCTTTTTGCAGGCGTCTACCCAATTGCTGTTTTGTCACCGCCGGCTTCAAATCAATCAACACAGATACGGGGCCTTTTTGCAGCGCGTCAACAACTCCCAGACTCATCAATAAAATAATCGGCCCGCCCAAGCCGAAATGAGTAAAAATCATTTCGCCAAACCGGCTTTCGATAAGAGGCGCTTTCGGCTTCTTTTTTTGTCCGCGCCCATAGCTGATATCCGAAATGAGCTTTGTGTCTATGTCCTCGGCCTTCCCCGCAAACGCTGTTGCGCGCACATTGCGCAAACTGACCCCCTGCATGGACGCGGCAAGTTTCTGCTCGTAAACAATAAGCGGCACGAGAGCAGGGCGCAGTTTCACAATAGAATGTCCCATTTTTGCCGCCAGCTTGAAACCGTCGCCGCTGGAGCCTGTCTCCGGCCAGGAAGAGCCGCCTGTCGCCAGTATCACGCATTGAGATGCATATTCCCGCTCTGCCGTTTTAACTCTGAAAATTGACCTGTCCTTCCTTTCTACAAACTCAACAGGAGAACGCAACATTATCCGCACGCCGAAATTCAAGAGATATTTTTGAAAAACACGCACGATATCCCTGGCATCGTCCGTGACGGGAAAAATTCTTCCCCCTTGCTCCGTTTTCGTCTTCAGATTATAGCGCTCAAAAAAAGTGAGCAATTCAAACCGGAAAAAGCGGTGAAATACACTGTGCAGAAAGAGCCCGTTCGGCCCATACATGTCTATAAAATTATTAAGATCATTGCTGTTGGTGAGGTTGCAGCGGGTTTTCCCGCTGACCAGAATTTTTTTCCCAATGGCGGAGGTTTTTTCAAGAAGCAATACCCGCGCACCGCATTGCGCGGCTCGTCCTGCAGCCATCAGCCCGGAGGCTCCGCCGCCAACCACGATAATGTCTGCATCCTCTTTTCTTTTTGTTTTCATTAACAAGGCTCACATTTTTTATGCCTGTGCCGACGTAGCACGAAATCCTTTCTTCCGTCAATTACGCCTTGCCTCTCATTATCTTGTCAAGTAGAAGTTCTTGTGCTATTTGGCATTTATTTAAGCCTACAGGAGTCTTTAGCTTGTCCGTACCAACAAATTTAATCTCCCTGACAACGCGCATCTTTTTTCAGGTACACCCGGCTGCTCACCGGCAGATCTCCATCTGGAAAGACCTCGCCGGTAAAATTCCCGACCCCGAACTGCGCGGGCAGGCTCAGATGAGCATTGCCACAAAAACTTTTCACTGTGAAGGCGGCTCTATATACGGATTGCTTGCGGGAAAATATTATAAAGATGCTATTAAATTTATTGTTGCCTACCAGACAATCAGCGATTATCTGGATAATTTATGCGACCGCAGCACTTCTTTGAACCCTGATGATTTTCGCGCTTTGCATGAAGCTATGCTGCACGCTCTGACACCCGACGCCCAACCTTCTTCTTATTACCGCTTCCGAAAAGAACAAGATGACGGGGGATATCTCGTTGCACTGGTAACTGCATGTCAGGATGTTTTACGGAATTTGCCCGCTTATCATCTTGCTGCTCCTCATCTTCATGCACTGGCCGGCCTATACTGCGATTTACAGGTTTATAAGCATGTAGCAAAAGAAGACCGCGTCGAACTTTTGCAACAATGGTTTGAAACCAAAAAAGATTATTTGTCGGATAAAATGACCTGGTATGAATTTGCCGCCTGTACCGGTTCAACGCTGGGTGTTTTTTGCCTTGTATCTTCTTTGTTTTGTCCCAAGATATCAGGCAAGCTTCTTTTAAAAATCAAAAAGGCTTATTTCCCCTGGTTACAGGGCATGCACATTCTTTTGGATTATTTAATTGATCAGGAAGAAGACCGTAATGCCGGCGATTTGAATTTCTGCGATTTCTATCCGGACAACCTTATTCTGACCGCCAGGCTTATCACCTTTTACAAAAATGCCCAGCAGAGCGTTTCGTCTTTACCCCACCGCGGCTTTCACAGGCTGATCATCCGCGGCCTTTTGGGGATCTATCTTTCGGACAAAAAGACGTCCGGACAAAAAGACGTCCTGCAAATCTCGCGAAAATTGCTGCGTCTTGGCGGCCTGAAAACGATCTTCTTTTATCTTCACTGCCGGGCTTACCGGCACTTTAAGTAAAGCTGCCTTTAGCAGTTTTTTTACCATGTTTTGTCAGGGCAAGGCAGCGATAAAAAACCCGTCCAGCTTTCTGCTGCCCAGCAGGTCTTTAGCGATGATATCGCACTTCATTAGTTTTTCGCCGTTTTCTTGATATATTTTAACAATTTTTCCGGTAACAACAATGGTTGCGCGGCTTTTCGTGTTTTCCGGATTATGCCAGTCCTGCGGCTTGGTCATGCTCAAAAAACGGGTAGATAACTTTCTAAGGTTTTTACCGTCTATCCAGGAGCAGACGGCCTCGCCCGCAATGCCCATAATCAGCATTCCGTGCGCGATAACACTATCCAGGCCGATCGCCCGCACGAAAGTTTCGTCATGGTGCAGTGGATTAAAATCACCCGCGGCGCCGGCATAACGGACAAAGTGAGTTCGCGTCATGGGACCCGCCGTGTAAGGCGGGAGGGTATTCCCGACGCTCATTTCATTATAAGTCAGCGGCATTATTATTACTGCCTTTCCATCATCAACGAGCGCACTTTTCCTACTGTCTCGCCCTGCTGATTAGTAACTATTGTCTCCAGCACCACTACATTCACGAACATGCCCGCACGTTGCTTCTTTCCACGCTGGTATATTTGTGTGACTTTCATTTCCCTCGTAATAATATCTCCGGCGTAAATCTGACCTAGATACTCATATTCTTCCTCGCTATGCAAAACTTTGCTAATGTCCATGCCAAGGACACTGACAATTTCTGCAAGGCCCCCGCCTGTCCAGAAAAAGAAACTTGTCATAAAGGTCGGGGGCACGGGAATGCCCTTGTACCCGGCTTTTTTTGCCGCTTCTTCATCGTAGTAAATGGGATTGATATCTTCCTTTTTTTGCCGGAGGCTCACAGCCAAGGCAAATTCGATAATTTTCGCTTTCTCCACCTTCATTGTGTATTTGGGAAATTCGAAACCTTCTTTTTCTTTATCCACCATAAAAATACACCCTGACATGAGTTTTTTTATTTTTTTATCACATTGTCAAAAGATTTTCAGATTTTATTTTTTGATCAAAGCTTGGCGGCATGAGGAGCGTTATGCTCTTTCATCACACGTTATCCGCAATTAAAGTTCATATAACGTTTCATCGACAGAGGGCTTTTCTTTTTTGCCTTTTTTTGCTGATTTATTCTGCGCAAAGGGGTCCTCTTGCATTAATGCGTCCGCCATTTCCAATTCTACTTTATCAGGGTCTTCACCTTTCTCAATGCGTCTCAGCGCTTCATAAAACCCCTCTCCCATCTTTACGCCTGTCTTCTCCGTAAATTTACGCATCAGATGAGCTGCGGCGCGCGGATCATCGTCTTTTATTTTTTGTGCTTCCGCGGCAATTTTGGCCAGTTCTTTTTCCACTTTTTTTTCATCAAGACCATCCAGGGGATGCTTCTCTTCTAATTTAGCGGAGCCGGTGACGGCGGCAAACACGGACATTTGACGGATGAGTCTTTCTTTTTTGCATTTAGGGCATAGAGGAATCTTGCTGGTATTTACCGTTTTGGAAAAAAAATTGTAAATTGTGTTGCATCTTTTGCAGTAAAATTCATAGATGGGCATCAGGGTGACTCCCGCTTTGTTATTTTTGGAGTATCAAGCGAATTCAAATATTCAATACGTTGAACCAGCGGGGGGTGAGAATAATAAAACCATACATAAAACGGATGCGGATGCAGATTGGCCAGATTGTCTTTGGCCAGTCGCCTCAGGGCGTCAATCATCGGCGTCGTTTTTCCTGTTAATTTCCAAGCCATGAAATCCGCTTCTCTCTCGTACCGGCGTGACAGTGCCGCGCCTATCGGGTTTAAAAAAAACCCCGCCGTACCAAGATACAAGGAGGCCAAAAAAAGGCCCGCGTAAACCGGCATCTGTTTCAAGCCGAAAGCGGCATACAACGTCTGCCAGTTAACCGCCAAATACACTACGTACAGCAATACCAGCGAACCGATAATCATAAATGTCATTTGTTTAGTGATGTGTTTCCTTTTCCAGTGGCCGATTTCATGGGCCAGCACCGCCAGTATTTCGTCGTGTGTATGTGACTCCAGCAGCGTATCGTATAAAACGATTCGCTTGGTTTTTCCGATACCGGTGAAATAAGCGTTTGTATGTTTGGAGCGTTTACCTTCATCGACCTGAAATATTCCTTTGGTTTTCAGGCCGGCTTTTTCCATCAGCGCCGTAATTTTCCCCTGGAGCTCGTCGTCCTTTATCGCTTCATACTTATTAAACAGCGGCGCGATAAGAACCGGAAAAAGCCACATCATAACAAGTTGAAACAACGTGAAGAACACCCATCCCCAGAACCACCAGCTTTGGGGAAAATACAGCACAAACGCCATAAGTGCGCTGACGATAATGGAAAGCAAAACAACACAGATGGTCGCCGATTTTATCAAGTCGGTTATCCAGAGGGGCCAGGTAATCGTGGAAAAACCGTATTTTTTCTCCAAAACAAAGTTATCATACAGATCAAAAGGTATGCCGACAATGGATGCTAGCAGGGCGAAGAATCCGAAAAAAACGAGTGCCTGGATGATAAAATTCATATTAGACCCGGCCAGCCAGCCGATAAAAAAAGGCAGGAAAAGAAACAATACCGCCAAGGTGATAATATCATCTGCAAGGTTTTGACGAGCCTCAAGGCGGGAATTGTCGATTGTGTAGTCCACTATTTTATTGAGTGTTCCCTGTTCTGTCGACCCGGTGAACACAGCCGGTATCTTTTTTCCGTATTTCTTCAGGTGCGCGATGTTTTTTTGCTGTAAGATGTATCTAAAGAAAAACCGGCCAACAAACAAAATCAGAAACATTGCCAGAAGAGCCTTTTCCATAAACCGCGTCTCCATTATTAATGCGTCATGAAAACATTAAATTATGGATGATAATATATGAGCCAAGATGTGTTGTGTCAAGCTATTGCGGCAAGCGGCGGACAGAAACAAAGCATTCTTCCGGCAGTAATTTTTTTACCGTCATGAGGCTTACATTTTTTACCTTCTGCCAAAATAAATATCGCACAATATCTTTTTACAATCTGTTATCGCTACAGGTTATCTTTCTTTAAGATGGTTCTGCGAATTAAAAATCGAACGTGGGAGAAAAATGAAATATCATTACAGCAGGAACTCATGTATTGGCTTTCTGGTTGTTGCTGAATCTGAGCATGCCGGTGCTGCTGGCCGCATTAAACCCTGTGAGGGGATAAAACGATGACAACAATTACCTGGCTTGGTATAGCTGTATGCCTGTCTCAGTCCGCTCTGCTTTCCGGGATGAACCTGTGACTTTTTTCCCTCGGGAAGCTCGAACTGGAAGTTCTCTCAAGAAAAGGTGACGCGCGCGCGATACGGGTTTTACGGTTGCACGAAAACGCGAATTTTTCCCTGGTGACGATTCTTTGGGGAAATGTAGCCGTAAATGTTCTGCTCGCGCTTTTGTCCGGCTCGGTGCTTGCCGGCATCGCCGCTTTTCTTTTTTTCCACAGCAGTAATCACTCTGTTTGCCGAAATCGGGCCGCAGGCTTACTTCACGCGCCATGCGCTTGTGCTTACATCGATGCTCGCGCCCTTGCTGCGGTCGTATCAATTCATTCTATATCCTGTAGCCAAACCCACGGCTTTTTACTGGATGCCTGGCTGGGCGGTGAAAATATCCGCTATATTCGCGAGCGCGAACTTGATCCGGAGATGAAAGGCACTCTGAAAAATGCGTTAAAAACGATATGATTTTTTTGGGTGGGATTAAAGCTACATTTTTCGGCTGTCGTAAGCCCAGTGCAGGAGCGCCTGGCGCTGTTTGCGCCGGCAGTTGAGGTCGCCCGCGGGACAATGTTTTTTGAGCTGAGCGATGTGCCTCTGCATCGCTTTCCATCTTTTGATTTGCCGGGCGTCATCCGGGCAGCGCCTGCCCAGGTAATAGCGGCAATACCACTGAAACCAGCCGCGCGGGTCTTCGTGATAAAGCCATCCTTTTTGCCGCCAGTAAGACAAGGGTTTCGAGGCGTTCACGCCGAAACAATTTAGTTTTGGGTCGTGCCGCTTAGCGCAGAGTTTCGCTTTGGTAAACCATGAAGCGGGAAATTCCTTGCGGCAATCCGTCATATATTTGCCGCCGAAAACACCCGCTTCCAGCATCTGTTTGGGCGTTAGCTGTGGTTTGAATTCCGGGTCAAAATTTTTTCCGGCAGGCGCCGTCAGGTAATAACGGTACCTTTTCTGCATTTTGTCGTTTACTATGACTAATTGGGGTTTCATTGCGCAGATTATACTGAAGTTAAATTGAACTGTAAACAAGAAAACCGCGCTTTTTCGGCGCGGCTTTTTAATGTTTTTATTGCTGAAATATTTTAAATTTTTTTCGCGGCTTTTTCGATGGTTTTTGTGATTGCGTCTAGTTTTTCCTGACCCATTTTTACCGCAATCTGAATTACCAGCGTGCGCCCCAGAATATCTTCCGCGTAAGGAATGCTGGCACGCGAATATTCGATTTTCCCTTTATAGGAAGGATCGGTAAACGGATATTGTTTGGAATTAGCCGTGGAGCGCGCCAGAAAATGTTCCCAGTTAGGAACATAGTGCCACAAGTTTTCCTTATAACAAACCGTATCGAGCCCTTCCTCCGCCAGCGTTTTCTGGAATTTCTTTGCCTGCGCCTCCTCCGGCAGATTAAACGCCAAAAACGTTGCGGAATCTCCTTCCGGATCCGGAAGCACCCGGAACTTTACGCCCGGCACCTGCGCCAGCGCGTCTTTAATGACTTTCTTGTTTTTTTTCTGCTCGGAGCAAACGTAATCAAGTTTTCTTAACTGCACCAGGCCTAAAGCGCCCTGCAGCTCGTTCATGCGATAGTTGAATCCTAAAATTGTTCTACCTTCGAGCGCGCGGCTGACTTTCGGGTTATGATCGTGGCCGTGATCGTGATACCATTCGGCGCGATTATATAAATCTTTGTTATTGCTTATGATCATGCCGCCTTCACCGGTGGTAATAGTTTTAACATAGTCAAAACTAAAACAGCCCATATCGCCGAATGAACCCAGTTTTTTGCCTTTGAAGCCCGCGCCGCAGCCCTGCGCGTTGTCTTCCAGCACCAAAAGTTTATATTTTTGTGCTTCCTCTAAAATTTTATCGATATGGGCGGCCGAGCCGCACATATGCACGGGAATGACTGCCTTTGTATAAGGAGTTTTTTTCTTCGCGATTTCTTTGGGATCAAGGTTGAGCGTTTCGTCAATGTCCACCATTATCGGAACCGCGCCCACTTCCAGCACCGCCTCGTAAGTCGCCAGAAAAGTAAATGCCGGAACAAGCACATCATCGCCGGGGCCGACATCCAGCGCGGTAAGCGCCACTTTCAGCGCTGCGGAACCGGAAGTAACACCCAGCGCGCAATTGGTACCGCAATATTTCGCGAACGCCTCTTCAAACTCGCGGACTTTGAACATGCCTTTGCGTTGAGCGTCAAAACCATAGCGCATCAGCACGCCAGTTTCGAGAATCTCCACTACTTCTTTTATTTCTTCCTGACCGATTAATTCCGCACCAGCCATTTTTTCCTCCTGAATATTTCTGAAATTTTTCTAGTTTTATAAATTATAACGCCTGCGCGTACATCGCGATCGCGTCATCTTTGGTTACTTTGCGCGGATTATTTTCCAGCGGCCGCGCCACGGTGAGCGCCACATCAGCCAGATCCGGAAAATCTTTTTCCGTAATGCCGAAATCCGCGAGCGACGCGTGAATGCCGCAATCCTCGATCAGCGCTTCCACCGCGTCGAGCGCCAGATAAGCCGCTTCTCGCGCGGGCAATCCATCTGTATTTTCGCCCATAGCATCAGCGATGTCCGCAAATTTTTCCAGCGCGCCGGGCAGGTTGAAATTCATCACCGCCATCAGCATCATGGTGTTGGCCAGGCCGTGCCCGATGCCGTATTTTCCGCCCAGCGGATAAGAAAGCGAATGCACCGCCGTAACGCCGGCGTTGGCTAGGCCCATCCCCGCGTATAAACTTCCCATTAGCATTTGTTCGCGCGCGGCCAGATTTTTCCCGTCATGGACGCAGGCGCGCAGATTGTCGGCAATGAGTGCTATCGCCTGCAGTGAAACCAACTCACTCATGGGTGAGGCAGTGATCGATGTATAAGATTCGATCGCGTGACATAAAGCGTCCAGTCCTGTCTGCGCGGTGGTCGCGGGCGGCAGGCTCAGCGTCAGCTCCGGGTCCAAAAGCGCCAGTTCCGGATATAGATGCACGCTGTTCATGCCTTCTTTCTTTTTCAAATCCTTGCGGATAAAAACAGCGGTAAAGGTAACCTCGCTGCCAGTGCCCGCCGTAGTCGGAATCATGATTTTGGGCAAGCCTGGTTTGGGCACTTTTCCCAGTCCCAGAAAGTCTGTCGCCTTGGCGTTATTGGCCGCGATTACGGCGATAGCTTTTGCCGTATCCATAGCGCTGCCGCCGCCGATACCGATAACGGCGTCACTCTTGTTCTTCTGCGCGAGTGCCGCGCCTTCGTCGGCCAATTCAATGGGCGGTTCCGGCTCCACTTTATCGTAGACGCTGAATTTAATACCCGCGGGCGAGAGAATTTTTTCCACTTTTTCCTGAAAAACAGCGGAAAGATTTTTGTCTATCACCACCAGGGGATTTTTCGCGTTTAACTCTTTGATGTGATCAGCCAACTGCCCCAGCGCGCCACTTCCGAAAACAATTTTTTTCGCGCCGGTAAAAGAAAAGATTTGTTTCATTGTCTGCCCTCCGCTATTTAGCCGTATTTATTATAAAAATAAATCTGTGTTTAGTTTTCTTTGCAGGCAATTCCCTATGAGATAGGGCTTCGAAAGTCAAGTGTTTTTCTGATTGTTATACCACTGTATTTGCCGGCAAATGCCCATGATTATCTTCACAT
>Ga0209614_1000499_pt1 | contig 33973 bp, 27 predicted proteins | sample BlaSprsedimmetaG_FD_185484 | JGI IMG/M metagenome (GOLD analysis project Ga0209614, IMG submission 185484) | Hot spring sediment bacterial and archeal communities from California, USA to study Microbial Dark Matter (Phase II) - Blank Spring... ... | reverse complement strand
TTTTGTTTCCAGAATTTCATCTAACTTGCTTTTACTGACCTCAGTCCATTCTCCATCAACAAGTTTTAAATACTCTTTAGTTTTATAGTTGTAGTAAATAGCCCTTTCATTCGGATTGGTTAACGCAGTGTGGTTGGGGACAGCCTCGATCGGTTGAAACTCCACATCTTCATCTCGATAAACACCTGGTTTATCATTCCCCGGAACACCCTGGTAACCCAATTTATCATACTGACTTTGCGGTAAATGCAATGAATACATATAGTCATAATAATCATAGACGTTGTAAAATGATCTGCCGGACCAATTCTTAATATTGAGTGCATTGTTGATATCAGCAAATACCTTTACACTTAAACGGTCGTATTTAAATGTTTTTGAGATTTTAAAATCCAGCCCTTTACTGCTTGTATATTGTAAGTTGTACCGTATATCTTTCATACTGTTTGGATTCCAGGTCATCCAGGACCCGGCTGTCCAGCGGGTAATCACATTTAAATGCCAATCTGCAAGGATTCTCTGATTCATAACCTTCGGCCCGAAATCCCGGGGTGTGTGAAAATCAATGTACGATTTAAACCGTGGCACCGGAAGTGGTTTCGTCTGATAGGGATTATAACTATTGATCAGCCATGTTCGCTGTTCCGATGGATTTTCATAATAATTACTATATTCAAAATTACCATATGAATTAACCCGGTATTCAAAATTCATCATACCGGTTATCCAGTCGCCATACATCTTAGTTAATTCAATTTCCGCTCCCCGAATATCCTCATAACTATTATTCGTTAAAAGATAATAACCGACTTTGCCATCACTACTACTAAAATGTGTCCAATTCTGCTGATTCTTCACATCCTTATAGTAACCCGATAGACGGATAAGGTACATATCGGCGATGGACTGATCAAAACCCAACTCATACGACACCGTTCGCGCCAGTTCCAAACCGGGATTACCGATATAGTCCACTTGGTTAATATAAGATCGCTGCATCCTGTACAATCTCTCGGCAAAGGGCATTTGCCGGTAATGTCCATAATTAAAATACAGTTTTGATGTTTCCGTAATCGGATGTGAAATACCTATCCGGGGACTGAGATAAAACTGGGATTTTACCTTCTTTGTTTTGAAAACGTTTTCCAGACTCTCATCATAGCCCCCCCCAAAGAAAGTTCTGTCATAAGTATCAACGTCATACCATTTTCCATTGGAATTGATATATTCAGGCACTAAACCAATGGTGGCAACAAGACCTTCAAATTCAATTTTATCTTCAATATAACCTGTAATTCTAAAAGGCGAACGTTCAAAAGAGGTCCAGGTATTTCCTTCGGGAAGGAACAGATTGACCATCCCAAACTCCAGATTATATTGATCTATAACGAATTCCAATCCGGCTTTGAGCTGATGCCTGAAATTGATCTGATTGGTATAGTCAAGCCGGGCTGTATAGGTCGTATATTTACTACTATCTCGAGCGGTACTCACTGCACCGCCCAATGATAAGCCACCCTCCACAGATGCCAGATTATACGGCCAAAATCCTTCCGGCGCCTCATCAACAAAATAACCTGGAAAGATCTCGTGTACTCTGGAGGTATCCCGTAACGCCATTGGTCCTGTTCGATAAATATTTTCGGCACGTTTTAATTGCAATTTTAAAAATGAGCCGGCATCAATTACTTTATTAAGAATCAACGATTCCGTATTGTAGTATCGTGTCGTGGGAGAGTAATAGATATCCCCGTATATCCGCCAAGGAATGGTAAATCCGACACGATCAACTTCACTAGCTATTTCATAGGGCGATTCAAAAATGGCTGTACCGCCACTTCTTGACATTGCAGTAGCCTCTTTCTCACCATACATTCCCAGAAAAGTCAATTTCAGGGAGGATGAAAGATCTGAAGTCAGTTTCAACATAGTATTCTGGTCATAAACACCCTCTGTTGCCAGCTGCATGACATACATATCCTGATGGCTACGGTGAGAAAGGAAAAATCGCAAATCGCCAAGCATACCGCTAATCACCGGAACAGGTCCTCCAAAACCAAAATCAATCGTCTGGTCGGGCAAATCAATCTCGCCATTTTTTCGATATTGCCATAAAAAAAGTTGCTTAGCCGCCGCTGGAGTGAGATCGTTGGATGGATCATCATCCTGCAGCGTCTGCTGAGAAATGGAATTCCAGCCGTCAAAAGGGTAGTATTGACGTTGAGTATAGGAATCCCAGGCTCCATTTTGCATTCCTGTCCAGCAAACTTCTTCATCTAAAAAAGGTTTTAAATAAAAGGAATTCGGATCATATGCCGATTTCCCAAAATGCTTTTCCGAGGGCGGACTATGACGGATAGTAAAGGATCCGCTGTAAGCATCTTTCTTACCTTCCCTCGTAACTACATTTATAACTCCAGAGCGTACATTGCTATATTCTGCGCCGAAACCGCCGGTCTGCACCGATACCTCCTGCATAGCACTCATAGGCAGAGTACTCATAGGACTATTTGTCCGCTCATCCCGCATAACAATTCCGTCCACCATGAACATGGTTTGATCTGCACCGGCGCCACGAATCTGGAGGCTGGAAGTAATACCGGCTTTTAAACCCAGTGCATCAGTAATATCGGCAACCGGTAATGTCAGGATTTCATCTGATGTAATACTCATCTGACTGGCAGCTACATCTTTCCGGATCACTTTTTTTTCGGCTATAACTTCAACAACTTCACCCTCTAAAACTTGGGTCCTCATTTGAATATCCAGTTCGGTAGTCAGGTCGATTTCAGCACGTAAGTCTCGAACGGTGTAGGTTGAATATCCAATCATGGTCGCTTTTACGGTGTAGTAGCCGGGAGGAATGTTCAGAATTGAATAGTAACCGTCATAATCTGTCGCTGCTCCAATGGTAGTACCCTCTAATATCACATTCACCCCGGCAAGCGGTGTACCACTCCGTTGATCTGTAATCCGCCCGGCAATTTTTCCGGTGGTGGCGGCAAAAATGTTAATTCCAGCAACGATCATACCAATAATTGATAAAAATAGAAACTTCCGCATATTGAATTTTCTCCTATTGTGTTTGATCATTCATTCCAAGAGATCAGACTCACTTATAATCTAAAAAGTAAAAGCTCCCCCGTCTCTCCTTCTGGTTTAGATTAGAAAATCTCCTGTAACATTTACCCTCTTTTGGTTCTATCAGCCTCATATCATTTGTCAGAATTTATTATATGAGATTTATCAAGTCAAGTTATATTCAAAAAAAAGTTATATCACCTAACTAACAACCCCCCTTGTGCAACGGTAAAATTAATTTTTCAGACTTTTTAAAATGTCATTGGATTTGTATTTGGCTATTTTTTTTAGACTCAGTAAATTTACTGTGACTTGTTCGGTTATCAATTGACAATTTGGGGAGAAAATGAACGTTAAAATTCAAATCATTCTGATTGGTATAGTCTTCACTTACTCTTGTGGAAATCGGTATAAGTTTGATTTCAGCAGTGACTGGACATGGGATCATTTAAAAAAACAAACAAGTGATGAAAAAGTAATTACACAAATAATCAACATTGAAAAAAACCTGACTCTTCAAGATGCCCGGTTTTTATTCCTTCAGTTAAGTTCATTAAAAAAACCAACCGACATTATTCGTCTGTCAGAAATTGAAAAGAATCAGATACAATCCGGAGGCGGATTTTATGGATTTGTTCCCAATTATTTTAATAATTCCGGGGATATTCCGATTCCCGACAATTTTAAAAATCTTATTGCTTGTGCAGATTTTTTAAGTAAAATCCATTATCAAATTGACAGAACAATCGACCGTGCAAATTTCCCTTATCATAAGACTTTTTTAAATCAGAAACTTCTTTCTGATAATGTTCATCCAGGCAGCCAGGGTCTAAAAATTAGTATTAATACGGATGAGATCCGCGAAATTTTAATTCACTATATCAATAAAAATATGACTAAAGAGATTGCATCTGAAATCGCCAATGCACCTCCGTTTCAAAAGATGCTTTTAAACCGTAAACAATTAGGGTACATCCCGCCTCCACATCCTGAGACTGAAGACATAGCAAAATTCATTTTCACGGCGGGATGTGATGATCCAATCCTAATGATTTGGAAATGGATAAATCCATGGAACTGTTTCGGTTTTGCAGATCTTTATTTAAACTCAATAAAATATTATGACGTCGTCTCAACCATTAACGAAAACCAAGAACCGTTTGCCTTTAATATTCTTAATCGTGTCAATAAATATTTACCACCTGATTTTGAGTTTCACGACAAACTTGATATTGGAGTCAACTGGGGAATTTTAACCTGGAGCACAGATAACCACATAGGTATCAATTTGATCCATTTTAAAGATGACTATGATTCTATTTACCGCTATGCTTCCAGAGAACTATTCCGAAAAATCCAGCTCCAAATATTAAAAACAGAATGTGGAATTCAACCCAATGAAAGTGTAAAAATAAACGATATTATCACTGGTAAATACAACAATATCTATGACAAATTTTTCTATGAAGTTTTAGTACGGATAGTACTGGAAGGCACCACAGCATATGTTTCAGGAAAAGAAAAACACTGGATAATTGCCGATGGTAATAAATATGGTAAAGATTTACTTAATCAAATCTATTTTTCTCTCTATGAAACAGTAGATATAAAGACCGTGGAATACTGTGAATCAGAAGGTTTTACACACAACGGCCCATTGGTATCAATCGGCTATCGAATTACCCGGGAATTAGTAAAAAAATACGGAGATGACATTATTTTCGAAATTTTAAGAGATAACTATCTCGATTTTTACATAAAATATATTGAAATCGAAAAAGGATATAGTAAGAGGCAATTTAAACTAATTGACCCAAAAATTGCCGAAAAAATCAACCATTTAAAAACGATTGGATAATAATCAATATCCACTTTTAAATCCCAACTCCAGCGTTGCAATTTTCTTAGGAGGGACTAGTAGAGTTGCTGTATGCTCATCCTTAAGTTCAATGTCTTCGATCCGGTATTCTTCCAGCGACAGGCTATATACACTTTTAAGGGGATAGTGGGTTTTAATGACTCCGTTGATAAATTCCGCCGTCGGATTGAATAGTCGTAATATCACCGCCCCCCGGGGTGTTGACTTCAGAGCGGTGAAACAGAGGCTGGACGGTGCGATTTCTAAAAATCCCATCTGAGTCGGCAAAGATCCTTCTGCTTTAGACAACTGATGGGTTCTAACGCCATATATTTTATTGTAAGCATCATTGATTATTTGACCGTTTTCCAGACCACCGACATAGGGATAAAATGAAAAGGAATATTGCAGAATTGTCGTACCACCTTCTGATCTGGACGAATTATATTTATCCAGTAATGTTATTGCTAAGTGCGGCTTGGTTTTCGTAGTTACCATGACGTTGCGGATTTCTTTACAGACCAGAAAAAATCCGGCGACTTCATCACACACCCCTACCAATGAATTCAGCGAAACCTGGTAGTCCGTCAAACCGTGGACACCTTTTTCCGGCAGAACTTCCTGGATATCAAACCGAATATCCGAATAAATATGATCTGCTTTGAAATTGACGGGAAAGTAATAGCCGATTTTATGATTATCCGCCTTATCAATAATGTCAATATTTATATCCAGAAAGCGTGAAAGACGGTCCAAAGACAGAGTGACCGATAATTTAGTGCGCTCCGCACCCCCGGTATGACTCCAGACATATTCTATTTTATAGGAATTGAGCAGAATATTTTCATCGAGTTTGACAATGGATGGCTGATTCTTCCGGCTGTCAATGGTCGCTTTAGCTGGTTTGTCATCAATTTTATTGGCAACATCCTGGTCGGAGAAATAGCCCAGATTGCGATAATGGGCACCGGTTTCTTTCGAATAGACGTTAAAAGTACCGTCTTTGTTGATGGTGACCCGAATAAAATCATTTTCAAGCGTGTTTGTCTCGGAATCTATATTTTTCTTATGATCACGGGGCGGTTTATGGACCGGGACAATCCGATAGGTTTTATACCCCATCGAAGGTAAATTTTTCAATTCAAGGACACAACTGTACTGGACTCTGTTCCCACTGCCCTGATCTTCAAAGACCGGCACTATCTCCGTTCTTGAAACAAGGATACAGGGTACTGGATTGCCCGATAAATCTTCAACATTGATATGTTCCCGGGCAATCACTGCCGGGAGTTCCAGAATCACTTTGACGATTTGGGTTCGCGAAAAAGGCAGCGGATTCACAACACAAAAATAGGGCTGATCACCGGCATCGGGCAGATTGAGATTATATAAAATCTGCCGAACCGATTCCAGATAAATATCATCAATATTTTTAATCAGGTCCAAATATTTATGGCGAGTCATTTGCTTGCGGCGCTCATCGTCAGAAGGGCAGTTATAAAGACTGGCTTGCAGACTTAACAGAGTTTTCCAGATTTTTTCGATAATATCATAATTGTTTCCACCAACCGTCCGGGAGCGGATGCAATCCCATGGTTCACAGTAGATCTGAAGATTCTGCTCAGCGTGGGAGTTTTTCGTAATAATCAGGAAACATCTGACCGGAGTTTCCCGAATCGGGGTTCTGATTACCGGAATCACATTGCGGGTTAAAATTTTAATCGCTTTGGGATCAATATTTTCTTTGATATTCCATAAATAATCGGGGAAAGCGACAAAATCAACCTGAATATCCGTCTGTTTTTTCAGGTAGTGTATGATTTCCATCACTCTGGAATCGCTGTTGATATTGTCACTGATATCTTCCACGATGATGACCGGTTTTCCGTGACCTTTCTCTCCCATTTTTAAAATATACTGACAAATATCATCCAGAATGCCGTAATTGATCTGATTGACAGCCTGAACGAGAAAAATGGTGACCACCAGAGTTTTACTGCCATCATTGCCTTCCCAGATAAATTCGGGTGGAAGTTGCTGCGACGTGGAAACCGGGAGATAGATCGTATCAATATTAAAACTGTTGAAGATCTGCGGCAGCTGTGAATTGTTATTACAATTCATCGTCGTGAATCCGACTTTCATCACATTCCCGATGCGATAACAAATTTTATTGCCGTAGTATAAATTGCGAACCAGTGTCTCGCCGTTGGCAAGGCAATCATGCGGAATTAAGTACCAGGGTCCAATGAGGATTTTATTATCCTCACACAGTTTCTGAATTTTATCCGACCAGCCCGGCTCAGACTCCAGTAACTCTTCAAGATGTTTACCATGGAATATAAGATGAAAAATACCCGCCAAATCCCGCTTTTCAAGAGACTCAATAAACTGACATATTTCATCCTTTAAATGCGGGCTGTCAATATCATCAACACTTAAAGACTGGGCTAAAACCCTTACCGCGGATATTCTCATCAGCCATTATCTCCCACCTCTGTTACGGATTCATTAAAATGTTGCCCCCGCTTAATGAATCCCTTGTCAAATATACATTGAATTACGAGAAAAGACAATATGCCGATAAATATTTATTATGAATATCAATCCCGATTAAAATCCAGACCCGTTAAAATGAGATTGCCAAAAATACCACCAAATCGGGTAAAATAACCGAATTCATTCCGGCTCTCTACCTTGAAAAGCGGCCAGATTTTACGCAAATTAAGATCAATCCGGTACTGATCAAGGATATCTTCGATCCAGACCAGCTGTTTCTGTTTTGTACGATGGTACAACTGCGGCGATACGATCAGTCCCTCATCCAAAATACTGTAGGGCAGTAATCCGGTGGAGAAGGGTAAATCAATCAGCGCCAGCGGCGGAAGTCCGATAATGAGTCGTGTCCGGCTTTTCGAAATATGCTTTTTCACATGGATAATCAGGTTCAAGATCGAATCGGTGCGCCATTCCAGCCATTCCGGCATCGTCTGCTCAATCTGCTCACTGTTGTTAACAATCTCCCCTATTACCGAACTGAACTCCGTCAGGCAAAAGGGGCAGTAGCAAAATTGAGGCATGCTGTCCTGAATATCCAGGTCCTCATTTTCCCAGTCGAAGGGAAATTGAAAATGGTTCATATAGAGATAATCCGGGGTATAGCGCCCCAGGTATTTATCCACATCGGCTAACAGGGTCTGGACGGCTACCGGGTTATTCGGACAGACGGGATAATAATCACATTGTGGATTGTAAACAGCGCCTGTATAGCTCACGGGCGCCGTGAAATTCTCCAAATTGTACAGCTCTTTGTTCAGAAAACAATTAACCACAATACCGGTTTGCAATCCGCACTCCTTCGCCTGATAGATTAACTTATCTAACCGGTTATCACAAAAATCTTGAACCGGTTGTCGCTCCATTAAGCGCCGGGCTTTTAAGCAGGTGGAGCTGGCGGAGGGATATGAATTTTGTGAAAAAATTACCCCGCCGGATTTAATTCTTCCGATTCGGAAAAACAATTGGGCATCGTCTTCAATGGAATGCTGATCTAAACCGTAATGTAAAATTAAAGCCATATTATGGAATATTTTCGCGCGTTGATACAGAAAAAATAAGGGAGAATTCCATCCTCCCTTAGCGCGATCTAATCTGTCGGAGCGAGAGGATTTGAACCTCCGACCCCCTGAACCCCATTCAGGTGCGCTAGCCGGACTGCGCCACGCTCCGAAATCAAAAAGCGCCGTAATTTACAGATTTTATCTATTGAAGTCTACAAAAAGTCCTACGTTTCCCACTCATTCAACAATGCCAGAATCTCCTGCAAACCAGCTTTAATCTTTCGAATTACTTCCAGCAGCTGTTCTTCAGAGTAACTTTCCTGTACCGGATCATCAATACTGCCGGTCTCACTGAACTTCTGCAAATCCTCCGGTTTGAGGGATTTTAGATACTGCTTGGCACCCTCGATCGTAAATTTTTTATCATAGAGAAGGTGCTTGATATACTGTATCAGGACGATATCTTTCTCCCGGTATACCCGGTTACCAGCCCGGTTTTTTGACGGGGCAAGGGACGGAAACTCCGATTCCCAGTAACGCAGAACATACTGTTTCAGACCGGTAATTTTGCTGACTTCACCAATTGAATAATACAGTTTTTTGATAGACCTTCCCATTTTACGCTCTGTTGTACGTCTTACTTAAACCATTACTTTAATAGTATAACCCGTACGATGAGATATGTCAAGTAAATTTTTACCTATCGCAAAGAATTCACGATTACGGTGGCGTTTGAACAGAAATTGATTATGTTTTGTTTGAACACCTCGTAATAGAGGTGCCTGTTTGCGGATAATTTTGCCAAAATCGCTCGTCGGCTATCGGAACGATAGACCGCCAACCGTAAAACCAGGTATTCCGAAACCGCCGAATCGTAATATTTCAACGGATAAAATCCACAGATTTTTTGATATCCGCAATGCAAGGCTGCATCAATGATTCGCGGCGAAACATTTCCAAAGGGCGGTGCAAAGCAGCGCACCGGCTCGGCAATCAATTCTTCGAGTCTATTTTTAGAATCGCCGATTTGGCGGATTAGTTCATTTTGCATCAGCCCGCGGAGCGAACGGTGTGAAAGGCTGTGTGAACCGATTTCCCAGCCGCTTTGATGTAGGTCTCGGATGTCATTCACCGATAAATGCGGATAATGGATACCGCCTAAATTGACATCCCAGCGATTGTCTAAGCCGATAAAATCTGTGATAATGAACACCGTCGCTGGTATACCGAGCTTGGCAAGCAGCGGCAAGGCATAGGCACTGATATCTTTATATCCGTCGTCGAAACTGATGGCGATGGTTCGCTGAACCGCCGGATTATCTGGCAACTTAGATATGGTTGAAAAACGATAGCCTTTGGCGACCAGAAACTTAATCTGTTTTTCGAATATTTTAGGGTGAATACAGGTCAACCCCAGTTCCGGTTTGGGATCAATTTTATGGTACGTCAGTACCCGGCAGATATTTTTGGGATTATCAATGACGAGTCTTCTCCCTACCGGACAGGATTGAAATCGTACTTTCGATAAAATTTTTCGGTAAAATCCGCAATTAGCTTATAGGCACGGGACAGCGTCTTTTCATCAGGTAAAAAGACAATCCGAAAATGATTGGTGCCCGGTTTTTCACCAAAACCACTGCCATAAACAACCAGCACACCCGTTACTTCCAGCAGCTCGACGACATATTGTTCATCGGTGATACCAGCCGGCAATTTAATTTGCGGAAATGCATAAAATGCCCCGCCCGGCTTCACGCAGGAAATCCCGGGGATTTCATTCAGTCTATTATAGGTAATATCCCGGCGTTTCTGAATTTTCCGCATTACCTCCGGGAGGTGGGTGTCCCCGCCCTCCAGAGCCGGTTTGATCATATACTGTTGAGGATGGGGAGCGCAGAGTCGTGCCCGCAGGAGTTTGTTGATGGCTTCCCGGTATTCCACAATCTGCTTACCGGGATCATGAAATATCGCCCAGCCGACCCGCCAGCCCGGCATGATATAATTCTTACTGAGCCCGCCAAAGGTGATTACCGGAACCCGTTCCGAAAGGGAGGCAATCGAGAAGTGCTTTTGCCCGTCGAACAGCAGTTTATCATAAATTTCATCGGCAAAAATCACCAAATTGTGTTTTTCGGCAAATTCCAGAATATTGAAAAGACTTTCACGGCTGTAATTTGCCCCGGTGGGATTGTTCGGGTTGATCACCACGATCGCTTTCGTACGCTCATTAACCCGCTGCTCCAATTCATCCAGATCAATCTGCCAGCCGGTCTCTTCATTCAGGAGATAGGGATTCAGTTCACCGTGATAAACAGGAATTTGACCGCTGTAGAGTGGATAGCCGGGAGAGGGGGTCATGATATTATCACCGGGATTAATCAAAGCCGCAATGGCAATGGTAATAGCTTCCGAGGCACCGCTGGAAATGATCACATCGTCGGGAGTAATATGTTTAATGCTTTTGACTTCAACCGCATTGCGGGCAACCGCTTCGCGAGCCTCAAGCAGCCCCATTGAATCGCAATAGGTGGAGACATTCTTTTGACTGCCGGCATCCGATGCCAGGATTTTATCAACAATCACCTGGCGCAATTCACGGGGCGTCTCAAAATCGTATACCGGCGGATCACCGATATTTAGATACAATATATCCTTCCCCATGGCTTCCAGCTGTTTCGCCTTGACAACAATGTCGCGAATTGCATAGGTCACATAATGCGTTCGCTCGGCGGGTTGAATGGCTTTTGTCATGATCTCTCCTCAGACTGTTTTAAAGTTTCCGGAACAATCATTGTTTCAATGTACTGATCGGGCTGTACCAAATATATTGCCAGCTCCATGAGGTTGTCAACTGTAATCTTATTGATAATATCAAGCAATTCCCGGATAGTCATGATCTGATTTTCGTAAATTTCCATTTTAGCGAGCCGGTTCATTCTGGCTTGCATACCTTCCAGAGATATCACCAGACCGCCCTCAAATTGCTGTTTCACTTTCTGAAATTCAGCTGTATCAATACCCGCATGGGCGAGTTTGTTCAGCTCGCCGTAAATCATATCCCGAATCGTATTCAGCTGGTCTGTATCAACACCGGCGTAGACGCCGAACAGCCCATTATTCAGATAGAGGTCATAAAAGGAATAAATCGCATAGACAAAACCGAACTGCTCACGGATATTATGGTACAACCGCGATGACATTCCCCCACTTAAAATAACATTCAGCAGCGCCAGGGGATAGCGGCGGGAATCGCTTTGCGGAAAGACCCTCCTGCCGAGAATCAGATGCGACTGACTGATTGAGCGATAGAATCTGCGGGTACGCTCCCGAACCGGCTGGATCTCCGGCTGCTTCAAAGGCCCGTTTCCGACGGGCAAATCGGCTAAAGAGACCGTCACGCGGTCTACCAATTCCTGATGATTAACCCGCCCCGAGGCGGCGACAACCAGACGGTCGGAAGTGTAGTGTTGTTTTATGAAATCGAATAGCTGCGCAACCGTAATCGAACGAATATTTTCAATGCTGCCCTGGATTGAACGACCAATCGGATGGTCGGGAAACAGCTGCTCCGAAAAATAGTCGTGAATGATATCGCTGGGGGTATCTTCGATTTCCCGGATTTCCTCGATAATAACGCCCTTTTCACGTTCGAGGTCCTCATCTCTAAAAACCGGATTTTTAATTAAATCTGCCAGGACGTCAACACCGACTTTGAGGTGTTCGCTCATGAACCGGGCAAAATAACAGGTGACATTTTTACTGGTAAAGGCGTTGATGGCGCCGCCGATGGATTCGATTTCATTGGCAATCTGGTATGCACTCCGATTAGCTGTCCCCTTAAAAGCCATATGTTCGAGTAAATGGGCAATGCCGGCGGTCTCTGTGGATTCATCCTGAGACCCGGCAATTACCCAGATACCCAATGCGACGGAGTACACCGAATCAATATACTCCGAAATGACCCGGATTCCATTGGACAACTGGGTCTTCCGGAATCGCTCCTCATTCATAATTAACGCCGGCTTCTCGAACGATCGGAACGGTCGTGGAAACGCGAACCACCTGAACGATTACCATCGGAACGATGCGGTCGGCTTGGGCGCCTTTCGTCAACCCAGCCTTCCGGCTTCTCCGATAGTTCGCGGATGGACAGTTCAAAGCGTCCCGGTTGCGAGATTTTCTTCAGTAAAACCGTGACTTTATCGCCAACCTTAAGAACGTCGTTGACATCATTCGTCCGTTCCCAGGCAATTTCCGAAACATGCAGCAGCCCCTCTTTGCCGGGTAAAAATTCAACAAAGGCGCCATAATTTTCGATTCGCTTGACGGTACAATCCATATAGATTTTGCCCTCTTCAGGCTGTTCGATCAACGCCAGAATGGCTTTTTTCGCAATGTCTGCCGATTCCGTATTGATTGCTGAAATAAAGACCGTCCCGTCGTCACTAATCTCGACCGTGGCGCCGCTGTCAGCCTGGATGGCTTTGATAATCTTTCCACCGGGACCGATAATATCCCCAATCATATCAACAGGAATCTGAATGGTTGTCATCTTCGGTGCATATTTGGAAATTTCCGGACGCGGTTCGCCGAGGGTCTTTTCCATGATATCAATGATGTGATAACGACCGTCGCGCGCCTGTTCCAGCGCCGACCGCATTATCACCGTGGAGATTCCCGCCACTTTCAAATCCATCTGGATCGCGGTAATGCCGTCCCTGGTTCCGGCAACCTTGAAATCCATATCTCCGTAATGATCTTCGGCACCGAGAATATCAGACAGAACAAAGACATCGTCGCCCTCTTTGATCAGTCCCATGGCGATACCGGCGACGGTTTTCTTTACCGGCACGCCGGCATCCATCAATGCCAGCGATCCGGCACAGACCGATGCCATCGAGGAGGAGCCGTTGGATTCTAGAATATCGGACACAATCCTGACGGTATAGGGAAAATCCACTTCGCTGGGCAACAGCGTTTTCAGAGCCCGCTCCGCCAAATTTCCGTGTCCGATTTCACGCCTGCCGGTCCCCCGGATAGGGCGCACCTCACCGACGCTGAAAGGCGGAAAATTGTAATGCAGCATAAAGCGTTTTTTATACTCTTCACGATCAATATCATCAATAATCTGCTCGTCGAGTTTGGTTCCGAGTGTCACTGAACCGAGACTCTGCGTCTCTCCGCGGGTAAACAAGGCGGAGCCGTGTGCTCTCGGCAGTAAACCCACTTCGCAAGTAATCGGGCGGATATCTTTCAAACCACGCCCATCCTGACGGAGCTGCTTTGTAACGATCTGTTTACGTAAATCCGCTCTCAGGACCTCATCAATCTCTTGGCGGATCAGCTTGCCCTGGTCGGGATACTCTTCAGCCAATTCTTCCACCAACGCCTGGGTGAAATTCATGATCGCTTCCGAACGCATGTGTTTGGATTTCAGCGTCATCTCCCGCCACTCGTCGAGATGAGATTCCGTTCTGGAATGAACCGTCTGTATCAGTTCCGCCGGCACCTCAGCCATCTCAACATCTGCTTTGACCGGATTAATTTCGGCAATAATCTCTTTCTGAAAGCGAATTAATTCAATAATTGTTGCGTGTGCAAACTCCAGAGCACCAACGAGAATATCCTCCGACACCTCCCGGCACTCGCCTTCCACCATTACTATGGATTCATCACTGCCCGCAACCACAATATCAAGTTCCGAATCTTCAATCTGCGACATAGTCGGATTGATAATATATTCTCCGTTGATCCGACCAACCCGCACAGCGGCAATCGGACCCAGAAAAGGTATCTTGGAAATACTGAGTGCAATCGAAGCGCCGGTGATCCCAAGAATATCACCGGGATTCTCCTGATCACCGGAAATCACCGTTGCGATGATCTGCGTATCCGCGAAAAAGCCTTCCGCAAATAGCGGTCGGATCGGTCGGTCAATCAGCCGGGCACTCAATATCTCCTTTTCCGACGGACGCCCTTCCCGCTTGAAAAAGCCACCGGGGATTTTACCGGCGGCATAAGTCCGCTCGCGGTATTCCACCTGCAGCGGAAAAAAATCCTGGTTCACCGCTTTGTAAAAATCGGCAACCGCGGTCACCAGTACCATTGTATCACCGTATTGAACCACAACCGAACCTTGCGCCTGTTTAGCCATTCGACCGATCTCAACACTGAATTCGCGCCCACCAAGGGTCATTTTTTTTCTTATCAATGTTTTCTCCTAATTTGATTATTTGCGAAGATTTAGTTCTTCGATTACCTTTTTATACGCATCCGTATCCTTTTTACTTAAATAGGCTAACAGATGTTTTCTGCGGCTGACCAGTTTCAACAAGCCGCGCCGAGAAGCATGGTCTTTCTGATTATCCAAAAAATGCCGGTTCAGGGTTTTGATTCGCTCCGTTAACAGAGCAATCTGGGCTTCGATTGAGCCAGCATCCTGGGCATTTTTACCAAATTTCTCGATTAGTTCCTGTTTAATTTCTTTCGTTAGTGACATTCCGTCTATCCTCCATTTCAGATTTTATCTTTTTTATTCTTAATCTGCAATTATTTTTATCCTCTTGCATCTGCCGGACCAATTCTTCAGCAGAATCAAATTTAATTTCGTCCCGAAGGCGCTCTAAAAAACGGATTTGCAGCTCAAACCCGTACAGCTCGGGGTCGCCAGCATCCAGCAGGTGGACCTCCAGAACCCGGACGGTCTCATTGAAGGTCTTGCGAATACCAATGTTACACATCCCAAAATATTCGGCTCCGCCAATATTACACCTGGTTAAATAGATTCCATCCGCCGGAATCATTTTCTCCGGCGAATCAACTTCGAGATTCGCCGTAGGAAATCCCAAATCTCTTCCCCGCCCCGAACCGTGGACGACTTTCCCCGTCAGACTGTAATACCGGTTTAGAAACCTGGCGCTTCTTGCCACTGCACCCTGCGCCAGCAGGGCTCTGATACGGGACGAGCGCACCGGTTCATTTTCAAAGTAAATCGGCGGCACAATTTCAGCCTCGAATCCGAATTGCTCACCGTAATCAACCAGCCGGTCCGCCTTACCGCGGCGATCCTTCCCAAAGTGATAGTCGTATCCGACGATCACCTTGCTGACATTCAATTTATCAACCAGCACCTCTTTGACAAAAGTGCGGTCGTCCATGTTCAGGAGTTTCTGATCAACGGTCAAAAACAGAATTCCGTCAAGAGCCAAATCCTGCAGAATGGAGATTTTTTCCGAAGCGGTGGTCAGGAGGTGCAAATCCGCACCGTTTAAGCCCAGAACATGACGCGGGTGGGGTGTAAAGGTGATTAGTAATGACCGGGCGTTGCACTCGGCAGCCGACGCTATGACCCGCTGAATGATATTCATGTGGGCGCGATGCAGCCCGTCATAAACTCCCAGTGTCACAACTGCTCCTTTGAATTTATCTGCCAGTGTATGAATGCCATTAAAAACAACCATTGATCTTAATCAGACGCCCTCGCCATTAACTGCTCAGGGGTAAATTCCTGAAGTTTGTCAAATTCTATACAATCCCCGATATGATACTCGCCGATGGCTGTTCTCCGAAGTGATACCAGATGACCACAGGTGCCCAGTGCCCGGGCAATATCTTCACCCAAAACGCGGATATAGGTACCGCTGGAACAGGTGACTGAAATAGTAATAATATCCTCTTCGACCAAATCCAGTTTCAAATCGTAAATTCTCACGTCAACCGGTTTTAGCTGAACCGCTCTGCCTTCCCGGGCATATTTGTAAGCCGGTTTGCCCCTTATTTTTTTGGCAGAATACCGCGGGGGAATCTGCGTGATATCACCGGTGAATTCCCGTTCAATCGCACTCAACTTTTCTTCAGATATATCCGGTACGGCACCGGTTGTCCGAACCGCAGCGGTATGATCACCCGTTTCGGTGGCGGCGCCCAGCTTTAGCAGAGCCCGGTAACTTTTTTTGCACTTTAATAAATCCGGCATCCGCCGGGTGGCTTTTCCGATCAGGATCAGCAGCACACCTTCAGCAAAGGGATCAAGAGTTCCGCCATGCCCGATTTTAACACCCGGAATCAGCCGTTTGACCTGGCGCACCACGTCATAAGAACTGATTCCCACCGGTTTACAGACATTCAGGATTTGATCAGGCAGGTTTTTATTCATTGCGGTCTTCATTGTGAATGGACTGAATCAGCCGTTCGATATTATCAACATAATCCAGTGTATCATCTTCGAAAAAAAATAGTTTGGGAACATACTTAAGGGAGATTCGGTTACCCACCAGCCCCCGAATATAGGGGCTTCGGGCGATGATTTTTTTCATTTCCTGCCTGCGAATTTCCAGGTCTTCGTTAAAAATACTAAGATAGATTTTCGCCTCCCGCAGATCGCTGGAAATCCGGACATTGGTCACCGTGACCAAGGTTGAACCCACCGGCGGAATATCCTTAACGAATATTTCCCCGATGATTCGTTTGATTTCGTCGGCGACGCGCTGGCGACGGTAATCAGTCATCAGATAATTTCCACTTTCCTGTTCACGACAATAATTCCAAACTGAAATTCAATAAATCGTTCGATCTGACCGAGAAGCTGATCAACTATTTTTCGCTCATTATTGATGGTCACAACTCCAAGAACCGTCCGGCTGAATTCATTAAAGTGCCGCAATTCGGCAATGGCGGCGTTGAATTGTTTTCGAACCCGATTTTTCATATTATTCAATTTCGAGCGTTTATCTTTTAGCGAGCGGGCTTCCGGTAGCAGTATCTCCATCTGTAAAATTCCGATTATCATGGCGAATATCACGGCAGGCTATTCCAGCTTCCGTTTTACCGATTTTACTTCGAATACCTCGATGATATCGTCTTTTTCATATTTTGAGAATCCTTCGAGAGCCACGCCGCATTCAAAACCTTCCTGAACTACTTTAACATCGTCTTTAAAACGCTTTAAGGAGGAAATTTGCCCCTCGTAAACGACCTCATCATTCCGCCTGATCCGCCCCATCGCATTGCGGTGTACCTTGCCTTCCTTGACATAGGAGCCGGCAATGAAACCGATTTTAGGCACCTTGAACACTTCCCGGACCTCGATAGTTCCGAAATGCTCCTCGATTTTTTCGGGACTGAGCAGACCTTCCAGGGCAGCTTTAATATCATCCACCAGATCGTAGATAATGCTATAAAAGCGCAGCTCCACATTTTCTTTTTTAGCGACCTCCCGCACCTTCGGATTGGCGGTCACATTAAAGCCGATAATGATAGCATCTGAGGCTTTTGCCAGGAGTACATCACTTTCGGAAATATGACCGGCGGCTTTATGGGTAATGCTCACGGCAACCTCTTCGTTGCCCATATCACTCAGGGTTTCACTGATCGCTTCGACGGATCCATCCACATCACATTTCAGAACGACATTCAGCTGTTTGACACGCCCTTCGGCAATCTGCTGTGAAATGGTGTCCAGAGTCCACTCCTTCGCCTGACGGAATTGCTGCTCCCGCTGGATTTTTTGTCGTTCGGCGGCAATTTTACGGGCTTCCCGTTCATCGTCAACCACTGCAAATACATCCGCCAGATTCGGGAGTACGTCAAAGCCGACGATAACCGCCGGATCTGAGGGTGTTACCTTTTTCATCCGGTGTCCGCGCTCATCATAGATTGCCCGGACCCGACCGGCGGCAGGTCCGCAAACAAATGGATCACCGATTTCAGCGCTCCCCTTCTGAATCAAGACCGTCGCCATCGGACCGTGTCGCTTGTCAACCTTGGCTTCAATGACGGTGCCTTTTGCAGCCGTGTCGGGATTGGCTTTGAGCTCCAGCATCTCCGATTCCAGCAATATCAGATCGAGCAGATGGTCAATTCCGGCACCGGTCTTGGCTGATATCTCCGCCACCTGTACCGAGCCGCCCCAGTCTTCCACCTGGACACCATGTTCTGACAATCCCCGCTTGACTTTTTCAATATCCGCTTCGGGCTTATCAATTTTATTAATGGCAACCACAATCGGCACCGAAGCTGCTTTGGCATGGTTGATCGCCTCGATAGTCCGCGGCATTACGCCGTCGTCCGCAGCAACGATGAGCACAACAATATCGGTAACCTGCGCTCCCCGGGCACGCATCGCCGTAAAGGCTTCATGACCGGGTGTATCCAGAAAGGTGATCTGTTTTTTATTATCCAGTACAACTTTATACGCACCGATATGTTGAGTGATGCCCCCGGATTCACCCGCGACGACGGAAGTGCTACGGATGTAATCGAGCAGCGATGTTTTCCCGTGGTCCACATGCCCCATAATGGCAACCACCGGAGGTCGGGATACAGCGTTCTTTAAATCCTCTTCCGTATCCTCAATTTTTAAAACCTCTTCTCCGTACTGTTCGACCTGCTCTACCTCGTACCCGCATTCATCTGCAATCAACGTAATGGTATCAAAATCGAGACGTTGGTTGATTGTTACAAACATCCCCAGTTGAATACATTTGGCGATCAGCTCGGAGGCACCCACATCCAGCATTTTTGCCAGGGTCTCCACCGTAGCATACTCACTGATTTTTATTTTGTTGACTTCCGGCTGTTCCTCGTCTTTTTCAGCATCCTGCTTTTTATATTTCTTCCTGGTTGATTTTTCCTCCATTTTAGCCATAGTCCGACGGATGGATTCCTCTACCTTCCGCTCGTCAATATTGGCTCCCCGTTTGCCCTTTTTACCCTTTCGGGCATCCTCAAGATCGGCGCCGCGCCGTTTGCCACCCTTTTGATCGAGTCTGGATTCGATATCGGAAATGGTAATCCGGCGTAATTTCCGCTTTTCTTTTTTCTTTTTCTTCGGTTCCTTTTTCTCAGCTTCCGACGATTCTACCGGCTTTTCCTGAATTCGTTCTTCAACCGCCCTGGGAGTTACATCGATCACCTGATCCGACTCGATTAAATCCCGGATCAACATTGCATGAACCGCCGTGCTATAGTCGTGAGTCACCTGAATCGCCGATTCAATTAGAGGGGTCGCCTGGGCATAAACCTCAGATTCAATTTTTTTCCGCTCGATCTCCGCCGTCTTGCGGGCTTCCTCTTCGGCTTTGCGCTTTGATTCAGCTTCCCGGCGAGCCCGCTCTTTTCGAAAACGCTCCACCACATCCTTTTCCCGGGCAAATTCTTCCAATATCTTCAGATAGGTTGCTTCATCCACGGGTGACATGATGGTTTTTACCGGAATCTCCTCCTTCTTCAGGAATTCAATGATCTCAATATGGGAGATATTCAACTCCTTAGCGATTTCGAAAATACGTTTCGGCTTTATTTTTGAATCATCGGTCATCTTGAACTTTCTTTTTATAATCGGTCAGAGTTTTTACTCCTGTACCAAATCATCGGCAATCTCATCTTCGGAGAATTCAGTGTTACTGTCCCTCGGGGATTCTTCCATCAGTTCACCTTCTTCAAAATCATCAGAACTGGCTGCTTCGGCTTGGGCGGCTTGTCGGGCGGCTTCCATCTCCTCTTTCCGCTTTCGCACTGCTTCGTCCACAACGCTGATGATTTTGTCAACGGTTTTGTCACCCAGCCCCTTGATACTCAGCAGTTCTTCCTTGGGCGTGTTTAAAAGTTCATCGGCTGTTTCAATGCCAACCGCATAGAGAAGTTTCCAGTTATGCTCCGTCAAATCCGGAATCTCTTCGAGATACATCGTCTCGGATTCTGATAATTCATAGTCGGACTTTTTAATAGCATCAATGGTGTAGCCCGTAACTTCCGACGCCAGGCGGATATTTTGCCCCATCTTGCCAATCGCAACAGAAATCTCTTCATCGTCGAAAATTGCCAGAGCGGTTTTCTTCTCCTCATCAATTTCCAGCATATAAGGTTTGGCAGGTGAAAGGGCACGGGTGATCAATATTTCCGGTTCGCTGCTGTTATTAATAATGTCTATTTTCTCATTATTCAATTCCCGCACAATCGCCTGAATCCGGCTACCCTTGATCCCCACACAGGCGCCGACCGCATCAATCCGGCGATCGTTGGATTCCACGATCACCTTGCTCCGGTCACCGGGATGCCGGGCAACTTTTTTAATCTCGATAGTGCGATCGTAGATTTCCGGCACCTCGTTTTCAAAAAGCTTGACCAAAAATTGCGGATCAGCCCTGGAAACGATAATTTCGGGTCCGCTGGTTCCCAGAACAGCCTCTTTTAAGATAGACTTGAGGCTTTCACCACGGCGATAGCGCTCGCCCGGAATCTGCTCCTCCCTGGGCATTTTCAGCTCTGCCTTACCAATATTTATGAAAATTGCGTCCCGGCGGATTTGGTGGACATCTCCGATAATAATCTGTCCGATTTTCTTGGAATACTCTTCGTAAATGGCATTTTTCTCAACCCGCATAATCTGCTGATTCAGAATCTGTTTGGCATGGGAAATCAGACGGCGCCCGAAACTCATCGGATCAATAATTTCAACATAAGGATCACCAACATTCAGATCAGGTTCAAGAATACGGGCGTCTTCCAGACTGATTTCCTTCAGCGGATCGGTGACCTGCTCCACGATTACTTTCTGCTGATAAATCTCAATCTCACCCTTGTCCATATTGACAATCACATCAAAATTTTCTGTATCGCTGTATTTTTTCTCAATCAGAGTCAGAAAAACCATCTCGATAATCTCTCCCAACTCGCTCCGATCCACATTTTTCTCGCGTGCAATTTGGGAAAAGGCTTCAATAATTTCACGGTTTATCAATTGGTAACTCTCCTATACTTTACTTACCACTTAATTTCAACTTTGGCATAATCCAGATCGCTGAACGGCAGATTATGCAGATTCCCGTTTACTTCCAGGACCAACACCTCTTCAGTCACTTCACGCAGGATTCCGCTGAACGGCGATGGCAATGCTGACAACCTATGATACATCCGAAGGGTCCGACCAATATTTCGGGGAAAATCGCGGTATTCTCTCAATTTATAATCAATCCCCGGCGAACTCACTTCCAAGTGATAACCCTCCGGAAACAGCTCATCCAACGCATTGCTGACATTGACCGACCGGGTTATCTGGGCAATCTCATCCATGGTAATCCCGGCTAAGTTCTGCACAACAATCCGGACAAATTTTCGGTTGCCCTGAGCGGTTGCCCCCGCATCAATCAAATAGGCTCCGTTCTGCTCGACAATCGGTTCCACCAGCGTGGCTACTTTTTCACTTACTTTCATCAACCTCTTTCTCAATACGCAAAAAGTGGGTTTGTCAACCCACTTTTAACGGCTGGAATATACGACAATAAAACCAATTATGCAACCCTGTTAACAATTAATCCTTTAGAACCTCGATTTTTGCACTTAAGATCTCATACTCCGTCTTTTCATTATAGCCCAATTTTTCGGTCGGGATTGCCTGCAACGCCTGCTCAGCCCGGTTGTAATCACCGGCGGCAATATAGCTGCGTGCAGCATTTAAAAAGCATTCGATCTGCAAAAAGTGAAACGGTGAAGCTTTACCGCCCTTTTCAAAATATTCGGCAGCCTGCCGGTAATCACCCTTCCGTTCGCTGCAGACACCCAGCCCGTTATAGGCTGCGGCAACAAACAGCTTCTCATGGGCATACTCATCAATGTAATTCCGGTAATTTATTTCGGCATTTTCATAATCATCTTGGTTAACATACGCACTAGCCAGCAGTAATGTCGCCATTCCGGCGCTCCTGGTACCCGGATAGTTGCTGATCAGGGACTCAAATTGCACAATCGCATTATCAATGTCGCCCACTGCCAGAGCCATCTCCGCCAGACCCAAATCACCAGTCGCTTCCCGGTTGGCTTTCTGCTTCGACTGAACCATCAGAACTACCAAAATCACCACCAAGGCAACGGCGATCAAGATATAGCTCAAAATCTTGCCCTTCTCCCTGACATAGTGTTCTGCCTGGGAAATCTTTTCCAGAACCGGGTCTTTTTTAATCTCTTTTCTTGTAATCTTCTTTTTCGGCTTCAACATGAATTTTTACTCCTTATTCCAATCGCCTGTACCCTCGCCGGGACTCGAACCCAGATCAGAGGATTAGGAATCCCCCGTTCTATCCGCTTGAACTACGAGGGCTCAAATAGCGGGTAAAGTTATGTTTATCGTCAATAAAAACCAAGTATTATTCACGATTTATTCGGCCATTTCGGCAAACTGTCTGAACACCCAAAACCTGTATATTTTAGCATATTTTGACACCGAAAACCGGATACGCAACCGGATACGGATCTTCAAAAAAGACAATTGCACTTTTTAGTAAAATGAATTATTATTGTAATGAATGACGGAATATATATGAAATCTAAAACCGCAGAGATTTCTTTATTATTTTTAATTTGGTCGGATTACGGATTCGAAACAGGTTGTTGCGAATACTGGCGCGGTGGTATTAAATGCCGGGATACTACGCGCGAGAGTGCCCCGGCTTAACTTTTAACCGGAGAATGCAGAATGAAAAAAATTCTATTTATATGTCTGTTATTAGGGTTTTGCGAAGCATCTCTTTCTCAATCATCATCTCTATCATCAAAAGAACAATACTTAAAAGAAACTATCAAATTAATTGATCAAAATTCACCGAAGAAAAATTATATCAAAATTTTAACGGAAGATGGAATTGAAATTGAAGGTCGTTTTTTTGCACTCGAGGGGGATAATCTCGTTTTTCAATCATACCAAAATCAGGATAAGCAGCGCATTCCTTTACGGGAAATAAAACTTATTATGACAGAAAATAACATTTGTGTTTATATGAAAAGAGATTTTGAAAAAAAATACGGATTTAAGGAACATAACCAAAATGATTCTTTAAAAATTCAAATTACAAATGATATAGAGACTTTGTCTGTTGAAGATATTACCACAGACAGAGAAGAAATTTCTCTTTTAAGAAGACAAACCGTTGCACAGGAAAGGATTGCCCTGGTTGCAACCTATTTTATGATACTGTCAGTTACCAGTATAGTCATTTCTATTTTGATTATTTTATAGCAGTCAGTCAATTGATCTACGGTTGTCAAACCGATTCCAACGCCGTCAGTCTGCGATTCAACTGTTCCATCATGCCGTCGTTAATGGAAGTATCGCGATACATTTGAGCCGTTAATTCGGGCGATTGCTGCAATCTCTGATAATCCGACCAGCGACAACAGATCAGGTTACCGAGCGACTCCTTGATTGCTATACCGACGATTATTTGGTCTTCCGGCGACCTGAAATAGGCTGTCGGACGATTGCTGATTTTGGGAAATATCGCCAACAGGTACTCGGCAGTCAGCGGATCATATTTCAGCATCAGATTCATGCGCGGTTCGCTCTCAAGGATATCCATTGCCTCAATATAAGAACCAAAATCGGGAATATGCGGAATATTGACGATTTCTTTATCCACCTCAATCAGAAAATTACTGAATGTATTAAAAAGGTACTCCAGGTCTTCCCTATCCTTTGACCGGATCAGGTAAGTTGCCCGGGAAAAATCCTTAATCCAGTAAATCTGCCCGGTCGGGCTTTGGTGGAGGAGTACTGATTGGGCGCAACCCACTTCCAATCCTTCGAGTAGCTGCGAAATCTGTTCCTCTCCGATCAGGCTGTTTTTTAATCCAGCCTGAAAATGGAAATGGGGAATCGAAGCACCTGCCATGGCTCCGTTATAAAAAATGGAATAACTGGTCAGACGTCGCGCCAATGCGATCATGTCGCTGAAGGAATCGGCAATCACCTGAGGTCTGTGACTGACAGAAGCAATTGTCAAATCACCGGGAATTGTAATCCCGGGATTGATCAGAATCAGATAGCGATGATTCAGAGTGAGAATTCCCCGTTGGGCTTCATCGGGTTGACACAGAAAACATTGCGACTCAGCTCTTTTGGTCGCACCGGCTTCAAACGTCTGCGCATTGACACTTGCTGCGCGGGTCTCATTGAGAGTAAGAATAACATCAATCCCCCGGACGTTGACGGTACTCTTTTGGATGCGCGAATATCGCTCCATATTGCGAATCAAACACCGCCAGCCGGTTTGCGGGTCCAGTTGCTGCCGCAGCAGCGCCTTTACGCGCATGTTGTCATCACCGGGCTCACCAATAAAGCCGTAACGAGATAGTTCGGAGTCGCTGATATGGTGTGCCGTTAGATCCATCGCTAGTTACACCGGAATCTTAAAATCCGACCCGGTTGTTAAATTTATGAAAATCGGGATTACTTAGCACCAAGTGTTTCAACTCTTCAAGAATGGATAATTTAAAGGAATATTTGGCGAAATTTTTCCGAACCAGCAAATCCGTGTCCAGCTCTTCGCTGTCGGTATTCGCGCTGTGACGGACAGCGATATAATTGGCTTCGTCAAGATTACGCTCGATAATGTAGCGTTGAATCAGCAGTTGGTCGGAAAGCGCGGCATCCTCGCCGTAGAGTAGATCAGGGTAACCACCGGCATTAATAATCGCCTCTTTCCGGTAATAGCGCGGCGCACCCGGACCCGGTATACAGACCTGCAGCAGTGGGTTGTTCTGATTACAGAGATACTCATCATGCATGATAACCTGGTTATCGAGCGTCAGTGCGCCGGTGTCAGAGTTGCGCGATGCCGTTTGATAAATCCCGATAATCGCCGCTGCCCCGGTTCGTTTGAATTGATTGAGAATCTTGGTGACCGGATCGCCGATCAGGACATCATCCGAATCGAGTTGCCCGATGATTCGGTTAGCGGATTTATAAACACCATAATTGCGGGCTCCACCCAGGGTCAAGCCGGAGACTTTAAAATATTTTATCAATTTCGGATGATTGACTAGATAGGGCTGTACTACCTCCGGCGTCTGGTCATGACCATTATCAACAATAATCAACTCAATGGGAATGTTGTGATCCACAATTTTCCGCACCTCAATCACCGACTCGATAGCATATCGGATTAAATGAGCCCGGTTGTAGGTAGGTAAAACGAAGGAGATACCGGCGCCGAGCGAATCGTCAGTCCGCACTTTACGATTGAAGAATGAGTCCGGTAAAAATGCCCCGATATCTTTTAAATATTTCTGAAAACTGATCGGTCCCCATTCGAAACGGGCGGGGTCTTTTGTATAAGAAAAATGACGACCAATACTCTCGGTATCCTTTTCCTCAAACTTCTGCTGGACACCCTCTCCGGGATAGTAAGCCTTGCCTCTCTGAAAACGATAAATTGGTTTGGGGATTGTATAGAGGGTACCATTTTGAGCCTGCACACCCATGCGAATGGCGTAGTCAAAGCCGTAATCAACATCGGGATCAAAGACCCGGGAATTGATATATTTCGAGCCGACCGCAATCAACGAACCGTGACAGAAAAGCGCCGGATGATTGGAGCGACCGGGGATAATAATATTGGAAGGATCATGCCCCGGCTTCAATTTCTGGAGCATCGGCTGAATCTTCGGATACTCGCCCAGATATTCATAATGATCACTGATAATGAAGCCGGCTTCGGTCAAGCGGTAGTAATCACACAAGGTATCGAGCGTCTGTTGGTTAATCTCAATGACGTCTCCTGGTGTGGTCAGAAGAAGCAGATCGCATTCCAGCAATCCTTTTTCCTTAACTGCAAGGACTGCTTTGTTAAAATTTTTATAACAACCGCAATCCAGCAACAGACGGTGTGAAAATTCCCTCGGTAAATCCTGAATGAGGTGACGATTTCCTTCTGAGATAATCAGGACCCTGCCTGTTTCATTGGTATTCGCTAAAACTTGCTGAATCACCCCTCTTATCTGACTCAACCCATTCGGATCGGTCTCGCTGGCAAAGAAAAGCAGAATTGTATTCATAAATTTATTCCTTCAGATGATAATTCAGGGTTTAAAAGTGAAACTCACATTGATGATTCAGTCAGAGATAGTCTAAAAATTTCATAAAGTAAAATAACCAGTCTATGCTTTAGTTAGTAAGATAACCATTCTAATTCCAAAAGTACAGCAGAATATGAATGCATCCATACTTTTTTTGTCAGCCGATTAATTTTACTCTCAGCTCTGGAAAAGTGAGACACTTTCCGACGAAAACCGGTCTCCGGCGTCGGGAAAAATCTCTTTTTCTATCGGAATATTGGATTATATGCGATGCAGATACTTACCCGAAAAAAATACATCCCGCTCATCTTGCGTTGCCTGAAATACGAATCTTAGCAATTCTGCATCCTGCTTATCCTGCTGCCGGTTGCGACGCAGGAACATCCGCTGCTGTGTCTCAATCGCTTTGTCAACATTGAACGTAAAACTACCACAGCAGAGATATTTCATAAAACTGACAAAAGAGGGCACGTCCTCATCAATAAATCCGTACAGATAACTGCTTACCCCGATGGTTTTGCCGGTAAATATGCTGGTATTGATAGCCGATTTTGAATAATCGCCGATGACACACCCCAAAAACTGTTCACCCGTATTGATTTTCTCTTTGCCCTTTTTGACACAGATTTTACCATAGGTATTTTTCAGATCGGAATTACAGGTTCCCGCGCCTAAATTTACCCATATCCCCACAAAAGCGTTCCCCAAAAATCCGTAATGCTGTTTATTCGAGTAACTCATTAAGATGGATTCGGTCACTTCGCCCCGGATTTTGCATACGTCACCGACAACCACGCGATCCCGGATAAGGGTGTGTTCGAGAATTTTACACCCTTTACCAATTTTTACCGGTCCTTCAATCACCGTATAGGGAAATATTTCAGATTCATCATCAATAATGATGACACCCGCATCACTGTGAAAGATGACATGATCGTTGATTTTGACATTTTCGCCCACAAACACATTGGGCTGGATTTCCGTCCATTTTTTCTCCCGTAATAGTCGCTGAAGATTGGCATCACAGACCCGCTTGTGCCAAATAATTACCTCATGGGGATATTCGATTAAATCAAGTTCGGTATCTCCGGTTTTGATTTTTTCAATATTGGCTGTACTAGGAACTGCCCGGGCGTTGATCCACAATTCATCCGGTTTTGGCGTCGCGTTATTCTGGGCAGGGAAATCAAAAAACGAAGTTAACTCGGCGCGGATTCGATATTCAATCTCTGCCTCCGGAAAACTAACGGTCAACAATTCCTGCAGCGTCCAGGCTCCGACCGGAATCTGAAACGCCGGTCGGGTTAGTGTCAACGGATACAAGTCCGCTACATTTTCGTCTTCGTATACGACAAATTTCATAAATCACTCCACGGTTACGGATTTAGCTAAATTACGCGGTTTATCAATATCACAACCTCTTTTATCGGCGATATAATAGGCGAGCATCTGCAGCGGAACAACCGTCAGAAACGGACTGAGTTCGACGATAGTTTCCGGAATAAAAATGACGTGGTCAGCCAGCTCTGTGATCCGTTTGTCATTGTCGTTGGCGACTGCAATGACGATGCCGTTGCGGGCTTTGACCTCCTGAATGTTGGACAGCACTTTCTCATAGGATTGATCACGAATACAGATAAAAACTGTCGGCATGTGACGGTCAATCAGCGCAATGGGACCATGTTTCATCTCGGCTGCCGGATAACCTTCGGCATGAATATAACTGATCTCTTTTAATTTCAACGCTCCTTCCAGGGCAATCGGATAATTGACACCCCGTCCGAGAAACAGCGCATTTGACACGGTATAATGGGCTTCCATAATTTTAATAATCTGCTCCGTTTTGCCCAGTACCCGCTCCATTTTTTCTGGAATCTCGGCTAAATTTTTCAGATAATTAATCACATCTTTGGGACTGATTTTCTGCCTGTATTGCGCCAGATAGAGGGTCAATAAAAACAGCATCTCCAGCTGGGTTGTAAATGCCTTGGTGGAAGCCACGCCGATTTCGGGCCCGGCTTGAGTGAAGACCGTGGCGTCGCTGATACGAGCGATTGTACTGCCGGGGACATTGCAAACAGAGAGCACCCGGGCACCGAGTTCTTTCGCCTCTTTTATTCCGGCAATCGTATCCGCCGTCTCGCCACTCTGACTGATGGCGATTATCAGCGTGTCAGCCGAGAGGACCGGACTCCGGTAGCGAAACTCCGATGCATATTCCACCTCTACCGGCATTCGCACCAGCGATTCCAGCCAATATTCCGCCACCAAGCCGGCATGCCAGGAGGTCCCGCAGGCGATAATCACGATCCGGTTGATATCTTTAAAAATACCGGCTCCCAAAGGCTGGGCAAAGCGGATGTCAAAATCGGTGACATTTACCTCAAAAGTCTGCCGGAGCCGCACCGGCTGCTCAAATATTTCCTTGAGCATAAAATGTTTAAAATCACCGCGCCGACAATCGCCGAACTGTACACTGTAGTTTTCCTGAACTTTAATGATTTCTTTACGATCGAGGAAATTATAAAATTCCACCGAGCTATCATCCAAATTGTAAATCGCCATCTCGCCATCATTCATCAGAAACGCCTTATCTGTGTAAGGAACCAGCGACTGTAAATCCGAAGAAATATAGAATTTATTGCGATTCAGAGCCGCCACAATGGGGCTACCGTTGCGGGCGGCAACCAGATAATTGCTGTCCCGGTCAATTGCCACAAAGGCAAAATTGCCCCGCAGCTTTCCAACCACCTCTTTTACCGCCGCCGGAAATGAGTATCTGTTCAGCAACCGGGCAATCAGCTTGGGAATAATTTCCGTATCGGTTTTTGAGTAAAACCGATCGCCGCTGACAAACTTGCGCAGTTCAGCGACATTTTCAATAATACCGTTGTGAACCACATAAATGCGTTTTTCCGAATCCGTGTGAGGGTGTGAATTCTCGATTGAGACATTGCCGTGGGTTGCCCACCGGGTATGTCCGATGCCGGCATAGGCTTTAACCGCTTCCAGTTCGGTGGCTTCCGATACTTTTCCCACACTCTTTTTTAATTCAATATTGTTTTTGGTTTTTAGCGCAATTCCCCAGGAATCGTAGCCACGGTATTCCAAAGATTTCAAGCCGTTAATAATTACTTCGGCGCAGTTTCCCGGTCCGGCGTAGGCAAAAATTCCGCACATCCGCGTTCTCCTTGAAACATTATTATTTCAATATATGTAAGTTCTACTAATTTACTATCTCTATTACATAACCCAATAGAAAATACTAAATCCCTGCGACTATTGTACAAATCACGCATGGAATGAAAAATAACTGTTTCTGCATCGAAAAGCAATAATTATTCAGCCGCAGAATAATATATACCTATCCTGTGATGAAAATTAAAAGATCCGGAAAAAAATCTTTATCAGGTTCTTCAATCCAATAAACCTCCGTCGAAATCCTCTTCCATACATAAATTGTATCAGACCGGATAAACCATCGTACAGTTTGCGCGAATAGGGCAACCACCAGAGATTTTTCCGGGCAAATGACAGCCGGTCGTCCACGACCACCTGGAGCTGCGTCATCTTGTCAAAACCCGGTTTGCCATGCGTCCGTCCAATCCCGCTCTGTTTGAAACCGCCCCAGGGAGTTTCCGGCAAACCGTGACTCATCAGGTGATCATTGATTGTGATGACCCCGGCTTCGATCTGCCGACCGATTGCAATTGCCTTTTTACGGTTCCTTGACCAAACTGAGCCGGTCAACCCCAGATAGGAATCGTTCGCCAGATGAACCGCTTCTTCAGTTGTCTTAAACGGCATGATCCCGACAACCGGACCAAAGGTCTCATCCCGCATGACCGTCATATCATGGGTGACATTCACCAGCACCGTAGCCGGAAAGTAACGCCGCTTACCATCAGTCGGTATTTCCGACTGAGCTGCAATCACCGCTCCCTTTTCCAGCGCTTCGTTGACCTGCTTTTTGATGTGCCGATACTGTTTTTCCGTCGTGATGGCGCCGAGTTCTCGTTCATAGGGACTGCCCTCAGTGTGTATTTTTGCGATCCGCTGCTTTAGTTTTTCAATAAACAGATCGTGGATTTCCTCATCGGCATAAATTCGCTCAATGCCGCCGCAGGATTGCCCGGCGCTGGAAAATCCAGCCCATATCACTCCTTCAACTGCCCGCTCCAGGTCGGCATCCGCACACACAATCATGGCATCATTGCCGCCCAATTCAAGTACCAGGGGCGTCAGGCTTTCCGCAGCCTTTTCCATCAGATATTTTCCGGTCGCCACGGAGCCGGTGAAAAACAGTTTGTCAATGCCACCGTCCAGCAGTGCATCGCCCGCCAGTTGACCAGGCAAATCAATGTTTTGGAACAATCCGTCCGGCAAATCCGCCGACCCGATACACTCTATGAGTTTCTGTGTAACCGCCGGCATATTGCTGGCGGTTTTCAAGAGGACGGCATTGCCCGCCAGCAGCGCCATGACAATTTCCGAAAAGGGAATCGCAAACGGATAATTCCAGGGTGAGATGATCCCAATAACGCCAAAAGGTTGCCGATACAATCTGCTCCGTTTGTAAGACAGAGCCAGGTTACCGCTCCGGAGCTTTTCTGGGCTCAGAAATCGCCCGGCATTTTTACAATAATAGGAAACCGCCAGAGCCGCCGGAAGCACTTCCGCCGCTAGCGCGTCAGTCAATACCTTGCCTGTTTCGGCACTTATGGTTTCGGCGATTGCATTCCCCCGCTCCACCAGCAAATCGCGTACTTTTCGGATTCTTCGAACCCGTTCTCTAACTGGCATAGCTGCCCAAATCTGCTGGGCGTGCCGGGCTTTCATTACGGCTCCGGATAAATCGGAACTCGAATTTTTAGTGTCATTCATATGTGCGGTCTGATTCATCAATCTTCTCTCCGGTTCCTGCTCTATATCTGGGTTTTGAATATACCAGAAGAATCCGATTTTCCAAAAATATTTATCCTGTGCAGAAAGATTTTAGACTTTAATGATCAGATTTCGTATATTTTCGAAAGTAGTCATGGCAACCATCCCTTTCACAGTATATTTTTATAACGTTATTTGCGTAAATCACTCTAAAATTTAAAAAATCAGGAGGACAAAATGATTGCGAAAAAACAGGTATACAAATGTGAGATCTGTGGAAATATCGTCGAAGTCTTGCATGCCGGCGGCGGCGAACTGGTCTGCTGCGGTCAGCCGATGACATTGCTGAAAGAACAAACCGCTGATTCTTCCACTGAAAAACATGTACCCGTAATCGAAAAGACGGAAAACGGCTACAAGGTGACAGTTGGCAGTACGCTGCATCCCATGGTTGAAGCCCATTATATCGAATGGATCGAACTGATCGCCGACGGCAAATCCTACCGCCAGTTTTTAAAGCCCGGCGACGAACCAGTAGCGCATTTTTACGTAAAGGCAAACAAAGTCAGCGCCCGGGAATACTGTAACGTTCATGGTTTATGGAAAGGATAAGAGTGATGAAACTCAATGAGAAACTTTATAAAAAACTCAATGAACAGGTCAAACACGAGCTCGAGTCAGCTTATATTTACTATTCTATGGTCTCCTATTTTAGCGCCGAAGGACTGGACGGTATGGCACAGTGGATGACCGCTCAGGCACAGGAAGAAATCATGCACGCTCACAAATTTTTCAATTTTATCCACGAGCGTGGCGTGAAGGTCGAACTCCAGAATTTGGAAATCTTGAAAACAAACTGGAAATCACCCCTCGAGGCTTTTAAAGATGCTCTGGCTCATGAGGAGTTCATTACCGGAAAAATTAACGATCTGATGAAGCTCGCCATCGAGGTCAACGACTATGCGGCGAAAGTGCTGCTGGATTGGTTTGTCGCTGAGCAGGTCGAAGAAGAGGGCAGCGTCGGCAAAGTCGAACAGATGCTGCGCCGGGTGGGTGACTCTGCCAACGGTTTGATGATGATTGACCGCGAGCTTGGAAAACGGGTGTTTACACCTCCCCCCTCAGAAGGAGAATAGCCCATGACCCTACAGTTCAGCATCGAAGAGATATTTGAAATCGCTGAGCAGATCGAACGCAACGGCGCGAAGTACTACCGCAAAGCCGCCAACCAGGTAAGCGACCAAAACTACAAGCTGCTCCTCCTGGACCTGGTGGATATGGAGGAAAAACATGAACGCGTTTTCAGCTATCTGAAGGAGAAAATCGCCGACCGGAAACTCGCACCAAACCAGTTTGATCTGAACACCAGTGCGATTCAGTATTTGCGCACTTTCGCCGATGGCGTGGTCTTCGACCTGAACACCGATCCCAGCGAGTACCTGTCCACCAAACGGAGTTTGGTGGATATTCTGAATTTTGCCATCGGACTGGAAAAAGACTCTATCGTTTTCTACTACGGTATTCAGGATCTGATACCGCCGGATTTAGGCAGGGATCAGATCAATGCGATTATCAAAGAGGAGATGAAACACATCACCTATTTGAGTGATAAAATCAAGGCATTGCGTAATTCGTAAACATGTCTCTTTCTATAATGAAAAGCCCGGTATTTCCGCCGGGCTTTTTTTGTTCATTCCAATTATATTAAGGGTAATTGATCAGAGTACCGCACTGGTCAGAACAAGTTGCGACCTTCAGGGATACCAGATAGCAGTTGTCCTTCCCTGGTAACCGACTTAATAACTGCCCCAGGATTCGATCCGCCGCGGGCGATAACTGAAATAGAGATCATCCCCCCTAAAGCACAAGCCCACTACCGTACTGTCGGCAATATCTTCAACCGCCACGAAATTGAATTCATCATCCGCAATGATTAATTTATCTTTATAAAGTGTATCCAATCCCAGCATATAAAACCGGGCGTCTTTATGGGCAATCGCCCAGATGCCGTGACTGGTCGTATCAATAAAGTCGAGTGAAAAGAGGCGGTCGGAGCCGGCTATATGAGGTCGTATTTTGCTAACGGTGCGCGCCCGGTACTCTTTCTGCCAGCTGAGATTCCGGTACAACAGCAGCAGTGAATCCTTCTGCGGCAGAAAGCAAATTCCACTAGCCATCCATTTACTCGCATCGAGACTGTCCCAGCGCATATAGGCGCGCTCCCCAATCAGCGAACTTTTAATGATCCCGCCGTTATTTCGCGACTGCATGAAAATATCGGTACCGTCAGTCGTCATTGCCAGAAAACCCTGACCGTTCATCTCCAGATCGTAGGCATCATCCACATGCGTACCCGCCGTATTGAACCGGATCAGGTCAATTTGATTGCCGGCATGTCCCGACAGATCGTAATTGGTGGTAAAAAAGTGGTCGTTCACATAGCATATATCGGCAATGTCATCGTAGATGGTATCTTTTTGTGTATTGACGACGGAATCATCGGCACACTGCATGAATAAGAGAGTGAGAATTGGAATCAAATAGTCTAAATACTTCATACTAACTCCTTCTTTTATTCAGAGTAGTGTCAAAAGTTTTTCAATTTTCAAGCATTTCTCTGTCTAAATTGGTATGGAAAACTCTTTCTTATCAATAAGGTAGAGATTTCATACTTTTCCCCTTTTCGTTCTCCCCACTCTTGACTGGCTTGAGCAGAGCCCTTTAGATTGCTCAAGATCAAGAC
>Ga0209614_1000498_pt1 | contig 34096 bp, 28 predicted proteins | sample BlaSprsedimmetaG_FD_185484 | JGI IMG/M metagenome (GOLD analysis project Ga0209614, IMG submission 185484) | Hot spring sediment bacterial and archeal communities from California, USA to study Microbial Dark Matter (Phase II) - Blank Spring... ... | reverse complement strand
ACGAGACGCAGCGCAGGCGATGCACGCGGACGGCGAAGGTGCCGGCCAGACACACGAACGAGATCGGTTCGCTCAGGCCCTTCGAGCGTAGGCGGCCGTCACAGGCGGGACAGGTGCGCGAGTGCGCCTCGAACAGTTCGGCGTCTCGGCGCACGACTTCGGCGCGCATCTCCTCGATCCGGCGGAGGCGATGCTCCTCGGCGTTTTGGCGATCGAAATCCGAAAGCGAGCGCGGACGTGCAGCCGGGGTTACGATGTGCATCAGGGACTCCTCTCTTCGTCGGGCTTAGACACCACGACTAGAGAGTGAGTCCCTACCTCATGTCAACCGCTCCCCAGGATGAGGGATGCTTCCGAGCACGGCGGCGGATGGCGCTGACCCCGCGTAGATGATATGCTGGCCAGCAGTCATAGGTGGCCCGTTCGCCGGCAGCGGCGGGTCTGCGATTTAGGAGGTAGGCATGGCGGCATTCGGTATTCCCGGTGGCATGGAAGTGTGGATCATCTTTGGGATCATCCTGCTTCTGTTCGGTCCTACGCAGCTGCCGAAGCTTGCCAAGATGTTCGGCAAGTCGGCGAAGGCGCTGAGGGAGGGCATGGAGGAGGGGATGTCCGAGCTCGACAAGGACGACTCCGCCAAGAAGAAGTCCACCAGCACCGAGGAAACGTCTGACGAGTCGAAGGATTCGTAACCTCCGATCCACCGGATCCGACTTTCTGAAAGGCGCCTACGGGCGCCTTTCGTCATCCAGGCCGCTTGTGTCGCGTTCTGCCCGTCGCTATACTCTCCCGAGTCGTCGAGGGGTTCGGCGATGACGTGCCCGCGGCTCGAAGCCGTGGACCGACGTACAGGAGTGTTGCATGCAGAGAGAAGTCGCGCTGACCGCTGAGGGCCAGGCCAAGCTCGAAGAAGAGCTGCTTCACCTGGAGACCGTGCGTCGCCGCGAGGTGGGGGAGCGCATACGCGAAGCCAAGGAATTCGGAGACATCTCGGAGAACTCCGAGTATGACGACGCGAAGAACGAGCAGGCCTGGGTCGAGAGCCGTATCGCGGAGATCAGCCAGATCCTAGCGAATGCGACGATAATCGAATCACCCCGTCGTCCCAGCTGCGTCACGCTCGGGGCACGCGTGCATCTCAAGGATGTCGCCAGCGACGAGGTGTTCGTGTATCAGCTCGTCGGTTCCGCCGAAGCCGACCCGACGAACAGCAAGATCTCGAACGAGTCGCCTGTCGGCCAGGCGATCATGGGTTCGAAGAAGGGCGATGTCGTTGCTGTGACCACCCCGCGTGGAACACAGATCACCTACGAGATCGTCTCCATCACCAAGTAGCGGAGGGACATGACCGAGGAGCTTCGAGCCGACGCACGGACCACCGATGAGGTGATGGCGGGGCGCCTGGCGAAGATCGCTGAGCTTCGCGACAAGGGCATCGAGCCGTTCCGTGACGGCTTCGAGCGCACGGCGTCCGTTGGCGACGTTGTATCCCGCTACTCGGGGCTTGAAGCCGGCGAGGAGACCGATGACATCGTCACGGTGGCCGGCCGCATCGTCGCCAAACGCGATCAGGGCAAGGTCCTCTTCCTTGTGATCCGCGACGGCGCTGCCGAGATCCAGGCCTTCTGCCGGCTCAACGTGCTCGGCGACGAAGCGTTTTCGTTCGCCCGTGACCTGGACCTGGGTGACTGGGTCGGCGTGACAGGACGGGTGATCAGGACCCGGCGCGGGGAGCTGTCCGTCTCACCGGGTGAGGTCGTGCTCCTCTCCAAGTCGATCCGGCCGCTCCCGGAGAAGTACCACGGCCTGGCCGACACGGAGACCCGCTACCGGCAGCGTTACGTTGACCTGATCTCCAACCCGGAGGTTCGCACCGTTTTCGAGACTCGCTTCCGGGTCATCGCCGAGATCCGGCGGTTCATGGACGCCCGCGGGTTCCTGGAAGTCGAGACGCCCATGCTCCAACCGATTCCTGGTGGAGCCACCGCCCGTCCGTTCGTGACGCACCACAACGCCCTCGACATGGACCTCTACCTTCGCATCGCGCCTGAGTTGTATCTGAAGCGTCTGCTCGTGGGGGGTTTCGAGCGTGTGTACGAAGTGAACCGCTCCTTCCGCAACGAGGGCATGTCGCCTCGCCACAACCCCGAGTTCACTATGCTCGAGGCGTATCAGGCGTACGGCACAATGGAGACGATGCGCGAGCTGACGGAGTCGCTCATCACCCGTGTGGCCGAGGAGGTCATCGGCACGCTCGAGATCGAGTACCAGGGTGTGGTCGTGTCCCTGATCTCGCCGTGGCGGCAGGCGACCATGGCGGACCTGGTGTCCGAGGCCATCGGCGGAGAGGTGAGCGTCCACACACCGGTCGCGGAGCTCCTGGTCCTGTGCGATCGGCACCAGGTACCCATCGACTCGTCGTGGGGTCCGGGCAAGCTGCTGACCGAGCTCTTCGAGAAGCTCGTCGAACACACCCTCATCCAGCCCACCTTCGTCACGGGCTACCCTGCCGAAGTCTCTCCGCTTGCGCGCCGCAACGACGCGGACCCCGCGATCACCGATCGGTTCGAGCTGATGATCACGGGCCGTGAGTTCGCCAACGCGTTCTCAGAACTCGTGGACCCGCTCGACCAGCGTTCCCGCTTCCAGGCCCAGGCGGCTGCCAAGGATGCGGGCGACGATGAGGCCATGTGGGTGGACGAGGACTATCTGCGTGCGCAGGAGTACGGCATGCCGCCTGCGGGTGGTCTGGGTATCGGCATCGATCGTCTCGTGATGCTCCTCACGGATAGCGCGTCCATCCGGGACGTGCTTCTCTTTCCCCACATGCGTTCGGAAGCCTGACGTTCTCTCGGCAGCGCCGCGCCATGTACCGCATCGCATTCCATGATCTGAGTGTCAGGCACTCATATCCGTGGCATCGTGCTTGCTTGACCCCGGGTATGCTTCGACCCGTGCCGTCGAGCGGGGTAGAATGATCGTGCGGAACCCGATGCGCCGTCACAGGCGCTGCAGATAGGAGCGGATCGCGATGTTCGAGCGTTTCACCGAGAAGGCCAGACGCGTGGTGGTCTACGCGCAAGAAGAGGCCAAGAAGCTCAATCAGAACTACATCGGCACAGAGCACCTGCTGCTCGGGCTGATCCGTGAAGCGGACGGCATCGCCGCGAAGGCGCTCGAGAGCCTCGACATCTCACTCGAGGACGTCCGCGACCAGGTCGAGGAACTCATCGGCCACGGGACGTACATGCCCACGGGCCACATCCCGTTCACGCCGCGCGCGAAGAAGGTCCTTGAGCTGTCGCTTCGAGAGGCCCTGCAGCTTGGCCACAACTATATCGGGACGGAGCACATCCTGCTCGGCCTCATCCGCGAGGGCGAAGGCGTGGCCGCCCAGGTGCTGCTCAACCTGGGCGCCGACCTGGAGAAGGTGCGCTCGGCGGTCCTGCAGCTCCTTTCGGGCTACTACGGCAAGCAGAACGAACCCGCCGAGGAGCGTCGCGGCGGGCGCGGCGGCGACGCGTCGTTGCTCGACGAGTTCGGGCGGAACCTCACGCGGGCCGCAGAAGAGGACAAGCTGGACCCGGTGGTTGGGCGCGAGCAGGAGATCGAGCGCGTGATGCAGATCCTTTCACGCCGCACCAAGAATAACCCCGTGCTGATCGGGGAGCCAGGCGTCGGCAAGACCGCCGTGGTCGAGGGCCTGGCTCAGCGGATCGCCGCCGACCAGGTGCCGGAGACCATCAGCGACAAGCAGTTGTACACGCTCGATCTCGCCGCGCTGGTAGCCGGCAGCAAGTACCGTGGCGAGTTCGAAGAGCGCCTCAAGAAGGTCATGAAGGAGATCCGCGAACGCGGTGATGTCATCCTCTTCGTCGACGAGATGCACACGCTCGTGGGCGCGGGAGCCGCCGAGGGAGCGATCGATGCCGCCAGTATCGTGAAGCCGGCGCTCGCCCGGGGAGAGTTGCAGACGATCGGAGCCACCACGCTTGACGAATACCGTAAGTACGTCGAGAAGGATCCGGCGCTCGAGCGGCGGTTCCAGCCGATCATGGTGGGAGAGCCCAGTGTTTCCGAGACCGTCGAGATCCTTCGCGGACTCCGCGACCGCTACGAGGCGCACCACCGTGTCTCCATCACCGACGCTGCGATAGAGGCGGCTGCGCAACTATCGGCGCGCTACATATCCGACCGTTTCCTGCCCGACAAGGCGATCGACCTGATCGATGAAGCCGGCAGCAAGATGCGCATCAAGACGATGACGGCTCCTCCCGGCGTGCGTGAGATCGAGGAGCGGCTGAAACAGGTGCGCCAGGAGAAAGAGGCGGCGATCGAGGCGCAGGAGTTCGAGAAAGCCGCTGCCCTCCGCGACAAGGAGAAGCAGACCATCGCCGAGAAGCGGCGTGTTGAAGAGGAGTGGCGCAAGCCCGACGTCCAGCGGATCGTCGAGGTGACCGAGCGCGAGATCGCCGACATCGTCTCGATGTGGACCGGCATCCCCGTCACCAGCCTCACCGAAGAAGAGACCGAGAAGCTGCTGCGTATGGAGACGAGTCTCCATCAGCGCATCGTCGGCCAGGACGAGGCCGTCACTGCCGTGTCGAAAGCGATCAGGCGCACGCGTGCCGGGTTGAAGGACCCGCACCGCCCGGCCGGATCCTTCATCTTCCTGGGTCCGTCGGGCGTGGGTAAGACCGAGTTGGCGAAAGCCCTGGCCGCGTTCTTGTTCGGCAGCGAAGATGCGCTCGTCTCTCTCGACATGAGCGAGTACATGGAGAAGCACACGGTCTCCCGGCTCGTTGGATCGCCTCCCGGATACGTCGGCTTCGATGAGGGCGGACAGCTCACGGAAGCCGTGCGCCGGCGGCCGTACTCGGTCGTCCTCTTCGATGAGATCGAGAAGGCGCACCCCGATGTGTTCAACGTGCTGCTCCAGATATTCGAGGAGGGTCGCCTGACCGACGCCCAGGGGTGCAAGGTGGACTTCAAGAACACCATCATCATCCTCACGTCGAACCTTGGTGCTCGCGACATCGTGAAGGGCCAGACCATCGGCTTCTCAGCGCAGGAGACGGGGGCGCTGGCGTACGAGACGCTCAAGGAACGCGTCACGGGCGAGCTCAAGAAGGTGTTCAGGCCCGAACTGCTCAACCGTGTGGACGAGGTGATCGTCTTCCACGACCTCAAGTCGGAGGAGACGGAGCAGATCGTCGACCTGATGATGGAGCGGCTTGCCGACCAGATGCTGGTGCAGGGCCTTGGCATCAGGTTGACGCCCGCCGCCCGCAGCCTGCTCGCCGGCAGGGGCTTCGATCCCGCACTTGGAGCGCGTCCGCTGCGCCGGGCCATCCAGCGTTTGGTGGAAGACCCGCTTTCCGAGCAGATCCTCGCCGGTTCGTGGCCTCCGGGACAGACGGTGCTCGTGGACGCCAAGAACGACGAGATCGTCTTCAGCGCATCCGATGAGCCGGTTCAAATGCCGGTGTCCGCGGCTGCCGACGCACCCAAGTCCACGATGGTGCCGCGGTCATCGGGTTCGCGTCGCGGTTCGGGCGCCACCGGCGGCTCGGTGGCGGAGTAGCGAGGTCCCGTGGCCAGACCGCACACGAGTTGGCGGTGTCAGCAGTGCGGTCACGCCGAGCCGCGGTGGGTCGGGCGGTGTCCTCAATGCGGCGAGTACGGAACGTTCGTGGAGGAGGCGGCCCCGGTCGCCGCGCCCGGTCCCTCGGGGGTGACCGCCTCGCCCCGGCCGGTCACCGCCCTGGCCGACGTCTCCATTGAGGAGGAGTTCCGGTTCTCCACCGGCATCGGTGAGTTCGATACGGTCCTCGGCGGCGGTCTGGTAAGAGGGTCCGTCGTCCTCATCGGAGGCGAGCCCGGGATCGGGAAGTCCACGCTCCTCCTCCAGGCGGCAGGCAGCCTCGGACATCGCGGTGTCGAAGTCCTATATGTATGTGGCGAGGAGTCCGCGCGGCAGGTGCGCTCGCGCGCGGACAGGGTCGGCGCGGCCAAGGGTATCTCCCTCCTGCCCGAGGTGAATGTATCGGTCATCGAGGCCACGGTGCTCGCGGAGAAGCCCGCGGTGGTGGTCGTGGACTCCATCCAGACGCTCTTCGACCCCGACCTCGACGGCGTTCCCGGAAGCGTGGGACAAGTGCGCGCGACCGCTGCTCGTCTCGTGCGGTTGGCGAAGTCGCACGGCACCACCGTCATCGTGGTGGGTCACGTCACCAAGGAGGGCTCGATCGCCGGTCCTCGTGTGCTCGAGCACGTCGTGGACACGGTTCTGTACTTCGAGGGTGCGTCGGATCACATGTTCCGTATCGTGCGAGCGGTCAAGAACCGCTTCGGATCCGTGTCCGAGGCGGGGATATTCGAGATGACCGGAGGCGGTCTGGCCGAGGTGGCGCAGCCATCTGCGGCGCTGCTTGCCGGGCGCGACGGCGGCGTGTCGGGCTCGGTCGTGATGGCCACGATGGAGGGCACGAGGCCGCTGCTGGTCGAAGTGCAGGCGCTGGTGACCCCGAGCTATCTGCAGATGCCGCGGCGACTAGCGGTGGGTGTGGAAACGCCCCGGGTGCTGCAGGACATGGCTATCCTTGAGCGGCGTGCAGGCATCTCGCTCGGATCGCACGACGTCTACGTGTCGGTGGTCGGCGGGGGGCGGGTGAGCGAGCCGGCTGTCGATCTGCCCCTGGCTCTCGCGATCGCCTCGGCGTTGAAGAACAGGCCGGTGGGCGACGGCGTCGTGATCTTTGGAGAGCTCGGTCTCACCGGTGATGTGCGGGGTGTGCCGCACGCTGAGGCGCGCATGAGGGAGGCGACGCGGATGGGCTTTGGAGACGTGCTCGCTCCGGCGTCGGCGGCATCAGCCGGTGGGAGCACCCGATTCGTGGGTGTCAGGACGCTCGCCGAGGCCGTGGAGAGAACACTTGGGTGACGGCGACTGGTGATGGGGCCGCCGACATGGGAGAATCACGGAAAGCCCCGATCGCACGACGCGGGAAGGTGACGAAACGGTGGAGCGCGAAGATGTGATGCTGGCCGCGCTGGAGTCTGTCGCCCCCGGTACCCCTCTGCGCCTCGCACTCGATCACGTGATCGCCGGGCGGACCGGTGCGTTGATCGTGATCGGGGACGAGAAAGGCGTGGATTCGCTCAGCAACGGCGGTTTCGAGATCGAAGCTTCGTTCACGCCCCAGCGATTGTTCGAACTCGCCAAGATGGACGGGGCCATCCTGCTCGATGAAGGCGCGAGCGGCATTCGCAAGGCCAACGTGCATCTTATGCCGGATCCCGCACTCCCCACGTCCGAGACCGGTATGCGTCATCGCACCGCCGAGCGTGTAAGCAGGCAGACGGACGCGCTGGTCATCTCGGTCTCACAGCGGCGCGAGGTGGTCACCCTGTACCGCCGGGGCACGCGGCTCACGCTGCAGGACATCGACGTGGTGCTCGCCAAGGCGAATCAGGCCTTGCAGACACTCGAGAGGTATCGCACGAGACTCGATCAGGTCTCGGCCCACCTCACCGCCCTGGAGTTCGAAGGGGCAGTCACCTTCCGGGATGTCGCCGTCGTCATCCAGCGCGCCGAGATGTTGCGGCGCGTCGCACGCGAGCTGAGCCGCTCCATCGTCGAGCTCGGCACAGAGGGGCGGCTTGTACGTCTTCAGCAGGAGGAACTCACTGCCGGAGCGGAGGACGACTACCTCATGCTCGTGCGTGACTACGCACCTGACCCGGCCGTAAAGAAGGCATCGGCCTCGATGGCACGGATCGGCGCGCTAGGGACCGAGCAGCTCCTCGAGCCCTCGGCGATCGCGAGCGCACTGGGTTTGAGCGGCAAGTCCGACGCGGGCGAGCAGCCGGTCAGTCCACGCGGGTACCGGGCCCTGTATCGGATACCCCAGATCCCGGCGACCGTAGTGAACAGGCTGGTCGAGCATTTCGGCACGCTCTCAGCACTCAGCGAGGCGACCATGGACGAACTGGACTCTGTCGAGGGTGTGGGTGCGCGCCGTGCCCGCGTGGTGACCGATGGGCTTCGTCGCATGCGTGATCGCACAGTGCTCTGAGGGCGCCTCGCTGTGCTACGATTGGCCCGCTATCGGCTCTCGATACTATCAACAGCATCACGACCGGCCGATGGAAGGAGGTGAAGGCGCTCGCCAGGCGCCCCGTCTGGCATCAAGGTGTCGGAACCCATGATCGTACAACTCGCACGGGTGCTGCTCGTGACGGGGGGCGCTCTCGGTGGTTTCGCGGTCTCGCAGCAGGTCGACTGGACTACCCCTACCGGTTTCTCAGAATCATTCGTCATCTTCATCTTCATCATCCTGGGAGCTTCGATGGGGTACCTTCTCGGCGGCATCCTGGGTCGCGAGTTCACCGCTGCGTGCCGCCGTATCAGTTCACTCCTCTCGGAGCTCGAGACGCCCGCTCTCCTGCTCGGTGCCGTGGGCCTGCTCGTCGGTCTGCTCGTCGCGTTCATCCTGTCATCCGCGCTCCTGCAGTACATCGAACGGCCGCAGTGGCTGGGCTTCGCGGCAACGGCCCTGCTGTTCCTGCTGTGCGCGTACGCCGGTGTGGCGCTGTTCATGCTCCCCGCGCGGGACGGCTCGCTCAGCATCGGCGTGGCCGCATCGCCCGTGGATGCGCGTCCCCCGAAGATCCTCGATACCAGCGCGATCATCGACGGGCGCTTCGCAGACGTCGCTCGCGCAGGTGCGTTGGACGGCCCGATCCGTGTCCCCAGGTTCGTGCTGATGGAGCTGCAGACGCTCGCCGATTCCGCTGATGACGCTCGCCGCGCACGCGGTCGCAGGGGTCTCGACCTGCTCACCGCCATGTCCGAGGGGGAGCCGCAGGTGCAGGTGCTCGAAGCCGACTTCCCCGAGATCCCCACGGTGGACGCCAAGCTTGTCCGCCTCGCGCTCACCAGCGGAGGCGCGATCGTGACGGTCGACTACAACCTCACCAAGGTCGCTCGCGTCGAGGGCGTTGGCGTGGTCAACATCCATGAGATCGCCGATGCCCTGAAGCCGGTGCTCCTGCCCGGAGACACGCTGCGGATCCCTGTCAGCAAGGAGGGCAAGGAGCGTGGCCAGGGCGTAGGGTATCTTGGAGACGGCACGATGGTCGTCATCGCTGACGGCGCCGGGATGATTGGCTCGGAGGCGGACATCGAGGTCACGTCCGTCTTGCAGACGTCGGGTGGGCGCATGGTGTTCGCCAAGCCGGTGAGGCCGGCATGAGAACGGCGATCATCGTGGCCGGAGGCAAGGGGGAGAGGCTTGGCCGAGATGGCGGCAAGCAGCTCGCGCACATAGCGGGCGAGCCGGTGCTCTCCCACACGCTCCGCGTGTTCGAGGCCTGCGATCCCATCGACGCCATCGTCGTCGTGACCGATCCCGGTCGGGTTGCGGAGTATAGGTCCGTGGCGGTCGATCCTGTCGGCTCGGGCAAGGTCGTGGCGGTGGTTCCCGGGGGTCTGTCGCGCTCTGATTCGGTACGTTCCGGTCTCAGTGCTGCACCCGATTTGACCAGCGTGTTCGTCGTGCACGATGGTGCTCGACCGTTGGTCACCCCGGCGACGATCGCCGGAGCGATCGAGATGCTGGAGCGGGACGATGGCTGTGCTGGGGTGGTGGTGGGGCACCCTTCGTACGACACCCTGAAACAGGTGGATGATCTCGACGTGGTGGTTGCTACCCCCGATCGCGCGACGATCTGGTCGGCTCAGACGCCGCAGGTCTTCCGGGCGCAAACCTTGCGGGATGCGTACGAGCGGGCTGCGCACACCGGGTGGACGGGCACGGATGATGCTTCGTTCGTCGAGCACGCTGGTGGCAGGGTGCGGGTGTTCGCCGGGCCACGGGACAACGTGAAGATCACCGTGCCGGAGGATCTTCGGGTGGCCGAGGCGTTGCTGCAGGCACGGGAAGGACGGGCAGGGATGGATTCTCTCCGCGTCGGCACCGGTTACGATGTTCATGCGTTCACAGACGGGCGAGCCCTGGTGCTGGGCGGGGTCACCATCCCGTACGAGCGCGGATTGGCGGGGCATTCGGACGCAGACGTGCTTGTTCACGCACTCATGGACGCGATCGTCGGTGCACTGCGGGAGGGGGATATCGGCCGCCTGTTCCCGGACACCGATCCACGGTATTCTGGCGCATCGAGCGTCGGGCTGCTGCGTGAGGTGGCGGCCCTCATGCGCGAAAGAGGATTCCGGCTCGTCGACGCGGACACCGTGCTCGTACTCGAGGAGCCCAGGATAGCCCCGTATCGCGAGTCGATGCGTATGGAGATCGCGCGGGCGCTCGATGTGGATGTCGAGCGTGTCGGCGTGAAGGCCACCACCACCGAGGGGCTCGGCTTCGCGGGCCGCAAGGAGGGAGTCGCGGTCCATGCCGTCGCGTTGCTCGAGCGGTGCAGGGCGTGACCGGAGACGCGCCTCGTGCGCTGGTTGAAACGCTTCGGACGGTGACGTGATAGTGGTGCGACCTGGCACCGGTGGGTGGACGATGGGAGGGTCCGACTGATGATTGCGCGTCTGCGCGCGGACATACACGCGGTCATGGAGCGCGACCCCGCGTGCCCTTCGGCGTTCTCGGCGCTCACCAACTACCCCGGCCTGTGGGCCGTGTGGTGGCACCGGGTCACACACCGCCTGCACAGCGCCGGATGGACCTGGCTGGCCCGGCGCATCAGCCAGTGCGTCCGCGGCGGTACCGGCATCGAGATCCATCCGGGCGCGACCATCGGCGCGCGCTTCTTCATAGACCACGGCATGGGTGTCGTGATCGGTGAGACCACGGTCATCGGTGATGACGTGACGATCTATCAGGGAGTGACGCTCGGCGGGACCGGCAAGGAGCACGGGAAGCGCCACCCCACCCTGGAGGATTACGTGGTGGTGGGCGTGGGGGCAACGGTGCTCGGGGACATCACGATCGGACGTGCCACGCGCGTCGGAGCGGGCGCGGTCGTGGTCTCCGATGTGCCGCCACACTGCACCGTGGTCGGTGTACCTGGTCGCGTGGTGGTCCGCGAAGGAAAGCGCGTCGAGACCATCGACCTCCACCATGAGGACCTGCCCGATCCCATCATCGAGATGTACCGCGCGCTGCAGCGCCGGATGGACCGCATCGAGGCTCGTCTCGTACGCGACGAGGGTATCGGTGCCGAGGCTGGCGAGCGCATGTTCCCCGTCGAAGACGAACGAGGAGAGGACAGCGATGACGATCCGCGTCTATAACACGCTGACGCGCTCGAAGCAGGAGTTCGTTCCGCGCGAGCCCGGCACCGTTGCCATGTACGTGTGCGGACCGACCGTCTACAACCACATACATATCGGCAACGCCCGGACCTTCCTCACGTTCGACGTCATCAGACGGTATCTGACGTTTAGGGGATTCGACGTCCGGTTCGTGCAGAACATCACCGACGTGGACGACAAGATAATCGCTCGCGCGAACGAGGAGGGTCGTGCGCCGGGAGAGGTCGCCGCAGAGTATACGCAGGCGTTCCGGGAGGCCATGGATGCGCTCGGCGTGCTGAGGCCGACGGTCCAGCCCAAAGCCACCGACACGATCGACGCGATGATCGAGATGACCCAGCGCCTGATCGAGCGTGGACACGCCTACGCGGTGGACGGCGACGTCTACTTCTCGGTGCGCAGCTTCCCCGGGTACGGGAAGCTCTCAGGGCGGAACGTGGACGACCTCGAGAGCGGGGCTCGTGTCGACGTGGATGAGCGCAAGGACGACCCGCTCGACTTCGCGTTGTGGAAGGCGGCGAAGCCGGGTGAACCGCAGTGGCAGAGTCCGTGGGGGGCCGGCCGGCCCGGATGGCATCTTGAGTGCTCGGTCATGTCCGAGCGGGAACTCGGCCTCACGTTCGACATCCACGGCGGCGCAAGCGACCTCATCTTCCCGCACCACGAGAACGAGATCGCACAGTCGGAGGCCGCCACCGGGGAACCGTTCGTGCGGTACTGGCTCCACGGTGGGTTGCTCCAGGTCGACCAGGAGAAGATGAGCAAGTCGCTCGGCAACTTCCTGCTGCTGAAAGATGTGCTCGCCCGGTATCCTGCCCCCGTGATCCGACTGCTCATGCTGCAGACGCACTACCGGAGTCCGCTCGACTTTTCGACCGACCGCCTCGACGAGGCGGGTCGCGCATACGAGCGGCTGACGACACCGCTGCGGAACTTCGTGTGGGCGAAGCGCCATCGCACCGCCAGCGAACTCCCGGAAGCGACTTCGCTCGTACTTGAGGCGCTTGAGGCGGCACCGGGGGCGGCCCATGATGCGTTCATCGCAGCCATGGACGACGACTTCAACACCGCGGGTGCTCTGGCGGCGATCTTCGACCTCGTGCGCACCACCAACGCGTTCCTCGAGAGTCACGGCATCGGGGGGAACGCACGATACGCGGGGCGGCTCGAGGCGGCGACAGCGATGATCAGCGAGCTGCTGGGTGTGCTCGGCGTGGAGGTCACCGGCGAGGATGTCTCCGACTCATATCCGTCCGCCGTCCTGGATCTTGCCCGTGACTTCGCTGGTTACGATGGGACCGACACGCAGCAGGCGGTCACGTCGTTGCTCGCAGCGCGGTCTGCGGCACGGTCCGAGCGCAACTGGGCGGCGGCCGATGGCATCCGTGACGGTCTGGCCGACCTCGGCTTCACCATCGAGGACACCCCGTCGGGCGCACGTGTGTCGTACCGCGATCGCGGGTGACCCGCCATGCCGGATGTGATCGAGGGGCGTAACGCCGTCCTTGAGGCCTTGCGTTCCGGTGTCAGGCTTGAGCGTGTCCTGCTCGCAGACGGACTCGAGCCGAATCCTGTCCTCGATGAGATACGCGGGCTTGCCGCGAAGGCGGGCATACCCGTCGGGCGTGCCAGGCGCGATGAGCTCGACGGGCTGAGTGCACGTGGCGCACACCAGGGCGTCATCGCGACTGCGGCCCCTTTCGTGTATGCGGAACTCACTGACGTGCTCGGTGCGATCGCCGGTCGCCCCCGGGCGCTGGTGGTCGTGCTCGACCACGTCACCGACCCCGGGAACCTCGGCGCCATCATCCGATCGGTGGAGGTCGCGGGCGGCGATGCCGTGGTGATACCGCGAGACCGCGCGGCTGCCGTGGGCCCTGTGGTCCACAAGGCCTCGGCGGGCGCGACCGCTCACCTTCCGGTCGTGCGGGTATCCAACGTCGCCCAGGCCATCGCCATGCTGAGGGACGCGGACGTGTGGGTCGGCGGCGCCGACGAGCGTGGTGAGGTCGATCTGTGGGATGCGCCTCTTGACGGACGTTGTGCGCTCGTTCTCGGCGCCGAGGGGTCGGGGCTGTCGCGGTTGGTCCGGGAGCGGTGCGACTTCCTCGTATCGATCCCGGTGGCCGGGCGTGTCTCGTCGCTCAACGTGGCGCAGGCGGCGAGCATCCTCGCGTTCGAGTGGGTCCGGCGCCACCGATGAGCCGGTACCGGCTCATCATCGACGGCTACAACGTCATGCACGCCGTCCCGGAGTACGGCATGTTGATGGAGCATGACATCGATGCGGCAAGGGCGCGCTTCATCGGCGATCTCACGAGTCTTGCGCACGAAGAGGGCCGGGTCACGGTCGTGTTCGATGGGGGAGGGAACCCGGCATCCGATGGAGCGCCACATCACATCGGCGGGCTCGCCATCGTGTTCTCTCCGGCCGGCATGACCGCCGACACCGTCATCGAGGCGCTCGCACACCGCGCGCGTGAGCGTGGTGAACCGGCGATGGTGGTCACCTCCGATCGGGCCACGCGGGATGTTGTGCGGTCCGGGACCGTCGCGGTCCGCTCGGCGGAATCGTTCGCGGCCGACGTGCGGCGATCGGTGTCGGAGACCACCCTGGGTAGCCGGTCGAGCAGGAAGGGGACGGTGGCGGCACGCATCGATCCTGAGGTGAGCAGGATCCTGGCCCGCTGGGCGCGCGGTGAGCGGCCAGAGCGCCGCTGATCCGGCGGGCCCCTTGTCGCCCACGCCGTCGCTATCGCGCCTCGGTTAACGAATCTCAACACGGCCAATCAGGCTTGTTCAGGCTTCTCGGAATCCGTTGACACCCCCTGCCCCGGTGCTATGGTCGTTAATGATTCACGAGTACCTTGTAAGGCGCGGCCGGCACCGTGCTCCACTCCTCCACCCCGATTCCGGGGGGATTCGCGGGAGGGACTAGGCCTTTGCAAAGGACGCTTGGGGACTCACGACGTAGACTCGATCGCTGCGACGAGATGACGCTCATCTGTGCGGCGCAGCAGGGCAACGAAGCGGCGAGTGCCGTGCTCGTCTCGAGGTACAAAGGATTCGTGCGTTGCAAGGCGCGCTCCTACTTCCTTGCAGGCGCGGATCGAGACGATGTCATCCAGGAGGGCATGATCGGCCTGTACAAGGCGATTTGCGATTACGACCCCTCCCGCCAGGCCAGCTTCCGTTCGTTCGCTGAGCTGTGCATCACCCGTCAGCTGATCACCGCGATCAAGTCGGCAAGCCGGCAGAAGCATTCTCCGCTGAACACATACGTGTCACTCAGCCGATCCACCAGTGCCGAGGAAGAGGGCGACCGTGTGCTCGCCGACATCCTCGCGGCTCGTGAGGTTTGCGATCCCGCGGAGATCGTCATCGCTGCCTGGGAGACGGCGAGCATCCGGGAGGGATTCCTCCAGGTGCTGTCACCCTTCGAGAAAGAGGTGCTGCGCCTCTACGTGGAGGGAAAGTCCTACCAGGAGGTGGCGGACGCCCTTGAGCGGGGAGTGAAGTCGATCGACAACGCGCTTCAGCGCATCAAGCGCAAGGTCGAGTTCCAGATCGAGGTTTGTCGCGCCTGCTGACAGGTGGCCTCGTCCGGCGGACGTCGTTACAATAGGCGGGCCGCCGGCGTAGCTCAACGGCAGAGCAATCGCCTTGTAAGCGATAGGTTGTGGGTTCGACTCCCTCCGCCGGCTCCACTTGGAATATCGGCCCGGGCCTTGGTCCGGGCCGTGGTCTTTCCGCCGGACATTCTTCTCGCGTTCTCCCGGTTGGGCTAGCATGGAGAAGAGCAGGGGGCGTTCATCGTGGCCTCATCCGGGGTGAGCGCATCCGCTCCGGCATGGTGCGGTGTAGCCCGAAGATGAGTTGCGGGAGGAGGGGCGCATGCAGCCGACAGGGGCAGGTCTGGCACGCGAGGTCGCCAAGCGGGTCCTGGCCGCACACATCGCGAGGACGGGCGGGACTCAGGTGGAACAGACGCCTGCCCGGCGCGAGGATCCAGCTGGTGTGGACATCCGGTACGTCCTCGCGGGGGTGCCGCGGAGCGCGCGGGTCAGGGTGGACACGTACTACGGTATCGATTCCACACACATCGCGGACCGCGCGCTTCCGTACTATCGCGCCGAGGCGCGTGCGTACGCACTGGAGGAGATCGCCGACGTGGCGACCCGCACCCCAGGCTGGGTGTATTCGTCACGAGCGGACGACCTCATGTACTATCGGATGGCGATCCCCCGGCCCGAGGCGGAGGTCGCCGCCCTGCTGTCCGCTCCGGACGGAGTGTTCCTCTCCGAGCTCGGGATCGAGCGGGACGACCTGCGTATCATTCCCATGGCGCCGCTGCGTGATTGGTTCTCCAGGGAGGGCGGCCGATTCGCGCCCCGGCCTGTGATAGCCGGAGGACGGTCCTCATGGCAGCGCATCGTGCCGTTCGCCGACCTGGAGTCGGCTGTGCCAGGGGTGAGGCTGGTGGGTCCCGTCTATCGTTTCCTCGACGTTCGGTAGGCCTGGTGCCTTCTTGTGCGGTCCGGTCGCGGTGCGCTTGGGTGCCTGTATTGGATACGCCCGGCACCGTTGTAGTCGTTGACACTGTTCTTGGCGATGCAGTAGTATTCCTTTCGCCTGTCGCCAGGCAAGCAACTTGAAAATGTGATAGAGCACGGCTTTTTTATTGTCGGGAGTGTGCCCGAGTGGCTAAAGGGGACGGGCTGTAAACCCGTTGGCTATGCCTACCTTGGTTCGAATCCAAGCGCTCCCACCACGATCACCCCGTCTTGCAAGCGCAAGGCGTATCCGCCCACATAGCTCAGTCGGTAGAGCACTTCCTTGGTAAGGAAGAGGTCACCGGTTCAAGTCCGGTTGTGGGCTCCACCGTCCACGTGCCGGCCGCCTGGCTGGTTCGAGGCGGCGTAGCTCAGTTGGTTAGAGCACACGGTTCATACCCGTGATGTCACTGGTTCGAGTCCAGTCGCCGCTACCAGGCATCAAACGGAGACGCGGAAGCGTCACGTGCATACGATAGCCAGACACGATACTGCGATCCTCGCGCCGCGGGGGACGCAGGCCGGAGGCGGGATCTTCAGCCCGCGACCGGCACGGTCGCCAGCAGGTCCCAGAAGGAGGAGACTCATGGCCAAGAAGAAGTTCGAGCGCACCAAGCCGCACATGAACATCGGCACCATCGGTCACGTCGACCACGGCAAGACCACGCTCACGGCTGCGATCACGAAGACCCAGGCGGACAAGGGCCTGGCCGACTTCACGCCGTTCGAGGACATCGACAAGGCTCCCGAGGAGCGCGAGCGCGGTATCACCATCGCCATCGCGCACGTGGAGTACGAGTCGGACAAGCGCCACTACGCGCACGTCGACTGCCCGGGTCACGCCGACTACGTGAAGAACATGATCACCGGTGCCGCCCAGATGGACGGCGCGATCCTCGTGATCGCCGCCACCGACGGCCCGATGGCCCAGACCCGCGAGCACATCCTGCTCGCCCGTCAGGTGGGCGTGCCGAACATCGTCGTGTACCTCAACAAGTGCGACATGGTCGACGACGAGGAGCTCCTCGAGCTCGTCGAGATGGAGGTCCGCGAGCTGCTGTCCGAGTACGAGTTCGACGGTGACAACATCCCGGTCATCCGTGGCTCGGCTCTGAAGGCGCTGGAGGGCGACGAGCAGTGGCTGCCGTCGATCCAGGAGCTGCTCGACGCGGTCGACACGTACTTCCCGGATCCCGAGCGTGAGACCGACAAGCCGTTCCTGATGGCCATCGAGGACGTCTTCACCATCACCGGCCGCGGCACCGTGGCCACCGGTCGTGTCGAGCGCGGTGTGGTCAAGGTCGGCGACGAGGTCGAGATCGTGGGCATCCACGAGGAGACCCGCAAGACCGTCGTCACCGGCGTGGAGATGTTCCGCAAGCTGCTCGACCAGGCCGAAGCCGGCGACAACATCGGCGTGCTGCTGCGCGGCGTCGCCCGTGACGAGATCGAGCGCGGCCAGGTGCTCTGCAAGCCCGGCTCGATCACCCCGCACACCGAGTTCCTCGGCCAGGTCTACATCCTGACCAAGGAGGAAGGCGGCCGTCACACCCCGTTCTTCGACGGCTACCGTCCGCAGTTCTACTTCCGGACCACTGACGTGACCGGCGTGGCGCACCTGCCCGAGGGCACCGAGATGGTCATGCCCGGCGACAACGTCGAGATCAAAGGCGAGCTCATCGGCCCCATCGCGATGGAGGAAGGTCTGCGCTTCGCTATCCGCGAGGGCGGCCGGACCGTCGGCTCGGGCCGTGTGACGAAGATCATCAAGTAGGTCTTCACCCCATCAGAACCGAGACGGGGCCTGGCACATGGCCAGGCCCCGTTTTCGCCGCTCATGCGCGGTGTCGTGTTTTTGACAGTGCTCTAGAGCGGGTGTTAGATTACGCTACCGTTTGGCCAGTGGCCGGATGGTCCGGTCCACGGTCGTGAGGAGGAACGATGAGAACGCTCGTCACACTGGCGTGCACAGAGTGCAAGCGGCGAAACTATACGACGAACAAGAACAAGCAGAACAACCCGGAGCGCATCGAGTACAAGAAGTACTGCAAGTGGTGCCAGACTCACACGCTCCACAAGGAGACCCGCTAGCGGGTCGGGTTACACGGCGTCGCAAGGCGCCGCGTTACAGGGCAGTAGCTCCAACGGTAGAGCGCCGGTCTCCAAAACCGGATGTTGGGGGTTCGAATCCCTCCTGCCCTGCCAGATACTGATCGGCCGCAGTGTGCGGCATGAGATACCGGTCCCGCTCACGGCGGGGCGGAAGAGGTGTGAAACGCATGGGCCAGGGCAAGAAGAGCGCCGCGAAGCCGGGTGTGTTCAAGCGCATCGGCCAGTACTTCAAGGACGTCAAGGGTGAACTCAAGCGCGTGGTCTGGCCGTCGCGTCAGGAAGTGCTGAGTTCCAGCGTGATCGTGGTCGTGACACTCATATTCTTCGTGCTCTTCACGCTCGTCATCGACAACATCTCGTCGTTCGTCTTCATAGACGTGCTCGCCGGGATGGGCAGGTAGGACGTCATGGCCAAGAAGTGGTACGTCATCCACACATACTCGGGCTACGAGAACAAGGTGGCCACCAACCTCCGTCACCGGATCGACTCCATGGGTGTGCAGGACAAGATCTTCGACGTCCTCATCCCCAAGGAGACCGTGACCGATCTCAAGGCCGGCGGCCGCAAGGTCACGAGCGAGAAGAAGGTCTTCCCGGGTTATATCCTGGTGCAGATGGAGCTCGACGACGACTCCTGGTACGTCGTTCGTAACACGCCGGGTGTCACTGGGTTCGTGGGCGCCCAGGCCAAACCGGTTCCGCTGTCCCGTGCCGAGGTCGAGCGGATCAAGGGCAGGGTGTCTGCGTCGGCTAAGCCCCGCACGATGACCGACTTCATCGACGGCATGCCTGTGAAGGTCACATCCGGTCCTCTCGAGGACTTCGATGGCGTGATCGCTGAGGTCAATACCGATCAGGGCAAGCTGAAGGTGATGGTCTCCATCTTCGGCCGCGAGACGCCGGTCGAGCTCAGTTTCGACCAGGTGGCCAAGTTGTAACGAAGCGAGTCCACTCGCGTCGGTAGGGGATGCTACCACCGGGCTTCTCGTGGGGGATCGCTCGAATGAGAAGGAACGTCAGCGGCGTCGATCGAGACGCCGAGGAGTGAGGACGGAACAGATGGCGAAGAAAGTCGTCGGATTCATCAAACTGCAGATCCCGGCAGGGCAGGCCAACCCGGCCCCGCCTGTCGGCCCGGCCCTCGGCCAGCATCAGGTGAACATCATGCAGTTCTGCCAGGCGTTCAACGCCGACACGCAGGACAAGATGGGCACCATCATCCCGGTCGAGATCACCGTGTACGAGGACCGCTCGTTCACCTACATCCTCAAGACGCCTCCCGCGGCCGTCCTGCTCAAGCAGGCCGCCGGGATCGAGTCCGGCTCGGCAACGCCCAACCGGACGAAGGTGGCTACCGTCACCCAGGCCCAGCTTCGTGAGATCGCCGAGACCAAGATGCCCGACCTCAACGCCAACGACGTCGAGGGTGCCATGAAGATCATCGCGGGTACGGCTCGCTCGATGGGTATCACGGTAGAGGGTTAGGCGGGCCGCCGCCGGGTGTAGCGGCGTCTGCGTGAAGGTTTCGCGTCCGGTATCGGGCCGGTCGCGTGATGTGGGAGGGCACTCGCTGCCCGCTGACCACGAGGAGGAACGATGAAGCGAGGTAAGAAGTTCGCGGCCGCGCAGGCTGCGGTGGACCGGGAGCGGCTCTACGCGCCGCTCGAGGCGATCAGGCTCGCCAAGGAGGTCGCCTCAGCCGCGTTCGATGAAACGGTGGAGGTCCACTTCCGTCTCGGCATCGACACTCGCCAGGCCGACCAGCAGGTTCGTGGGAGCATCTCGCTGCCGCAGGGCACCGGCAAGACCGTCCGTGTCGCCGTGTTCGCCCAGGGTGAGAAGGCGAAGGAGGCCGAGGAGGCGGGCGCCGATGTCGTTGGTGCCGATGACCTCGTGGAGCGTATCTCCGGCGGATTCCTCGACTTCGACGCCACGGTGGCGACGCCGGACATGATGTCCAAGGTCGGTCGTCTCGGTAAGATCCTCGGCACCCGCGGTCTGATGCCGAACCCCAAGCTTGGCACGGTCACCATGGATGTCGGCCGGGTCGTGAAGGAGCTGAAGGCGGGCCGCGTCGAGTATCGTGCAGACAAGTACGGCATCGCGCACGTGGGTATCGGAAAGAAGTCCTTCAGTGTCGAGGCGCTCGTGGAGAACTACGGGGCGCTGCTCGACGAGATCCTGCGTGTGAAGCCCGCCTCATCCAAGGGTCGCTATATCAAGTCGATCACCGTCTCGACGACGATGGGCCCCGGGATCAAGGTGGATCCGTTGAAGACGCGCAACCTGCTCGAAGAGGCCTGACGGCCAATCCGGGCTTGCACTATAGGGCCGGGGCGTGGATAATCGCACCCGCTCGCATTTGAAAACGCACGCACGAACGCTGCCGTAGACAGCAGGTACCCGGAGGCATCCGGGTCGAAAGGGACCGGGCCCGGTCCCGCCAGCCGAGGTGGAGCGACCATCGAACGTCAGACGCGCAGGCGTCATCGTAACGTGGCCTCCGCACTCACCGGCGGGGGCCACGTCGCATTCGGGGAGCATTTCCGATGGAGCGGCCAGAGCCCGCAGGCGTGGTCGCGTGCCGGAAGGGAGGTGAGTGTATGCCAACGAACGAGAAGCAGCAGCAGGTAGCCGAGATCAAGGAGCGGCTGACCGGCTCCAGCGGCCTGATCATGGCCGACTATCGTGGTCTCACGGTGAAGGAGATGCGGCAGCTGCGCACGTCTGTTCGCGACATGGGCGCCGTGATCACGGTGTACAAGAACTCGCTCGCTCAGATCGCCATCCGCGAGCTGGATATGCCGAACATGGACGAGTACCTGGAGGGACCGACGGCGTTCGTCTTCACTCCTGAGGATCCGGTCGCGACAGCGAAGGGCCTTCTGGCCTTCGCGAAGGAGCACAAGGTCTTCTCCTTCAAGGGTGGCTACATCGACGGGCAGTTGGTCGATGCGGAAGCCGTCAAGGCGATCGCATCGCTGCCGTCCCGCGAGGAACTCATCGCGAAGCTCATGGGTACCATGCTCAACCCGCTTCGGAACTTCATGGCCATGGCGAACGCCCCCGTGGGCGCATTCGCTCGCGCTGTTCAGGCCGTGGCGGATCAGAAGGCTGCCGCATAGGCAAAGAGTATCGACGTATACGGACCTGCGGCGCCGTCGTCAGGTCCCGGAACACAGAAGGAGTATCAAAAGCAATGGCTGATCTCAAGCGTGAAGACATCCTCGAGTGGGTCAAGGCCGCTCCGGCCCTCGAGCTCGCCGAGCTCGTCAAGGAGATGGAAGAGGTCTTCGGTGTCTCGGCTGCCGCGCCTGTGGCCGCCGCCGCTCCTGCCGCCGGCGAAGTCGCCGCTGTGGAGGAGAAGGACAGCTTCGACGTGGTCATCGCCTCGGCTGGAGGCACGAAGATCCAGGTCATCAAGGTCGTGCGTGAGCTCGACTCGAACCTCGGTCTCAAGGAGGCCAAGGATCTCGTGGACTCAGCCCCGAAGGCGGTCCTCACGGGCGTGAACAAGGAGAAGGCCGACGAGGCCAAGGCCAAGCTCGAGGAAGCCGGCGCCACCGTCGAGGTCAAGTAGCTCTGGGCCAAAGCGGGGAGCTATACGGCCCCGTGACAGGTTCGTGGCCGACGGCGCTCAAGCGCCGCCGGCCACGACGCACACGATACGTCAAGCGCTAGTTGACCGGGGGAATCACCTTCGGTAGACTGAATGTTTGCGACTCTCAGTACGCCGCTCGGGTATAAGGAGGAATAACCTGGTGCCGCGCGAAGCAGGTTCCCCCGTTCCCGCAGGTGCTCGCCTGCGCCGTTCGTTCGCGAAGATCCCAGAGATCCTAGAGGTCCCCAATCTCATCGCGATACAGACAGACAGTTTCAAATGGTTCCTCGAAGAGGGACTCCAGGACACGTTCCAGGACATATCTCCGATCAGCGACTTCACCGACACGCTTGCGGTGGAGTTTGGCGCGCACGAGTTCGGTGACGCGAAGTACTCCGTGGAGGAGTGCAAGGAGAAAGACATGTCCTACCAGGCGCCCTTGTTCGTGGAGGTGCGCTTCATCAACAAAGAGACCGGCGAGATGAAGGAGCAGCAGGTCTTCATGGGCGATTTCCCGCTCATGAGCGATCGCGGCACCTTCGTCATCAACGGCACCGAGCGCGTGGTCGTATCGCAGTTGGTGCGGTCACCCGGCGCGTACTTTAAGTGGGATGTGCGTAACAACAAGAGCTATGCGGTCGGATCGGTCATCCCGAGCCGCGGCGCGTGGCTGGAGTTCGAGATCGGCCGCCCGTGGTTCTCATGGGTGGCAGCCGGTCGTCCGATGGAGATCGACAAGCAGTTCGGCGAGGCGTACGTGCGCGTCGACCGCAAGCGCAAGGTGCCGGCAACGGTGCTCATCCGGGCGTTGGGAATCGCGGAGACCGAGGAGGAGATGGTCGACATCCTCGGGGACACTTTCGTGGTGCGCCAGACGCTCGCACGCGACCACACGACCACCCGCGAAGAGGCTCTGATAGAGCTTTACAAGCGACTCCGTCCCGGCGAGCCCGCGAACGTGGAGTCTGCGCGGTCGCTCCTCGACGGCCTCTTCTTCAACCCGCAGCGCTACGATCTCGGCAAGGTCGGCCGGTTCATGTTGAATCGCAAGCTCGACGTGTCGATCCCCGAGGAGGTCCACACGCTCACGAACGAGGACGTCGTGGGCATGCTGAAGTTCCTCGTCGGCCTGTGGGAGCAGGACTACCGCGAGCACATCACGGACGATGTCGCTTCCACGATCCGCGCCAAGTTCGAGACCGTCCGGCTCGGTGACGCCGATCGCGGCTACGAGGTCGACGACATCGACCACTTCGGCAACCGTCGGGTGCGAAGCGTGGGAGAGTTGATCCAGAACCAGTTCCGCATCGGTCTGGCGCGCATGGAGCGTGTCGTCCGCGAGCGCATGACCACTCAGGACGTGGAGCAGATCACGCCGCAGTCGCTCATCAACATCAGGCCGATCGTGGCCTCAATCAAGGAGTTCTTCGGCTCCTCGCAGCTCTCGCAGTTCATGGACCAGACCAACCCACTCTCCGGCCTCACGCACAAGCGCCGCGTCTCGGCCCTCGGCCCCGGCGGTCTGTCGCGCGAGCGTGCCGGCTTCGAAGTGCGTGACGTGCATCCGTCGCACTACGGTCGCATGTGCCCCATCGAGACGCCTGAAGGCCCGAACATCGGCCTCATCGGCTCTCTGGCCACGTTCGCCCGTATCAACCGGTACGGCTTCATCGAGACGCCGTACCGCACGGTGGTCAAGGGCAAGGTGACCGACGAGATCGTCTACCTCACGGCGGATGCCGAGGAAGCCTACATCATCGCCCAGGCGGCGGAGCCGATCGACCCTAAGACCGGCAAGTTCCTGAATGAGCGCGTGCTGTGCCTCACCAAGGGCGGGAACCCGGAGGACGTGGAGCCCGAGCGCGTCGACCTGATGGACGTGAGTGCCCGCCAGATCGTCTCGGTCGCCACCGCGCTCATCCCGTTCCTTGAGCATGACGACGCCAACCGCGCCCTGATGGGCTCGAACATGCAGCGCCAGGCGGTCCCGCTCCTCACTCCGTCAGCGCCGTTGATCGGCACCGGTATGGAGTATCGCGCGGCGGTCGACACTGGCGAGATCCTGATCGCCAGGCGTGCTGGCACCGTGTCGTATGTCGACAGCATGGCGATCGAGGTCACCACCAAAGACGGTGTCGATCGTTACGTGCTCCCCAAGTTCACGAGGTCGAACCAGGGGACCTGCATCAACCATCGTCCGCTTGTCGCCACTGGTGACAAGGTCGTCGAGGGCCAGGTGCTCGCCGACGGACCGTCCACCGAGGCTGGCGAGATGGCCCTCGGTCAGAACCTGCTCGTGGCGTTCATGCCGTGGGAGGGCTACAACTACGAGGACGCGATCATCCTTTCCGAGCGCCTCGTTCGTGACGACCTGCTGACCTCGATCCATATCGAGGAGTATGAGGTCGAAGCTCGCGATACGAAGCTTGGTCCGGAAGAGATAACCCGCGAGATCCCCAACGTGGGTGAGGACATCCTGGCGAACCTCGATGAGGATGGCATCATCCGCATCGGCGCCGAGGTCTTCCCCGGCGATGTGCTCGTGGGCAAGGTCACACCAAAGGGCGAGACCGAGCTCACGGCGGAGGAGCGGCTGCTTCGCGCGATCTTCGGTGAGAAGGCGCGCGAAGTGCGTGACACATCGCTGAAGGTGCCGCACGGCGAGACCGGCCGTGTGATCGCTGTCCACAAGATGAGCCGCGACAACGGCGATGACCTCAACCCGGGTGTGAACGAGCTCGTCCGGGTGTACGTCGCCCAGAAGCGCAAGATCCAGGAGGGTGACAAGCTCGCTGGACGTCACGGCAACAAGGGTGTCATCTCCAAGATCCTTCCGGTCGAGGACATGCCGTTCCTCGCCGATGGTACGCCGGTCGACATCATCCTCAACCCGCTCGGTGTGCCGAGCCGTATGAACATCGGGCAGCTGCTCGAGACGCACCTCGGCTGGGCCGCACGCGTGGGCTGGAGTGACGACGCCAAGCAGACCGCGCCGATAGCGGGGCCGATCCACATCGCCACGCCGGTGTTCGACGGCGCCAAGGAACATGAGATATCCGAAACGCTCGCCAAGGCCGACCGCAACGTCAGGCTGCAGGCGAAGGATCGGTACGGCAAGCACGTCTACGACCCGGTCGTGCCTACGATCTCCGACGAGGGCAAGACCCAGCTGTTCGACGGACGTACCGGCGAGCCGTTCCGCCAGCCGGTCACCATCGGCATGATCTACATCCTGAAGCTGCTGCACCTGGTGGACGACAAGATCCACGCGCGTTCCACGGGCCCGTACTCACTGATCACCCAGCAGCCGCTGGGAGGCAAGGCCCAGTTCGGCGGTCAGCGTTTCGGTGAGATGGAAGTGTGGGCGCTGTATGCCTATGGCGCCGCGTATGTGCTCCAGGAGATCCTCACCGTCAAGTCCGACGACGTCCTCGGACGTGTGAAGGCGTATGAGGCCATCGTGAAGGGTGAGAACATCCCTGAGCCTGGTATCCCCGAGAGCTTCAAGGTCCTCGTCAAGGAGATGCAGTCGCTGTGTCTCGACGTGGAGATCGTCTCGGAGACGGGCGAGGAGATAGAGCCCAAAGAGGACGAGGACGACGTGTTCCGCACCGCTGAGGAGCTCGGACTCGACCTCACCGGGATGGAAAGCGCGCGTCCCGGTGGCGGGCGCGGTGGCGCGGACGACGGGTCGGACGAGTCTCTCGACGACCTGGACACGTCGGAGATCGACCTCTCGCTGGAGTTCAGCGGGGACGATGACAACGCCCTTGGTGGCGACGATTAGGGGCCCGGTCGGGACGAACGGGTAGGCGCCCGACTCGGGGCGCTCACCGGATGGAGGAATGAACGTTGCTCGACGTCGACGTCAACAACTTCGATAAGCTCCGCATCGGGCTTGCCAGCTCGGAGCAGATACGCCAGTGGTCACGCGGCGAGGTCAAGAAGCCCGAGACCATCAACTACCGCACGCTCAAGCCTGAGAAGGACGGCCTGTTCTGCGAGAAGATCTTCGGTCCTACCAAGGACTGGGAGTGCTTCTGCGGGAAGTACAAGCGCATCCGCTTCAAGGGGATCATCTGCGAGCGCTGTGGCGTGGAGGTCACGCGTGCCAAGGTGCGCCGTGAGCGCATGGGCCATATCGAACTCGCGGCCCCCGTCTCGCACATCTGGTACTTCAAGGGCGTGCCGAGCCGAATGGGCTACCTGCTCGACATCGCCCCGCGCGATCTTGAGAAGGTGCTCTACTTTGCGTCATCCATCATCACTTCGGTGAACGAGGAGGACCGCGAGGCCGATCTTGAGATGCTGCGTGATGAGCTTGAATCCGACGTGCAGTCCCTCGAAGCCGACGTGGCCGAGGAGAAGGCGCAGATCGAGGCCGAGCGCGACCGTCTCGTCGCGATAGCGAAGGGCGAGCTCGAGCCCGAGGAGGGGGAATCCTTCGACGAGGAGGTCGACCCCGCCGACCGTATCAAGAAGCTCGAAGCCGAAGCGAAGCGTGACATCAAGGACCTTGAGGAGGAACTCGAGGAGCGGCGCGCTCTGCTCCGCGAGGCCTTCGACCGCTTCCAGAAGCTCGCGGTCAAGGACCTCGTCAATGACGAGACGCTCTACCGTGAGATGAAGCTCCGCTACGGCGACTACTTCCGTGGCGGCATGGGAGCGGAAGCCATCCAGGACCTGCTCCGCCAGATCGACATGAAGGTCCTGTCTGACGATTTGAAGCAGCAGATCGACGAGGGCAAGGGTCAGAAGAAGCAGAAGGCGATCAAGCGCCTCAAGGTCGTCTCCGCGTTCCTGCACTCGGACAACCGTGCCGAGTGGATGATTCTCGAGGCGATTCCCGTCATCCCGCCGGACCTGCGTCCGATGGTGCAGCTTGACGGTGGTCGCTTCGCGACATCGGATCTGAACGACCTGTACCGGCGCGTCATCAACCGCAACAACCGCCTCAAGCGGTTGCTCGATCTCGGCGCGCCCGAGATCATCGTGAACAATGAGAAGCGGATGTTGCAGGAGGCCGTGGATGCGCTCTTCGACAACGGTCGTCGCGGTCGCCCCGTCACGGGCCCGGGCAACCGTCCGCTCAAGTCCATCAGCGACATGTTGAAGGGCAAGCAGGGCCGCTTCCGTCAGAACCTGCTCGGTAAGCGCGTCGACTACTCCGGCCGCTCGGTAATCGTGGTGGGTCCGGAGCTGAAGCTCCATCAGTGCGGTCTGCCGAAGGTCATGGCGCTCGAGCTGTTCAAGCCGTTCGTCATGAAGCGGCTCGTGGACATGGAGTACGCGCAGAACATCAAGAGCGCCAAGCGCATGGTGGACCGCGGACGCGACGTGGTGTGGGACGTCCTCGAGGAGGTCATCTCAGACCATCCCGTCATGCTCAACCGTGCGCCTACGCTTCACCGCCTGGGCATCCAGGCGTTCGAGCCGATCCTCGTCGAGGGTAAGGCGATTCGCCTGCACCCGCTCGTGTGCACCGCGTTCAACGCGGACTTCGACGGCGACCAGATGGCCGTGCACCTGCCGCTTTCCGCGGAGGCGCAGGCCGAGGCCCGCACGCTCATGCTCTCCACCAACAACATCAAGAGCCCGGCGCATGGCCGTCCGCTGACCGTTCCTTCGCAGGACATGGTCATCGGCCTGTACTACCTCACCACCGTGCGCGAAGGCGCGGAGGGCGAAGGTCGCTTCTTTACCAGCTTCGATGACGCGCAGCTCGCCTATGACAGCCGCGCCGATCTCGATCTGCAGGCCGTGATCAAGGTGCGTCTCACGCAGGACCTGGTGGTGGAGGCGTCGACAGGCGTCTTCGACGAGATGAAAGCGGGCGACCGGATCGAGACGACGGTGGGACGCATCACGTTCAACCGCTCGCTCCCGTCCGACTATCCCTACGTCAATCACGACGTGGACAAGAAGGGGATCTCCCGGATCGTCGAGGACTGCTCCGTCGTCTACTCGACCACACAGATGGGCGCGATCCTCGATGAGGTCAAGCGCCTCGGGTTCCACTACGCCACGCGGGCCGGCGTCACCGTCGGCGTGTACGATGCCATCGTCCCTGAGGCCAAGGGCGCGATCATCGCCCGGAGCGAGGAAGACGTTGAGAAGATCGAGCAGCAGTACGATCGCGGCCTGATCACGAAGGACGAGCGGCATCGTCAGATCGTCGAGGTCTGGACCCGCGCCACCGACGAGGTGGGTGATGCGATGGCTGGAAGCTTCGACAAGTTCAACCCCATCTTCATGATGGCGAACTCCGGAGCACGCGGTAACATCAAGCAGGTCCGTCAGCTCGCCGGTATGCGAGGCCTGATGGCCAACCCCAAGGGTGAGATCCTCGACCGCCCGATCAAGGCCAACTTCCGGGAAGGCCTGTCGGTGCTCGAGTACTTCATCTCCACGCACGGCGCCCGCAAGGGTCTGGCCGACACCGCGCTCCGGACCGCCGACTCCGGGTACCTCACCCGTCGTTTGGTCGACGTCGCGCAGGACGTCATCGTCCGCGAGAGCGACTGCGGTACCGACGAGGCGATGGAGTTCCGCGTCAGCGACGACAAGGGTCAGCCTGACCACGATCTCGTCGGCCGCTGTCTGCTGGAGCCGGCGGCCGATCCAAAGACCGGTGAGGTCCTGATCGATGCCGGCGAGTACATCAAGAACGACAAGGACATGCAGCGTCTCGCCGACGCCGGGATCGAGACGATCCGGGCGCGGACGGTCATGACGTGCCGGGCGTCGCACGGCATCTGTCAGAAGTGCTACGGTTTCGATCTGGCTGCGGGCCGTCCGGTGGATATCGGCACCGCTGTCGGCATCATCGCTGCACAGTCCATCGGTGAGCCGGGCACGCAGCTCACGATGCGTACGTTCCACACGGGCGGCGTCGCCGGTGAAGACATTACGCACGGTCTGCCGCGTGTCACCGAGCTCTTCGAAGCACGTAAGCCGAAGGGCCAGGCACAGCTCGCCGAGATCACAGGCGCGCTGACCATAGAAGAAGGCGACAAGACGCGCACGCTCACTGTCACGGCCGAGGACGGCAAGGAGAAGGTTTACACGATCTCCCGCCGTGCACGTTTGCGTCCGGGTATCGCCGACGGCGCAGCCGTTGAGGCCGGTACCCAGCTGACCGAGGGCTCCGTGAACCCGCACGACCTGTTGCTGCTTCGTGGCCCCAAGTCGGTCCTCGGCTACATCGTGCGTGAGGTCCAGGACGTCTACGCGAGCCAGGGCGTGGACATCAACGACAAGCACATCGAGGTCATCGCTCGCCAGATGATGCGCAAGATCTCGGTGACCGAGGCGGGGGACACCTCGTACCTGCCGGGCCAGCTGGTCGACCGCCTGCAGTACGAGGCGGAGAACGAGCGCGTGATCGCCGAAGGCGGAGAGCCCGCAGTGGGTCACTCGGTGCTGCTGGGCATCACGAAGGCCTCGCTGGCGACCGACAGCTTCCTGTCGGCGGCTTCGTTCCAGGAGACCACGCGCGTGCTCACTGACGCCGCGATCGCGGGCAAGTCGGACGAGCTGCTCGGCCTTAAGGAGAACGTCATCATCGGCAAGCTGATCCCGGCCGCCACGGGCATGAAGCGCTACCGGTCGGTGAAGCTCACATACCGTGGCCAGACCGCTGAGTGGAACGCCGAGGAGGGTGGCGGCCCACTACCGAAGTTCGCACCCGATGAGCTGCTCGAGCTGGAAGCCATGCTGCCCGGGCCCGCCATAGATGAAGGTGGCCTGACGGAGGAGGAGACGGAGGCGCTCTTCGCCGACTTCGATCTCGACACCTCTGAGGAGACCATCGACGTGAGCGGATTCGAGGGCGTCGTGTTCGACCCCGATGAGGCGGCTCCGGCAGCTGACGAGCCACATCAGCGGCTGTGCGAGGCGACGTTCGGTGATGGAACCCCGTGCACACATCCCGCCAAGGAGGGGTCGCGGTACTGTGGGATCCACGCGAAGCTCGCCGACTCCGACGGCCTGTGCCGGGCCTTCAGGGTGGACGGCACGCCTTGTCCCAACAAGGCGAAGGAAGGCCACTACTGCGGCGTCCACGCCAAACTGGAGTCGCAGGGGAACGACCAGTAGCGATACCGTTCGCCGGTCCCGGGAGCCGAGAGGTACCCCGGGGCCGGCGTGTGTCCGCCCGAAGTGGCGGTGGAGTATGGGATACGCCCGGGCGCGTGGTTTGACATGCTCCTGGTGCTTTGTTAGAGTTGCGCGTTGCGACTACGCTCGGCGCCAAGGAACGGGCGCCGTGAGATACAGCGCGACACGTTCGGACGAAGGAGATGAGTAGTGCCCACCATCAATCAGCTGGTGCGCAAGGGCCGTTCCCAGGCCGTTGACAAGAGCAAGACGCCGGCGCTGAAGGGGAACCCCCAGAAGCGCGGCGTGTGCACGCGCGTGTACACCACCACGCCCAAGAAGCCGAACTCAGCGCTTCGCAAGGTCGCCCGTGTCCGTCTGACCAACCAGATGGAGGTCACGGCGTACATCCCTGGAATCGGCCACAACCTCCAGGAGCATTCGATCGTGCTCGTGCGTGGTGGTCGAGTGAAGGACCTCCCGGGTGTCCGCTACAAGATCATCCGGGGCGCCCTCGACGCGGCCGGCGTCAGCAAGCGTGAGCAGGCCCGTTCGCGTTACGGGGTCAAGAAGCCCAAGTAAGACCGTATCTACGTCGGTCCGCCTGCCACTGCGGGCGGACTCTTCGTGTGAGCAGAGGAGTGAAGAATGCCAAGGCGTGCATCCGCACAGCGTCGTGAGGTGGTAGCCGATCCGGTCTACAACAACCGGTTGGTCACCCAACTCATCAACAAGGTGCTGCTCGACGGCAAGAAGTCGCTTGCCGAGCGCATCGTCTACGGCGCGTTCGACATCATCGAGCAGAAGATGGGCCAGGACCCGCTCTCCGTGTTCAAGAAGGCGATGGACAACGTCCGCCCGACCCTCGAAGTGAAGCCCAAGCGTGTGGGTGGCGCCACCTATCAGGTGCCGATCGAGGTCAATTCGCGTCGTTCGACGACGCTGGCCATCCGCTGGATCGTCGGTTTCGCGCGCAAGCGTCGCGAGAAGACCATGGCCGAGCGTCTTGCCGGCGAGATCATGGACGCCGCGAACGGCCTGGGAGCCTCGGTGAAGAGGCGCGAGGACCTGTACAAGATGGCGGAGTCGAACCGCGCGTTCAGCCACTACCGCTGGTAGCCTGACGGACAGAGGAAGAGGACGAGTAGACTACATGGCACCGAAGAGGACACCGCTGGCCCTGACCCGCAACATCGGGATCATGGCTCACATCGACGCCGGTAAGACCACGACGACCGAGCGCATCTTGTTCTACACCGGCAGGACACACAAGCTCGGCGAGGTACACGACGGCGCGGCCACGATGGACTGGATGGCGCAGGAGCAGGAGCGCGGCATCACCATCACGTCGGCTGCGACCACATGCTTCTGGAAGGACCACCGGATCCAGATTATAGATACGCCCGGCCACGTGGACTTCACGGTCGAGGTGGAGCGCTCGCTCCGCGTGCTCGACGGCACTGTCGCGGTGTTCTGCGCTGTCGGCGGCGTCCAGCCTCAGTCTGAGACCGTGTGGCGGCAGGCCGACCGTTACGGAGTACCGCGTATGGCGTACATCAACAAGATGGACCGCACGGGGGCCGACTTCTTCAACGTGATCAAGATGATGAAGGATCGCCTGGACACGAGGCCGGTATTGCTCCAGATGCCGATCGGGGCCGAGGACGAGTTCGTGGGCATCATCGACCTCATCGAGATGCATGCGATCCACTTCAACGAGGATGACAAGGGTATCAACCCGACGATCGAGGACATCCCCGCCGAGTTACGCGATGAGGCGGAACTACGCCGCCACGACCTGGTGGAGGCGGCAGCGGAGTATGACGACGCGCTGCTTGAGAAGTTCCTCGGCGACGAGGAGATCAGCAAGGACGAGCTGAAGGCCGCGATCCGCACGGCGACCATCGACTGCGCCATCACTCCCGTCGTGTGCGGCGCATCGTTCAAGAACAAGGGCGTGCAGGCGCTGCTCGACGCCATCATCGACTACCTGCCGAGTCCGCTCGACATCCCCCCGGTCAAGGGCACCTCGACCCGCGACGACTCGGAAGTCGTTCGCAAGGCCGACGACAACGAGCCGTTCGCCGCTCTGGCGTTCAAGGTCATGACCGATCCCTTCGTCGGGAAGCTGACCTTCTTCCGCGTGTACTCCGGGACCATGCCCGCAGGCTCGCACGTCCTCAACGCGACCAAGGGTCACAAGGAGCGTTTCGGGCGCCTTCTCCAGATGCACGCCAACCATCGTGAGGATGTCGACGCCGTGTATGCGGGCGACATCGTCGCGGCCGTCGGGCTGAAGAACACCACCACAGGAGACACGCTGTGCGGCGAGGATGCGCCGGTCCTCCTCGAGTCGATGGAGTTCCCCGACCCGGTCATCGATATCGCCATCGAGCCCAAGACCAAGGCCGAGCAGGACAAGCTCGGAGCCGCGCTCGCCAAGCTCGCCGAAGAAGACCCGACCTTCCGTGTGCGCACCGATGAGGAGACCGGGCAGACGATCATCGCGGGTATGGGCGAGTTGCACCTCGAGATCATCGTCGACCGGCTGCTGCGCGAGTTCAAGGTCGAGGCGAACGTCGGCAAGCCGCAGGTCGCATACCGCGAGACGGCCGGCAAGGCGGTCACGGACGTCCACGGCAAGTTCGTCCGCCAGACCGGCGGCCGCGGCCAGTACGGTCACGTGATCCTGAATGTCACGCCGCAGCAGCCCGGCGACGGGTATGCGTTCGAGAACAAGATCGTGGGTGGCTCGATCCCCAAGGAGTACATCCCGTCGGTGGACAAGGGCATCCAGGAGGCGATCACCACAGGCGTGCTCGCCGGGTACCCGGTCGTCGACATCAAAGTCCAGCTGGTCGACGGCTCGTACCACGAGGTCGACTCTTCCGAGATGGCGTTCAAGATCGCCGGCTCGATGGGGATCAAGGAGGCGCTCCGGAAATCGGCCCCGGTCATCCTCGAGCCTGTGATGTCGGTCGAGGTAGACACGCCCGAGGAGTTCATGGGCGACGTCATGGGAGACCTCTCGAGCCGCCGCGGCCACATCGAGGGCATGGAGCCTCGCGGCAACTCGCAGATCGTGCACGGCAAGGTGCCGCTGGCCAACATGTTCGGCTACGCCACAGACCTGCGTTCGCGCACCCAGGGTCGTGCCGCGTACACGATGCAGTTCAAGGCATATGAACCTGTTCCCAAGTCCATCGCCGAAGAGATCGTCGCCAAAGCCGGCGGCGGCGAGCAGGGTTAGGGAGACGGTCATGGCCAAGAAGAAGTTCGAGCGCACCAAGCCGCACATGAACATCGGCACCATCGGTCACGTCGACCACGGCAAGACCACGCTCACGGCTGCGATCACGAAGACCCAGGCGGACAAGGGCCTGGCCGACTTCACGCCGTTCGAGGACATCGACAAGGCTCCCGAGGAGCGCGAGCGCGGTATCACCATCGCCATCGCGCACGTGGAGTACGAGTCGGACAAGCGCCACTACGCGCACGTCGACTGCCCGGGTCACGCCGACTACGTGAAGAACATGATCACCGGTGCCGCCCAGATGGACGGCGCGATCCTCGTGATCGCCGCCACCGACGGCCCGATGGCCCAGACCCGCGAGCACATCCTGCTCGCCCGTCAGGTGGGCGTGCCGAACATCGTCGTGTACCTCAACAAGTGCGACATGGTCGACGACGAGGAGCTCCTCGAGCTCGTCGAGATGGAGGTCCGCGAGCTGCTGTCCGAGTACGAGTTCGACGGTGACAACATCCCGGTCATCCGTGGCTCGGCTCTGAAGGCGCTGGAGGGCGACGAGCAGTGGCTGCCGTCGATCCAGGAGCTGCTCGACGCGGTCGACACGTACTTCCCGGATCCCGAGCGTGAGACCGACAAGCCGTTCCTGATGGCCATCGAGGACGTCTTCACCATCACCGGCCGCGGCACCGTGGCCACCGGTCGTGTCGAGCGCGGTGTGGTCAAGGTCGGCGACGAGGTCGAGATCGTGGGCATCCACGAGGAGACCCGCAAGACCGTCGTCACCGGCGTGGAGATGTTCCGCAAGCTGCTCGACCAGGCCGAAGCCGGCGACAACATCGGCGTGCTGCTGCGCGGCGTCGCCCGTGACGAGATCGAGCGCGGCCAGGTGCTCTGCAAGCCCGGCTCGATCACCCCGCACACCGAGTTCCTCGGCCAGGTCTACATCCTGACCAAGGAGGAAGGCGGCCGTCACACCCCGTTCTTCGACGGCTACCGTCCGCAGTTCTACTTCCGGACCACTGACGTGACCGGCGTGGCGCACCTGCCCGAGGGCACCGAGATGGTCATGCCCGGCGACAACGTCGAGATCAAAGGCGAGCTCATCGGCCCCATCGCGATGGAGGAAGGTCTGCGCTTCGCTATCCGCGAGGGCGGCCGGACCGTCGGCTCGGGCCGTGTGACGAAGATCATCAAGTAGG
>Ga0209614_1000496_pt1 | contig 34152 bp, 35 predicted proteins | sample BlaSprsedimmetaG_FD_185484 | JGI IMG/M metagenome (GOLD analysis project Ga0209614, IMG submission 185484) | Hot spring sediment bacterial and archeal communities from California, USA to study Microbial Dark Matter (Phase II) - Blank Spring... ... | reverse complement strand
GAAATAGCAATCCAGGAATTTGTTGAAGCATATACTCCACATGCCAAGCCATTTGTATGGAGGAAACGTGAAGTCAAGGGAAGCCAGCTCAGAAATACTATTTCAAATTTATGCAATTAGGCACTAGCTGCTGAAGCCAGATACTGCGTGTCGGAGAGATGCCGGTCCAAAAAGTCACCTTCACCCTCGAAACGAGACATGGCCTGTTCGCTGAAACGCCACTGCTTATTCCCAGGTAAACCCTTCACCCGTTCCAGGATGCCCTCCCAGTCATAGCCATTCGGAGAATGACCGAAAGCTTCCCAGGGGCTCTGACGTTCCTTGAATCGATTAGCCCGGCGCAAACTCACGGTCTTGTTGGCCGCGCTGTTGTCCAGAGTCCGCGATAAGGGCAGGATATGCTCAATTTCAATTTCCGGGGAAAACAGTCGCTGGAGGCTGATGACCTCTCCGGTGTAGACACAACGCCGACGACTTGGGTCTTTGTTCAACTCCTCCCACAGCCGGAACTTGAGTAAGTTTTCGGCATTTCGTTTCAAACCCAGCCGAACCAGTTCATCGGCACGACGTTCGTTGGCCTCCTGTTCCTCAGCCTGCCTCTTTTCGATCTCACGCCGTTTCTTGCGGCTTTGCTTCAGTTCCCGAGCCAGTTCCAGGACAATCTGCGCCGGATGTCCCCATTCCTCGATCATGGCATTGATCAGCTTGCGGAGTTGGTTAAGTCCGATATGCACCGTGGGATTGGCAATACGCCCATAACGCACCTCCTCTTCCGAACCCACGCTTACGGACATGGTGTGCCGATTGAGCGGGATGCCGTAGTAGGGCAATGTTTCGAACACCTCGCCGGTGCGCAGGTCGGAATGATGGAATCCGGCTCTAGCCTCTGCAACGTCATTGGGCAGGCATTCCGCCTCCATGTTTCGAACAATGGCGGTCATGGCGGTGCGGCCCAGCCGGGCGTGACGATCAGGCAATGAGACTGTCGCGATACGTTCAGCCCGCTCCCGCTCCAAGTCAAAATCCGTCACGAGACGCTTGACAACGTCTGTTTTCGCGGCCCCTGTGCCGGGATCATCCAAATCCAACAACCACTGCACCACCTCGTTCTGACGCTCAAAGGACAAGTGGTGCCAAGTCTTGCCGAAAAGTTCCTTCTTGCTCAGCAGAGTGGCTGTTTCATCGCCTTTGAGTTCCTTGCGCTTGTCGCTCTCCAGGTTGAAGCGACTGCCCTCCGGAAGGCGGAGTAGTTTGCGCATGGCATCGAAACTGACCGTTTTTTGACCCAGAAGCTTGGCCAGGAGCGCATTCCGTTCTTCAAGGGTCAAAGGACGCTGGCTGTAGTCCGATCCCACGATCATCAGGTTGCTCAATTCCTGGAGGATCCGGAAGCGCTGGGTCAGGGGCAAGGCCCAGGGCGCTCGGGGTTCATGGGGCAAAAAGGTGCATTTGCCCGGCTCCACGGGTTTGAGAGGCCGCTGAAAAAACAACTCCTTCTCAATATCCTCCCGCATGGCCGGAGTCAGTTGGGGGTTAAATCCGGCCTGGGTCTGCCAAAGCAGATCAAACTCCTCTTCCAGCAAGGCCCGTTCGGGATAGAAATCATAGCTCGATTTACTCTTCTGCTCCTGCAAGCGGCTGCGCACGGTCAAGCCTTCCATGCGGCGCTGGTGCAGGAAAGAACCCAGGGTTGGCGTGCCGTCCTCGGCCATAATCTGTCTGAGTTTTTCCACGCCGCTCTTGATGGGGCCGACCTCTTTGCTGTCGCGATCAGCCTTGCGATTGCTTTTGAAGCCTCGACGCTGGTTCAAGTGGAAAACGGCGCGTCCCATATGGTGCAAGGGCAACTGCCTGTGGAGCCCTTCGGCCCGCAACGTATAGGGATCAATATCCTGCAATGCCTTTCGTTCGGCTTCATCAGGCGGCATCAGCCCGTGACGAATCAGACATTGCATGAGCCGGTCGCGGCGCAACACATAGCGGTCTCGCATCCTGCGCATCTGCCGTTTCAAACGGCGCGTGGTCGCAGGGCTGCTGTTATTATTTCGTCCGTCGGAAAAAATCCTTACGCCCATGCGGACAATTGCGGATGGCGTATTGTCCTCACCCAGCGACAAAACACACCAGCCGATGGAATTGGCTCCGATGTCCAGGCCAAGGCGATAGTGCATACCGTTCCTCCTAGATGAAAACCGCACATTTTTAAGCTTGCTTTTTTTAGGCGGATTTGGCAGTTTTGCAACGGGAAATGGGGTCATTCCGTTAACAAGGATGATTCCACCAGATGAGAAGGCGGGCTTCGGCACGCCTTCCTTTTTTGGTGCCCGAAGCTGCTCTGACTCTTTTTCAAGAGCGGGGCTACGCCTCCAAGCCTCCAAACTCTTGAGCATCTTCCCTCACAAACCCGATCTTCCGCTCCGGCTTCTCCTCGGTGGCCAAAAGCTGACGGATGGCCTCGAACACGACCTGGAATTGCTCGTCGTATTTCGATTCCATGTCCTCGATCTTGCGTCGCAGATCCTCGTGGGAGGCCAGCATCTGGCGCAGCTTGGTGAATGCCCGCATGATCTGGATGTTGACATGGATGGCCCGCTTGCTGTTCAGGACCGTGGACAGCATGGCCACACTTTGTTCAGTGAAGGCCAAGGGCGGATACCGCAAGCCCATCTTGTCTGATTTGGAGGTCACAAATTGTGACCTCCAATTGGCCAACTCTTCCTGGGACAGTTCAAACATAAAATCATCTGGAAACCGCTCGAAATTTCTGCGTACAGACTGTTTCGAGGCTTTTGTCGGAACCCCGTACAATTCCGCCAAATCCCGATCCAACATGACCTTCATGCCGCGAAGCACCAGAATCTTGCCGGTGATGCTCTCCATTGGTACCAAATCCGTCATGACGCCCCTTCCTTTGGCGGAAAATTGTCCCCTCTTGGCCGGAGGACAGCAATTCGCCTCTGGTTATCCGCCCTTGGAAAGCCGCGTCAAGCAGGCAAAAGCATCATTTCCCCGCTATGATCCCGGCCTTCACTCGTGTTCTTCACGATCCAGTCCGGGAGCAGTCCTGGGGCCTGTCTTGTCTGCCTGTCCTTGCGATTCTGCTTTTCCTGCCGCAACTTATCCAACAGCCCTTGGTCGCCGCGCATGGTGGCCAGGGACTCGCACCAGTCCATCTCCCAGTCATCCATCCTTTCCAGAGGAGGAATGGATCGGGCCGCTTGGTCCATGTGTTCCTGTTCAGCCTCGCGATCTCCGGTCTTGGCCGCCAGCTGGGCGCAGAGCACGTGATACGGTGCGCTTGCTTGCGGTTTATCGTTCAGGGCTTCCCGGACCGTCTTCAGCGCCTCATCCGTGCGGCCCTGATCCTTCAAGGTCAGGGCCAGGTTGAACAAGGGCACACTGTCCGGGAACTGCTCACGGGCCAGCCGGAAATGCTTCTCGGCCCGATGGTACTCGCGCATGTCCCGATAGATCAGGCCGATTCTGTTCAGCAGGTATACGCTCGGACCAAACCGGGCAATGATCTCCTTGTACAGCCCCAGGGCCTGTTCCTTGTGGCCCAGGTCCACGTATAGACCAGCCAGTTCGGCCATGGCATTGCGCAGCGCATCGCCGCGCAGGGTTCCGCCGTGTTGGAGTTCTTCCAGTTCCTGAATCCGTTCACGTTTGGCGTCCGGGTTGACCACGTGCACCAGGGGGTTCTCGATGGTGCAGGCAAAGGCCTGGTCCAAGTCGCGGGCCAGCCGGACCTGCATGTGCAAGTCCTGGTTGTCGTCCATGCGATAGGACATGATCAGGGGCTCGCCCTGGTGCGGCGCTCCCTTGAGGGTCCAGGTTCTCCGGTTCAGGAGCCGGGCGTCCGAATCCTCGATGTCCAGGCGCAATTCCATCTCCGTTGACGCCCCTTTGTCGGGCACGGCAAGACAATTCAGCTCGATCATATCCTGGCCGTTGCCGGGAAAAGGCAGGGCTGCCCCGCGAGGGACCAGCTCCAGGGGGCCGGATGTCGTGTTCAGGTGAACGCTGTCCCCGGCCGCCGGAGCAATCACGCCCCTGCCGAACATGGCGTGAAAAAAAGCCTCCCAGGCCGCGCCCCGGGCCACGGAAAGCTGCATGGACAGCGCGTCTCGCGGGGCGAAAAGTTTGGCCCTGGGGAAATGCCCGGCCACTGCCTTCCGGATTTGGGGCATGCGGCAGCAGCCTCCGGCCAGGAGAACGCCGTCCACGTTGTTCGCCGACATTCCGGCCCGGCGCAAAACATCGTCCAGCGGGGCGAACAGGGAACATGTGGTGCGATGTTCGCTCTCCAGGGGCCAGAGTACGTCCTGATCAATGAACGGGGCGAGGATTTTATCAAATTGCGCTTGGCTCAGGCCGGGATTGCGCAGCAGGACCACCCTGCCGTCCGAGAGAGTGCATTCGATGCCTTGCTCCAGCAGACCGGCCTGCTCTTCGCAGAGGCTGATGCGCAGACGCTCGGCCGCGTTGAGCAGGGCAGGAACCAGAATATCCCTTTTGTCGCGGTAGGAAATGTCCAGTGGGTGTACATCGTTCTGGCGGCACAGTTCGGGCAAAAGAACTTCATGGACTATGGCCAGGTCCAGGTCCGCGCCGCCAAGACGATGATAGCGGGACACCGCCAAGGGAGCGACCTGCAACGGGGAATCGGCTTCGGACACGGTCACGCGGTACAGGGCCGTGTCGCAGGTGCCGCCGCCAAAGTCGAAGACCAGCAAAGTCCGGATTTGACCCGGCCTCCCCAAGCACTGCTGGCCGTTGTGCGCGGCGAAATCCAGAAAAGCGGCCATGGGTTCGTCCAGAAGGCGCGTCCTGCCAAACCCGGCCTGCTCCCCGGCAGACACCGCATCCCGGCGCTGGGCAAGCTGGAACGAGGCCGGAATGCTGATCACCACGCTGTCCGGTTGTCCGCTGCTGCAGATGTCGTCACGCAGAAAACGAAGCAGGTGCGCGGCGATGTCCCGGGCGTTTTGAAACCCTTGCGGGGCCTGGTGAAACACGCGGCGCAGCCCCATGTAGTTCTTGGTGTCCCGGAAATAGTTCCGATAAAGACGGGGTGCGAATGACGGAGCAAGAAGGGGCAGGTCACGCGCGCCCTGACCGATATGCACCTTTCCGGCATGCAGGGCGACAAGGGATGGAACCATGACTTCGCCGCGTGCGCCAATGCCGGTCTGTCGGATGGGTCGGCACACCGCCTTGATCGGCCCGCTTCTGGCCGGATCATAGACAATCTCGGCAACCGTGCAGTTTGTGGTGCCCAGGTCAATGCCTACGGCCCGTAGCGGCTTTGTCGGCAATCTGGTCTGATCCAGGCTTGCGCCGTAGGGTAGCGGGATGGTTGGTTGCGTCACGAAACTCCTCGCTCTGGATGGTTAACGGTTCCGGTCGGTTCCGGGTCAATCAGGTGAGTACCTGCTCTTGAATCACCCTCATTATTCATTTGTAAAAAACTGCCCAGGATCGGCGCTTACGGCAATATCCGCTTCGTGCAGCCGGAACAGAGGCGCATCAAGTGCTTCATCCAGTTCGTTGCTTTTTAACCCAGCGTCCTTGCTTCTCCGGGCCGTGGTGTGCAGCCAATAGACATTGCTGGTGTTTCCGGCTGCGTCCGTGATTTGAAAGGACGTTCTCCACTCCCCGGCAGGCCCCGTGATGTAGATCACGTCCCAGAAGAGAGTGTTGGAATATTGTTGGGACGGCAGACGAAGCGTGTCCACGTACATGGGGCTGGACGCGCCCGCATGATACTGCTCGACCCGCAAAGTGCGCATGTCCAGGTCGGGATCGGAAGCATGCACAGCCACGTAGTATTCCCGGCCCACATCCAAGGTGCTGACCTGTGAGTCCGGCGAGGTGTTCCGAAAAACTCCGACTTCATGAATGGTCGGCGGCGTTCCGGATGATCCTCCGCCTCCGCCGCCGCAGGCAAAAACCAGCAAGACCGCGGCAATGATCATCAATGCACGTCTGTACATGATTCCTCCTTCTGATTGAGTTTGTGTCGTCAGACATCAGGCTTGCCCCCGCAAGAAATCCCTAGAATCATAACACGGCAAGGGGCTATTGGCGATGTGATATCTTGATAGTCGCCGCCTTGAGATTATTGAACAAAACTTGCAAAGGATATGATCCCGGCGCTAAGGGAGATGAAAAGGGCGTCGTGCCTTGGCGGTTTGAGCTAACGTCACTATAAACAGGAGGGAGCATGGGGATTGATAAAATTTTGAGAAAAGAACAGGAAAAATCGTGGCATGCACGGATCATGGAACACTACGAGGAGGTGCAGACCTGGCCCAAGGTTCCGGAAGACCCGTATGAACTGCCCCCCGAACCGCTCTTTCCGCCTCCAGAGTTCAAGACGGTTGCTCAGGGTGGGTTGGGGGCTGTGCAATATTCCCTTATTTCGCCGCGTCCCTTAAAAGTACGGGTCAGTTTCGTGACCACGGACAAGACGCTGAACCGTATCCGCGACCTCTGCCGCGACCTGGACACCCAGCGCTCGGACGTGATCCGGGCTTCCCTGGAAATGGCTCTGCCGGTTTTTGAAAATCACCCGGAGATGTTCAATTACTTTGCGAACCTGGCCAGGCGGGACTGGTAAGTTGGCGCATGGCGGGCATGGCCGGGGTCATGGTGAGGAATTGGGCGTCCATGTCCTGGACGCGTTCCGGGCGGCCCTGGAGCTGGCCATATCCGTATTTCGCCAGCACCCTGAATTTTTCGACTTCGTGAACGGCAAGGCCAAGAAGGAATGGTAGGACGGGCATGTGACGCTGAAATGAAGGTGGCGAATGCCTTCTGATTCAAGGTTCGCCGCTACGTCATCGGTCGCAGACCTCTTGGAAGTCGTGCGGTGAATATGTTTCCTCCGTGTCATTGAAGGTGAGACAGCCGCCTGGCCGCATTCGGCCTTGCTCTGCCGGGTCGAGAAGATGTAGTGTTCAGCATTGTTGAGGGTGTGTTTGATTCTGGCAATCATGCCGATCTTTCTGAACTCTTCGGATAATGAATGATGACCAAACTGTTTATGATTGTTGTTGCGGGCCTGCTGTTGCAGGGCATTGTTCCCCTTGAGGTCGCGGCCCAGCCTCCGGCCCTGGTGGTTGTCGAGGCGGTAAGTTCCGGGGAACTGCGGGAGGAAAAGGAGTTCGTGGGCACGGTCTATTTCCAGGAAACGTCCCTGGTGGCCGCGGAGGTCAGCGGGCGGGTCACGGCCATTTCCTTTGAGCAGGGCGACCGGGTGCGTCGAGGCCAGCGCCTGGTGCGCATGGACGGGGCGCTCAAGGCCCTGGACCTGGAATCCCGGCAGGCCCAGCGGGAAGAAGTCCTGGCCGAATTGTCCCGCGTGCAGCGGGAACTGAACCGGATGCGGACGCTGTTCGAGCAAAACACCATTGCTGAACAGGAATACGAGAAAGTCATGTTTCTGGCCAGTGCCTTGGAGCGCCGGGTGGACTCCCTGGCTGCGGAGATCGCCAAGATCCGGGAGGAAATCACCAAACTGGACGTGACCGCGCCTTTTGACGGCGTGGTTTTGGCCCGGCGCAGCAATCTCGGGGAATGGCTGTCTCCGGGTGCTCCGGTGGCCGAGTTGGGCAGGTTCGACATGGTGGACATCCTGGTCAACGTGCCGGTCGATGTGGCCCAGGCCCTGACCCTGGGCCAAAGCGTGGCCGGCCAGGCATTTGGCCGCGCACTGCAAGGCCGGGTCGCGGCCATTGTGCCCAAGGGCGACGTGGGCACCCGGACCTTCCCGGTCAAGATCCGGCTGGTCAATGAGCCGGGGCTGATGGAAGGCATGGAGGTCCGGGTGTTTTTGCCCACCGGCGAGCATCATCAGGGCTTGCTGGTGCCTCGGGATGCGGTGGTTCCGGGCCCCATGGGTCAGGTGGTCTTTGTGGTCCGAGACAACCAGGCCAAGATGGTCCCGGTCAATGTGGCCGGTTTTTCCCATGAACTGGCCGGCATCCAGGCCCAGGGGCTGGAGCCGGGCGAACTTGTGGTGGTCAAGGGCCAGGAGCGTTTGCGCGACGGCCAGCCTGTGCGCATTGAGCAATGAACGAAAAAATGACCTTGAACCCTGAACCTTGAACCGTGAACCCTCACAACCCATGAATCCCATCAGCTTCGCCATCCGCAACCCCGTAACCATCATGGTCGGGGTGATCTTTGTTGTCTTGTTCGGCCTGATCGCCCTGTTCGGCATGCCCTATCAGCTTACGCCCACGGTGATCGAGCCGGAGATCTCCGTACAAACGGTCTGGACCGGGGCCACGCCCTACGAGGTCGAGCGGGACATCATCGAGGAACAGGAAAAGGTGCTCAAGGGCATTCCCGGCCTGCTGGAGATGGAAAGCGAGAGCTTCAGCTCCTTTGGCCGGATCAATTTGCGCTTTTCCCTGGAAACGGATGTGGACGACGCCCTGCTACGGGTCTCCAACAAGCTCAACGAGGTCCGTTCCTATCCCGACGGGGCGGACCGGCCGGTGATCACGGCCACGGGCGCGGCCTCCTCGCCGATCATTTTCACCTCGTTGCGTACTCTGCCGGACAACCCCAGGGACATCGACACCTACCGAACATTTTTCGAGAACGAGGTGCGTCAGGATCTGGAGCGGGTCCGGGGAGTGGCGGATTTGTTCGTGTACGGCGGTACGGAGCGGGAGATGCATGTGGTCGTTCTGCCGGAGCGCCTGGCCGCCTACGGCATGACCCTGGACGAGGTGATCCGGGCCCTGCAAGCTGAGAACGTGAACGTGGCCGCGGGCAGCATCGACGTGGGCCGACGGGATTATCGCATCCGGACTGTGGCCGAATTCCAGAGTCCGGCGGAAATCGAAGCCCTGCCCATTCGTTCCTCGGGCCAGGAACGGGTCGTGCTGCGAGACGTGGGCCATGCCGAGTTCGGCTATGAGAAGGCCGCCGCGGCCATGCTGCACAGGGGTGAGAAAGGCATCACCGTGGGCATTCAGGCTGAGCCGGGCACCAATGTCCTGGAGCTGACGGACGAGGTCGAGACCGTGGTGGAACGCCTGAACCGGACCGTTCTGGCGTCCAACGGGCTTGTTCTGCTCTGGCTGGCCGACCAGCGGGACTACATCATGGGCGCCATTGAACTGGTCCAGCAGAACATTCTCATCGGCGGCCTGCTGGCCATGTCCGTTTTGTTCGTCTTTCTTCGCCGGATTTCCACTACGGGCATCGCGGCCGGCGCGATCCCGGTCAGCGTGATCGGGACCTTTATCTTCATGAACGCCTTGGGCCGAAACCTGAACGTGGTCAGTCTGGCCGGAATTTCATTTGCCGTGGGCATGCTCGTGGACAGCACCATCGTGGTTCTGGAAAACATCGACCGGCACATGAAGATGCACAAGTCCACCTGTCAAGCCGCCCTGGACGGCACCCGCGAGGTCTGGGGGGCAATTTTGGCCTCCACCCTGACTACGGTGGCCGTGTTTTTGCCCGTGGTCTTCATCCAGGAGGAGGCCGGGCAGCTGTTCAAGGACATCGCCATTGCCGTGACTTGCGCCATCAGCTTAAGCATGCTGGTTTCGGTACTGGTCATCCCGTCCATGACCTGCCAAGTGTTCCGGGTGGTCAGCGCGACCAGACCCCGGAAGCTGGGGCCGCTGCCTCGGCTGGGCGGATTTTTGGCCAACGGGATCATGTTTCTGGTGCGTCAGGCCGTGCGCAACTGGTTTACCCGGCTGTTCACGGTGACCGGGTTGACCGCGACGGCCGTGCTCATCGCCTGGTTCTTTTTTCCCAAGATGGACTATTTGCCCCAGGGCAACCGCAACCTGGTGATGAATATTCTCATTCCGCCGCCCGGGTTGTCCTCTCCGGAGCGGGTGGAGATCGGCCGGCATATCCACGAAAACCTTCAGCCCCATTATGACCGCGATTTCAAAGGATTTCCCGGCATCCTCCACCTGTTCTACGTGGGGGCCGAATCGTTCATGTTTTTCGGCGTGGTAAGCACGGAAGAGCAGCGGGCCGGGGAGTTGATTCCCCTGTTTCGTCAGGTGATCGGAAGCATTCCCGGGATGCTCGGCGTGAGCATGCAGGCCGGCATCTTCCAGACCCGGCTGGGCCGCGGCCGAACCATCGACATCGATATCATGGGACCGAATCTGGACGAACTGGTGGCCGTGGGCGGGACCATGTTCGGAATGATCAAGGGCATGTATCCCCAGGCCCAGATTCGCCCCATTCCTTCTCTGGAGTTGACCTATCCGGAAATCCGCATCCTGCCGGACCGGGATCGGCTCAAGTCCGCAAAACTAAGTTCCCAGGAACTTGGTTTGGCCTTGGACGTGCTGACCCATGGCCGCAAGATCGGCGAATTCAAGGAAGAGGGACAGAAGACCATCGACATGGTCCTCAAATCCACGCCAGAGATCATGGCTACACCGGAAACCCTGTATTCGGCCCTGGTGGCCACGCCTCAGGGAACGCCCCTGCCGATCTCCTCTTTGGCGACTCTGGAGCGGACCACGGGCATCACCATGATCCGCCACCTGGAGCGGCAACGGACCATTACCCTGCAACTGACGCCCACCGAGGAGGTGACCCTGCAGGAGGCCATGGAGGCTGTAGAAAACAAGATCATTCCAGCCCTGGACGCCCAGGGCATGCTCCGCAATGTCAGCATCGGGATGAGCGGGGCCGCGGACAAGCTGACCGAGACCCGGCTGGCCCTGCAGTGGAACTTCGTGCTGGCCGTGATCATCATCTACCTGCTCATGTCCGCGCTGTTCGGCAATTTTCTCTACCCGTTCATCATCCTGTTCACCGTGCCCCTGGCCACTGCCGGCGGATTTCTGGGACTGCGCCTGGTCAATGTGCTGATCACCCCGCAGCCCATGGACGTGTTGACCATGCTCGGCTTCGTCATCCTGGTGGGCGTGGTGGTGAACAACGCGATATTGCTGGTCAATCAGTCCTTGATTAACGTCCGGCAACTCGGCATGCAGCATGTGCAGGCCGTGCTGGAAGCCACTCGGGTTCGGCTTAGGCCCATCTACATGAGCACGACCACCAGCATCTTCGGCATGCTGCCCTTGGTGGTGGCCCCCGGTCCTGGATCGGAATTGTACCGCGGCCTGGGCAGCGTGGTGCTGGGCGGGCTGGCCCTGTCCACGGTGTTCACGATCTTCGTGATTCCCAGCCTGATGGTTTTTTTCATCCGCATGGAAACCCCGGGAGCGGCCGCGGGACAAAACGATCCGCCGGCTCAACCAGGGCAATGCGAACTGACCGAGCAACCCGAAAAGGACCAAAACGATGAAAAGCTTTCGTAAGGAATTGTGGTTCAATGTCACGGGCCGCCGGGCTTTCATCAACATCACGCCCCAGGTGGAGGAATGTTTGCGCGAGAGCGGGATCCAGGAAGGGCTGCTTTTGTGCAACGCCATGCACATCACGGCCAGCGTGTTCATCAACGACGACGAATCCGGACTGCACCAGGATTATGACGACTGGCTGGAACGCCTGGCCCCGCACGCGCCCATCAGCCAGTACCGGCACAATCGCACCGGCGAGGACAACGGCGACGCGCATCTCAAGCGCCAGATCATGGGCCGGGAAGTGGTGGTGGCCGTGACCCAGGGTCGCCTGGACTTCGGGACCTGGGAACGGATCTTCTACGGCGAGTTCGACGGCAACCGCCGCAAGCGGGTGCTGGTGAAGATTATCGGGGAGTAGGGCGCCTTGGGCTCGGTTTGGACTGTGACCAGCGACGAGCAGGGATTGCGTCTGGATCAGTTCCTGGTGCGCAGGATCTCCGGCATGGGGCGACGTGGGACACGCAGGAGCTGGGAGCATGTCCTTGTGCTGGTGGATGGTCGGCGTCAGAGGCCGGGATACCGGGTCCAACCTGGTCAGCGGGTGACCTGGGAGCCCAGGGAAAATCGTACACAGGAACCTGTCGTCAAGACGCCGGAACCAACTGACGTGACGGTGGCGGCGCAAAATGACGATTTTGCCGCCCTGGTCAAGCCGGCCGGTGTGCACAGCGAAGCCATCGCCGACAGGGGCGGGACAAGTATCGAGGCTGTGCTGCCGGATCTTTTTCCAGGCAAACAGGTCGTGCTTTTGAACCGGCTGGACCGGCCCGTGTCCGGACTGGTCCTGGCTGCGTTGAATCAGGATGCGGCTGACAGTTATGCCGCGTGGCAGGACCAGGGGATCGTGCGCAAGCACTATCTGGCCGTGGTGTCCGGACAGGTGGCCGAAACAATGGAAATCCGCTTGGCCCTGGATACGGCCAGGCGGCGAAAGGTCCGGGTCATGACCCAAGAGGAGCCGGATGCCGTGCGCTGGACCAGGGTCTTTCCAGCGTCATATCGTAAGGCATCCGATGAAACCCTGGTCAGGGTGGAGATCCACAAGGGCCGCCGGCACCAGATCCGGGCGCATCTTGCGGCGGCCGGGCATCCGGTCAAGTCGGACCCCCAGTACGGGACAGGACCGGATCAGGGCTGGATTTATCTGCACCACTGCAGCGTCATCCTCCCTGGTTTCGCAGTTTGGAATTTCCCGAACTGGGCGGACTGGGAATCAGAGCTCGCCGATGCTTTGGCATGCTTTATCAATTTACCAGCGCCCTGGCAAAATCTTCCCCGCTAAAGGGGCGCAAGTCCTCCATTTTTTCACCCAATCCGACAAAGCTGATGGGCAGTCCGAACTCCAGGGCGATGGCCACGACCACGCCGCCCTTGGACGTGCCGTCCAGCTTGGTCAGGATGATTTCATCCACATTGACGGCTTCGTGGAACAATTTGGTCTGGGACAGGGCGTTCTGTCCTGTTGTGGCGTCCACCACCAGCAGACAACGGTGCGGCGCTCCGGGCAGCTTTTTGGCCAGTACGCGCTTGATTTTGCGCAGCTCGTCCATCAGATCCACCTTGGTGTGCAAGCGGCCGGCCGTGTCCAGGAAGATTACGTCGTGACCGCCTTGCAGGGCCGCGTCCACGGCTTCATAGGCTACGGCCGCGGGATCGGCGTGTTCGCCTTTGCTGAAGAAATCCGCTCCGGAACGTTGGGCCCAGATGCCCAGTTGTTCAATGGCCGCGGCCCGAAAGGTGTCCCCGGCCGCCACCAGGACCTTGCGACCCTGCATCTGGGCGCGGTGGGCCAGTTTGGCAATGGTCGTGGTCTTGCCCACACCGTTGACGCCGACAACGAGGACGATTTCCGGTCCATGAACAGCCGGCTTCGGCCTGAGCCGGGGAAAGACGCCGGCCAATTCCAGACGCAAGGCTTCCCTGAAGGCTTCCGGTGAATCGATACTGTCCTTGCGCACCCTGGCCTTGAGCCTGTCCAGAAGATTGGCCGCGGACTGATGGCCCACGTCAGCCATGATCAGAACCTCCTCCAGTTCTTCCCAGAAGGGGTCGTCGTATTTTTTGTGGCTGGAGAGCAGGGCGTCGATGCGCTTAGTGAGTTGTTCCCTGGTCTTGTTCAACCCCTCGGAGAGCTTCAAAAAAAGCCTGCTGCGCTCGTCTTCCTCGTCTTCCAGATCCAGGGCCAGGGCCAGGCGGTATTGCAATTCGGAACGAAATTCCGCCACCTGGAGGTAACCCATGTCGTCCAGCCAGGCGCGAAATTTGGCGATGAATTGCTCGGCTTCGTCAGCGGGCGCTTGCAGGGCCTGGAACAAAAAACGCAGTCGCTCCCATAAGGCTTCACCTGCGGTTTCGACGCCGGAAAGCGTATGTTCCAGCCAGACGGAAAGCTTGGGCTCGGCATTTTGCAGGGAGGTCAGGACTCCAGTTTGCCAATCGGCCTGAACGTCCGTGGTCTGCTGTTCGAGAGGAGCTTGAGGTCGCGTCGACTCGTCCGGAGCGACAGCCTCTCGACTCGTGTCAGGTGACTCCTTGCCGGACCAAATTTTCTTGATTCTTGTGAAAAAACCCATGCAAATCCTCTTGTTATCGTTAATTATGTTCGATGCGGTTGAACTGTGTGCTTACTCCCAATAAGCGAAAAAAAAAAGCCCGGGGCGTGAACGCCCCGGGCCGCATTCTTCGGAGAAAAAAGGTGGTTAAAATTTATAGCCCAGGCTCAGGCCCATGATATGGGCATGCCCCTTGGTGAATTCCGAATCGTAGACCCCTTCAGCCACGCGAGCTTGAATGTCGCGATCCAGGATGTGCAGATAGGTATAGGACAGGTCCAGAGTCCAGGAGCCCCAATGGAATCCCGGACCAAAACTGAACAGGTGACGATTGTTGGCCGGAATCAGGTAGTCAGCATGTTTGTCTGGTACAGGCGATTGGTCGTAAATATAGCTGGCTCGGAGGTCCACGTTGGGATTCAGGGAGTATTCCACACCGAATTGAAAGCGCCAGACGTCTTTCCAATCCTTGACGCTGGTGCTGGAATTTTGGCCAAAAAGCACCGGGTCATCGAATTTGAAGGTCAATTTGTCATACTTGCTCCAAAAGGTGTAGATCGTCGAGAATTCCAGACTCAGGTTCTCCGTGGGGTAGACGGCTACACCGGCGAAGATCATGTCCGGCAGGGTGATATTTCCACTGGCGTCCGTGTCGCGAAAAAAGATCGGATGCGCCACGGGGCTGTCGAATTTCGCGTCACCCTTGACTTTTTGTTTGACCGGACCGCGGTAACTCAGGCCGAATTTGAGCATGTCCGAGGGAACATAGTGCAGGGCCACGTTGAAGCCGTAGCCCCAGCTGTCGCCCTTGAGTTTCAAACCGATATCCGCGGCAGAAGTTGCCGGATTGTTGGTGATGGGCAGGCCCAAGAAGGGCGAACCGTCAATGGCCCGGCGCAGTTCGATATCCATCCACATCGCTTCCGCGCCCACGGCCACGGTCAGGTTGTCCGTCAATTTGTAAGCCAGGTTTGGGTTTATCGAAGCGGTCTGCACTCCGGCAAAACGGCTGTTGTAGCGGCCGGGCCAGTCGTCCTTGAACTCCGTGCCCAAACCGAAGCGGGAGAGCACTCCGAGTCCCAGCCAGAGGCGGTCGGTCAACTGGTGGGTGTAGTATAGGTGCGGTGGAATCCAGTAGTTACGGTCACTTCTGGTGGTCATCTTTTCCCTGGTATAGGGGTTGGTGGTGGTGACGTCGACCATGGGGGTGATGACGCTCAACCCACCCTGAACTTGCTTCCCTGGAAGCTGGGTGATACCGGCAGGGTTGTATGCCAAGGCCGAAGGGTCGTCCGCTCGACCAACCAGTGTTCCGCCCAGCGCATTGCCGCGCGCGCTGAATTCATAGAGCGCAAAACCCGCTCCAAAAGCGGAACCGAAACTTGAGAAGACCAATAAGAATGTCAGAACAACGATGCGCGCCATGCTTCCTCCTGATGTTGCGATTGCGTGATGCGGCACAATTCAAAATCCGCCAGCCAATACAATGAATGCGTGAGGATATGTTGCGCCGAACTCTAAAAGTCAACAATTATTTGGGGTGACAACTAATGATCAACTGGACAACCATTGTGAATAATTCGATTTTAGAAAATTCTCCCGGGTTTTTGATCAACCGGGCTGCTTTGCGCATCAAAAAGGAGTTTCAACGAATGCTGATGGAACGAGGGCTGCAGGTCACCCCTGAACAATGTGTGATTTTATGGAGACTTTGGAATTTTGATGGCTGTGTACAGCGTGAATTGGCTTTGACCACATTCAAGGACATGACCAATTTGACCCGGATTCTGGACGGATTGGAACGGCGCGAATTGGTCAGGCGCAAGCGTGACGAGCATGATCGACGATGCAGCAGAGTGTTTTTGACCGATGCGGGCCGAGCCTTGCGGGGCGATGTTCTGGCTGTGACCGAGGTGTTGGCCCAAAGGGCCTACAAGGGCCTGAGCGAGGATCAAATCGATCATTTCAAGAATATTGCGAATATGGTGTATGCAAATTTAAACGGCATTCCCGGGTAAGACGTTTAGTTGTTCGAGGTGCATTGCTTTCCGAGACGAAAGATCATAGCCTGAACCCATCGTCAATGGGACAAGGCCTCGGTGTTCGGCCTTGCTACGACTTTGCCTTTTGGCCTTTTTCACAGGAGGAAATGACCATGAAAAAGACGTTGTGCATCGTGGCCCTGGCATGGTGTGTCGTGTTTGTTTTTGGGGCGCGGCCCGCGGTGACCCAAGAGACCCTGGACGGACAAAAATTGGTCGAAGAGCGATGCATGTCCAGTTGTCATGACTTGATCCGCGTGCATCGAGCAAAGGGCAGCAAGGATCGCGCCGGGTGGGAGCGCACCGTGGACAGGATGATCGGCAAGCGCTCTGGACTGTTGAACAACGAGGAACGGACCGCTGTCCTGGAATATTTGCTCAGCGATTAGCCGGAACGTCACATGAATGTGGTTATGGTATATATGACCGCCGGGAGCATGGAGCAGGCCCGGATCATAGCCCGGGAACTGATCACCCGCCGCCTGGCGGCCTGCGTCAATGTCCTGGAGGGAATGACTGCAATGTATTGGTGGGAAGGGCGAATGGAACAAGCCCAAGAGGTCGTTGTCCTGGCCAAAACCAGGGAGGACTTGTTGTCCGCTTTAGTGGAGCAGGTTCGTCTGGTTCACGAATACGATTGCCCCTGCATTGTTTCCTGGCCTCTGACCGGTGGTTATCCGCCTTTTTTGGACTGGATCGGTCGGGAGACAGGGGAAAAGATGATCAGTTGAGGTGATAAGCGCAGTCAGGCCGCGTTCATTTCGTCAGTGCAGTTTTCATAACACGAACCCACCATCACTTAAACCACCAGGAACATAAATCATGCTGGAACTGAACAAGAAACAGATCGAAGATTTTTTACGTCAATCCCTGGGGAGCGATGTGCGTCTGACAGGTTTGGGGGAAATCGGCTCTTTGGACGAACAGGGGATGAAGGATTTCGGCTACGGCAAACCGTTGCTGGTGCATTACGAGCAGGCCGGAAACAAAGCCCAGGCCGTGCTTTCCGTGATGCGCGGGGACAAGTACGGCCATCAATTTTATTGGGACCGGGCCGCGGTGCTTATGTTTCAGCATGATGCCGGGGAGCGGCTGGCCAAGCATGTGCGCAGCCTTGGACTAGGGTATGTGGATGGAGCGGGGCGCCTCAATCCCCTGCAAGCCCCCCGGGAGTTCGTCATCCTCAATGAAAAATTGGAAGGCAAGGATTATTTTCTTGATCTGGAACGAATTCGTCACGGGGATTTTCGTCCAGAGGACGAGCGCATGGCCAGAAACTTTGCCCGCTGGCTGGCAGAGGCGCATGACCGCAAGCTTGACGACCCGGACCTGTACCATCGTCGCATACGAGATTTGATCGGCCATTCCGAATGCATTTTCGGCCTGGTGGACGGTTATCCGCATCCTTACGAGCATTTTTTGCCGGGGCGCTTTCAGGCGCTGGAAAAACGACTTGTTGATTGGCGCTGGAAGCTGAAGGACTACACCCACCGGCTGTGCGCTGTGCACGGAGATTTTCATCCCTGGAACGTGCTGGTGCGCGAGGATGGCGATTTTTCCGTGCTGGATCGCAGTCGGGGCGAATGGGGGGACGCCGCGGACGACGTGTCCACCATGAGCTGCAATTATTTGCTCTTCGGATTGTACGACCAACCCCGTCTTTCAGGATCTTTTGAGAAGCTGTATTTGACTTTTTGGGAAGAATACCTGGGACGAACCAACGATCGCGAGATGCTCGACGTGATTGCCCCGTTTTACGTGTTTCGTTCCCTGGTGATCGCTTCTCCGGAATGGTATCCCAATCATCCCCTGGAGGTCCGCGCGGGGCTGTTCCGGTTCATGGAAAACGTGTTGGCGGACAAGCGGTTTGCATACGATCAAATCAACAAATACATGAGTTGACCTGGTCCAGGGTGAATCGTTCATGAAGCATGCAGGGCGACGCGGCTGGGCTTTGTGGTTTGTCGGATTGCCCGGCTCCGGTAAAAGCTCCGTGGCCAAGGCGGTTCTCGAGGAATTGCGGGCCCGTGGCCATAGGGTCGAGCACCTGGAAATGGATGCCCGGCGCAAGGTTTATTTTCCCAGTCCGACCTATTCTTCCGAGGAACGGGCCAAGGCGTACGATCTTTTTGTCGAGGAAGCCGCCAGCCTGACCCAACAAGGTCTGGGCGTGATCATGGACGGTACAGCTTTCAGGTTGGCCATGCGTCATGCCGCCAGGCAACGGATGGCCAAATTCGCCGAGGTGTATATCCGCTGCCCCCTGAACATGGCCATGACCAGGGAGCGATCACGACCCGGGGGCTTGGTTATGGCCGGGCTGTATGAAAAGGCCTTGGACAGAAAACGCACGGGACGTCAGTATCCGGGGTTGGGGCAGGTGATCGGAGTGGACGTGCCTTTTGAGGAGGATCCCGGGGCGGAATGCGTGGTGGACAGCGAGAGAATGAACGTGATCGAGGCCAGAGACAAGGTCTTGGCATTCTGGGACGCATGGTCGCGGTCGACATGAACTCCCGTGTAAGCAAGTTGCGCTTCCCCGTACATATCCTGATCATCAAGCAATGAATTCACGTTCCATGCGCTTCCATCTGACCACCTTCGGCTGCCAGATGAACGTCAACGATTCCCAATGGCTGGTCCGCAGCCTGGAGGCACGGGGCTGGGAAGAAAGCGCTGAAGAGCAGGCTGATCTTTTGGTCGTCAACACATGCAGCGTCAGGGACAAGCCCGAGCAGAAGGTCTACAGCCACTTGGGGCGATTGCGGGATTATTGGCTGCGCAATCCGGATTTGTTCGTGGCCGTGGGCGGATGCGTGGCCCAGCAGGTGGGTGAGGCATTTTGGAATCGTTTTCCCTTTGTCCGATTGGTTTTCGGACCGGACGGCCTGGCAATGGTGCCTGGTGCTGTGATGCGTCTGTTCAAGGAACCGGACTTGCGGCTGAGCTTGCTGGATTTTACCGAACGTTTTCCGGAGAGAGAAACGTTTCTCCCGGAGTTCGGCGAAAGTCCCCGGGCTTTTGTGAACATCACCCAGGGATGCGACAATTTTTGTTCCTACTGTATTGTCCCCCTGACCCGGGGGAGGCAGCGTTCCCGGAGCAGCAGGTCGATACTGGAGGAGTGTCGGGCATTGATTTCCCGCGGAGTGTTGGAGATCACCCTGCTGGGGCAGAATGTAAACAGTTACGGCATGGATTGCGGTGGAACAGAACCATCCTTCCCGGAGCTTTTGACTTCCATTGCCGCACTGCCGGGACTAAAAAGATTGCGCTTTACCACTTCGCATCCCAAGGATCTCTCGGATCAGACAGTCGAGGCTTTTGGCCGTCTGGAGAATCTTTGTCCGCAGCTGCATTTGCCCCTGCAGTCCGGTTCCAATACGGTCTTGCAGGCCATGGGACGAAAATATACCATGGAAACGTATCTGGAAATCGTGGAGCATCTGCGCCGGGTGCGGCCGGATATTGCCTTGAGCACGGATTTGATCGTGGGTTTTCCCGGAGAAACCGAGTCGGATTTTGACCAGACCCTGGACGCACTGCAACGGATCGGCTTTGAGAGCAGCTACTCCTTTATGTATTCGGATCGCCCGGGAACCCGGGCCGCGTGCATGCACGGCAAAATACCCCAGGAAGTGAAGGCGCTTCGGCTACAACGCCTGCAAAGTCTGCAGAACGAGCTTTCCCAGGTTCATTTGCGCGCTCAGCTGGGACGCCTTGCCCAGGTGCTGGTGGAGGGGCCAAGCAAAAAACAATGCGCATCTTCCGCGGATGCGTCAACCGGCGGCGAGAGCATGCGGGGGCGCGACGAGGCGGGACGGATGGTCAACTTCAAGGCCGGCGTTGGGTTCGATTCCGGCAAGACGCTGGTTTTTGTGCGCATTGTGGAAGCTAAAAAGCATTCCTTGTGGGGTATTATGGAGGAACGGCCATGATTGAAATGCATATCTATGGATTGGCGTTGGATGAAGATAGTCAGGTGCCGGTGTTGATTCTCAAGGATAAGGAAGAAAAACGGGTGTTGCCGATCTGGATCGGGGCCATGGAGGCGGTGGCCATTTCCATGGTCTTGAACAATGTCAATCTGCCCAGGCCCATGACCCACGATCTGCTGTTGCAGGCCATCGAGGCCCTGGACGGCGAGGTGCGCTTCGTGGATGTGGTTCGATTGCAGGACAATACGTATTTTGCTGAAATCGAGGTACTACAGGGAGACAAATTAAAGCGCATCGACTCCAGGCCCTCGGACGCCATTGCCTTGGGGCTGCGTGCACAAGTACCCATTCGGGTCAGCGAGGATGTTTTGGCCCAGGTTGTGGAGGTCCGGGAACAGCAAAAGTACCAGGCTGTGCTCAAGACCGAGGACGCCCAGCAATGGAATGAAATTCTTGAGAAGTATTCGTTGGACGATACCAAATACAAGATGTGATCATGATCGATCTGCACACCCATACATTGTTCAGCGACGGCGAGCTGTTGCCCTCCGAACTGGCCCGAAGAGCCAGAGTCGCCGGGTACCAGGCTTTGGCCCTTACGGATCATACGGATGCGAGCAATCTCCACCATATTCTGGAAAACCTGGGACGAGTGGCTGCGCAGGGCGCGGCCTACCATGGTTTGGACATCCTGCTGGGAGTGGAGTTGACCCATGTTCCTTCGGCCTTGATCGGGCAATTGGTGGGAACGGCAAGGCTCAATGGGGCGCAGATCGTCCTGGTGCATGGAGAGACCGTGGTTGAGCCCGTGGAGGTCGGGACCAATTTGGCGGCCATTGAGGCCGGAGTGGATGTTCTGGCTCATCCTGGTCTGCTCACCGCCGAGGATGCGCGGCTTGCCGCGGAAAAAGGCGTGCACCTGGAGATCACTACCCGCAAGGGACACAGTCTGACCAATGGTCATGTGGCGGCCATGGCCCGACGTTTCGGCGTTAAACTGGTGATCAACAACGACGCCCACGCTCCCGGCGATCTCGTGTCCCGGGAATTGCGCCGCAATGCGGCCTTGGGAGCCGGTTTGTCCGAGGCGGAGTATTTGCAGGCGGAAGCCAATTCCCGGGCCCTGGTCGCGAGAATTATCCAAAATGGGTACGCCTAACACAACGCAATTTATGGTTTTTGCCTTACTTCTTCTATGAACACGCAGCTGTCGCAAGCCGCCGAGCTTTGGAGGGCGGCACAGTGCACCATTGTATTGACCGGAGCAGGCATTTCCGTGCCCAGCGGAATTCCCGATTTTCGCAGCCCCGGGGGGTTATGGTCCCGTTTTGACCCTAATCAGGTGGCCAGTTCCTGGGCGTTGGACCAGCATCCCCGTGCGGTCTGGGAATTCCTGCTGGATGCCTTGCGCATGTTCAATGCCGCTTCACCGAATCCGGCCCATACGGCCTTGGTTCAGCTGGAACAGCTGGGTTTTCTGGAAGCAGTGATCACCCAAAATATTGACGGGCTGCACAGTCAGGCCGGTTCCAGGAACGTGATTGAATTTCACGGCAATTGCCGACGGTTTTATTGCAACGGCTGTCGCCGGGAGTATCCCGCAAATCAGGCCCTTGCATTGACGGAATCGGATCTGCCTTGGCTGTGCGGCCTGTGCACACGGGTCATTCGCCCCAGCCTGGTCTTTTTTGGCGAGGCCATTCCCCGTAAAGCGATGACAGCCGCTCAACAGCTGGCCTCCAGGGCGGATCTGGCCGTGATCGTGGGCACTTCCGGAGACGTGGCCCCGGCCAACGCCATTCCCTATCAGGTCAAACACATGGGCGGGCGGGTTCTGGAGATCAATCTGGGGCCGACCAGTTACGGGAATCTTGCCGATGTGCGTCTGGATCTTCCGGCCCAAGAGTGCCTGCCGGCATTGGCGGATATGTTGAATCATCATTAACCGACGATAAACGGGAACAATCCATGGATTTTCAAGCAGGCTTCTGGGATCTTTTGCGTCAGGCAACCATTGTGGTGCAGATGGTGATGGCTTTGTTGGTGGGCATGTCCTTGGCCAGCTGGAGCATCATTTTTTATAAAATCATCCTGTTGCGCAGGGCAAGGCATCAGGCCATCCAGGATTTCAAGCGTTTCCAGGCTGCTCCCGATCTTGGGTCCGCAGTGCAGATTCTGGCCAGGGGGCCGGACTCTCCTCTGTATCCTTTGGCCTACCAAGCCGTGGCCGAGCTGAAACGATTGGAGGGAGCCTCAATGCCGGCGGCCCAGAAAAGCCGGATTGCCATGGATAATCTCCGTCGCGTACTGCGCCAGAACATCAGCCTTTCCATGAGAACCCTGGCTTCCTCCTTGTCTTTTCTGGCTACTTGCGCCAGCACCGCCCCCTTTATCGGCTTGTTCGGGACGGTTTGGGGAATCATGCATTCTTTTCATGCCATAGGCATGATGAAAAGCGCATCCCTGGCCACGGTGGCCCCGGGGTTGTCCGAGGCTCTTGTGGCCACGGCCATCGGCCTGGCCGTGGCCATTCCGGCGTCCATCGCCTATAATTTCTTCCGAGGTTTGTTGGGCAGCATTGAGGTGGAGTTGGTCAATTTTGCCGGCGCGTTTCTCAATCGCGTCCATCGCGAATTGCCCTGGGTTGCCGGTCAGCTGGATGAGGGTGAAAACGGCTTGAACGGGGAAGCCTTTACCTGAGAACCGGCTACGCGGAACTGATCCGCGTACTGCAACGCGACAACCGATAAGAAGGGACGATTACATGGAAACGCAACACTCCGGTCAAGGATACATGGACCAAATGAACGTGGTCCCATTTGTCGACGTGATGCTCGTGTTGCTGGTAATTTTCATGGTGACGGCGCCTTTTATGACCGAGGGGCTGGAGGTGGATCTTCCCCAAACCCGGACTGTCCAGACGCTTCCCCAGGACGAGGACACCTTGATTGTCACCGTACGTAAGGACGGTGTGATTTTGTTGGATCAATACGAGGTCGGTCTGGGAGAACTTCGTGACCATCTTGGTCGGTTGATTCAGACCAGGGAAAAGATTGTCTACCTGCGCGCCGACAAGGAGGTCCCTTACGGACTGGTGGTCCAGGTGATGGCTGAAGCCAAGGAAGCAGGCGTGGACCGCCTGGGAGTGGTCGCGGAAACAGAAACGGAATCGCAGTAAAGGGACATTGTGACAACGAGGCTGAGTGCGGGTATTCCCAGTCAGTTTTTGGTTTTTGGTCTTTCCCTGCTTTTACATGTCGGGGTGGTAGGATTGGGACTGATCCAATGGTCGTTCAGCAAGTCCCTGCACGTTCGCCTGGACCGGCCCGTGGTTTATCAAGTGGATTTGGTCACTCTGGCCCCACCGGCTCCGGGGAAGCCCTTGCCCGCAAAGCAGACAGCTTCAACCGTTTCTTCCGCCCCGGAACAGGCAAAACCTGCGCCGGCTCCGCCGCAACCCGCGGCTGTACCTCCTGCGCCGCAACCCAAAGCCGAAGTCAAAATCCCGGAGCAGCCGAAGAAGGCACCCGCTCCGGCCAAACCGGCGGAGCGCCCGAAAGAGGCCAAGCCCGCTCCCGCGCCCAAACAGCAGCCGGCAAAAGCACCCCAGAAAAAGGCCGAACCGACCAGAGAGCAGATTTTGGCCGAAGCTCTGGGTGCGGCGCAAAAGGATGTGGCCCAGAGGGGCACGCTGGATGAGCGCGAACAAGCCCTGGCCAGCCTGCGGCAGGGAGTTGCGTCCGGGACAGGAGGGGCACTCGGAGAACCCGGCGGAGTGTCCGCGGGAAGTCTTGTGGAAGTTTATGCTCAAATGGTGGAGAGCCGGGTCAAATCCCACTGGCGCTTTCCCCAAATCGGTTCGCGGCTGGATTTGAGCGCCACCCTGGAAATTCAGCTCAGCTTGGATGGTCATGTGTTGGGCAGCAAAGTGATACGTTCGTCCGGTCGTCCGGACTTTGACGCGTCCACTGAGCGCGCCGTGGAGGAGGCCGGTCAGCTGCCCGCGCCGCCCCGCCCTGAAATGCGCACATTACGAATTACGTTTAATCTTGAGGAGTTATAGAATCGCATGTTGTATTTTCCACGAAGCACCTTGGTCCTGCGGGTCGTCTATGCTTTGATGTTGATGCTTCTGTGTTGCTTCAGTTCGGCATGGGCCCAACAAGCACTGAGCATCGATATTTACGGTCCTGGTCAGCACCAATTGAATCTGGTCATGGCCAAACCTTTGCATCTTGAACCTGGAGTGCCGGAACCGCCCGAGGCTTTGATACTCAACAATCATTTGCGATCCTGCTTGGGATTCATGCCTTTTTTGCGACTTGTTTCCGGTTCCGAGGTTATCGGGGGGGATGTTTTGGCCGGCGTGACGGCCAAGGACATTGATTTTCGGCGGTTTCGCCTGGACCGTGTCGATCTGGTGCTCACGTCCGGGTGGGGGGGCAATGCGGGTCTTGGTCCTGTTGAACTGCGGGTTTATGAAACCTTTGAACAGCGTTTGATTCTGGGCAAGTCCTATTCCGGAGTCACCCGGGAGGAACTTCCGGAGGTTGCGGCTCGATTTTGCGCTGATCTCATGGCCGCATTGACCGGACAGGGGGATTTTTTTCGTTCCACCCTGGCGGTGGTCAAGACCCATGGTCAGAACAAGGAAATCTGGACGGCGTCTCCCCTTGGCCGGGGGTTGCAACAACTCACCACTCTTGGGGGAATCAGCATGAGCCCGGCCTGGTCCAGGGACGGCCGCAGCTTGGCTTTCACCCTGATCAATGAAGGTCGACACTATCTTGCGCTACTGGACAGGAACAGCATGGAGGTGCGTCGGATCCGCCTCCCCGGCAATAGCGTCATCTCCCCGGCATTTCATCCGGGAGGCGACATCGTGGTCAGTCTCGACCCGGACGGCAGGCCGGACATTTATCAGTTGGGCAAGGATTTGAAGATTGATCGGAAACTGGTGCAAAGCTGGGCCATTGACATTTCTCCGAGTTTTGACGAATCAGGAACGAAAATGGTTTTTGTTTCCAGCAGGCTGGGAAACCCGCATATTTTCTTCATGGACATGAACACCGGCGACGTACGACGGGTGACTTACGAGGGAACCTACAACACCAATCCCAGTCTGAGTCCGGACGGCCGGATGGTTGTTTTTTCCCGGCAGACAAATCAAGGTCATCGAATTTTTTTGAATGATCTGACCACGGGCAGGGAGAGACAGTTGACTTTTGGGCCAAGAAATGATGTCAGTCCAGCTTGGGCGCCGGATGGTTTTTTTGTGGCTTTCAGTTCCAATCGCAGTGGGCAATACAAGATTTATCTGACGACCCGACACGGGGATGAGCCTCGCATGGCGCCTTTGGGAGAGGGTGAATTCGCATCACCGGCGTGGGTTCGTCAGCAGTGATGGTGGATTAAAAAATTTAACCAATGCCAAACATTGTGCAAGGAGGAAGGGTATGAGGGGTAGCTGGTTTGTGGTCCTGGGGTTGTTGCTGGCCATGGTGCTTGCCTTTGGCGCCGGTTGCGCGAAAAAGCCGGTGGAGTCCACGCCAGTGGGCATCAGCGCGGACGAAGCCGCACGTCAGGCGGAAGAGGCCCGGCTGCGCGAAGAAGCCCGATTGCGTGAACAACAGCTGGCCGAGGAGCAGTTGGCCCGTGAGCGCATGGAGGCCGAACGCGCCCGCTTGGCTCAGGTGGGAGAAGAAATCACGGCGAACATGATTCATTTCGCCTTTGATTCTTTTGAACTGCGTCCCGAAGCCAGAACCACCTTGCAGCGCAAGGCTGAACTGCTCAAGGAACATCAAGAGGTCAAATTGCTCATCGAGGGACATTGTGATGAACGCGGCACCTCCGAGTACAACTTGGCCTTGGGTGAGCGTCGTGCCCGTGCGGCCTATGAATTTCTGGTGCTTCTGGGCGTCAGTCCCAACAGACTGCAGATTGTCAGCTACGGCAAGGAGCGGCCTCTGGATCCGGCCAGCAATGAAACCGCCTGGGCCCTGAATCGCCGTGCGCAATTCAAGCTTTTGGACATGTAGGAAGCTGCCGCATCAGGTTTGGTATAGGAAAAACGCCGCCGGCCCAAAGGCCGGCGGCGTTTTTTTTTATGAACAAAAGCTGATCACGGCCCACAGCGCAAGCGCTGCATACAAGGCTGCCACGCAATCGTCCAGCATCACTCCCAACCCCCCGTGAATACGTTGTTCCGCCAGGCGTACCGGCCAGGGTTTGAAGATGTCGAAGATTCTGAACAAGGCGAAACCGGCCACCAGTTGCCAATGTCCCAACGATGCAAAGGGCAGGAAGGTCAACCATTGGCCGCAGAGTTCATCCACCACCACGCAGCCGGGATCCTTGCGGTTCAAGAGCTTTTCCATCCGCCCGGCGGCCCAGGTTCCACTGGTTAAAACCAGCAGCAAAATCAGAACCCGGATGGGTGTGGAAAAGGGCAGAAACAGCCAGGGAGCAGCCAGGACAGCGCCCAGCGATCCCCAGCTCCCCGGGGCCTTGGGCAGTCTTCCCAGGGGGCCGAGGGTGGCGATACTGGAAGCCAGAAAGTCTGTTCTGGCGTGAAAAAGTGTTCCCGAATCCATGATGAAAAGGACGATTATTTGATTCCAGGCATGTTCGAGCAACCGATCTTATATATATCATCCTGCATTGTCATGCACAATGGAGCTGGATGGACGAAAAATGCCGGGGATGTTCCCATAACTGTTCAGCAGATCACATCGTTTTTTTCTTGCCGCATGGCCTTTGATCATGAGGGGCGCGGAAAATGCACAACCGTTTTCGTCCATTCATCGCCCCGTATCGGCGCTTTTCACGGCTGCGGTCATTGCCGCGGGTCTCTTGGCTTATTGTTTTCTTTCCCGTGTAAATGACGTAGAATACAAACAGTGAAAATGGGATTGCCAAGAGATTTTGAAGAGCAAAGGATGCACGATGTTACCGGAGCAAAGCAGAAACATCCCTTCAATTCAGGATGGGCGGGTTGCGGACCTGGTTCATGCCCCGCTCGAGGCTGTGGCCGCGTATTGGCTTTCCTTGAAAAAGGCATTGGATGAACGCAAGAACGGCCGTTTTTTGGCAGAGGAGGCCAAGCATGTTTCAGAGCCGTTCATCAGGCACCTTTTGCAACTGTTGAGTTCAAATCTTACTCCCGAGGACTGCGTCAGGTTGGCCGGAGTCAAGAAAAAAAACTTGGTTCGAGACCTGCATCGCAAGCTGGACCTGTTGGCCATTTGTCTTCTTGGAATCGGAGGCAATGAAAATCCTCAAAAGGTGTTGATCCGCATCATTTCCAAATTTCCCATTTCGCCGGTTTTTGAAAGAGAAGTTTTCGATATCGCCCAGCAAGCCCTGCAAAGCATGGAAAGTCCCAAAACGCGTGAAAAATTTTTGGTGATTGATCAGTCCATGAAAATCGAAGCACTGATCATCAACATGATGGTCTATTCCATGTATGCCAGACGCAATGATTTGAAAAAATTGGGAATGATTTCAGAGTATGTCCGATCATACTATTTTGCCGAAGGCATGGCCCTGATCCAGGACGGGTTTGAACTGGACTTTGTCAAGCACCGCTTGATTTTGCTGCGCAAGGAAATCCTGGCGGACATGGAAAACAAGATGGAGATGTCCGTGGAGATGTTTCTGGGTCTGCGCAAGCGCATGACATACGATGATGTTTTCAAGATCTATCAATCGTTTACCTTGTGACCCCGGATTCGTCCTGCTCGGCACCTTCCTCGAACTGCGCATCATCTGCCGTTGATTGCAGGAGATACCGGAGTTGGGCCACGGTGCGGCCGGAACGCTGCGCCAGCTTTTTCAACGCCTCGAATTCAGGGCGGGCATAGATCTGCTTGTCGAGGGTTGTCTGCTTTGTGGGCAGCGAACCGAAAGGTGTTTCTCGGGCGGCTGGGGTCCGCTTCAGTACAACCCGTTCCATGCGTCGCCGCCGCAGTCCCAGGGTCATGCTGTGCCGGAACACGGCCTGCTCTACTTCCGGGAGATCCTCCGGCCGGCAGATGACTTGCAAAAGACCTCCGGGACGGTTTTTTTTCATCACTCCAGGTGTGAACAGCACATCCAAGGCGCCGTCCTGGAGCAAGCCTTCAAAACACGCCCCGAGTTCTTCGCCGGTCAGATGGTCGATATTCGTCTCCAGAACAACAATATCCTCGATTATCGTTTCCAAAGCCTGGTGACGCGATGCACTCCGAATGCTTGGTGACCGGGCATCCACCAAAAAGGAGCGCAGCGCATTGGGCTGCCGTGCAAGTTCCGTTCGGCCCAAACCAATGCCGCAGCCCAAAAGCGTTCCGCAGGGCTGAGGGCCGAATGCGGCGACGATTTGATCCAGGAGCAGTGCCCCGGTGGGAGTGATCAGTTCAGCGCGATGTTCCGTTGGGTACACTGGCTTGTTCTTGAGCAGTTCCACCACGGCGGGCGCCGGCAGGGGCAGAAAGCCGTGGGCGCAGTCGATCCTGCCCTCGAACCAGGGCAGGGGCGAGGCAAAAACCTGCTCGATCTCCAGGGTTTCCAAAGCCCAGAAGGCGCCCACCACGTCCACGATGGTATCCATTGCACCGATTTCATGGAAGTGAACATCCTCCACGGCCATACCGTGCACCTGGGCCTCCACTTGGCCCAGGCGTTCAATCGCGGAGAGGCTTCGTTGAATCACCTCTCCGGACAGGGGCAAAGCGGCCAGCACCGTTTTGATGTCCGAAAGACGACGAAGCGGCTGGTGGGTTTCTTCCTGGATTTCCAGGAATTTTCCGGACAATCCCTGGCGCGTGGTCGACCGACAGATCAGACGCACACCCAGGCCGGCGGCGCGCAACGCAGACTCCAGAAGATGCAGATCCACACCCAGATCCGCCAGAGAGGCCAGAAACATATCGCCGCCGAGTCCGCTGGAACATTCCAGATGGAGAATTTTCATGGTTTTCTTCCGTTTGTTCTCTTGCTATCATTTACCGCCTGTGCAAAAAACCGAGCCAACAATTTTATTATCCTTAAGGAGGAGTTTTCATGCTTATCAACGATTGGATGACCAGGGAAGTAATCACGGTGGAGCCGGATGTTTCCATGATGAAGGTTTCGAAAATCATGAAAGAAAAGCATATTCGCCGCTTGCCCGTGGTGGATGGCGGGAAAAGGCTTCTCGGCATCGTCACGGACAGGGATATCAAGGAAGCCTCTCCCTCCAAAGCCACGACGTTGGATATTCACGAGCTGTATTATCTGCTTTCCGAGATCAAGGTAAAGGACATCATGACTGTTAAGCCTTTTACCGTAACCCCGAACAATACCATTGAAAAGGCCTCGCTGTTGATGATGGAAAGGCGGGTCGGGGGATTGCCCGTGGTGGATGATCAGGGGACGGTCGTGGGGATCATCACGGAGAGTGATATTTTCAAGGTGCTGATTTCCATCACCGGAGCAAAATACGGAGGGGTGCAACTTGCGCTCAAGCTGCCCAACACCCCGGGCAGCCTGAAAGAGGTGCTGGAATTTTTGCGTTCGGAAAAAGCCAGGATCATCAGCATTCTGACCTCTTACGGCCAACAGCAGGAAGAGGGGTTCAGGCAAGTCTATGTTCGCATCCAGGATCTGGAGAAGGAGGATTTGGACGCCCTGATTGAGAAGCTGAAAGATCAATTTAATCTGTTGTATTGGGTGCGGGAGAATTTGCATCCAGTCCAATAACCCTTTGCATGTGCCAAGCTTCCATGTTCGAATCTTCATCCCGGGCGGGAAGCATTGCATTTCAGAAAGGGACAAAATTCCAAGGCTTCCTCGGTCAGAGCGTTCTCTCGCGCTGAAGGATGATAGAGTACGAGCGGCGGTTCGACTCGCAGCCCAGGGCGTCCGGTCTTGCGGGCCTCAACCAGGAGCAGTGAGGCCGGCTTGCGCTGGTGGCCATGGACGAAGCGCAATCGTTTCGGTTCCAGTTTGCAGGCGTGCATGAACGAAAATATTCGATGCAAATTTTCAGGCAGATGAATCATGGCCAAGCGTCCTTTGGTGTCCAGGGCCAGTGTCGCCGTGCGGATGAAATCCTCAATGCGGGCGGATGTTTCAAAGCGGGCCGATTGGACGGTCTCGTCGGCGGGCATGCGTCCGCGTCCTTTTTGGCGGTAGGGAGGGTTGCAGAGCACGAGATCGAATCGGCCGGGCGGCAATGTCGCGATTTTTTTGGCGACATTGCCGAGAACAGTCGTGAATCGATGCTCGAATCCCAAGGCGGCGGCATTGATTTTGGCGGCTTGGATCATCGACGGATCATGATCCACTCCCATTACTGTAAAGTTTGCTTCGGCATGGATCAGCAGCAGCCCCAACCCCACGACCCCGCAGCCGGTACCCAGGTCTAAAACCCGTAGGGGTTTCCGTGATCCCGCAAAGCAGGCCAACAACAACGCATCCGCGGAAAACCGGAAGCCGTCTTTTGGCTGGGACAGGCCGCGCGGGAAATATTGACGGCAAAAGAGAACCGATGGGTTGCTGGTGTTCATGAAGGAAGAGGCAGGTCAGCTTTTTTGAGTTTCAGGTGTTGATAATCTGGGTTTTCAAAACCCTTTCACCTTGAAATCGACTGCCAGCTTCGTGCGGCGTGCATCTTTGGCCAGGGTTTTGACGAAAGTGTATATCATGTCGTGGATTTTTATCGGCGATGTCTTGGGTGCGATGGGTTTTTCAGGCATGACGTCGAGAATCCTTTCTGCATTTTCGATGTTTCTGTCTACGGATGAGCGCGGTTTTTTGTTGGTCGTCCGACGGTTTCACGATCGTCGAGGTGACGTCCTGTCATCCGCACACGCAACGTCTTGAGACGTTACGTATAGAAAAGGCCGGCTGCAAAAAGACCAAGTGCCAATGCGCGCGGCCCCTGGAAAAGCCAATCGTGAATCCTGAAGTTGGAGACTATTATGGAATTTTGGGAAGTCTCCATGGAGTCGAGAATGCGTTTTCCACGCAGAAGGGCAGACAATGCAGGAAAAGAAGGCTCCCTGATGATGGAGCCATTGATTTTTAATGGTGGAGACGGGGGGATTCGAACCCCCGACCTCTGCCTTGCGAAGGCAGCGCTCTCCCAGCTGAGCCACGCCCCCACGGCGTTGATGGAGGTGACAAATACTGGGAAATGCATTCACGGTCAAGGCAGGATGCCGCATCATGGTTTCAGGTCCAGTGCATCCAGCAAGGTTGACACGCGATGGTCATAGGTGTGTTTGGCCAGGATATGTTTTTGCCAGGCTTGGCGTAGCTCAGCCGCACTGATTGGGTCGGCATCCAAACGTTGAACCAAGGGGCGGAATTCCTCCGGCTTGGCGAAAGCAATCTCGTGGACCAGCTCCTGGTCAAAAATCCGAAGTCCCGGTGTGTTATCCGTGAGCAAAAAGCCACCTGCGGCCCAAACGTCGAAATGCCGTTGCGTCAGCCCGTGGGGCAAAAGCAGGCTGGTCAGGTTCAGGGTGAAACGCGCCTGGCTGTAGATGTCGCCCAGCGGACCATAATAATCCACTGGCGGACGCAGCTCCACATTGGCGGGCAGCCGCTCGCGCCAGTCAGGATCGCCGAAGACGGTCAGTCCCATTTCAGCCGCGGCCGCGAGGTGTGCTGTGCGCCATGCCAGATTGCACTGCTCGGCAGCAAAACCGATTTGTCGAACACTTTGCGCCGGCCAAAGCGGCGTTTGTTCATATCGCAACCGCCACCAGGCAAAATCAGGACGGAGACCCTGGGCCATCATTTCCGCGGCTTGTGCCATGTTGTCGCGGGAAAGACGACATCCGGCAAAAAAATTGTTTTTGTCCGGAAAGGAAGAGCGGCCCACAAAAACGATTTTTTGGGCCAGCTCATCGTCATGAAATGCTTTATGCGGTTGAAAATGGTCCGGGTCGGTGGCCAGGGGCAGATGGCATACGCGCCGGGCGCCGTGAGACAACAGCGGGTTGATGAACCAGTCGTCCGTTACGAACAGCATGCACTGTTGCCAAAAGGTTGATTTCAGGGCGGACAGAAGATGAAAGGGATTGTCCACGCACCAGACCGCCACGGGCACTTCCAGGTGGTTCAGGGCGGCGAAGTTTTGTCCGAAGGGATCCAGTCCCTGGAAATTTATGCAAAAAAAGAAGTCAGGCCGATGTGCTTGTAATTGCTTCAGAAACACTGTCGGTGGCAGGTCCTGGGGAAGGGCATGGACATGCATTCCAGCCTTGGCAAAGGCACCGGAGAGTTCGTTGACCAGAAGCCTCTTTTGGGGTGCGGGCATCCAGAGGGTCTTTTCATCTGCGACCTGGGAGGCGGGGAGAGTGCCGAGGCTTTTGGCGGCCAGAACCGGTGTCCAAAAATCCGGAAACAGTCTCAGGTTGGGACGATAAAACAGGGCCTTGCGCTGCAGCAGTTCCGGTTCACGCAGATCCTCAGTGGATATTTTCCGCCAGTGAGCAGGGATTTCTTGCAACCAGGACGTCGGCATCTGCCGGGCAAAATCTGGTGATTCCAGGTAGTCCACGGGGGATTGCCCGCCAACGGCGGCGGCCAGGGCCGCCGGTGACGGACCGAGTCCAAGCAGCAATACTCCCTTGGCTCCAGGTATGGTCAGGTATTGTTCGAGCGCATTGTCCAGGGATTGGCGTTGGCCGAACTGGTTGGTTATCTGGAGTCGGACGGGACGTTTTTTGGGGCGATCCATGCGACTTGGCCTTGGCATTTCTTTGGGGTACTCAATGATGAACGTTCAAACGGGGTTGCCGTGAAAACCTACCGTGACCATTATTTTATAAAAGCCAAGCAGGACAATTACCCGGCACGGTCCGTCTACAAGATCAGGGAGGCGGACAAGCGTTTTCGGTTATTGCGGGTCGGCCAGAAGGTGCTGGACCTTGGAGCCTCTCCCGGCTCCTGGTCCTTGTACGCGGCGCAAAAGATCGGCGCCCAAGGCAGACTTGTGGCCATGGATCTTAACCCCCTGAGCGTCGAGCTGCCCGCGCAAGGCATTTTCGTGCTGGGCGATGTTTTCGACGAAACAAGCAAAGCCCGCCAGACACTGGTTGAGCAGGGTCCTTTTGACGTGGTACTCAGCGACATGGCTCCAAAAACCACCGGGATCAAGTTCGCGGATCAGGCCAAATCGCTGGATTTGGCTTTTCAGGCTCTTGCAATCTGTCGAGAGTGCTTGATAAAGGGCGGCACGTTCGTGGTCAAGTTTTTTGAAGCCCATGAAGCAAAGGCCCTGTTGGAGGAAATGCGGCGGGTGTTCGAGCGTGTGCAGGGATTTAAGCCCAAGAGTTCGCGCGCCGAGAGCAGGGAAATGTTTTTCGTTGCCATGGGCAAAAAATAAACAGCAATGGGGATAGGGTATGGCCGGACACAGCAAATGGAAGAACATTCAAGCCCGAAAATCCGTGCAGGACAAGAAAAAGGGCAAAATTTTCACCAAGGTGACCAAGGAAGTGATGCTTGCTGCCCGACAGGGCGGCGGCGATCCGGACTCCAATGCCAGGTTGCGTGCGGCCATTGCCGCGGCCAAGGCCGTGAATCTGCCCAAGGACAAGATTGAAACGGCCTTGAAAAAGGGAACCGGCGAGTTGGGCGCGGAATCCCTGGATGAAATCACCTATGAGGGGTACGGCCCCGGCGGAGTGGCCGTACTCGTGGAAGCGGCCACGGATAACCGGAATCGGACGGTTGCGGATATTCGTCATATCTTTACTAAAAACAACGGCAATCTGGGCGAATCAGGGTGCGTGGCCTGGATGTTCGAGAAAAAAGGGGTGTTCAGCTTTGATCGTGAAACCTCCAGTGATGAACAATTGCTGGAGGTCGGATTGGATGCCGGAGTCGAAGACATCCAGGAGGACGGAAATTTTTGGGAGGTGCACACCACGCCGGAGAAATTCCAAGCCGTGCAGCAGGCTTTTGCCCGGGCCGGGCTCGCGGCCGAGAGTGAGGAAGTGACCATGATCCCACATAACCTTGTGCCCGTTGATGTGGATACAGCCACAAAGATCGTGCGGCTGATGGAGGCGCTGGAGGATTATGACGACGTGCAGAATGTCTACGTCAATTGCGACTTCCCGGATGAATTGATGCAGGATGAGGCCTAGTGTCCTGTCACATCTCTAATGTTGGATAAAGACGGTTCAGTTTGATCCGGGCATCTTCAGCAGTGAACTGCCAGTTAACCCCGGCCTTCATTCCGTTTCTTGTCGACTCCCATGCCTTGACC
>Ga0209614_1000494_pt1 | contig 34187 bp, 29 predicted proteins | sample BlaSprsedimmetaG_FD_185484 | JGI IMG/M metagenome (GOLD analysis project Ga0209614, IMG submission 185484) | Hot spring sediment bacterial and archeal communities from California, USA to study Microbial Dark Matter (Phase II) - Blank Spring... ... | reverse complement strand
TCTACCAGGCTGCCGACAACGAGTTTTTGGCCGAGACAATGGAGCGGCTTTACGCACCCAGTCTGCGACTGTGGTATCTGGTCCTGGACCGGCTCGACGACGTCAAAGATACGATAGACAACCACAGAGTCATCGCCGAAGCGCTCAAGACCGGGGATTGCGCGCGAGCCGAGGCGCTCGTCAAAGAGCATGTGGCCGAATTCCAGCAAAAAATCAAAGCTGTACTGTAAACATATCCCAAAAATCTAGGTAAGGATTGGCGGGAGAAGTCCGGTGCAAGTCCGGCGCTGTCCCGCAACTGTAATCCTGAGCGAAAGATGAACGCCAGGAAAGCCAGATCGCCCGCCCTTACTTTGTCTTGCACCTTCCGCGGAGAGGGGGAGCAGCCAATAATATGGTCTGCTCTTTTTTTATGAACATAATAATACACAATCCATCAAGAAGGGGGGTGGTCACCCGACACACAACGAGTCGCACGTCATTCTGTCCGTAAACCATAAAAACACACTCTAGGAGGAGATCAAAATGAAGGTAACGCGCATTCTACTGGCTCTGATGGTCATCAGCGGGATCGTCCTCACGATGTCCGGCTGCGGTGGCGGCGGCGAGACGCCAGCACCGACGGAAAAACCATCCACGCCAGGGGATCAAGCTACAGATGTTTTCAAGCTGGGGGTCCTGGGACCCTTCAGTGGGCCAAGCGCCCGCACCGGCGACGAGTTCAAGGCCGCGGTCAATATGGCATTCGAGACCGTCAACTGGCAGATCGGCCATTACACGATCGAGCCGGTGTGGATTGACTCACAGTCCGACCCGGCCAAGGCCAGCCAGGCCTACGAGCAGGCAGTGGTGCAGGACAGCATCCAGGCCGGTCTCATCAACTGGCACAGCTCGGTGGCGGTCTCTTGCATGGAAATCGCCGCCAAGTACCAGATTCCCCACTTTGCACCGTATGGCGCGACCGAGGTGGTGAACGAGAACTGGCAGTCTGATCCCGACAAGTACTTTTACTGGGTCAACAAGTGGTGGCCCACACCCAAAAAGCTGAGCGTCTCGTACGTGCAGGCGTTGGAGGATGCTATCGCGGCCGGCAACTGGACTCCCGCGTCAAAGACAGTCGCCATCTATGGCGAGGACACGGACTGGGGGCGCAGCTTTGGCGCGGCCATCAAGGAGCAGCTCGAAGCGGCCGGCTGGGAGACGGTGGCGGAAGAGTACTTTGCCATTGACCAGACCGAGTTCTATCCCCTGCTGAACAAGTTCGTCGAGATGAACCCGGCAGTCATCGCCGGCACCAGCACGGCACTGCCTTCCTACTCCGCGCTGATCAAGCAGGCGGACGAGGTCGGGCTGGAGAGCCTGATCATTGCCGACGGCCTAGGCTGGTTCGGCGAGTGGTACGAAACGACCGGCAACTCGTCCAACTATGTCCTCGACCAGATTCCCGGCTGGGCCACCGCAGAGGGCAAAACTTTTGCCGAGCGGTTCGAGGCCGAGAACGGCTTCCCACCCAGCCCCTCGGCGGCGGGCCTGGCCTACGACGGGGCCGGCTATTTCATCCAAGTTGCTCAGCAGGTCTATGAGAACACGGGCGAGTTGAGCAAGGAGACCCTGGCCGACTTTGCCAGGAACGAGATCCAGACCGGGAACTGGTCCTACACCGACGGCATCGTGATGGAAGAGTACAAGTACACGCCGGAGACGATTCCCGACCCCATCGTGGGCAAGGGATACTATATCTTTCCCGTGCTCCAGTACTTTGAGGGGCAAAGTTATGTCATCTTCCCGCCCGAGTGGGCCGAGATGAGCCTGACCCCCATAGGAGAGACGCCGGAAATCTCTGTGGCTCCCAAACCGGCAGAACCGGTAGAGGCGACCGAGGTCTTTAAGCTGGGCTTCCTGGGACCGTTCAGTGGACCGAGCGCCCGCACCGGTGAAGAGTTCAAGGCCTCGGCGACGATGGCCCTGGAAGAGATCAACAGCCAGATTGGCCATTACACCATCGAGCCGGTGTGGATTGACTCTCAGTCCGACCCGGCCAAGGCGAGCCAGGCCTATGAGCAGGCCGTGGTGCAGGACGGCATCCAGGCCGGTGTCCTCAACTGGCACAGCTCGGTCGCTGTCTCTTGCATGGAGATCACGGCCAAACACCAGATCCCCCACTTTTTCGGGTTTGGCGCCACCGAGGTGGTGAACGAGACTTTTGACTCAGATCCGGACAAGTACGGCTACTGGATGTTCAAGGGTTGGCCGACGCCCAAGAAGCTGAGCATCTCTTACGTCCAGGCTCTGGAAGACGCCATCGCGCAAGGCATCTGGACCCCCGAGGCGAAGACGGTCGCTATCTATGGCGAGGACACGGACTGGGGACGCAGCTTTGGCGCGGCCATCAAGGAGCAGCTCGAAGCGGCCGGTTGGGAGATGGTGGCGGAAGAGTACTTTGCCATTGACCAGACCGAGTTCTATCCCCTGCTGAACAAGTTCGTCGAGATGAACCCGGCAGTCATCGCTGGCACCAGCACGGCCGCTCCCTCGTTCTCGGCGTTCATCAAGCAGGCGGACGAGGTGGGGTTGGAGAGCCTAATCATTGCCGACGGCCTGGGCTGGGTCGGCGAGTGGTACGATCTGACCGGATCCGCCTCCAACTATGTCCTCGACCAGATCCCCGGCTGGGCCACCGAAGAGGGCAAAGCCTACGCCGAGGCGTTCGAGGCCCGCTGGGGCATCACGCCCAGCCCGTCGTCCGGCGGGCTGTCCTACGACGGCACCAAGTTCTTCCTGGCGGTAGCCCAGGCTGCCTACGATGAGTATGGCGAACTGAGCAGCGAAGTGGTCTACAACTTTGTCAAGGACAATGTCTGGACTGGCAAGTGGACCTTTACTGCCGGCATCGTGATGAACGAGTACAAAACCACCATGGACGACGTTCCCGACCCCGTCGTGGGCAAGGGATACTATATCTTCCCCGTGCTCCAGTACTTTGACGGTGAGGGCAAGGTCATCTACCCGCCCGAGTGGGCCGAGCAGAACTTGCAGCCCAAGCAGTAACCCTTGTAGTAGCGGGAAAGATGATGGAGTAAATTCGTAACGTGGGGTGGCGGGTGACTGTGAGGGCTTGCCCCAGGCCCCGCCACCCCTGACAGCGTTACGTACCTACGAACAAGGGAGGATATCAGAGAATGACACATTCAAACGACGTGATTCTCCACGCAGAAAAGGTCGTCAAAAACTTTGGCGGCCTGACGGCGGTCAACCGGATCTCGATGGACGTAAAAAAGGGACAGATTTTTGGATTGATCGGGCCAAACGGAGCCGGCAAGACGACGTTCCTCAACAGCATCTCGGGCACCTTTCCTCCCAGTTCTGGGCAGGTTTTCTTCAGAGGTGAGGAGACCACCGGCTCGTCGGCCGACGCGATGTGCAAGCGAGGTATGTCAAGGACGTTCCAGATTCCGCTGCCCTTCCCCAAGCTGACGGTGCTGGAGAACGTCATGGTCGGCGCGGTCTTTGGCGCTGCCAGCGACTCTCACCAGCCGGCCCAGGAGCGGGCGATGGAGGCGCTACAGTTCGTCGAATTCCCCATAGCCCCGGATACACCCGCCAACCGGTTGAACGCCGTACAACTCAAGCGGCTCGACCTGGCGCGGGCTTTGGCCTGCGGACCCACCCTTCTGCTGCTGGACGAATTGGCGGCCGGCCTGACCCCCAGCGAACTGGACGACATGATGGACCTAATCCGTTCGATTCGGGACCAGGGAATCACTATCATCGTCGTGGAACACATCATGCGGCTCATCCAAGGAATTTGCAATCAGGTCATGGTGATCGAGTACGGCACCCAGATCGCCGAGGGCACCCCCGACGAGGTTCTGAACAACCCCAAGGTGATCAAGGCCTATTTGGGTGAGGGTCATTAGACTTCCGTACGGCGCGATGCACAAGAATTCACAACCAAGGAGGTTCCGTTGCTCCAGCTAAAGAATCTCGACGCCAGTTATGGCTTTCTCCAGATCCTGTGGGACGTTTCGCTCCACATCGCCGATGGCGAGTTTGTGGGGCTGATCGGCCCCAATGGCGCCGGCAAAACGACGACGCTGCGAACCATCGCCGGCCTGCTGAAACCTATGAAGGGCGAGGTGCTTTTCAAAGGACACAAAATGAACACTGTGCCGGCCCACGAGACGACCCGGATGGGCATCAGCTACATCTCGGAGGATCTGAATCTATTCGTTGATATGTCGGTGCGCGAGAACCTGTTGATGGGGGCATACATCGTGCGAGACCAACAGAAACAATTAGAGACGTTGGATTTTGTGTACGAGCTGTTCCCCCGCTTGAAAGAGCGAGAGGGCCAACTGGCCGGCACGATGAGCGGCGGCGAGCGCAAGATGCTGGCCATCGCGCGCGGCATGATGTCAAATCCCCTGCTCTTGTTGGTGGACGAGCCTTCGCTGGGCCTGGCCCCACACCTGGTCACCGACGTCTTCAAGTCGCTGCGAAGGCTGCAAGAGACGGGCGTCACCCTGATGCTGGTCGAGCAGCGGGTCAACGCCACGCTAGAGATCACCGACCGAGCCTATGTCATGGAACAGGGCAGAATCGTGATGGAAGGTCCTAGCAGTGAGCTGATGACGAACGAGCACGTCAAGGCCGCCTATCTCGGCATCTGATGTTGGGTGTGCTGGCGCGAGGCCGTCCAGCGGCCCAGCCCGGACGCCCGGCCTGACCGCATATTGTAAAGAGAGGAAAACTATGAAGGAACAGTCATCGTTGGGCAGCACACTGGTGAAAAAGCTGACCGGCAATCTGGCTGCTACGATCGTCGTGGGCACTACCCTCGTATTGGCCGTGGTGATTGGCGTAGAAGGAGGCCCGTCCCAGGTCATCAACAGCATCGTGACCGGCGGCATGTGGGCGCTGTTAGCGGTCGGCCTGGCCTTGGTCTTTGGCGTCATGAACGTCCCTCACTTTGCCCACGGCGAGTCGTTCATGGTCGGGGCCTATGTCGCCTACTTTGTCTTCAATCCGATCCATACTTCGCTCAAGGAGAACCCCAACACGTTTCTGGGTGTGACCGCGCCCTTCCTTGCCATGCTCGCCGCGGCGGTCGCCGGCCTGATCCTGGGGGTGATCCTGGAACGGCTGCTCTTCTATCCCCTGCGGCTGAAAACCAAGTCCGGATGGGTGATGAACGCCTTTTTGCTGACGGTGGGCATCTCGTTCATCCTGACGAACGGCACCACGTTGACGCTGGGACCCAATTTTCGGGGCATCCCCCGCTATTGGGACGTGCCCCCCCTACAAGTCGGGAGTGTCCGTGTCGCTGTAGATCGCATCATCGCCTTCTTTATCGCCATCATATCCATCGTCGCCCTGTGGTTCTTTCTGCGCCAAACCCGCACCGGTCGGGCGATCCGGGCCGTCTCTCAGGACGAACTGGGCGCTCAGATGATGGGCATCAACCTCAACTTTATCTACCCCCTGACCTTTGCCCTGGCCACGGCGATGGCCGCCCTCTCCGGTGCTAGCTTGCTGTTCATGTTCCAGGCCTACCCAACGGTCGGGCTCAAACCTCTTTACTTTGCCTGGTACGTGGTCATGTTGGCCGGCCTGGGGAACGTAGTCGGAGCCATCGTGGGCGGCTTTATCGTAGCCGTGCTTCAATCGGCCACCCAGTTGTTTACGTTCACAGTCACAGTGCTTGGGCACGAGTTTCAAATCGGAGGCATCGCCTGGGAGGACGTAATCCCTACATTTGTGATGATCATCGTGCTGCTCGTCGTACCCTCCGGCATCTTTGGCTCCGAAGTCAAGGGCGTCCAGGAACAATAGTCACCGGGTCACACACAAAGGAGTGAAAAATATGGCATCCATAGAAATGGAACGAAAGAACGACGCCAGCCCGCTTGGAGCTATTACCGCTGCAATGAAACGCATCGGCATCTCTCCCCTGGGTCTCGTCCTGCTGGTCGTCGTGGCTCTCCTGCCCTTGATCCCACCGTTCAACCAGGAGCACATGGTGCGCTGGCTCATCATGGGGGCATTCCTGGCCGCCCAGGCCATCGCGTTCGATTTTACCGCCGGCTACATCAACGTGGTCAACTTTGGCTTTGCCGCCCTCCTGGGCCTGGGAGCCTACACCTCGGCCATTCTGGCGAACAAGTCACCCGTCCTGATGGTGCAGCCCGGCCTCTCTCCGTGGATCGGCATCTGGATCGGGGCTATCGTGGCTGGCCTGGTGGGCCTGGGGCTGGGGTGGCTGACCCTTCGTCTGCGCGGCATCTTTGCCGCCGTGATGGCCTGGTTCGTGGGAATCGCGCTGATGGGCCTGGTGCGTAACCTGACCCCCCTGACGCGCGGACCGTTGGGCATGAACCCCAGCAGCCTGCTGAACACGACCGCCAACCTTCCTTACTACTATATCATTCTGATCATGATGCTGGCGGTCTACGTCTCCCTGCGGCTGGTGACCGAATCGCACTATGGCCTGGCCTTCAAGGCCATCGGGCAGAACCTCGACGCTGCCCGAGCCTCTGGCATCAATCCAACCCGCTACCGGGTCTTTAACTTTGCCCTCTCCTCCTTGTTCGCCGGCTGGCTAGGGGGATTCTACGCCCACTACTATGGCTCCCTGACGCCCCAGACGCTGATGCACACCTCCAAGACGGTGGAGGTGTTGGCCCTGGTCTATATCGGCGGACGCGGAAGTATGTGGGGTGGTATGTTTATCGCGTTCCCCTTTGTCTTTTTCATCGAATATCTGCGCTCCAACTTGACAGAACTGCCGGGCTTGCACCTGGTCATCTATGGCCTGCTCATGGTCCTGGTGATGATTTTGTACCCCGACGGGCTGGCCGGCCTCTACAACTGGGCCGTGGAAAAGATCAAGGGTCTTGGAAACAGCGGATAGCGATACGATGGGCCAAATCTTTATTCCTACCGCCGAAACGTTTCCCAACACGGCCGACGCCGTGGTCATCGGCGGCGGCATCGTCGGCGTGGCGACTGCCTTCTGGCTCTCGCGGGCCGGCCTGGACACGGTGTTGGTAGAACGGCGGGACGGCCTCTCCACCCTGACCACGCCCGAATCTATCGAGAGCTTTCGGGCCCAGTTCACCGAACCGGCCATGTCGGAGCTGGCGGTAGCGGGGATCGAGATGTTCGAGCACCTGGCCGACCTGATCTCCATGCCCGGCTACGACATCGGGATCAAGCACCAGGGCTATCTCTTTGTCACCGCCGACGCGGACATGGTAGACGACGTGCGGGCAGCCGTCGAAAAGCACCACGCGCTGGGCGTGACCGACTCCGAGTTCCTCACCGGCGACGAGGCGCGGGCCTGCTTCCCCTATCTCTCCGCAAGCGTCGTAGCGGCCAGTTTTCGCCAGCGGGATGGCTGGCTCTCCTCCCACGAGGCGACCCAGGGATTCGCCAAGGGATGCGACGCCCGCTTCTTGGTGCGCACCGAGGCGACCAGGGTGCTGCGAGACGCACACGGAGTATGCGGCGTCGAGACGGATCGAGGCGTCATCGCTGCCCGCGTGGTCGTCAACGCGGCTGGACCTTTCGCCGGCCAAGTGGGACGTACGCTCGGCCTCGACCTGCCCCTGGAGGCGGTGCGCCGCCAAAAGGTCTTCCTATCCCAGCAGCCGCTGGTCCCCCAGGATGCCCCGCTGACCATAGACCTGGTGCGCGACGCCTATTGGCGGCCCGAAACCGGCGGGGCCTACATCGCCTGGGTCGACCCCGACGAGCCGGTCGCCGAGCACCCCTCTGAGAACCCACCCACCGATCCCTATTTTGCCGCCATCGTCCTGGAAAAGCTGATCGAATCGACCCCTTTCTGGGAAGAGGTGGCGATGAACTTGAAAAAAGCGGACGTGCATCCCAGCGCGGGCTACTACGTCTACACCCCCGACGACCAGCCGCTCATCGGTCCGATGGAGGACGTGCCGGGCTTTTACCTGAACTGTGGTTACTGGGCTGGCGTGATGCTCGCTCCGGCAGCGGGCCAACGGGTGGCAGACCTGGTCACCGGTGCGCTCAAACCCGAGGAGAACCCCCTGCGACCCAGCCGGTACGAGGAGGGCATCGTCGTCGAGGGGAACAGCTTTTTGCGCGGTCGGCATTAGAAGCTTGACCAGCGGATTACAAACCCGCCCTACAGCGCTGAAAGGCATCGAGTCCGGAACAGAATCACAAACGTACGCACGATGAAGGAGTATCCTAATGACCTGGAGCCAGATTCTCTCAGCGGAAGAGATCGAGCATATTCATCACACCAGCATGCAAATCCTGGAACACGTCGGGGTGAGCTTTCCAGACGACGAAGCCATCGCCGTCTTTAAGAAACAGGGCGTCAAAACCGACGGGCATCTCGTCTACCTGAAAGAGCGGCAGGTGATGAACGCCATCAAAAGAGTGCCGCAGCAGTTCACCATCCTGGCCCGCAATCCAGAGCGAAGCGTGACCGTTGGTGCCGGAGAGCCGGTCTTTGCACCCGCTTACGGTGCACCCTTTCTGGTGGATTACAAGACGGGCAAGCGCTCTCCCACCCTGGACGACTATCACTCCCTGGTCAAGCTGGCCCACGCGCTGCCCAATCAGGATATGAGCGGTCACCTGCTGGTCGAGCCGGAGGGGGTGCCGGCGCCCCACCTGGCGATGCTGCACGCTCACATCCTACACTCCGACAAACCCTTCATCGGCAGCACAGTGGGCAAGATGGGGGCCCAACACACGCTAGAGATGGCGAGGATCCTGTTCGGCGCGGACGTGGTGAAGGAGAATTTCGTCACCATCGGCCTGATCAACAGTTTGACGCCGTTGGGCTATAGCAACGAGATGCTGGTGGCGCTGATGGAATTCGCCCGCAACCGCCAGCCGGTCATCATCGCGGCGCTGGCGATGGCCGGCTCCACCAGCCCCATCACCCTGGCCGGCACGCTGGCGGTGCAGACCGCCGAGCTGCTGGCCGGCATCGTGCTGACCCAGTTCGTCAGCCCCGGCACGCCGGCCGTTTTCGGCTCCACCTCGACCAACATCGACATGCGCTCCGGCGCGCTGGCCATCGGCAGCCCGGAGCTTTCGCAAATGATCGCCGCCCACGCCCAAATCGCGCGCTACTATGGGCTGCCCTCCCGCAGCGGCGGCGCCCTGACCGACGCCAGCACCCCCGACGCCCAGGCCGGGTTCGAATCCATGCTCAGCCTGGTCACCACCATCAGCAGCGGGATCGATTTTGTGCTCCACGCCGGCGGCATCCTCAGCTCCTACCTCGCCTTTTCCTACGAAAAGCTGACGCTGGACGACGAGATGTGCGGCATGGTGCGCCGTTACCGCCAGGGCATCGCGGTCAACCCGGAGACCCTCTCCTACGACGTGATCGCCCAGATCGGCGTGGGAGGCAACTTTTTGATGGAGACGCAGACCCTCAAGCGCTGCCGCTCCGAGTTCTGGCAGCCCCACTTGTGCGACCGGGGCGGATTGGAGGCCTGGATGCAGGGCGGGCGTGAGACCGCCCTCGACCGGGCGCATCGGCGCTGGCAAAAGCTGGTGGCGGAGCATCAGGACCCGGTGCTGGACGAGACGACGGCGCGCCAGCTCGACGCCTTTGTGACGGCCCACACTTGGTCGTAAAAGTGCAACTTTCCGTTTGTAGTACCCGCTTCAGCTCGCTGAAGCCCATACTACGAATCAGTTATCCTTTAGAAGGTTGTGTCCATCGTTTTGAAAGACTTTACGAGAAAGGAGTGCGAACATGCTCGTCGGCAATAGAATGACCGCCAATCCTATCACCTGCAAGCCGGATATTTCTATCGCAGAGGCGATGGAGTGGATGCAGCGCGAAAAAGTCCGTCGCTTCCCCGTGGTGAACGACAAAGGGGAGATGATCGGCATCGTCACCCGTGATGATCTACTCTATGCGTCGCCCTCGTCCGTCACCTCGCTCAATATGTGGGAGATCAACTATTTGCTCTCCCAGGTCAAGGTCAAGGACGTGATGGTCACAGACGTCATCACCGTGTGCGAGGACTGTCCCATCGAGGAAGCGGCCCGCATTATGGCAGACAACAAGATCGGTGGACTGCCGGTGATGCGGGACGGCGTGCTGGTGGGAATCATCACCGAGTCCGACCTATTCAAGATCTTTTTGGAACTCTTTGAAGCGCGAGAAAAGGGCGTCCGCCTGACAGTGCTGGCCCCTTACTTTAAGGGCTCGCTGGCCCAGATCAGCTCCGCCATCACAGAAAAGGGAGGGCTGATCCTGGCCCTGAACGTCTTCCAGGGCGAGGATCCCACCAACTGGGGCTGCACCCTCAAGGTCGCCGATATAAGCAAAAAGGAACTGCTGGAGGTAGTGGAACCACTGGTAGTCAAGGTTATAGACATTCGAGAAACCTAGTCTTATCACCGCTTGAAAATATGCCGAGCAATTTAGGAGGCCCAGACAAACAAGTTGGAGGGGAACAATATGTAGTTGTGCAAAATAGGCATTTCCAACCCAAGCGCAGAACAATATCTACTTTGATAGGAGGAAAAAACAAATGAGCGAAATTCTGGAACAAATCGCCACCGCTGTGATCGAAGGCGACTTGGACGAAATAGAAGACCTGACCGAGGATGCACTGGACGAGGACTTGAGCGCCCAAGAGATTCTGGATGGGGGCTTGATGGCCGGCATGGATCACGTCGGCGTCGAGTTCAAGGCCGGCAACATGTTCGTGCCCGAAGTGCTCCGTTCGGCCAAGACGATGCAGACCGCGATGGACATCATCAAGCCTTTGCTGATCGAGAGCGGCAGCAAGATGGTCGGCAAGGTGCTGCTGGGCACGGTCAAAGGCGACCTGCACGACATCGGCAAGAACCTGGTCGGCATGATGTGCGAGGGTGCGGGCTTTGAGGTCAACGATATTGGCAAAGACGTGGACCCCGACGGCTTTATCGCGGCGATCAAAGAGTTCGAGCCGGACATTGTCGGTATGTCGGCCCTGCTGACCACGACCATGCGGGCGATGGAACACACCATCAAGGCCCTGGAAGAGGCCGGTCTGCGCGATCAGGTCAAAGTCATGATCGGCGGCGCCCCCGTGACCCAGGCATTCGCCGACCAGATTGGAGCGGATGGGTACGCCTCGAACGCCGCCTCGGCTGCCGATCTGGCCAAGCAGTTCGTTGGCACGGCCTAAGGAACCATTAGTGAGAAAGGAGGCCCTCTCAATGAAGAGGACGAATTATCGAGTCAATTCGGGAGTACGCTTTCAGATGCTCTCCAACGATCAGTTGGAAGAACTGTTCGGGGGCGTGCTTCACGTGCTAGAAGTCACCGGCCTGGAGGTCCACCACGCGGAATCGCGGGACATCCTCAAAAAGGCCGGAGCCTGGGTGGACGGTAAGCGGGTCCGTATTCCGCGCTGGCTGGTGAAAAAGTCGCTCTCCCTGGCGCCGCGCAGCTTTACCCTGTTCGCGCGCGACGGCAACCCCAAACACAATATTCACATCGGGCCAGGCCGGGCCCACTTTGGCCCTGGGCCCACCTGCCCGAACTTTATTGACATAGAGACGTTGGAGCGGCGGCCTTACATCAAGAGTGACGTGCCCCTGGTCGCCAAGGTGGTGGACGCGCTGCCCAACATTGATTTTTGCGAGTCGCTGGGCACCGTCAACGATGTGCACCACGACCTGGGGGCGCTCTACGAGTTCGCCGGCATGTTCCCCAACACCAGCAAGCCCATCGTGGCCTGGTCTTATGACAAGTTCGACTCGCAGGCCATCCACAAGATCGCCATCACCGAGGCAGGGGGGCAGGAGGCTTTTGAGCAGCGGCCCAATTACGTCCACTACTGTGAACCCCTCTCGCCGCTGGTCAGCACCTTCGAGGCGCTGGACAAGCTGGTCTTTGCCGCCAAGCACCGCATCCCGCTGATCTTTACGCCCTGCCCTATCGCGGGCGGCACCGCGCCGGTGACGGCTGCGGGCATCATCACCCAGGGCGCCGCCGAGTCGTGGATGGGCCTGACTATCGCGCAGGCGATCAAGCCCGGCCTGCCGTTCTTTATGGGCGGCGTCTATTCCGTCATGGACATGAACACCATGGTCCTGGCCTACGGCGCGCCGGAGCTGCCGCTGATGATGGCCGGGCTGACCGAGCTGGCCCACTATGCCGGCCTGCCGCTGTGGCAGACGGGCGGCTGCACCGATTCCAAGGTCTTTGACGAGCAGGCCATCATCGAAGGCTCCATGTCCGTCTTTTTCTCCGCCCTGACCGGCGGCGACCTGTGCCACGACGTCGGCTACACCGAGAGCGCCATGACCGGCTCGGTGTTCCAGTTGTGCGCCATGGACGAGGCGATCGGCTACAGCCGCCGTATCACGCGGGGCATCGAGGTCAACGACGACACGCTGGCGGTGGACGTGATCCACGACGTCGGCCCTAACGGCCACTACCTGCGCCAGGCTCACACGCGCCGCTACTATAGGAACGAGTTCTGGTACCCCAAACTGTGCGACCGGCGCAATTACGAAGAGTGGGAGCTGATGGGCAAGCAGTCCTTCAAGGACCGCGTCGTCGCCCGGGTGCACGACATTCTGGCGACGCATCAGCCCTCCGCCATCAAGCCAGAGACCGAAAAGGTCATGCAAGAGCTGATAGAAGAGGCCGAGGACCGGGTCCTGACGGACGAGTGGATCAACAGAAAGCCGGCTGACTAATGGGTCAGTGGATAGAGACTAGTCGGAAAAAATGGAGGTATAACGATGAGTAGGCTGTTCGAACGATTGTCAACCGCCGTGTTAGAGGGGGACGCCGAAAAGGCGGCCAAGCTGACCCAAAAGGCGATGGACGAAGGCACTGCCGCCGGCGATATTCTCACCAATGGACTGGTCGTCGGCATGAACGAGGTCGGCGTCCGCTTCAAGCGGGGCGATATGTTTGTACCAGAGGTGCTGATGTCGGCCGACGCGATGGCCGCCGGGATGGGACTGCTGCGCCCCGAACTGGCCGAGAGCGACGTCAAGATGGCCGGCACCATCCTGCTGGGCACGGTCAAGGGCGACCTGCACGACATTGGCAAGAACCTGGTCGGTATGATGTGCGAGGGCGCGGGCTTTTTGGTGGTGGACATTGGCTTTGACGCCGAGCCGGAAAAGTTCATCGCGGCCATCAAGGAGCACCAGCCCGACATCGTCGGTATGTCGGCCATGCTGACGACCACGATGCGCGCGATGGGGCACACCATCAAGGCAATCGAAGAGGCTGGTCTGCGCGACCAGGTCAAGATCATTGTCGGCGGTGCACCGGTAGACGCCGAGTTCGGCAAGCGCATCGGAGCGGATGGGTACGGATCCAACGCTTCGACCGGCGCTGACCTGGCCAAAGAACTGATCGGGATCGCATAGTAAGGGAGGGAAGGAGACCCAACCATGCAAGTGAGAAAAACGAATTATACGGTGAATGCCACCCCGCTTTTCGAGGTGCTCACCGAAGAAGAGATCGAGGCCATCTACTTTTCGGCCCTGACGGTGTTGTACGAGACCGGCGTCCGGGTGTACGAGGAAGAGGGGATCGAACTGGCCCATTCCGGCGGTGCTATCGTCGGCGACCGGGACGAAAAGAGCGCCCTGGTCAAGATCCCCCCGTGGATGGTGGACAAGGCCCTGGCGACGCTGCCGCGCAAGGTGGTGGTGATCGGCCCGGACCGCAAGCACAAGATGGAGCTGTACAAGAACCAGGCCTACTTTGGCGCCGGCTCCGACACCCCCTTCACCATCGACCCCTACACCGGGGAGCACCGCCGCGCCACCTACCGTGACGTCAAACACTTTGCCAAGCTGGCCCAGGCCCTGCCCAACATTGATTTCCACATGTCGCTGGGCATCGTGCAGGACGTGGCGGTCGGCACCTATGATCGCTGGCAGTACCTGGCCATGCTCGAGGGGACGAACAAGCCGATCAACATCACCGCTGTGGACCTGGAGGGGTTGAGGGACCAGTACGAGATGGCCCTCATCCGGGTGGGCGGCCAGGAGGAATGGCGCAAGGGGCCGATCTTTTCCCTCTACATCGAGCCGGTCTCGCCGCTGAGCCACTCGGAGGAAGTCATCCAAAAGCTGCTCTTTGCCTCGGATCACGAGATCCCCTTCGTCTACACTCCCTGTCCATTGGCTGGCGCCACGTCGCCCTGTACCCTGGCCGGGACGGCCGTGCAAGCCCTCACCGAGAGCCTGTTCGGTATCGTGCTCAGCCAGTTGCGCAAGCCGGGCGCCCCCCTCATCATCGGCGGCTTGATGTCCAACATGGATATGCAGACCACGGTCTACTGCTACGGCTCGCCAGAGATGGCGCTGCTCAGCGCGGCCTACACCCAGATCACCAAGTGGCTGGGCGTGCCCGAGTACGAGACCTGCGGCTGCTCCGACGCCAAGCTCTTTGACGAGCAGGCCGCCATGGAGGCCACCATCAACACGGCCACGGCCGCCCTCATCGGCGGCAACATGATCCACGACGTGGGCTACCTGGAGCAAGGGTTGACCAGCGCGATGGAGATGATGGTCGCCACCGACGAGATCATCGACCGGGTCAAGCGCATCCTGCGCGGCATCCCCGTCACCGACGGGACCAAGGCGCTGGACGTGATGGATGAGGTCGGGCCGGGTGGTCACTACCTGGATCACGATCACACCTACTCCCGCTTCAAGACCGAGATTTGGCGGCCCACGTTGACCGACCGCCAGAACTGGGAGAACTGGGAAAAGGCCGGCAGCAAGACCTACCGCCAGCGCTGCAACGACAAGGTCATCCAAATCCTGGAGGCCGAGACTGAGCCGCTGATGGACGAGGCGATGTACAAAGAACTGCGCCGCATCTGCGAACTGGCCGATGAGCGCCACAAGCATGAGGAGCTGGACGTCCAGTTGTTCGTATAGGATAGAGCCTAGAAACTCTTGAGCAAGAATAAGGGAGTAGGAGAATGACAACAGGCCACTTCTCCTACTCCCTATCTGGGTCACAAAGTGCACAAAGCGAGTTCCCTTGGCGCCCTTTGTGTTCTTTGTGGTAAATGTAGATACCTGTATGTAGAGGTGACGTGTTGAGCAACGGTGAGAACTCTCCGCGCAGTCTGGTTTTGGGTATAGATACCGGCGGCACGTACACCGATGGGGTGCTGCTCGAGTACCACTCGCGCCAGGTGTTGGCCACTCACAAGAGCCTGACCACCAAGCGCGATTTTGCCATCGGCATCGAGCGGGTCATCGAGGGGATTCACATCGAGCACCCGGCCGAGATCAAGATGGTCTCCGTCTCGACCACGCTGGCCACCAACGCTATCGCCGAGGGCAAGGGCAAACGAGTCGCGCTCCTCTTGATCGGCTACGACCCCGACCTGATCACATCGTTCAAGATGGAGACCCGCTTTCCCACCCCCAACTATTATTATTTTGCCGGCGGACACACCCTCTACGGTCAGGAGCAGGAGCCACTCGACCTCGCTGCTATCCTGGCCAAGGTCAACCAGATCAAGAACGATGTGGACGCCATCGCTGTCTCCAGCTATTTCAGCCCCCTGAACCCGGAGCACGAAAACCGTGCTTACAAGGCGATTTCCAGCATCTGCGACCTGCCGGTGGTGTTGGGCCACCAGCTTTCGACCAAGCTCGGCTCGGTGGAGCGGGCCACCACCGCCGCCCTGAACGCCTCGCTGCTGGCTGTGCTGCAGGATTTCATCATCGCCGTGCGCCGGGCGATGGAGAACCGGCACATTGATGCTCCCCTCATGGTAGTGCGAGGCGACGGCACCCTGATGAGCGACGAGTTCGCCGCCCGCACGCCGGTGGAGACGATTCACTCCGGACCGGCCGCCAGCGCCATCGGCGGGCGCTTCATCTCCAATCTGGACCACGCCCTGATCCTGGACGTGGGAGGTACCACCACCGACCTGGCCCTGATCGAGGACGGCCAGGTCACGGTCAGCGAGGAGGGCGCTGCCGTCGGCGGGTACAAGACGTCCGTGCGAGCCGCCGACCTGCTCTCCATCGGTCTCGGCGGCGACAGTCACATCACGTTGAAACGGGACAAGAGCATCCGCCTTGGGCCGGAGCGGGTCACGCCCCTGGCCTACCTCTCCCACCAATACCCGCAGGTGGGCAAACAGCTCAAGGCCCTGGCGCGGCGGTCGTGGGGACAGGCGACGCCAGACCACCTGGAATACTGGTTTCTGCTGCGGGAACCTCAACCGGGCCTGCTCAAGACACCGCAAGAACGGGACCTGGTCGAATTCCTGCGCCAGGGACCGCAGCTTTTATCCGCCATCATCGAACACCTGGGAGTGCTCCACGCCGCGCAGATTGGGGCCAAGGAACTGCTGCGCCAGGAGATCATTGCCAAGTCTGGCCTGACTCCCACCGATTTGATGCACATCGAGGGCAGCTACGTCCTCTGGGATGCGGAGGCCTCGGCGCTGGCCCTGCAGGTGTTTTCCCATTATCAATTTCGAGAGCCGGACGAGGTCCGCCAGCAGGTGTGGCAGCAAGCGACCGAGATGATCGTCCAGACCGTGATCACGTTCCTCAGCGGCAAGAGCCTGCCCTCGGACGAACGTGCGCCGGACGTGGAGGCCGACATTGGCCGCTGGTTCTTTTACAACAGCCTGTACCAGACCCACCCCCACCTGGAAACCCACTTCCGGCTACGCCTGCCCATCATCGGTATCGGCGCGCCGGCGAGCCTTTTTCTCCAGGCTGTGGGCCAGGTGCTTCACACAGACCTCATTTTGCCCCAGAATCACCAGGTGGCAAACGCAGTGGGCGCCATCGCTGGCACAGTGATGGTGACCGAGGAGGTGCTGGTCTATCCGAGATTCTCCAGCTCCGGGCTAGAGGTGCTCGGTTATTACGTGCAGACGAGTGAGGAGCGGCGCGATTTTGAGGAAGAAGCGTTGAGCCATGCCCTGGCATACGCCCACGAATTGGCCAGGGAACGCGCCCATGGCGCTGCCCTGCGCTCTGGGGCCGACGCCCCCCAGGTGGTGGTAGAACAACTGACCGAGGGACTGGATACGTATCGCATCCGGGCCAAGGCCATGGGAAATCCAAGATTGACCAAGTGAGATGTCGAATATGACATGCGAGATAGGGGAGGATTGACGAATGGAGCTTGTGCGGGTTGATACCCAACGCGCTTATGAAACATTGTGGGAAAAGATCACCACACTGGAGCTGCCCCCCGGCGCACCGATCAACGAGCAGCAGATGATGGAAGAGTTGGGAATGGGATTGGTGCCGGTGCGAGAAGCGCTCCGGCTGCTGGCCCACGAGCACCTGGTCGAGATCACACCCCGTCACGGCCTGTACGTGGCCGACGTCAGCGTGCAGGATTTGGAACAGGTCAGCGAGATTCGCCTCCCGCTAGAGACCCTGTGCGCCCGTCTGGCCGCCCAACGGGCCACCCCCGACGATCTGGTGGTGTTGGAGGCATTGCGCCAGGAACAGGCCACCATCTCGACCGAGGAAGGATTGACCGAGGAAACCAGTCGCCGGCTGTTCGATCTGGATCACAAGTTTCACCAGGCCCTGGCGCAGGCCGCAGGGAACAAGCATCTGGCCCAGACCCTGGAACGTTTATTCGGCCTTTCACGGCGGTTATGGTATCTGGTACTGCCCCACCTGGGCTACCTTCCCGCCTCCGTCGAGGAGCACCTGGAGCTGATCGAGGCCATCCAGGCCGGCGACGGCGACCGGGCGGCCCAGATCATGCACGAGCACGTCGAAGAGTTCTACACCAAGGTGCACGAAACACTGCTGGAACAACGATAAAACCTCGAGATCGAGCAGTTGCCACCTGGGGGCAAAGAGGTTACAATAGGGAACCGTGGACCCTCACCAGATAGCCGTACACATCACTGAGGCCATACACTGTCACGTGGCCCGAGCCGACACAGCTACCGAATATCGGACGCCGCTGGTCGGCTTCGCCGTTGCTGCCGACCCGCGCTTTGCCGAACTGCGGCACATCGTCGAACCAACCCACCTGCTGCCCACCGATCTGCTCCCTGGCGCCCGGTCCGTCGTCTCTTTCTTCCTGCCCTTTGCCCGCTGGGTGGTGGAGGCGAACGCACAGCACCGGGAGGCGGTAGCCCGTGAATGGGCGGTGGCCTATGTGGAGACGAACGCGCTCATCGGGCGGATCACCGCGCACCTGATCGAATCATTGGGAAACCTGGGGGTCCGCGCCGCCGCCGAGCCGGCCACCCACAACTTTGACCCGGTGAGCCTGGTCAGTCGCTGGTCCCACAAGAGCGTGGCGGTCATCGCTGGACTGGGAAGCGTGGGCGTGCATCACATGGTCATCACCGACGCCGGCTGTGCTGGGCGGTTCGGCAGCCTGGTGCTGGACGCCGATCTGCCCGTCGAGCCGGGCGAGACACGGGAGCGCTGCCGGTACACTCACGACGGCGGCTGCCTGGAGTGCGTCGCCCGCTGCCCGGTGGACGCCCTGGATGCCGACGGACTGGACAAGCAGCGCTGCTACCGCCACATACTAGAGATCGCAAAAGGATACGAGGATCTGGGGTTGGCCGACGTATGCGGCAAGTGCACCATCGGACCGTGTTCGTTCGAGTCAGCGGTCTAATTCACCTCAAGGAGGAAAAATATGCAGGCTGAGCAATTACTATATCTTTCCCAGGCCGATGTCGAGGCCGTGGGCGTGACCATGGCCGAGGTGGTCAATGCGCTGGAGCAAATGTTCCACGAAAAGGGCCACGAGCGGGTCGAGATGCCGCCCAAACCCGGCATTCACCCCGGGGGCGGCGACAACTTTATCCACGCTATGCCGGCCTACATTCCGGCCCTCAAATCAGCCGGGGTCAAGTGGGTCAGCGGCTTTCCAGAGAACCACAAGCGCGGCCTGCCCTACATCACCGGCCTGTTGATTCTCAACGACGCCGAGACCGGTCTCCCGCTGGCCGTGATGGACTGCGTCTGGATCACCGGGAAGCGCACCGGCGCAGCGACGGCCGTCGCCGCCAAGTATTTAGCCCGCCCCGACTCGGAAACCGTCGGCGTGCTGGGCTGCGGCGTCCAGGGACGGACCAACGTCGAGGCGCTGAACGTCCTCTTCCCCCTGAAACGGGTGATGGCCTACGACGTGAACACGGAGGCCGCCCACCGGTACGCCACCGAGATCGCAGAGCAGCTTGACCTGGACGTGACTGTGGTGGAAGCGCCTCAAGAGGCAGTCACTGGCTGCGACATCGTCGTCACCGCCGGGCCAATCCTCCAGACCCCCCACGCCACCATCCAGGCCGGCTGGTTGGACGAGGGAGGTTTTGCCTCGCTGGTTGATTTCGACTCTTACTGGCACCCCGACGCGATGAAAGAGACGACCAAATTCTGCACCGACGACGTGCCCCAACTGCGCCATTACCAGGAAGTGGGCTATTTCCAGGATATCCCACCCATCCACGCCGACCTGGGCGAACTGGTCACCGGGCAAAAGCCGGGCCGGGAGACGGCCGAGGAGCGGACGATGACCTGCAACCTGGGTCTGGCTCTGGACGATATGGCCACCGCGCCGCTGATTTACCAAAGAGCAGTGGAAAAGGGAATTGGCACCTGGCTGCCACTGTAGCAGATACAAGGTGCGAAAGTGCGTTGCACCTGAGCAACGACAAGTGATACGATTCGTCAAGGAGGAACTATGCTAGTCAAGGATCAGATGACACCCGATCCCATCTATGGACATCCCGATATGCCGGTCGTGGAATGCCAAAAAGTGATGCAGGATAACAACATCCGCCACTTGCCCATCCTGGACCAGGAGGGCAAGTTGGTCGGCCTGATCACCCAGCGCTCGCTGATGAGCGCAGTGCCGTCAGATGTGAGCCAGTTCAGCCCTTTTGTGGTCAATTACATCCTGGCCAAGCTCCAGGCTCACAACATCATGGTCCGGGACCTGGTCACCATTGATCCCGAGGCCACCATTGAAAAAGCAGCCCGCATCATGGCGGACCGTAAGATTGGGTGTCTGCCGGTGATGGAGGGCGACAAACTGATCGGCATCATCAGCGACAACGACCTGTTCAACATCATGGTCGACCTGTTGGGCGCTCGGCGGGAGGGGATGCGCGTCACCGTCCTACAACCGGACCGGGCGGGCGAGGTCGCCCGCCTCACCCACGCCATCGCCAATAAAGGAGGCTATCTCTCGGTGTTCGTCACCTACCCCACCTCGGACCCCAAGATCTGGTCATCGGTCTTCAAGGTCACCAACATCCCCGACGACGTGCTGGTAGAGACGGTCAGCAAACTGCCGGACATCTCTATCCAAGACATACGTCGCGTGACGATGGAATAAGGAGGCCCCAAAATACCGACTGTCATTGTACACCACGGTGAAGACAGACGAACGGTCACAGTAAACGAGAATACTCTCCTCGGTGACGCGGTCATCGCGACCGGACTTTCTCTGGAGCAGCCCTGCGCCGGGAAAGGGACGTGCCTCAAGTGCAAGGTGATGGCGCAAGGGGACCTCAGCCCCCTGGACGAACGAGAGCTAGGAGGTCTCACGACGGCGGAGCGGGGAGCGAATTACCGGCTAGCCTGTCGGGCGCGGATACGGGGGGACGTGACGGTCACCCTGGCCCCCATCGTGGTCTATTCCAACAAGATATTCCGCGCGTCCGACGACTACAAACGGGAGGGAGCGCCCCTGGGGTTGGCCATTGACTTGGGCAGCACCACCGTGGCCGCCTTTGTGACCACCCTGGAGGAGGGCGAGGTCTGTGCCGGTGCAGCGGCGCTCAACCAACAGACCGCCTTTGGGGCCGACGTCATCTCCCGTCTGGCCGCGGCCCGCCAGAGCGAGGAGGCAGCCGAGCGCATCTCGCTGCTAGCGCTCTCCTCCATCGTGCAGGCGGTCGACGCGCTGAAACTGGGCCGGGCGGCCCGGTCGCGGGTAGAGAAAGCGGTCATTGTGGGCAACTGCGCCATGCACCACCTGCTGCTCCGCTACCCGGTGGAGACACTGGCCGAGCTGCCCTTCCAGCCTTACGATATGAAAGCCGTCCGGCGGGCGAACGAACTGTTCGGCGACACCTTCCCCGCCCGGACGGAGGTGGCCCTGCCGCCCCTGATCGGCGGGTTCGTCGGCTCCGATGCCCTGGCCTGTTTGGCCTACTATGGGTTCGACCGCGCCCCTGGCCCGATGGCCGCCATTGATCTGGGCACCAACGGCGAGGTGATGGTCACCGACGGCGACCGTATCCTGGTCGCTTCGACCGCTGCCGGGCCGGCCTTCGAGGGCGTCAACATCTCGTGCGGCACCCGGGCCGTGGACGGGGCCATCGTGGGGGTGCAGGCCAGACCGGAGGACGGCAGTTTCACCTTCACCACCATCGCAGACCAGCCACCAGTGGGCCTGACCGGATCGGGGTTACTGGAACTGGTGTGTGAACTGCGGCGGGCCGGCCTCATCGAGCGCAGCGGACGGTTGGTGGCAGATCATCCCACCTTCGGCCAGCGCATCAGCCAGAATGAGCACGGCGTGCGCCGCATTCTGCTCACCGACCAGGGCGTGGATCGGAGTGGGGCAGGAGACGCCATCTCTCTGTACTTGAGCCAGCAGGACGTGCGGGAGCTGCAAAAGGCGAAAGGAGCCATCCTCGCCGCCACCGAGATCCTGATGAGACAGTTGAATCTCCGACCAAGCGACTTGCAGCGCATGATCCTGACCGGTTCCTTCGGCAGCCAACTGAACGCCGAGGCAGTGGTGGGCCTGGGGATGATCCCAGCAGTGGACCTCGATGTCGTCGAGACGTCAGCCAACGGGGCGGGGTTCGGCGCGGCCCTGTTCTTGAACGAGGCCGAGTTCGCACGCGGAGAACGGATCGCGGCCCTGGCCGAGCAGGTGGACCTGGATTTGGACGCCGATTTCAACATGCGCTTCGTCCAGGCCATGGATCTGCCGGGAAGACGGATTCAGTGACCCCCAAAACACCTTCACCGGCAGCGGAGGAATCCTCGCGGGCGGTCGGATTCCTGGTCGTACTGGGCGCGACTGCCTGTTGGGGAACGTCCGGCATATTCGTCAAGTACGTCGTCGCCGCTACCGACATCTCGGCCCTGGCGCTGGCCTTTCGGCGCGATCTGTCCACCTTTCTCGTGCTGCTGACCAGCATCGCACTGCTGCGTCCAGCCTGGCTCAGGATAGAACGGCGCGACCTGAAATGGTTGATCGGTATGGGAGGAAGCCTGGGGATCTTTCACATATTTTGGAATCTGGGCGTGATGGTCAATGGGGCGGCCGTGGCGACGGTGCAGCAGGCCGCCATGCCAGCCATCGTAGCCGTCGCCGCCTGGCTGATCTGGCACGAGCCGCTGACGTGGCGCAAGATACTGGCCGTCGTGCTGACCTTTGTCGGCACGGTGCTGGTCTCCGGACCAGAGGGGTTGAGCCGGGCCGAGTTTTCCCTCTCTGGGCTGCTGATCGGGCTGGGCATTCCCATCACCTACGCCAGTTGGAACCTGTTCGGGAAAAAGGTCCGGGAGCGGCAGAATCCCCTGACCACCCTGCTCTTTGCCTTTGGGTTTGGGGCGCTGGTGCTGCTGCCTTTCCAATTCTTTACCCCCCAGCCCTGGCCGGTACCACCTTCCGCATGGCTTTCCTTTGCTGGACTGATCGGCCTGGCAACCATCGCCGCCTTCTTCCTGTACACGTTCGCCCTGGGACGCCTCCCGGCCAGCGTCGCCAGCATCCTGGCTATGGCCGAGATTCCCATCGTCTCTTTCTACGCCTACGTCCTGCTGAACGAGCGGATGACGGCCGGCCAGAGCGTCGGCGCGGCGCTGGTCGTCGGAGGAGTGCTGCTGCTCTACCAGAACAGGCGTACAAACACCAGTTCGTAGTGGGTGCTTTAGCGCTGCCGCCTGCTGCACATCTTTTCGGAGGCCGTGAGAATGGGCAAGAAGAAACCGTTCACCAAAAAGACGCTGCCTATGCGGGTGCTGGAGGAAAAGAGCATCCCCTATCAGGTGCATCAACACGATCACAAGCAGTACACGGCCGAGGGCGTGGCGCAGGACCTGGGCGTCCCAGTGGCCCAGGTGGTCAAAGCGATGATCGTCCGCCATTCCGACGGCCAGTTCGCCCTTGTGGTGGTGCCTGGCGACGCGCGTCTGAGTCTCAAAAAGGTCGGCGCGGCGCTGGGCGACAAGAACGCGACCCTGGCGGCGGAGCGGGACGTGCAGCGCGTGACCGGCTTCCAGGTGGGCGCCGTATCCGTGATGGGGTTCCGGCGGGACGACGTGCGGGCCTACGTCGACCAGAGGGTGCTGGACCTGGAACAGGTGCTCATCAGCTCCGGCAGCCCCGAAGCGGGACTGGCCCTCTCACCGGAACATCTGATGCAGGCCCTGGAAAACGGTCAGGTGGGCGACTTTTCCGAGGATTTGTAGGCGGATAGGCGGTAGAGCGGGTCGGCAATACGCCCACACCGGACTTTTGTATTCACTCGGCTTGTGCGCTTACCCGCCTGTTATTCCTGCCGTTATTCCCGTTCCTGTCCCCGCGAAGGCGGTGATTTGCGGGAATGACAACGGTAATGACAGCCCATTAGCGAGGAAGGCCAAGTGATTGGAAACAGATTATAGTAAAGGAGAAAATAAATGGAAACCATACTAAAGAGTGCAAAGAAAACAGTAATCATCAGCCCGGACAAGCCGACGGTGGTGATTGGGGAGCGCATCAATCCGACGGGCAAGAAACGGTTGGCCGCCGCCCTGGTGGCGGGAGACCTCTCGGTCGTCGAGAAGGAAGCCCTGGAACAGGTCGAGGCCGGGGCGGACGTGCTGGACGTCAACGTGGGCGCCGCCGGGGTAGACGAGGTGGACCTGCTGCCCAAGGCCGTGCGCCTGGTAATGGAGACGGTGGACGTGCCGATCTGCATTGACAGCGCCGACGTTCAAGCCCTGGAAGCCGCTCTGGCCGTTCATCAGGAACTGGCTCCAGAGGGCAAGCCACTCATCAACTCGGTCAACGGCGAAGAAGACCGCCTGGCAGAAGTGCTGCCCCTGATCGCCAAGTACAAGGCGGCGGTGATCGGCCTGACGATGGACGATGACGGCATCCCCAACGATCCCCAGACGCGATTCGCCATCGCTAAAAAGATCGTCGAGCGGGCCGAGGGGCTGGGGATCCCCCGCGAGGACGTGGTCATTGACTGCCTGGCGCTGACAGTCGGCGCCGATTCGCAGGCCGGCGCGACGACGTTACAGACGATAAAGATGGTGCGCAACGAGTTGGGCCTCAACCTGACCCTCGGCGCCAGCAACGTCTCTTTCGGTCTGCCGGAGCGCGAGGTCATCAACTGGGTGTTCCTGGGCATGGGGATTCAGAACGGGCTGAACTGCCCCATCGTGGACGCGGCCAAGGTGCGCCCGGCTATCCTGGCCGCCGATCTGCTCCTGGGGCGGGATGACTATGCTATGCGGTACATCAAGGCGTACAAAAAGCGCATCAAATAGATTCAGAAACATGGAACAGGGACCGGAGTGGCGTGCTCTCCCGGCCCCTGTTCATCTTTTGCTTCCAGTGACGACGCGAGGATAGCATGACCATCGCTTTGGGAATTGACACCGGCGGGACGTACACCGATGCGGTGCTGGTAGATCACGACAGCGGCGCGGTGCTTGCCACGGCCAAAGCCCTGACTACCCGGCACGATCTCGCCATCGGGATCGGAGAGGCGATCGCCTCGGTGCTGGATGGGGAGGCCATCTCTACCGACGACGTGCAACTGGTGGCGCTTTCGACTACCCTGGCCACCAACGCCATCGTCGAGGGACAGGGCAGCCCTATCTGTCTGCTGCTCATCGGCTACGATCGGGACCTGCTGCGCCACTATGGCTTTGAGAGCGAGTTGGTCACTCCCAACGTGGTCTACCTGCGCGGAGGACACGACGGAGTCGGTGACGAAATCGCCCCTCTGGACGAGGAAGGGGCGCGGGAGGCGATCCTGGCGTGGCAGGATCAGGTCGAGGCCTTTGCCGTGTCCGGCTATTTCGGCGTGCGCAACCCGGGCCACGAGCGGCGCGTGCGGGATCTGGTGCGCGACATGACGGGTCTACCGGTGGCGTGCGGGCACGAGCTGACCACCCGGCTCAACTCGGTGCGCCGGGCTACGACAGTAGCCCTGAACGCCCGGTTGATCCCCCTGCTGCGCGAGCTGATCTCGACCGTCCGCCGGACTCTAGAGGAACTGGGCATCTCGGCCCCGCTGATGGTCGTCAAGGGGGATGGCTCGCTGGTACGGGCCGCGTGGGCTATGTACCGTCCCATCGAGACCATCCTCTCGGGCCCGGCGGCCAGCGTGGTCGGGGCATGGTACCTGGCCAAGCAGCGGGACGTGTGGGTCGTGGACGTCGGCGGCACGACGACCGACATCGCCATGCTGCAAGATGGCCAGCCGCGCAAGAACTTGGAGGGGGCCCGGGTCGGACGCTGGCGGACTATGGTCGAGGCGGTGGACGTGCACACGGTCGGGCTGGGCGGCGACAGCCAGGTGCAGGTCCACAGCGATCCGGCCGCCGGCCCCGGCTGGCTCTCCATCGGCCCCCGGCGAGTCGTGCCGCTGTGCATGCTGGCGAGTCAGTATCCCCAGGTGGTGAGCGAGCTGCAGCGCCAGGTCACAGAGGAGCGGGGCAGCGATCTGGCAGGGCAATTCCTGCTGCGCCTGCGACAGGATAGGCTCGCGTCGCATGGCAGCGACCGGGAACTGGGGCATTACCTGGGCGACGAGCCCCAGGCGTTGATCGGACTGGCCGCCCAGATGCGCTACACCTTCCTGCTCCAGCGCCAGATCGAAGAGCTGGCGGCAGAGCAACTCGTCCTGCAGGCCGGATTCACTCCCACCGACGCGCTGCATGTCCTGGAACGATTGCATCTCGGAGACGCCAAAGCCGCCCGATTGGGCGCGGACCTGCTGGCCGCCCGGGCCGGTCTCTCGCCGGAAGCGTTCTGCGAGCGGGTGACGACCGGCGTCTCGGATCGGGTGGCGACCGAACTGGTCAGCAAGGTGTTGAGCGATGAGGAGCAACTGCCCCGCTGGGAGCAGGAGCCGACGGCGGCGGCCCTGTTGACCCGCGCGTTGAACGACACCGCTGAATCCTCGAACCTGGGCTGCCAACTGGCCCTCAAACAGCCCATCGTCGCCATCGGCGCGCCAGTGGAGGCCTATATGCCCCTCACGGCCCGACGCCTGAACACCGAGCTGATCATTCCAGAGCACGCCGGCGTCGCCAATGCGCTGGGAGCGGTGGTCGGCGGCATCGTACAGCAGGTTCACGTGTTGATCCAACCATTGGCAGAGACGAGTGCCACCGCCTTTCGCGTGCACCTGCCCGACGGTGTGCGGGACTTGGACACGTTGGAGGAAAGCGTCGCATACGCCCGCCGGGTGGTGCCGGGGCAGTTGACGGTGCAGGCTCGCCAGGCCGGGGCGGAGCAGATCGAGGTGCAGATGGTGCGCGTGGACCAGGTCGCGCCAGTGCGGGGGAGTTGGGGCAAGCACATTTACCTGGGCACCGAGCTGACTTTTACCGCCGTCGGGCGGCCCAGCCTGACGTACACCGCAGATTCGGCGGCCTGGACCCGGTAGATCACAAATCGGCCCGCAGTAACCGCTTCAGCGGTTTTTGCTAACGAGATGTAGCAAACGAGCCGTCAATCAGCTGGCAGATCAGGCCAAAAGGGATGGAACATCATCCACTGCGTGGGATTCGCTTGCACCCGCTCCTCCACGATGCGCGCGATGCGGCGGGTGTTGATCAGGACATCCTGCCGGCGGTCGGCGGTGCGTACGATCTCGATCGGCCCTACACACTCAAAGATGTACCCCGTATCAGCCTCGTAATGACAACTGCCCAGAAACACCGTCGCCCCGGTCATCAACGCCAGGCGGGCCGAGCCGACGGGAAGATAGGCCGGGCGGCCAAAGAACTCGATCAGCTCCCGGTCCTGCGGAATAGGGCGATCTGCGCCAGCCAACACCAGCCCTCCGGCCTTCAAGTGCCGGATGGCGGCTCGCAGTGATTCCGGGGTGATGGGTGTCACGTCCAGCCCATACGCGGCCCGCAGACGATTCAAGAAGCGGAACCCGGTTCCTGGATCCGCCAGGGAGAGCACTTGAGCCGAAAACCCGTGCGCCCCCAAGGTCAGAATGCCCAGGTCGAAATTGCTCATGTGGATACCCAACAAGAGCACTCCCCGTCCCCGTCCTAATTCCGTCTGGATGAGCGTCAGGATCGAGTCGGGGATGGGGAGTGAGGCGCAGACCTGCGCCCGTGGCAGCCCCACGGCGTGGAAGAAATCGTAATAGGTCTGTCCAGCGTGGTAAAAGACTTGCCAAGCCATCTCGTGCAGCGTCTCGTCATCCACCGTCGCCCCGACGACCTGGCGCAAGTTGGAGCGCACCGTCTTGTATATTTCCGGCTTCTGACGTGCGATCACGTTCGCGGCGATACGCGCCAATCCATAGCCCATGGAACGGGGGGCATATCGGGCGAATGTGAGGCCCAGTTGAATGACCGGTCTGCTGCTGATGACGTCTTGCAGGCGCATTGCATCCTGGAATTACTCACGGGGACTGGAAGTGGGCATCTGAAACTCGGCCGATCTGAACAGCGCCGGCGCTTCGACAATCACCGGCAATCCCCGCAGGATGCACAGCATCAGCGATAACCAGGCGAACACCAGACCGGCGGTCCAGACGTTCCGCCAGGCTGCCCCCCCCGACCGTAACCCCAGCGCAAGGGCCAACAGGGTAAAGGCCACTGCCTTGACTATGGCATAGCCGGTACGCATATAGCCCGACGCGACCAGCCATCGCCCCCACGACGTTTTCATCATACTGTGCGAAGATTTCCCATATTGCAATGCGATATTGCGTATCGAATCGATCAAGGCTCCTCGAATGATGACCGTCAGGGGGATAAGCGCCGGGATCAATCCCAGGAGGGCATAGATCACCCACATTACGATCTCGACCGCCCGATCGGCTGCAACGTCCAACGCGCTGCCGATGAGGGTTTGTTCGCCCCGCCGCCGGGCGACGATGCCATCCAACGAATCCATCAGGATCAATACGACGATCAGAAAGGCGCTCAGCAACTGGCCCCCTGCCCCGCCAAAGTAAAGCAGCAACACCACGACGATCAGCAGTGGAAATCGCAGCACGGTGATCAGGTTTGCAATATTCACACTACATCCTCCCCAATTCTTTACAGCAGCACACAAACAAACGCCCCCAGAGCGATCTCTGAGGGCAGCTCTCGATTCGAGCACAGGAAGCTATCGCCCCAGATGCATCGGCATAATCACGTGGGTATAGTCCACGTCTCCCACGGGCCGCAGGACGCCAGGGCTGGATGACGTGGTCGTATACAGCGCAACTTGCGGCGTGCCGATTACCGACAACAAGTCAATCAGGTACTTGACGTTGAAGGCGATCTCGACTCCTTCCCCCTCGATATTGGCATCCAACTCGCTCACGTCATCCCCCGTCTCGGCAGAGGTGGCCGAGACGACGAGATGTCCAGGAGACAGATCGCTGCCGGGTTTGACGTGCATCCGGGTGATGTGAGCCGCATCACGGGCAAAGATGAGGGCCGTCTTACACGCCTTGAGGAACGCTGCGGTATCCAAAACGGAGCGAGTCATCCAATCCTGAGGGATGATCTGCCGATAGTCTGGAAAGTTGCCATCAATCAACTGGGACACCAACACGATGTCGGTGAGTTGGAAGAGCACCTGGTTGCGGGTAGGGGTGATGGTGATAATGATCGGGTCCTCCTGCTCCCCACTAATGCGCCCTAGCTCGACCAGTGCGCGGGCAGGAATGATGATGCTAAACGGGTCTGGAACCGGTTGGGGCAAGGGAATTGTGCGGACAGACAGGCGGAACCCATCGGCGGCGGCCAACGTGAGTTGATCCTCCTCGAATTTCGCCAGCACGCCGGTGAGAATGGGACGGCTTTCATCGGTGGCGGCGGCAAAAGCCACCTGCGATATGGCCGTGCGCAACGCGTCCGCTTCAATCGAGATTCCCCCCTCACCCTCGGGAACTGGAACCAGAGGGAACTCTTGCGCATCAATGCCCTTGACATTTGCCTCGCTGCGACCGGCCCGCAGATTGAGAGTCTGCGTCTGCACAACCAGCTCCATATCCACCTGCTCCGGAGGCAATGCATTGACCAGATCAATGAACGTGCGAGCCGGGACCGTCGTCGCACCGTCTTCCTCCACCTTGGCCCCGATCCAACAATTGATGCCCACTTCCAAGTTGGTGGCCGAGAGCTCGAGTCGCCCGGCCTCGGTCGCCAGGAGTACGTTGCTCAGTACCGGCAATGTAGAGCGGGGAGAGACCGCTCTTCCGACAATACTTAACCCCTTGGAGAGGTTTTCCTGCAAGCAGGAGACCTTCATCGCTTTGCTCCTTACTAGTGTACTCGCTCTCGCCTAAAGACCTATTTCAACCCACAAACAGTATACACCAACTCTGCAAGCCGCACAAGTAACCCTACTCGTTCCCCTCCCAACCGGGCATTTCCAGATGCACCACCTCACCGTGTACATTCACCGTGACGCGGAAACCGGTCATCCACAGAGCGGTGCGGAACTCGTCCACGTCTACGACTCCCGGTTCCAGGATGCGGTCCATATTTCTGATGGCGTGCTCGATAGAAGCCCGCGTGAACAAATCCTCTTGGCCCAGCATCTGGATGATGCCCTCGATGACGAGGTCGCTCATCGCCACCGTCCGCTCCTGGATCTGCTCTACGATTTGGCGATCCACGTAGCTGGCCTCGACGTGGCGTAAAAAGTCCCCATCGGGCACGGCATAATGGGCCTCTCCCCCGATGTAGACCACTTTGGCGCCCTCTCCTTCCTCGTTAAAGACCAAATCGGCGAACAATGCCTGCGAGAGTGTAGCATTCATCTCGTTCCTCCCTCAACCGGCGATTTAAAGTCATAGATTCCATCCCGCACTGCAAAACGAGCCCCGCAATCGCCGCACGCCAGTACGTCCTCCTCATCCGCCAGCATGGTCGAGCCACAGACGGTGCACCGAAAGCATGCACCCGGTGGAGCAGGCCGTTTGTCGGTGCGCGCCAAGCAGCGCACAAAGAGGCTGGGCGTCAACTGCCAAAACGCACCGGTAGGCTGGCACAACCGGTCCAGCGCCACGAGAAGACCGGTGGGAACCAACCGCTTGAGCAGGGCGAGCCGAAAATGGGAGACGCTCCGTTGTTCCCGCACGACCAGGCCCACGGCGGCCAACTGCTCCCGCACCCAGGCAGGGTGAAAATCGAAATTGAGGGTCGCAAATTCGACCGGCTGTGGGTCAAACGGGGACCAGTCCTGCCGCCGCAGAACGTAGCGCAGGATCGCCTTGAGATGCCGCTTGTTGGCAAATTCCAGCACAAACGTCCCCCCGGGGGCCAGGATTTGGGATACACCCCGCAGCACTTGTGGTGCATCGGCGGCGTGGTGCAGGGCACGCACCATCGTCACCGTATCGAACAGGCCGGCGGCAAAGGGCAAGTTGTAAAAGTCCCCGACGACGTAGACGAAACGAGGCCGCCTCTCAAGCTCGGCGTTTTCCCACATCTCCCGGCCTTGCTGTAACTGGGACAGCGCATAGTCGAACAGCACCACCTCGTCATAGTGACAGTACAGGTCGGCTAGGCGGCCGTACCCCGCGCCGATTTCGACGATGCGTCGGCCGGTCGGGGGCAGGAGATGGGACAGCGCCACCCGCTCGACTGCATCCTCGTACTCTCGCCCCGCGCCCCAGAATTCGGTGCGGTAGGCGGAACCCTCGTAATCACAAACAGGCTGTGTCGTCAATGGCATCTCCCCTCAGGGCAGCCCAAAGCCATCCGGCAAACTTTCAACCTGCTCCTTGATAGGTCGGATGGCAGCGCGCAGCTCACCGACCACCGGGTCCAACCCGGCCTCGCCCAGCCTGATGTGCACCGGCACGTCCATCTGGATCGGAATCTGCTGGTTGACGGGCACGTCCATCCGCACGGGGATCGTTTGGCTGACCGGCACCACCATGTTCAAGCGCACCGGCAGCGGCACGCCGGCCGGGAGGGAGAGGGAGACGTAGCCATTGATCACGCCTCCGCCGCCGGGCAGGTTGAATTGGGCCGGCAGGCCGTTGAGCGGCACCGCCTGCTGCAGCACCACCGTCGTATTCTGATCAATGGGTAGATCAAAATCTACTTGCAACGGCTCGTTGAGGGGCAGATTGAACTGGATGGGAATGGATTTATCTATGTGGACCGTGGTATCAATCGTCGCCTCCCCCAGCCCAACGAAAGCCTCGTCCAGGCCGTCCAACAACGGCGTGACCAGGCCGGATTTGAGGGCAAAAGCGGCCCGCAGCCCCGGCACGCTCAGCACGAGCAGCGCGAGCACCAGGACGAAATTGACGACAAAGGAAAAGAGAATCGCTACGTCCCGAAAAGCCAGCCAGTACCGTCCCAATCTGCTCGTTTTCAGTTTTTCCATCGCCCAACCTCCTTGGTTCGTGATCGAGAGCACCAATGATCCCCATGGTATCATCATGGCCCAAAAAGCACAACCGGGCCAGATCCTCCGCATCGAAGCCCATTCGCGAGAGAAGACGTACGTCGCAATCAAACTGTTTCACGTGAAACATCAGGCCGCCCCAGCCAGGGCGCTGACCAGAGGCGTCCTCTCCATCGCCGCCACCTCGCCGCTTGTGTTATGTGGAACCTGGGTTATACTGTACTGGTTCTTGGAGATTTCACGCGGCCGCGGCGAGAAAATGGCCACGAATTGAGCAAATTAGCACCAAGAATCAGAGGTTGGTAAAAATTCGGGGCGAACAATTGACCGTTTGCCAAGCTGACCACGCGAACCAATATAGAGCCACTGCACTGAAACCCCAAGTCAACGGCGAGGAGCAATGAGGATCAGTAAACTCTCGAACAGACCCCGCGTGTTCAACCGTTCATCCATCTTGACCAGCGGCTTCCTGGTCACCCTCCTACTCGTCCAGGCAGCCTGCCTTTATCCCGGCCTGGATTCTCTGCTCGACCCGCCCATGGTCGTGGAAACCGTCAGTGGCGATTGGATCCACGTCCTTTTCACCATCCCTCGCTACCCCGACGACGGCTACCACGTTGGCGGATTGGACGAGGAGTTGGCAGCCATAATTGGCCAGGCCCAGTCCCGCGTGGACGTAGCGGCATACGATATCGATCTGGACCGGGTGTCCCACGCGCTGCTCGCGGCCCATCGCGACGGCGTGATGGTGCGCGTCGTCGTCGAAAGCGACAACCTGGACAAGCAAGAGAACCAGGCAATCGTGGATACCCTGCGACGGGCCGGTGTTCCGGTCGTAGAGGACGGGCGCGCCAGCGGACTGATGCACAACAAATTCGTCGTCATAGATGGTCAATGGGTCTGGACCGGCTCGTGGAATATGACCGCGAATGGCAGCTATCGCAACAACAACCACGCTGTGCTGATCGCCTCCCCCGCCCTGGCAGAGAACTATACCGCCGAGTTCGAGGAAATGTTCGCCGGACAGTTCGGCCCCACCTCACCGGCCAACACCCCCCACCCCATCATCACCATCACTGTGGACACGGATGACACCGGCGCCGGAGAGACGCGCCAGGTCATTATCGAAAACTATTTCTCCCCCGAAGACGGAGTCGCGGCCGAGATCATCGCCCAGATCGAACAGGCCCAGAGCCGCATCCGATTTCTGGCCTTTGCCTTTACCAGCGAACTGATCGCCGACGCTATGCTGGAGCGCGCCCAGGCCGGCGTGGTCGTCCAGGGCGTGGTCGAGGCCCGCAACATCACGAGCAACTATAGCCAATACGACCGCCTGCGCAGAGCCGTCCACGATGTGCTGCCCGATGGCAACCCCTACATCATGCACCACAAAGTCATCATCATTGACGACACGACCGTGATCCTCGGCTCCTACAACTGGACTGCCAGCGCCGACACCAGAAACGACGAAAACTTGCTCATCATCCACGATCCCGAAGTGGCCGCCCTGTTCGTGGCCGAGTTTGGGCGCATCTACGAGCAGGCCCGAACACAGGACTAGTCTCACCCAGTCATCACGTTTCTTGCCGGAATCGCCCCTCTGAGTTACAATGCCCTCTCCTATGAAGACCACCAAGGACCGCCGCTGCGAACTGCTCGTCCTGCTGGCCTGGGGATTGCTCTTGATGCTGGCCTGGGCCGTTTGGCTACACCGCCTCGATGCCAGCGACCTCACCTTCGACGAAGCCGCTACCTACTATGTGGCCTACCGCCCCCTGCTGGATATTCTCAGGTATCTGCAAGGAGCCGTGCGAGAGCATCCCCCCGTCTACTACCTGCTCATTCGGGGCTGGATGACCCTGACCGGCAGCAGCGAGTTCAGCCTGCGCCTCTTTTCCCTCGGCGCGGGCCTGATCGCCCTGACGCTGACCGGATGGCTGGCCCGCCTGGCCGCCGCCTTCACCCTCTCCCATACCTCTCCGACCATCCGCGCGACTCTGGGCCTCGTCCCGGCCGCCCTCCTCGTCTTTACGCCGGGCATGGCCTACTACGCCCGTGACGCTCGTATGTACACCCTCGGCGCCGCCTGGACCCTCCTTTCGGCCGGCCTCTTCCTGAGAGACTGGCTCGCGCCCCCGTCCAGGACGTGGCCCCGCCGCAACGCCGTCGCCAGCCTGGTGACTGTCCACGGCCTGATGCTCTTTACCCACTACTACCTGCTCCTCCCCATCCTCGTGCAGCCCCTCACCCTGCTCCTCGCCCGCCGCTTCCGCTCCCTGCTGAACTGGTGCGCCGCCCACCTCCTCCCGGCCTTTGCTGGCCTGGCCTGGCTCTGGCTCTCTCCCGGCCTCCAGTTGACCACCGCGGGCCTGGGCGCCAACCTGGCTCTCAACCTGCCGACGGGATTTCAATTGGTTCATCTGCTGGGCAAAATTATATGCAGTCCAGTTGTTCAATTACAATTTAATCTTGTTTACCTGCTGCTGACCCTGATCAGCAGCGGAATCCTGCTCGCTGCCTGGCGAAAATGGGAGACCGGCGCCTGGCTGGCCCTGTCGTTGACCGCGCCCCTGATCCTGGTCTACCTCCTGCCCCA
>Ga0209614_1000493_pt1 | contig 34190 bp, 30 predicted proteins | sample BlaSprsedimmetaG_FD_185484 | JGI IMG/M metagenome (GOLD analysis project Ga0209614, IMG submission 185484) | Hot spring sediment bacterial and archeal communities from California, USA to study Microbial Dark Matter (Phase II) - Blank Spring... ... | reverse complement strand
CGGATCTTTTCGCTCTACAACCCCTTCTATCCCTACGATCATCATTACTCCTTAAAAACCTTATCCAGAGCTTACCTGGATGTCTCAAATATATTGTCAAAGTATAGCCACTCCTCTTGGTCAAAGTAAAAAATATGTCATATTGTCATTTTTTAAACTGCACATACCATGTCACTTTCCAAAAATAGTGGATGATTTATACACTTTTCATTCCATCTCTATAATCCTTTTTGATTTTTATCCTAGCTGATTTGGAAGTTGCAGAAACTGTTGACTACCATTTTTCAACATTGGCACTTTAGTGTGATTTCTGCTAAAATTATTTTTTGTAGTGATAAAAACCTATTGGTAGGATAACAAGGAAGGTAGTATGATACTTGATAAAGAGCAATTAAGAAGAAACCTTGATGAAGTGATCTGGAAGATTGAAGAGGCACGCACTGCTGTGAGTGAGCACCACATTGTCCAGCTTGTGGGTGTCGGAAAGTATACGCAGATCGAAAATGTCGTGGCACTCTACGAACTTGGGCAGAGGGCTTTTGGAGAAAACCAGGTACAGCAGCTCACTGAGCGTATGGCGGCACTTGATGCGCTTCCCCTACAGTGGCACATGATCGGCTCTTTGCAGAAAAACAAGATCAACAAGCTTATCGATCTTTGCCCCTACCTGCTTCACTCCCTTGACAGTATAGAACTCGCAGAAGCGCTCAACAAAAGACTGGAAGCTAAAGCACAAACGATGAGCGCTCTCCTTCAGATCAATGCCTCAGGTGAGACAACCAAGTCGGGTGTCTCAACAGACCAGGCACATGATATCTACCAGCAAATAAAAGAGAGCTGCCCGCATATCAACCTCAAAGGAGTGATGACGATCGGTGCACATACAGAGGATACGGCGTTGATACAAAAAAGCTTTGAGGATACCTATGCCATCTATGAAAAAGTGAAAAAAGAGGGGGCAAGCATCTGTTCAATGGGAATGAGCGAAGATTTTGAACTGGCAATCAGATGTGGTTCAAATCTCGTAAGAGTAGGTTCAGCACTCTTTAAAAGCCAGGTTTAACCTAGCGTGCTGCGTGCTGCCTCACCTGGCAAGTACAGCAAACACCATACAAGTTGATCTGCTCACTGCTTAAGGAAAACTGCTCTTCTTTGGTCATATCTTCTATCAGTGTATCCACACTACGGATCAATGGCTTGTCTTCCACTTTTCCGCACTCTATACATATCAGGTGGATATGATCCTCTTTTTTTAACTCATATTTCGACTTCTGCCCTGCTACAGGAACCTCAACAAGCACATTTTTTTCAACCATCAAGAGGATGTTTTTATACACAGTAGCCAATGATAGTGAGGCATGGACCCTAGAAACTTCTTCGTAGATAGCATCAATGGCAATATGTCCATGTTTTGCGATTGTCTCAAGGATGAGTAGACGTTGAAAAGTTGCTTTGAGCCCGCGCTCTTTGAGTAGAGTAACATAATCTGCTATTTTGTATCCTTCAAAGCGCATATCAAAGAGGGAGGCAATGGTTTAGCTTCATGCGTCGGCTAAAAAAGGGAGGGGTACCGAAGAAGAAGCTAAAGCATTACCTCCACGATGCGCAACGTTTGTGTGCGCAAATCATAGCCCAGCAAGGCTGGACCTTAGTTTAAATTATAAATCTTTTTCGTGTTTTGCAAGATATTCTGCAACGCCGGCAGTGTCAGCTTTCATGCCTTCATCGCCTTTTTGCCAACCGGCAGGACAAACTTCACCATATTCGTTCGTAAAGAGCATGGTATCCACCATCCTGATCATCTCGTCGATGTTTCTTCCAAGCGGTAGGTCATTGATCACTGCATGTCTTACTGTACCATCTGCATCGATAAGAAAAGATCCTCTCAGTGCTACGGACTCGTTAAGAAGCACATCATAGTCTCTAGCGATCTGTTTAGTAATATCTGCTACAAGCGGCATATCCACTCTGCCGATTCCGCCTTTTTCTACCGGGGTCTCTCTCCATGCGAAGTGACTAAACTGAGAATCGATCGAACAACCGATCACATTGATCCCTCTCTCTCTGAACTCTTTTGCTCTGTGTGAGAATGCGATAATCTCAGATGGACAAACAAACGTAAAGTCAAGCGGGTAGAAAAAAAGTACCGCACCTTTCTCGCCAAGATTTTCATAAAGGTTGAAATCCTCTACGATCGAACCATCAGCAAGCACAGCAGTCGCTGTAAAATCAGGGGCTTTTTTAGTCACTAGCATTGCACTTCCTTATTGATAATTTTTATTAGCAAAATAATTTTATCAAAAAAGAATTAAATTGCTCTTAATCCATTTAAAATGGCAATAACCCAAACTTTTTCATAAAGGCCTCGTTGATATCAATAATGCCTTTCTTCTGTAAGCTATCCAAAACCTCTTTGGTACAGTGCGTATCACCGGGCCACTCACGTTCATAGCCATCTATCATGCCTTTATTGGTGCCATCAATGACAATAAATGGAGTAAGCTTGATATCTCTTTGTGCATCAATATTGTTCACCACACGCCAGATCAACATATACGGATTGTCGATATCATTGTTTGCTTTATCGACAACCACCAGCACTTTGATATGCGCTTTGAGGCTATCCAACTTCTCCCAATTATCCGATAGAGACTTTGTCTTCTCTACAGCAATCACACAGAGAGGATTTTTGGTGTGGGTCATATACTGCTTAAGTGCATGAATATCGCTATCGATCTCTTGCATCTTTGCGAGCAGTTCGCTATCGCTAAGTGGCTCTACGATACCTTCGGCCACTTCACTGCCTGTCGCATCGATCCCCAGTTTACCACCGACAAACTGCTCAGGGGAAGAGTGGTCTAGATGGTCGACGACCCCTTGGGTGATGAGTATCTTTTTGGGATCGAGTCTATTGAGGATGTGCTCAGTCAGCGCCTCGTACATCTCCAGCTTTGGAGCATCCTCTCCCACAAAGATCGCATGCTTGACAAAACTCATCTGCCCCACTCCCCAGAACGCATGCATAAACTGCTGCGCATGGCCCTTGTAGAGTGTTTTCATTTTAGCAACGATAAGGTTATGGAAAACCCCGTTTTCAGGCATATTATAATCAATCAAATCAGGCGCTGTCGTTTTAAGCATCGGCAGAAAAATCCTTTCGGTCGCCCATCCCATATACTTATCTTCAAGCGGGGGCTTTCCTACTACTGTAGCAGCAAAGACAGGCTTTGACTTCATCGTGATTGTCTCCACCTCCAACACCGGGAAAAGCTCTTTAGGGGTATAGTAGCCTGTATGATCACCAAATGGTCCCTCTATCTCCATCTTCTTGGGATCCACGAAGCCTTCGATCACGATGTCAACATCTTCAGGAAGATAGATATCATTGGTGATCGACTTCACAACTCTTGCATTCTGGTTGCGTACCAACCCATAGAGCAACAATTCGAACATACCGTGAGGCATCGGTGCCTGTCCACACCAGATATAGAGTGGATCACCGCCGATCGCGACACTTACGGGCATTTTTTTGCCAGCCTGTTGATATTGGTCAAAAAAATGAGAAGCATCTTTATGGATCTGCCAGTGCATCCCCAGTCTATGCTTATCAAACTGTTGAAGTCTGTACATGCCAAGATTTTGCATCTGTCCATCAAGGCTCTGCGTATACACCTGTCCCATCGTAATGTATGGACCGCCATCCTCTTCCCAGGTCTTCAGAATAGGCAAGCGATCAAGATCAACCTCCTCTTTTGTGTAGATCACCTCCTGACACGCTCCCCTTTTTTTGAGACGTTTAGGAAAAACATTCTTCAGGTTAAAAAGCTTTGGAAGCATCTTCAGCTTTGCTAACACTCCCTTGGGGGGTTTAAGCTTCAGCAGCTCCTCGATCCCCTCTGCTACTTCATCAGGATGCTTGCCAAAAATCTTCTCTGTGATCTCTTTACTGGCAAAAATATTCATCAGTACAGGCATCTCGTAGGCGATGCCTTTGGCTTTATTGATGGGATGGGTAAAAAGCAAAGGTCGAGACCCCTCCTTTTTCACTTCAATATACGCAACATGCGGTATTTCCAGTTCTACATCAAGAGGCGCATCGATGATCTTCAAATTTCCATGCTCTTTTAGCCAGCCGACAACATCTTTCATCTCTATCCTTTCTTACTGTAAATATATCAACTCTGTACGATTGCAACGATTATAGCACAAGCAGATAAATGCTACAGATGAAAAATCGCCACATATCAACGATTTTTATCAGTGGATTGCAGGCGTATATCCTGCCGCTATCACCATCGCCATCTCCACGGTTATACACACTCATCTCCAGCAGCTAGGGTTCTTCTGTCACATTTAGGATATTTTTCATCCCAAATTATGCAATAGAGATTTCTAAAAATCGTTTATGCTTGTGCCTAAGGGATGTTTAGTAAAAATTTAAAGCCACCTTGTTGGTGGGTTAAATTTTTAATGAATGTGCCTTGGGTGCAATGATGAATGAGTTTTTTAATTTTTTATTGCATAATTTGGGTTCATGCTTTAAGTTAAAAGAAGCCGTGTCACAAAACAAATCGTCTCATCCATAAAAACATGCATCTATCAAAATACAATGATCACTATTCAATCTATAGAAATTGATTGCTTGCGCATTTTAGGGACACTTTACGATGTTACAAGGGTGTTGTGGCACCCACTTTGAAACATATTTAAAGCTATCGCTAGATAGGCATGATAGGGAATGGTTGAGAAATGCGATGTGATTTTTTATCACTTGCAGTGATCTAGGTTATCACTGTAAGTGTGCTAAGGGAAGCATTAAAGTCTTTGCGGCATCTCTTCTTTAAAAGCCAATGTTTCAGCAACCCGAAGTACCTCCAAAGCTCCTTTATCGATCATCGCCTGAGCAAGCGCTTCTCCGAGATTTTCGCAACTTGCAACCTGGGTAGAGCGTGAGGCTTCCAGGATGTTCGTTCCATCAGGATAACCAATCATCGCCCTAATCATCATCTCTTGACCCTCTATGACCGCATTGACTGCTACGGGAGCAGAACAGCCTGCACCGATCTTCGCGACAAAGTCGCGTTCGAGTTTTGTGCAGAGAAAACTCTTCTCATCATTCAAGCTCAGGGCAATCTCCCTCACCCTCTCATTGTTCTCCACGATCTCGATACCCAGTGCAGCCTGCCCCATCGGAGGGATCATGAAGTCTAGTTTCTCGACATAGGGGATATCCTTGAGAAGATCCAGCCTATAGAGACCGATATAGGCAAGAATGATCGCATCATACTGACCCTCCCTTAGCTTTCTTAGACGCGTATTGACATTACCTCTGAGATCTTTGATGTTTAGATCGGGACGTTTTTGGAGTATCTGCATACGTCTTCTTAGACTTGTGGTACCCACTACTGCACCATGGGGCAGTGCTTCTAGCGTTTCATACTGATGAGAGAGAAAGACATCACTTTGATCCTGCCGTTTCGTGATCGCAACCAGCTCCAGTCCTTCAGGGATAGAGGTCGGCACATCCTTGAGCGAATGGACAGCCAGGTGTGCATGGCCTGCAAGCATCTCATCTTCAAGTTCTTTGGTAAAGTGCCCTTTGCCGCCTACCAGCGCCAAAGGTCTGTCTACGATTTTATCTCCTTTTGAAGTGATCTCATTGAGTTCCACTTTCACACTTGGAAAACTTTTCTCAATACGCTCTTTGATGTGATATGCCTGCCAAAGTGCCAATTGGCTTGCTCTGGTTGCTATGATCAATTTTTCTGCCATTACTTGATCAACTCTTTATATTTATTTCTCATCTTGTCCCACTTTCCATCGATATAGATCGTAGGCGTACCACTGACCATCAACTCACTGGCTACATCTTCGTCTGCTTTCATTAGATCTTTGACCGCCTGCGCGTCTATCTGTTGTTCTGTCACACTGTATCCTGTCTGTTTTTTCACTTCATGTAAAATCTTTTTCACATCAGTCTCTCTAGGATCGATCTTCATCGCATAAACTTTTGGCAGGATATCCATTTTCCCTTCATGCTGTGCTACAAGCATCACACGTGTGAGGACATCAGAAACCGGATGGATGCGTAACAGCGGCAGATGGTAGTAGTAGACAGAAAGCGTATCAGGATGCTCTTTGGCCGCTTTCATGATATCGGGGACCACATCCTGACAGAAAGGACACTGAGGGTCTGAGAAGATCAGCACCTTATGGGCAGCATTTTTATTGCCAAAGATCAGGCGTGCATCATCGTAAAACTTTTCTGTGACCGTAGGTTTGATCTCATTACGGTACTCTCTCCCGTTCTTTAGGCTTACAAGATTTCTTGTCGCCAGTCCGTCTTTGACAAAGATCGTCTCGGGTGCTTTCATCTCTTTTCCCTGATAGACAAGGTCCATGGTTGTAAGGTATACGTTCCAACCTGGAATTTCGGGATGTGACGCCTCTTCAATGAGTGTGATCCCTTTGACTTCCACCTGAGGATTGAGAACGACATGCTTCTTCACGTATTTTAACAGTTCTTTTTCATTTGCACGCTCTCCTGCGTTAAGCGCGAGGGTTACGATCAGTGTGCTCGTCAATAATTTCGACATCAATGACATTATCTTCTCCTTGTTTTTCTGATGTGTTGCTGGTTTGTTCAGGGGTTATTTTAGCGACAAGTTGCAAATAAAGCGTATAAAAGAACGCAAAAACTCCAAGAATATCCGTCAATACTCCGGGTATGATCAATAAAACTGCCCCGGTAAAGTAAGCCGTACTGGCACTATGAAAGCCTTTAGAGCTCAGTTTTCCCCGCTTGAGGGCATCAAGATTTCCCATGATCGCAAAGGGAGAAACGCTCAAAAACTGTAACCCGATGGCAAATGTCACCACGATCCATATGGCCGACCATAAAAAACCTATCTTTTCCCCCACACTTAAAGAGAGATAAAGCTCCAGTAGTAAAAACGGGATCGCAACCAATATCGGCATCTCTACACTCTTTCCTCAATCACTGAGAGGATCTCTTCAACAGAGACCTCTTCTTTGAGCATCTCTTTGCGTGTGACAAACTCCACCTTCCCTTCAGTAAGATTTTTCCCGATCACCACAGCATGAGGAATCCCAAGAAGCTCATAGTCTTTCATCTTCGCACCAAAACGGTCTTTACGGTCATCCAAGATCACATCGACACCCTTAGCTTTCATAGCAGCATAGAGCTTTTCACCTAATGCCAACTGCTCCTCATCTTTGATGTTTGATATAAGGATAGAGAGTTCAAATGGGGCTGACTCCTTTGTCCAGATACACCCATGCTCATCATGGTTCTGCTCGATGATCGCCGCAAGCAGACGACTTACCCCGATACCGTAGGTTCCCATCACCATAGGCACAGACTTGCCGTTCTCGTCGAGGAAGACGCATCCAAGCGGCTTGGAGTAACGGGTTCCTAGTTGGAAGATATGGCCCGCTTCGATCCCTTTGGTGTAGCGCAATACACCACCGCAACATGCACATCGGTCACTTTCTTGTACTGCAACAAGGTCATCAAAATGAGCTTCGATCCCTACGAAGTTGTTGCCTACGAGATGGTAGTCCTTCTCATTGGCTCCGCAGATCATCGAAGTAGCATCTTTGAGTTCATTATCAAAGACCACTGTGATCCCCTCAGGTACGGATATCGGCCCCATAAATCCAGCTGCCAAACCTGCTTCAGCCAGCTCCTCTTCGGAGACATCGACAAGGTCATTGGCCTCCACTGCATTGCATGCCTTCACCTCCTGGAGTTCATCCGATCCACGCAGGGCGAAGAGGATGATCCTGCTTTTGCCTTCATCATAGAGTGCTCTTTTGGCGACGGTTTTCACCAGATAGTAAGGATCAACCCTGAAAAATGCGCTCAATGCTTCAATCGTTTTGATGCCCGGCGTATGGAATTTTGCGAATGTCGCCTCGGGTGCTGCCACTTCACAGAGCTGAGGTTGTCGCACTGCTGCTTCGATATTGGCTCCATAGTCGCACGTATCGCATACGACGATCGTATCTTCACCGCTGTCAGCGAGCACCATGAACTCTTTGGATCCGCTTCCTCCTATGGCACCGCTGTCTGCTTCAACCACCCTAAACTCAAGACCAAGACGCGTAAAGATCTTCTTATAGGTCTCTTCCATCCGATCAAATTCGCGCTTCATATCCTCTTTGCTGGTGTGGAAACTGTAACCGTCCTTCATCAAAAATTCACGCCCGCGCATCAAACCAAATCTCGGTCTGATCTCATCACGGAACTTGAGGTTGATTTGATAAAGGTTCAACGGGAGCTGTTTGTAGCTTTTTACCGTCTGACGCACAAGGTTCACCATCATCTCTTCATGTGTCGGACCCAGTACAAAGTCATTCTCTTTACGGTCTTTGAAACGCAGAAGCTCTTTGCCATACTTCTCAAAACGACCGCTCTCCTGCCACAACGATGCAGGCGTCACAAATGAAAGGCTCACCTCCTGGCATCCTGCACGGTCAAGCTCCTCTTTGACTACTCGTTGTATCTTGTCAAGCACTTTTTTGCCAAGTGGCAAAAAATTGTAAAGTCCACTTCCTCCGACTGATTGGACAAATCCACCCCTGATGAGATAGATGTGGCTCGCCAGCGTTGCATCACTTGGCGTCTCCTTCGTTGTCGGTATCAGTAGCTGTGTAAATCTCACGATTGGTATCCTTTTATATGATGATCATCTTTATACAGCACCAGATTGCAGCTGTCAATCTCTATGTCAAACATTTTTTTGACCGCTTCAATAGTGTTGGCATGTGTTTTGTCCGCAGAGGAGTGCCTGAGATTCTGGGTAGGATCATGCAGAAAACGGTTAAACATCTGCTCAGCCATTTTTCGTATATTGGATTCATACTCCACGGGGACAAACCCTTTTTTTATCGCACGCTCCAGTTCTTGCTCTATCGCTACAGATACCTGTGACCTCATCTCCTTGATGACCGGTTCGATCGAAAGCGCTCTCAGCCACGTATAAAACTCCTCTTTATAGCGATCGACAATAGCAGCAGCCTCCAGAGCTTTTCCCTCTCTCATCGAGTGGTTATTCCTTGAGATCTCGCGCAAGTCGTCGATACGGAACAATTTGAGCTTCTCTAGATCCATATCTTCGATGTCACGGGGGATTGCCATATCAAACCAGATTCTTGGGATCGTTCTGTTTTCGATCAGCTGATTGGTGATGACTGGCTCAGGTGAGGAGGTTGCTGAAAAAAGCAGTTTATAACGGTTGATATACTTTGGAAGCATATCCATGGTATCGGCTTTCACATTCTCACCCAATACGTTGGCTACCTTCTGCACTTTTTCTAGGTCGCGTCCGATGAAGACCACATCACACCCTACCCTGAGGAGATGTTTGGCAGCAAGTATTCCCATCTCACCTGCACCCACAACCACTCCGGTCATCCCCTGGATATGCTCACCCAGAAGTTTGTGTGCCTGGGCTACTGCCACTGAGGCGATAGAGATAGGGTTTTGGGAGATATTGGTCGCATTGCGCACTTCAGCGGCACATTTGAGTGCATAGGAGATCACACGGTTGAGCTTTTCACCCGCCGCACCATGCTCTAGTGAGAGTCTGAATGCCTCTTTCACTTGACCAGTGATCTGTGACTCGCCGATCACTAATGAATCAAGCGAAGAGACCACACTAAAGATATGCCTAATCGCCTCTTCATCATCATAGGTTTTTGCCGCATTTTTGATATCATAAAAGTTCTGTCCGCTTTTTTGGCTCATCAGTCCCAATACAGTATGATAGCTTGAAAAGCTATCGCTGCTTGCCATGATGATCTCTACACGATTGCAGGTAGAGAGGATAAACGCTTCACTGATATAGTCAAATGAAACCAGCTGGTCAAGCATCTGCTTTGTCTCTTCTTCATTTGTGAATGCCAACGTTTCTCTGAAAGCCTGATCACAGTTTTTGTGCGAAAAACTCACCACTTGATAGTACATTAAAACTCTCTTTCGATCATCTCTTGGGCAATACCTGCCAATGAGTCTTCACCTTGAGCACTCACCAACGCGATCGCCTCTTCAATCAAAGCTTTTGCCTCCAGATAAGACTTTTCAATAATCTGATGCTCTTTCATTTTCGTCTGTATCCAAAGTGCCTCTTTTGGTTTGAGCACCTTGGCATGCAGGCCTTGAAGCTTGGCTCTCTCTGTGCTGTCAAGCGCTTCATATAAAGCGATATAAGGAAGTGTCGTCTTCCCTTCTGCAAAGTCATGCAGTGCTGGCTTACCAAGTGTCTGAGCATTCTGTGTGATATCAAGGATATCATCGATCATCTGAAACGCCATACCCAGATTTCGTCCGTAGGTCATGTAAGCCTCCTTGGGCTTGCCTGCAAGTACCGCAGCAGCACCGGCACTCGCTTCGATCAGTGATGCCGTTTTCTGATAGATCATCTTAAGATAGCTGTCTTTGTCCACATTAAACGTTTTGGAGAGTGAAACATCCGCCAACTCACCAAGGCTCAACTGCACAACGGCCTGGGAGATGATCTTGGCGATGTCTGTACTGATATTGTTTAACTCTAGAAAACCTTTGGAGTAGAGGATATCCCCTAGCATAATGGCTGTTTTATTTCCGTAGAGTGCATTGAGAGAGGGTTTGCTGCGGCGGGTATAGGCATCATCGATCACATCGTCATGCAACAAGCTGGCTGCATGGATCATCTCCACTACTGCTGCGGTTTTCACCGCGGCTAGATGACTGCCGGCGATCTTCAAAATAAGCTTTGCCCTCAGCCTTTTGCCTGCCGGAAGCTTTGCATAGAGTACGCTGACTTCTTTGTCTCCTAATTCAACAATGAATTGCTCTATCTTTCTCTCTACTGCACCTAACACTGATCTCTATCCTTATTCACACTGTGTAACGATGTTGCCCACGAGCTCGATAAAGATGCTGTTCACACCATTGTCAATATCTGTATCAATCATGGTTTGTTGGATCATTCTCTCATACGCATCTTCCAGCCCTTTCTCTTCCAGCATTTTTTCAGCAACCGCCAGACGCCTAAACATCTTTTCTACTTCCATTTCAACAATATTCTGGTTTGCTGTTCTGGCAATAGAAAAATAGTTAGATTTCGGTGTTCCTACAAATGCATCATCATCATCAAAAATATTCATATAGTATTCCTTAGTGTTTGACTATAGTACTCTTCTGGTTCTCTGAATGGATATTATAACCAAAATCTTTTAACTGTCACTTTTCACTTTATAAATCACCGCATAGACCAGCGGCACATAGAGAAGATTCAATACCGTTGCCCATGCGATACCAAAGCCGAGCGAGATCGCCATAGGCTGTAGGATCAATGCCTGCCCACTGGCAAAAAAGATCATCGTAAAGAGCCCCAGTACTGTAGTAACAGAGGTAAGCAGGATCGGTCTGAGCCTCTGCCCCGCCTTCTCCATTAGCTTGGTATCATTCTTGCTTCCCCTGATAAAACTCAGCATAATAAGACCATCGTTGACCACCACACCTGCAAGACCGATCATTCCCATCACACCCGGCATCGTCAGGTTGATCCCCATCACATAGGTGCCTATTAGCGCCCCGACAATCGAAAGCGGTATCGTCGAGACAATAATAAGCGGCAGAACCAGTGCATTGAACATCCACACCAGTGAGATAAAGATAAGAAATACCGCAATAATTGCAGCCTGTGTCATCTCTTTTTTCATCTGTGCGTTCTCTTTCTCTTCGCCCTTGACAATCACCTTTAATCCCTCATTCTCAAACGCATCAAGAAGAGGCCTGATCTTCTCCATCACTTCTATTGCTAGCACTGTACTACTATCTACCCTAGCCGTCACACTGCTGACTCGTTGTCCATCCTCTTTAAATATCTTTACAAAGCTTCTCTTGTAGGTAAAATCGCACACTTCATCCAGCCTGACCACACTCTCACCGTCAGGTGTTGTCAGGGTGACCGAAGCGATTTGCAGGCGTCTATCTTTGTCGGAGTCCTCGATACGTACACGCACCAACCCACTTTCATTAAACATCTTTCCATACTCGCCCTTGAGGAAAAGCCCTTTCAGTTCTGAAGTGACATAAGCTTCGGTGATCCCCAGCATCTGTCCATACTCATTGACCCGGAGCTTGAGCTCTCTTATACCCTCTTTGGCATTGTCTGCAATATCAAATACCCCTTCGATCCCATAAAGTTCGCTTTTAAGCCTTTCCAATGCCTGAAGCTTTTTCTTTTCATCCGCACTGCTCAACCCTATCTCGATATCATGCCCGACGATCCCAGTCTGGGGGACAAAAAGATTGATCTGGCTAAAAAGCGCTTCACCATGAGGCGATTTCAGTTCCCTAAGCCTCACCAACACATCGTTTTGTGTTGCCAAAGCAATCTCCTGGGCCTTTCTAGGCCTGATCATATCGCTACCGTCATACTCCAATGAAAAGATCGGGTTAAGGTAGGTATCGAAGAAGTTTTCCGGCGCTTTCTCATGTAGATTAATAAAGATATGAAAGAGATTCTCCCCTGTTTCAAAGGTCTGATCTGAATTGACAAAAAGACCAACCACAGAGGTGATGGAAGAGACCTCTCCTTTACCGTAATAGCGCATCAGCTCCTCTTCGATCTGTGTAACAACCTCTTCGGTATCTTCAAGGTTATAGTTGACATCTACTTTACCGTTCAGATAGATCTGTGTGGAGTCAAATTCGGGGAAAAGCTGAAATTTGATCATACTCATCATCCCGACCGTACCAAAGAGTATCCCCCCGACCAAAAGTGCCAAAGAGCGTTTCTTTCGTACCATCAGCCTGCTCAATATCCGTTCGTAGATACGGTCCATGCGTACCCAGAAATCGTGCTTGGTGTGTTCTGTGTTTGCCTTACTTCGAGTGAAGAGTTCTTTAGAGTGAAGAGGGAGGAAATAGAAGGCTTCAAAAAGCGAACTGATCAGTAAAATAGAGATCATCACAGGCAATACCTTCATGAACATCCCCATCTGCCCGCTGAGTATCAGTAGCGGAAGGAAGGCAAAAACCGTTGTGAGTGTAGCCGTCAGCACTGCAGGGAACATCTCCACTGATCCGTCTATTGCTGCCTGCCTTGGAGATTTACCCATCTCCATATGCCGGTAGATATTTTCTGCCACAACGATCGCCTCATCCACCAGCATACCCAGTGCGATCAGCGCCCCAAGCAGTGTGAGCATATTGAGACTGTAGCCGATCTGGTCAGCCCCAATGAGCGTGATCATAAAACTCGCCGGGATACCGATCGCTACCACCGTAGCGATCTTGTAGTTGACACTCAAAAAGAGCGCCAGAAAGACCAGGATCAGTCCAAAGAGGATATTCGAAGAGACAAGGTTAAGACGGTTCTTGATCCAGATCGAAGTATCCGTATAGACCTCCAGGGTCACCTCCTCATACGCTTTCTGCATCTCTGCAAGCATCGCTTTGATCTCCCTGCTCAAAGCGATGGCATTTCCCTCTTTTGTTTTATTGATACTGAGCGAAATATTGCGCACACCATTAAAATGTGATATCTCACTGCTGTTGCTTAGCCCGAAGCTCACCTGGGCGATCTCCCCCAGACGCACACGCTTTCCTCCTACACTAATCAGCGTCTCTTCCAGCGCTTTGGCACTTTTTTCCCCATTGATCGTTGAGATATAGAGGTGATTTCCTTTCTGCTCCATCGTCCCTATGGGAAAAATGGAACTAAGACTGCCGATCGCACGGAAAACTGACTCTTTGGGCAAACCGTAAGCGATCAGTTTTTTCTCGTCGATATGAATAAGCACCTCATCATCTGCATCCCCGCGTATCATAATACTGCCCAGGTCCTTGTTCGCACTCAGCTTGTTTTTGAGATCATCGGCGATCGTTAAAAGTGTTTTGGTGGGAAGATCGCCAGAGATCGCCACAAGAAGTAACGGGAACTCCTGTGTCGCGATCTTGGCGATAGGTTCATCCATATCAGCAGGAAGGTCCCGCCTCATATTGGCGATCACGTCTTTAACATCACTGAGCACCAGCTGGTTGTCACTACCTGTTTTGATATCGGCTTTGATCAAAAAAAAGCCGTTCTGGATAATGGTTTGAATGGTGTCGATCTCAGAGATGCTCCCCAGTTCATCTTCGATATTTTTAACCGCCATTTTATCAAGCACATCTGCACTGGCTCCCGGATAGCCCCCCGTAATAGTGACCTGGTCAAGCTCTGCAGGAGGGAATATCTCTTTGGGGATATTCTGATAAGAGAAGAGAGACAAAAGGAGTAGAAACAGCAGAAAAATGTGATTGATGATCGGTCTATCAATCGCAAATGTGACAAAGGAACGGATCACGCTATTCCCCCTCCTTGATCACAAAGATCGTATCTGTCACCCTGTTTTTAAACTTCAGTGCCTCTACTTTCTGTTCTAGCAGCTGCTTCTCCACTTCCAGCACACCGACTTCCTGTTTCAAGCGGTTCACCTCCCTGCTCTCATAATAGATCTGATTGCTCAGATAGATCTTAAAGAGACTGAGTATCAGGACGATTGTCATGGAGATCATCATGATCACAAACATTTTAAAGGTGATACCGTTGGGCTCTTTGTACTTTCGTTTGAGTGCCATCAACTACTCTTTGTAAACCTGAAGCTTCTTAGTTTTGCAGACCGGCTTCGAGGATTGATCTTCAACTCCTCTTTCTTTGCTGTGATCGGTTTGCGTTTGATTGGTCTGCCGAGTGCATGGTCATTGCCGCAGGTACAGCGTATCGCCTGTGGATCGCAGATACAGGAGCTGCTCCACTGTTTAAACCGGTTCTTCACCAGCCTGTCCTCAAGCGAATGGAAGGTGATTAGAGAAACGATCTCATCCTTATCGTGCTTTGCCTCTAGTGCATCAAGCAGTCCTTCGATCTCCCCAAGTTCGTTATTGACCTCAATACGTATCGCCTGAAACATCAATGTCGCTGGATGAATCTTGCCGTGACTTCCCAGAACAGCCACTGCGATCTGAGCAAGTTCTTTGGCCGAGTTGATCTCTTTGCGGCTTCGTGCCTCTACGATTGCAGCTGCCAGTTTCCGATAGGGCTTGATCTCACCATAGGTATCAAAAATGTACTCCAGTTTCTCTTTGGGATACGCATTGACCACCTCGTAGGCACTCAGCGGCGAGGAGGGATCCATACGCATATCAAGCTTCTGCGAGTTAAAACCAAATCCCCGCTCCATCTTGTCAAGCTGCAACGAAGAGACACCAAAGTCTGCTAGGACTCCCATGATAGGGCGTTCTGTAAGCTGGGGAAAGACTGTAGCAAAGGTTCCTTTATACAGGGTGCTTCTTTTGCTAAAGGGCTCCAGCCTTTTTTGAGAAAAGACCAATGCCTCTTCATCCCTATCAATGCCGATGTGCCTGATCTGCGCATAGCGTTTGAGCATCTGGAAGCTATGCCCGGCATAGCCTAGGGTACAGTCGACAAAATACCCCTCCTTGATCTCTCTGAAGCTCTCTAAGACCTCTTCAAGCAAAACGGGAATATGGGGAGTCTGCACAGGTTTCCTTTCTCGATAAAAGCGTTGCAAAACAGCGCATACTAGCACACTTCACACTACTTTTTACTGTTGGCTCATTTTTAGTGCTATAATAACAAAATATTCCTAACAAAGGTTGCTAGCGATGGATACACACCTTATCGAAGAGATCAAGCAAGTTTCACTCTCCATGTTTAACAAAAATTTCTTCAGTCTTTACCACGGCTCGATATCCGCACGCATTTCAATCAACCAGTTTATTATTAACCGTAAAGATACGATCCTAGATGAGATCACAGAAAATGCTATGGTCAAACTTGACTACAATAAAAGGGACTACAGATGGTCTGAAGCAAGTCGGGATGTATATATCCACAAACATATCTACGAAATGATCCCCAATGCCAAATACGTCTCCTTTACCATGCCTCCTTATGCAACGGCCTACTCCCTGAAGCACGGCAAGGTTTCCCCCCAAGACTACCATGGCAAAAAGGTTCTAGGAGATGTCACGATTTATGACCCTAAACATATCGATGACTGGATGGAGAGGGCTCAGTATGAGATCCCGAAATTTTTTCAGCATCATGAGAGCCATCTGATACTCATCAAAGGGTTTGGGGTGATCTCTTACGACAGAGATATCATCGAGATGGCAAAAAAAGTCGCCGTATTAGAAAACTCCTGTAGACTCTTGGTGCTGAGTACAACTCTGTAAAGTTTCCTCTTTGGTCTACAACGATTCATGGACACTACTAAAGCAGATCTCTAGCGATCATTTTTTGCTCTTTGTTTGTATCGTATAAAGTCTTACATAAATATAAACTTACTTTTGCTATACTCATGCCTATCTTGACAACCTAAAAAGCGGATCATCAAATGAATCAAACCCAAAAAAGACTGAGTATCATCAAGCAGGCTATATCGATTACGGATATAGAAACGATTCAGCTGCAAATCTCAAAACTAAGACTACTCAAAGCAGACCCTCGTATCCAAAGAATCATCGACGCGTTAGAGTCTGAAAGTTATGCTCGCTCTCAGATCTTGATACAGGAGTACATTGACCATCCGATACCAAAAGTACACCATCGCGTCTCTGAAGAAAACCAAAAACACTCCTACACAGACAAAGAGCTAGACCTTATCGACCAATTTGATCTTTTTGTCACCCACAACAATGAGCATAAAGAACATCAGATCTTTGATATCGACCAATACCTACACAGTGTTGCTGCCGCCTCCAAAAAACCATCAGAACCTGATCATAACAAGCTGTTTGAGATACACAAAGAACCCCAAAAAAAGAAGAGACAGATCCTCCCTCAGGAAGATCCTCACTTTTTTTGGGAAGATACACCACCAAAGAGTACCGCACTGAAGACCAACGAGAGCAGCGAATATCCACACAAAGAGGAAAAGAGAGGGAAAACACCGCCTCAAACAGACCAAGAAGAGTCTGAAGAAGTGTCCGCTGCATCAGAGGAACACAAACCAAAGACTAAGGCAGAAACAGTGCCTGTTTTCCATAAAGCTATAAAAAGTTCTGAAGTTCAAGAGTACTCAAAGAAAATGGCCGGCACCAAGGAGAGTGATACTAGCTATCGGCCTATTTTCTCGATCAAGCAGCAGTTCCATGATGCCTCCCAAAAATATCCCTTGCTCGTAAAAAGTGTAGAGCCCTATGACTCAGTCAAACAATGGTTGGCCCAAATCAGTGATGAATGTGGCTACACAAAAAGCGATGTGGAAAACGTTGTACTGAGAGCTTTGAAGCTAGCTCAGGAGGATTCTCCTGCACAAAACGCCGAAGCAGCAGAGTTAATGCTCCTTTGCGGCCTCACAGAAGATGAGTTCGGGCAACTGATCTTGGCTAGAGAACTTTTCAGGGGAAGATTTTTTGAACAAAACACCTCCGAAGCCTATCAGCGGATCGAACAGCTTGCTGCCAAAGAGTACCCCGAAGCGATCTGTGATCTTGCACAGTTTTACGAGTACGGTATTGAAGTCAAAAAAAATATAAAAAGGGCCAAAGCATTGTATGAAAAAGCGATGCATTTTGGGATAAAACGGGCGCTAAGACATGTGGAACGGCTCAACAACAAGGGCGGCCTGTTCTCTTTCTAGCCTTTTTTTTGGACTTGCAGGATCCCTCTGTGGGCGACATCGACCATCTTATCTATCTCTTCATACGTGATCGTATAGGGCGGCATAAAGTAGATGACATGCCCCAGAGGCCTAAGCAGCACGCCTTGGCTCAACGCATACCTGTAGACGCTGATACCGACACGCTCTTTGCTGCTATACCCTTGCAGCTCGATAGCGGTGATCATCCCCTGCTGCCTCACCTCCTTGACGTTGGAGAGTCCGGCTATCTTTTCTGTCTTTTTGAGTATATATCTACTTTTGTGTACATTATCGCCGATCACATCACTCTTCTCAAAAAGTTCCAAAGTCGCGAGTGCAGCTGTACAGGCAAGGGGATTTCCTGTATAGGAGTGGGAGTGTAGAAAAGCTTTGTATTCGCTAAAGTCGCAATAAAAAGCACTGTAAATTTCATCGGTTGTCATCACCACAGAGAGCGGCAGATATCCTCCAGTCAGCCCTTTAGAGAGTGTCATAAAGTCCGGAGAGATATGCGCATGTTCACAGGCAAACATTTTCCCTGTCCTTCCAAATCCTGTCATGATCTCATCAGCGATCAGGTGCACACCGTATTTGCGTGTGAGTTGCCTTGCACCGGCAAGATAAGCGGGATGATACATATGCATACTCCCTGCTCCCTGTACAAGCGGTTCCAGGATCAGCGCAGCGATCTTCTTAGCATGTTCGTGCAGTACGCGCTCGAGTATACCAAGGGCATCCTCCGCAGCTTCCCGGCTTTGATCCACAGGTACAGGAACCTGTCTGTTGGCAATCAGCAACGGCTCATAGGTCTCCTTATAGAGTGCGACATCCCCTACACTTAACGCACCGATGGTCTCTCCATGATAGGAGTTTGTCAACGAGAGAAAAACCGGTTTTTTCTTTCCTTTATTCAGATGAAAATGATAGCTCATCTTGAGTGCTGCTTCTACAGCACTTGAACCGTTGTCCACATAAAACACTTTTGAGAGCCCTTCGGGAGTAATGGCTACGAGTTTATGCGCCAACTCGATAGCAGGCTCATGGGTAAAACCGGCCAGAAGTACATGCTCCAGTGTTTCAAGCTGTGCTTTGATCTTTTTATTGATAGTAGGATTGGCATGACCAAACAGATTGACCCACCAGGAACTGACTGCATCGATATAGCTGTTACCCTCAAAATCATACAGATAAACGCCTTTGCCGGACTTGATAGGAATCAAAGGTAACGTCTCATGATCTTTCATCTGTGTACAGGGGTGCCAGATGACTTCCAGATCCCTGCGCATCATTTCGTTGTTTTTAGATAGCATCTTTGAAGTTACGCTGCCCTTTTAATTTATATTGGATAGAATAGTATACAAATTTTTCAATTGAAGGCAGATAAAGTATGATTAGTTGGATGCAGAGGCACAATAAATATCTTGTATGGACGATCTGGGTAGCCACCATCGCGTTCATCGGTGCAGGTTTTGTAGGATGGGGAAGTTATAGTTTCGGATCGAAGGCAGGCAATATCGCCAAGGTAGGAGAGATCGAAATTCCGCAAAGTAAACTCAATACGCTCTACAGTGATATCTATAACGATTATAACCAGAGAATGCTAGGAGAGTTAGATGAGGCAAAAGCAAAAGAGCTTGGACTAGTACAGCAAGCTTTTAGGATCATCACAACACAGACAAAAGTGCTCAACTTTGCCAAAGAGAACGGGATCATAGTTTCGGATAAAGAAGTAGCAGAGGCACTTCAGAACATCAGACTCTTTCAAGAAAATGGACACTTCAGCAAAGCGCTCTATGATCGCTATTTGAAAAGTCGAAGAATGACGGCAAAAACGTTTGAAACGACACTAAGAGAAGAGCTCACACTGACAAAAACACTCGACCTTCTTACTGTCGATGCACTGCCATTTGAAGAAAAGGTAGTCTCATCTGCGATCAATGTCGCTGACAAAATCGCCTACAAAGTGCTTACGCTTGATGCCATTGAAGCGGAGATCAAAAATGACGAACTTCGGGCCTACTGGGAGGAGCATAAAGAGCGTTTTATCACACCAAAAGCGTATACGCTATCCATCCTCTGGACTGAGAATGCTGACATTGAATTTACTGAAGAGGAACTACGCAAACACTTTACAGAGAACAGTTTCAACTATACTGATCAAGAAGGCAGACAGCTTACACTAGAAGAGGCAAGAGAGCGTGTCATCAATGATCTAAAACTAAAAAAGAGCAAAAAAGAGGCCCAAAAGGCATACATAGCCTTCAAGAAAGGAGAAGTCTCAAGTAGCGAGAAGTTGACACTTCGTGTCAATGACACAAAACTCTCCACAGAGATATGGGAAGAGATCACACAAAAAAGTACGGGAGATATCCTAAAACCCAAAGTCGCTTCAGGTCGTTACGCAACCATCAAGATCGAAGACGTGATCGAACCAAGGGTTAAACACTTTGAGGAAGCAGAAGCAGAAGCAAGAGCGATGGTTCAGATGAAAATACAGCAAGAGGGGCTTTGGGCACTGGCAGAAAAAACGCTCCAGAACTTTGAAGATACCAATACAACAATCTCGGAGTTTCTGACACTGAATCACAATGTAAACCTCGCCCCTTTAAATGATGAGGAAAGTGTACAATTTATCCAAAAACTCTTTACATCGGATGAAGAAAAAGGTATCATTCATGTAGTGGATAAAATTGTCATTTATAACATACTCGAGCAGAAAGTGATGCCTGTTGATGCAAATCAGAGTATATCGGTCAGCCAGACAGCAAACCAGCTGAAAAAAAGTATTTTTGAAGATCATTTCCTTCAGATGCTTGACAAAAAATATCCAGTGGAAGTTTATGTACAAGGACTCACAAATTGAACAAGACAATTTTAGCTATCGATGTCGGCTCCATCACTATCTGTGCGATCATAGCTGAAATCAAAGATGGAAGAGTCCAGATACAGGGTCATGGCATCACAAGATCCCAAGGGATCAAGAAAGGTGCTATCACCAATATTGAACTCGCATCAAAATCTATCAAAAAAGCACTCAGCGATGCAAAACGTATCGCAGGGAGTAGTATCTCTTCGGCTATCGTCTCTATCTCAAATGCGTATGCAAAAAGCCTCAATTCCACTGGTGTTGTCAATATACCCCATAAAGATATCTCGATCAAAGAGCTTGAGCGTGTGATGAAGACGGCACTTTACAATGCAAATATCCCCAACGAGTTTGATATCGTACATGTGCTTCCCTATAATTTTAAAGTAGACGATCAGGATTTTATCGAAGACCCCTATGGGATGAATGCAAGCAGGCTCGAAGTGGATGTCAATCTCATCATGACCCAAAAATCCAATCTAGCCAATCTTACAAAAGCCGTACGTTCTGCGGGTGTAGAGATCGATGGAATAGTACTCAGTGGTTATGCCTCTGCGATCGCTACGATGGATGAGGATGACAAGGAGTTAGGTGTAGCAGTGATAGACCTTGGAGGCCAGACCAGCAATCTTGTGATTCACACTGGTAACTCTATCCGATACAATGATTTTCTGGGTGTCGGATCAAATCATATTACCAACGATCTTTCTATGGCACTGCATACTCCTCTGCAGGTTGCTGAAAATGTCAAGATGCGTCACGGCAATCTGAGCGAAACCAGCAATGAGATCATTGAGTTGCCAATCATTGGTGATGAAGAGAGCCGCAATGGTGTTTCTCTTGAGATCGTGCATTCTGTCATTTTTGCCAGAGTAGAAGAGACGTTGATGCTTTTGGCAAAATCACTTGACAAAAGTGCACTGAGGGAGCAGATCGGTGCAGGTATTATACTTACAGGGGGCATGACAAAACTCAAAGGGATGAGAGAGTTAGCACAATCTGTTTTCCCAACGATGCCTGTGCGCATAGGATATCCAAATGAAAAACAGATCGATGGACTCTTTGACGAGTTAAAAAGCCCTGAATTCTCTACGGCTGTGGGATTGGTACTTTACAGTGCAGGTCAACATACCGAATATGAGATCAACTTCAAACAAGAGTTGCTGCACTCAAAGAGAGTCAAAAAAGATGATCTTGGTGATATCAGGATGAGACAAAAAGAGGAAACCAGAAAAGATCGTCCTGTGCTTCCGGTTGAATCAGAACCAAAACTGGAAACAAAACAAGAGAAGAATATTATTTTTGATGATCTGCCGGATATCCAAAAAGGTGATACCCATCCAATTAAGAAGTTTGTTAACTGGGCAAAACAGCTTTTTTAACCAACTACGAACATCAGATAAAGGAGGAAAAAATGGAAGATTTTGAGATAGAGATCACAGAAGCAAAATCAAGTACCAATGGTGCTAAAATTAAAGCGATCGGTGTCGGTGGTGGTGGCGGAAACATGATCAACCACATGATCAATGAAGGGATACACAGTATTGATCTCATCGTAGCCAATACCGATCAGCAGGCATTGGAAAGTTCGGTTGCTCCTTATAAAATGCAACTTGGAATCAGTGCGACCAGAGGATTGGGTGCGGGAATGGTACCGGAAAAAGGAAGAGAAGCAGCACTCGAGAGTTTCGAAGATATCAAATCGATGCTTTCGGGAGCTGATATCGTCTTTATCTCGGCTGGTCTTGGCGGAGGAACAGGTACCGGTGCGGCACCTATCATTGCGCAGGCAGCAAAAGAGGTAGGTGCATTGACCGTCTCTGTGGTCACTAGCCCTTTCAAGTTTGAAGGACGCAAAAGGGCACTGCTTGCAAAAAATGGACTTGAAGAGCTCAAAAGAGAAAGTGACTCTATCATTGTTGTTCCAAACGAAAAGCTCCTTTCCATTGTAGAGAAGAACCTAGGGATCAAAGAGAGCTTTAGAATGGTTGACGATATTCTTGCACAGGCAGTGGGCGGTATTTCCAAAGTAATCCTCTCTCATGGTGAGAATGATATCAACCTAGACTTTGCCGATGTCAAAACAGTCATGAGCCACAGAGGTCTTGCGCTGATGGGTGCAGGATATGCGTCAGGCAAAAATGCCGCGTATGATGCAGCAAAAGCAGCGATCGAGTCTCCTCTTCTTGATAATATCTCAATTGACGGTGCGATGGGTGTACTTGTCCACTTCGATATCCATCCGAGCTATCCGATTATGGAGATCGGGGAAGCGATGAGTATCATAGAAGAGAGTGCAGATAGTGAGGCTTCAGTAATCTTTGGAACAACAACCAATACAAATATGGCACCTGATGAAGTAAGAATCACTATTGTTGCTACAGGCTTTGAGGATCATAGTGATGTAGCGGAGCCTTCGGTAAAAAAGCAGGGAACACTGCTTGGCGGTACAACAACAAGCCATATTAACAATATAAGATCAAAAATGGTCGTAGGCGGATATAATGACAACGAAGATATCCTTGATGTACCTACCTTCCTCAGAAAGCAGATGGATTGATCCTCCATTTTTCTCCTTTTATTTGAGATAAAGAGGGGGGTTCTTCTCTCTCTTTAACCCTTTTCTTTATCCTACTTGTTTATACTTTTTTGTTATAATTGCTTCACACTAAATCAGAGGAATAGAAACCATGAAATACCTTAAACAATTCTCCACTGTCGCCTCTGCCACGGGACTAGGATTGTTACTCTCTACAGGCCTTACTGGATGTGTCGGCGGGGGGGATCAGCAGACACAGGAACAAACGCAGGCTAAAGGTGCCTTTGTCATCATAGAAGAGACCGAACCAGGAAAATATAAAATCAAAGATGAATTCCCGGCCGAGGAGACACGTATCGTACTCAAGCAGCTTGACGGTACAGAAAGAGTGATGACAAAAGAGGAGATGAATGCACTCCTCATAGATGAAGAGGCAAAGATCGATAACGGCACATCCAACCTTACCCAGCCGCAGATGTCTGCACAGGGGGGTATGGGACTGGGCGAAGCGATCCTGGCAAGTGCTGCTGGAGCCATCATCGGGTCATGGATCGGAAGCAAGCTTTTTGGCAACCAGAACTACCAAAACAACCGTAAAGCAGGCTACAAAAGCCCTTCGACCTTTTCTAGAAGCCAAAGCAGCTTCAACAAACCCGCTTCAACCACATCAAGCTCGAAGAAAAGCGGCTTTTTTGGAAACTCCAAAAGCAGCTCAAGCAGCAGCAGCTTTGGAGGATAATGATGAAGCTACAAAAAACCGCTCCACTTGATACTGACTACCTTGAATCTCTCGGCTTTGTATGGCATACAGACAACGACGAGAGCAGCTACATCTCAGATGAGCTGGTTGTGATCAGCGAAGCGGAAGCAGAGGCGTACTACGAAGCAGGAAATACGCTTTATGAGATGTTCGTCGAAGCAGCCCAACACGTCATCGACCACAACCTCTTCCATGAGATCGGGATACCTTTTAACCTGGTTGAGATCATCAAAGCATCTTGGGAGAACGACGTACATTGGCACCTCTACGGACGCTTTGATCTTGCTGGTGGGATTGATGGGAAACCGATCAAACTCCTTGAGTTCAATGCAGATACCCCTACCGCACTTTTTGAGACTGCGATTATCCAGTGGGCAATCCTCAAAAAAAATGGGCTAAAAGAGAACACCCAATTCAATGGCCTCTATGAGGCACTCATAGAGAACTTTCAGAGGCTGGTCACACTTGAAGAGAGCGTAGAGGCCTTTGAAGAGCACTATGATGGATGGAAATTTCTCTTCACCTCTATCAGAGGTAATGCAGAGGAGGAGAATACCGTCAAACTTCTTCAACATATTGCTTCGGAGGCAGGATATGTGACTGAGTTTGCCTATATCGATGAGATAGAGTTCGGTGGAGAAGAAGGGATCTTTTTTGAGGGAGAGAACTACGAACTGTGGTTCAAACTGATCCCCTGGGAAGATATCGCACTAGAAGAGTCTGACCTAGCAATGCTCCTTACCGATATCATCAAAAACCAAAAAGCGATCATCTTCAACCCCGCCTATACCCTGCTCTTCCAAAGCAAAGGTATCTTAAAGATCCTTTGGGACCTCTACCCCAATCACCCTCTACTTCTTGAGAGCAGTTTTGAACCACTAGAGGGGAAAAAACAGGTGAGTAAACCTGTTTTTGGGAGAGAAGGCGGCAGTGTTGCCATCATCAACGAGAAGGGGATGGAGGTGGAGAAGATCTCCAGCGAATATGAAAACCACAAAATGCTCTACCAAGCCTATACGGAACTTCCTGTAGATTCACAGGGTCTCAGTTATCAAGCAGGGGTCTTCTATGCCTACGAAGCCTGCGGACTGGGGTTCAGAAAAGGCGGAAAGATACTTGACAATATGGCGAAATTTGTCGGTCATATCGTCCGCTGATCGTTCGAAAACGGTCAGTTCCCCTACTCACTTTTATTGGATATTTTTCTCTTCATCCATGATCAGTGTTGCGATGATAGGTGACAACCCTATGTTTTCAGGTGCAGGGAGTGACGAACCCTACCGCTATGAAAAATTAAAAATACATTAAAAAAATAGAGATACCATAGTGATGCCCCCGCTCATAGCCGGACAGGTCATGCTTAAGCTCACGGGAAAAATGTAGCAGAGTGCGGGCGCACACTAAAAGATGAGATCTTGAGGCGCTTTTTTGAAACACGGGACTGAGACGATTTGAGGTGCATGGCTATCGAGCTTTGCTGCTGTGAGTCGGCCATTCCATACGCATCCCGTATCGAGGGCAAGGAGATGCTCATCTTGATAGTAGCCTAGCGCTGACCAGTGACCAAAGACGATCTTTAGATCTATGGATTTCCTATTGATTGCATGAAACCATGGCTTCATCCCCTTCTTTTCAAGTTTTTTGTCTGTCGGCGGGCCTTTTTGGTCGAAGTCGAGCCTATGATCCTTATAGCAAAAACGCATCTGTGTAAAGGTGCTCAGGATATACCGCTCGATATCATCGATACTCGCTTTTTGGTCAAAACGGTCATAGGTATGGTGAAACATCTTCTCTAGCCATATCCTCACTTCCGGCACATCAGCGTGCAACCGCTCTTCGATCTGCTTGGCATATCGTATCGCCATCCCCAGATCAAACTCCGGAGATATCCCTGCATGCGCCATACAGTAACCCAACTGATAGTCAATATGCAAAAAGCGCTGATGGCGCAACCAGTGGATATAGGTTTCAACGTGCGGAGATTCTAGAATAGGATCGATAAAGCGGTTGCTCTTTCTTACTCCATAGTAGGCTGCGATCAGTGAAATATCATGATTGCCCAGTACTACTTCAACGCTATCTCGGATACGATAGATATATTCAAGCGTCGCCAGAGAATCTTCGCCCCTATTGACCAGATCACCTACCAGCCATAGCGTGTCAACGGCAGGATCAAACCCGATAGCATCAAGCAATTGTCTAAAAGCACTATAACACCCCTGCAGATCACCTATCGCCCATACCGCCACCTAGACTCCCTTCTCACAACCCAATGTGTCACGATAGGCTACTACTTTTTCCTCGAAGTTCATCGCTGCATGCGCCGGTGAAGGCGAAGGGAGGTAACAGGTCTCTACGGATAAATGAGAAAAATATTGCTTGAAAAGTGCCTCAGCCTTTTTCCCCGTAAAACAGATCTTTTTGATTTTTGGATACTTTTTGAGCAGTGCTTCTATATCATTGGGCTTTTCCTCTTTCAGAGAGCTGTCCAATGAGTTATCCCTTTGGCAGGAAGCGATCATATCCCAAAGGCCGACTTTCGCCTCCTTCAGCAACCATATCTTCTGGTCACGGTTATGAGTGGGATAGCCGGTCAATACTTCCATGATCTTCCAAAACTGGTTGCGTGGATGGCCATAATAGAAGTGTTGCTCAAAGGATTGGATACTAGGGAAAGACCCCAGTATCAAAATCTCCGTATCCCTAAAGACGATCGGCTTGAATGGATGCTCTAATTTTTCACTGCTCACTGCTACCTGCTTCCTGCTGCTACTCACTACGCTCTATTTACATGCTTTTTGCATATTGCGGATCATCAAGACCAGTAAAGCCAAAGAGAATACTTTGAAGTTGATCTCGCTGCCTTTGTGCATATTGACAAAAGTCTGGCTCTGGGTTACAGCCTCTCCTGCGTGCTGCATAGCAACGATATCCGGTAGATAGTAATGCGCGAACATCAAACCCGTAGCGATCACAAAGAAGGTTGCTGCCTGTGTGATCCAGTCTCTCTCGAATTTTTTGTATTTGTACCCTTCATAGAGAACGACTGCAACCACTACGAAGTTGACGAGATAAGACAGACGCACAAAGTTCTCCGTCATGATCTGTCCCTCCTGGTAGTGGCTAAGCACCTCCGTACCCAGCCAGGAAGCGGTATGGAACGTCACCGGTGCAACCACGACACCCGCAAAAAGCCCTGCTCCAAGCATTACGCCAAGCAGTATCAAATAGGCCATCGTTGCCGTTCTAAAATATGTGTTCATTTTTATCCTTTAAACTTGATCACAAATCCTCTGTCGAAGCCGGCAAGGTCTTGATAAAATTCGATATATTCTATCTTGAAATCTTTAACAAAGGCTTCTATCGGTACTTTCTGGTCATACCCCATCTCACACACAAGATACCGTATAGTACGTTTGGAGACATCTGTGATGATCTGTTTGATCAGTTCATCGCCCGTCTTCCCCCCAAAGAGTGCTTCTTTGGGTTCATAGTCTACGACATTGGACTCTAGGATAAATCCCTCGGCAATGTAAGGCGGATTGGAGACCACAAGCTCCAATGCCTCAGGTACCTCATCGATCAGATTGGATTTTCTCAGCTCTATGTGATCCTCCAACCCAAACTTCTGGATATTTCTTCTAGCTACTTGAAGCGGTGCATCACAGATATCTGTAGCTATGATCTTAAGCTGCGGGAATTGTCTAGCCAGCACGATTGAAATCGCACCGCTTCCCACCCCTATCTCGGCAATATGGGTGATCTCCTCCTTTTTGATGATCTGTGCGGCTTTATCTATGAGTATCTCCGTCTCAGGACGGGGGATCAGAACACCGGGTGCTATTTGTAGTTTGATATCATAGAAACTCGCACTCCCGACGATATACTCATAGGGCTCGTGCTTGGCCCGCCGCTCTACCAGCCTTTTGTAGCCTTTTGCATCTTCTATCTCCTCATCACTATGGATATGGAGATAGAGCCGCTCCTGGTCTAAATGATAGGCCAACAGGAGTTCCGCTTCAAAAAGAGGCCTATCACATGCCTCCATTAGCTCTCCTTGGGCCCATCGTAATGCCTGGGATATCGTCACACAGCTTCCTTTCTTTTCTGTAAATTTTGGATAATGATCCTGTTATTTACAGCTATCATCGCCGATAAACGTAAAGATACCCTCTTTGGAAAGCTTACGCTCTTCATCTACGACAATGCCAGTGGCATCATATCCAAGCGCTTTGAGCCTCTCCAATACCGGTGGGTGGGTATAGTAAAAGAAGATCACCAAGGGATGAGACTTGGGGAAAGCCTTGTTCTCCGTCATCAGTTTGAGCAGTGCAGATACCAGGTTTTCCCTACCTCCCATCTGAGAGCCGAACTCATCTGCAGCATATTCGTTATGGCGGCTAACATAACTCATAAAGGGTGTAAAGAGAAAGCTTACCAAAGGCAACAGCACCAGCAACATCGCGATCTGTGCACCCGCATGCTGCATCACTCCCATCTCCAAAAAAAGGGATTTGGGCAGGTGGCCAAAAAGATAAAATGCGATAAAAAGCAACACTCCCATCAATCCGATATTTTTCCAGATATCCCCATGTGAATAGTGCCCAAGTTCATGGCCAAGCACAGCAAGAAGCTCTTTGGTATTGAGCTTTCCAAGAAGTGTATCAAAAAGCACCACCCGCTTGCTCTTGCCTATTCCGCCAAAGTATGCGTTGAGACGGCTGTCACGCTTGCTGGCATCCATACTAAATATCCCGTCGCTCTTCAGTCCGACCTGCCCCATTAGTTTAGTGATCTCCTCTTTGAGCTCGCCCTCTTCGATCGGCTCAAATGTGTTGAAAATCGGCGCGATCAGTGTGGGATAAAGGAGATTGATCAGGAGCGCAACGGCGAAGATCACGACAAACCCCCATAGCCACCACATCATAAAGTGCGTGATGATCCATGCAAGCAAAGCAAACAATGCTCCCCCAAATAGAAAGAACATCAAGGCTGACTTGATCGTATCGCTTAGAAAGATACCGGGGGTCATCTTATTGAACCCGTACACTTCATCGATCTTGAATGTCCCATAGAGCTGAAACGGCAAACCGACGATGAAGTTGATCCCAACAAACCCATACAGAAAAAGCACCGCATTCAACAGAGTACCCTCTACCTGCACCACGCCAGAGAGCCAGGCAAACCCTGCCATCACCCACCAGAGGAACATGAGGTAATCTACAAGCATTTCAACAAGCGAAAGTTTCTCTTTCGCCACGGCATAGCTTCCTGCTGTGAAATACTTCTTGGCACTCATCAAGACTGGGGCTTTACACTTTTCTTGGTTGATGTAGCCTATCTGCATCACCGAGATATAGACTCTCAGCAGAAAATAGAGCGAATAGAGTCCGATCACTACTCCTAACATGTGTATCCTTTTTAATCATTGTCTGGAATATACCCTATCAAGGCTTAAAAACTACTCTATCTGTTATAATGGCACAACTCATATTTTTAGGATTTTACCATGGCGCTGATCGACCTTTTTCATATCAAAAAACAGTATGATGTCAAACTTCTACTTGATGACATTGACTTTCATCTCAATGAAGGAGAGAGAGTGACGATCATCGGACAGAACGGATGCGGGAAATCGACCTTGTTGAAGATCATCACCAGAAGCGAAGAGCCCACCGAGGGGAAAATCATCATCGACAAGTCTGTTCAGATCGAGATGCTGCAGCAACATCCAAAATTTGAACCAGGATTCACTGTCCGCCAGGCCATAGAGAGTGAGCTGACAGCACTCAAAGAAGCGAAAAAAAACTATGAGGAGATCAGTGCCAAGCTTGCTACAGACTTTGACAATGCCGAGCTGCTTAAAGCACATGAGAAACTCAGTCACTATATCGACCACCACAATGCTTGGAATCTTGACGACAAGATCGAACGTGTGCTTCTGGAGTTCAAGCTCAAAGAGTATGAAGATCGTCCGGCGATCACACTCTCAGGAGGAGAACAGCGCCGCGTTGCACTTGCTGGGCTGATCCTTAAAAAACCTGATGTGCTGCTGCTGGATGAACCGACCAACCACCTAGATGTCTACATGGTGGAGTTTCTCGAAGAGATGCTACTCAAAGAGAAGTTCACCCTGCTTTTTATCTCTCACGACAGACACTTCATCGACACGATCGCTACACGTATCGTAGAGGTAGAAAACCAAAAACTTGTCTCTTATAACGGCGGCTATATGCGTTACCTAGAACAGAAAGAGGCGCGCATGAAATCGATGCAAAAAAGCCATGACAACCTGCTTCGCCTACTCAAACAGGAAGAGGCATGGCTGTCTAAAGGGGTAAGAGCAAGGGAAAAACGCAACCAGGGACGCAAAAGACGGGTCTTTGAACTGCGCAAAGAGGCAAAAACAAACCCGACACTGATCCGTAAAATGATGATCGAACTGGAACGGGAGAAAAAACACTTCAACCGTGAAGAGAGTGTGTCTCGTAAAAAGATGCTCTTTGAAATCGACCATCTTTGCTACAGTGTACCAGGGAAAAGACTGATCGAGGATTTCACCACACGTATCCTGCAAAAAGACAAGATCGCTATTGTCGGTGTCAACGGTGCAGGCAAATCCACCCTGCTGAAGCTGATGCTGGGTCGCATCAAACCAGACAGCGGTACCATCAAACAGGGAGATTTTTCCATCGGCTACTTTGACCAGCACCGTGAAATGCTCAATGACGAGCAATCACTCATCGAGACCTTCTGTCCAGACGGCGGTGATAGAGTGGAGGTCCAGGGGAAGAATATGCATGTCTTCGGCTATCTCAAAAGCTTCCTCTTTCCCAAAGAATTTCTGGACAAAAAGATCGGTGTACTCAGTGGCGGGGAGAAAAACCGTGTCGCGCTTGCTCTGCTTCTGACCAAAAAAGTGGACTGTCTCATTCTGGACGAACCTACCAATGACCTGGATATCCAGACGATCAATATCCTCGAAGAGAAACTGATCAACTTCCCGGGGGCGATCCTTTTTGTCTCCCATGACCGATACTTCATCGACAAGATCGCTTCAAAACTCTTTATCTTCAAGGGGAACGGGGCGATAGAAGAGTCCTATCAGAGCTATACAGAGTATCTTGGTATCGAAAAGGAGATGAAGGAGCTTGGCGAGTTAGAAAAAGAGCGTGCCAACGATACAGCGGAGATAAAAAAAGAAAAACCAAAAGCCAAAAAACAGACCAAGCTCAGCTATAAACAGCAGCAGGATTTTGACAACCTCCCCGTTCAGATCGAAGCACTCGAATCCAAAATAGATGCACTCAATCACTGTCTGCAAAACCCTGAATGCTACCAGCAAAAAGGACTTACTGCCATCTCTGAAGAGCTTTCCAAAGTAGAAAAAGAATACCAAGAGTTAAGCGACAGGTATCTGGAAGTACTTGAGATTTATGAAGCGCTGCAAGAACGGTAGTCGCAGGGTCTAGGAGACTTTTTGATCTCGTTCCCGATCTCTCAAGAGCGCGAAAGAACACCCTCTTCACACGCTCAATCTATCCTAACATAAAGCGTTAACACGTACAAAACATACCTAGTGTTTCGATCTTTATCAATCCCAGAAGATCTGCACGCTTCTTCTTCCCCAACGCAACGCTTTTTGGCGGTCCATTCCCATATAGATGTCAATACGTTTTTTAAAACGTTTATTCATCTTATCTCTCACATGATAAATACCTGGGAGTCCTGAGATACGTACTTTTGTTCCATTTTTCATGCCATAGACTGAAAGCAGGTCCCTTGAGACTGCGATCACTTTCATTCCTGGAACCAACCGGTTGTTCCAGGCAGCAAGAAAAGGCGTATCATCTGTCTCTTCTGGATGCGATGTGTATGCCGTTGCAATCACCCGGAGACTTTTTGTGCCGTAGCTGCTGTACTTTCCTTCTGATGCAAGTTCTTTGAGTCTATGAGGCAAAGGAAGATCGAGGACTGTTCCGATCTTGAGTATTGATTGGTTAGTGAATTGATTGAAACTTATGAGATCTTCAGGCTGCAGATCAAATTTTTTAGCGATAGAGATTAGCGTGTCACCCTTTTTTACTCTATAGCGGGCGGAGGAGATCGCATCAACCATCTCTTGCGTATAAGGCAGAATCAGTGTTTGCCCTATACGCAGTACAGCATCTTTTTTCAAGTTATTAAGTTCGACAAGATCAGCTGTTTTCATGTTAAATTTTTTGGCGATACGACTCAATACATCACCTTCTACAACCACGTAGATCCCTCTCTTTTTTTCTTCCTTTACATGAAGCTCTTTGGCATGTCTGTCCAATTCACTCATGTATGTTTCAAACACTTCCTGAGACATCAAAGCTCTTCTTTGAGATGGTAGCTTTTCTCTCTCTACTTGTACTTCATCGATGATATCCAGGGGCTGTTCAAAGATGCTGCTCTTGCTTCCCTTAAAACGTAAAGGCTCTTTAGAGAGCGTAGAGGGTATTAGGTTTTCTTCTGCGGAAATTACTTTAAGTAAATTTTTTTTCTCCTGGATAGGAAGGGATTTAACACTGATGAGTTTTTTTCGATCTATATCATACTCTATCTCTTTTGCATAGAGATATTTGGTGCTGTAAGGAGTACACGTGTCATATCCTTTGGTAAGTACCCTACACTCTATTACGCCATTGGCTGGAGCTATGGTACTGATCATTATTAGAGTGCATAAAAACCTTCTCATCTAGCTCTACTGCGCTTATAGGAAGCTTAGTATCTCTCCTTTGATCTTTTCCTTGTCGACGACAACCGTATGCCTAAGAGGTTTATCAAAAAGGGCTGTGATCATCTGAGGTACTTTGACATGGGCTGATTGGCTTACCCATTTGAGTGCCGCGATATCCCCTTTCACCTCTTTTCCAAGTGCTTTGGAGACAGCAGGGGAAAATTTTGTCCACTCTGCAGTCGAGTAGACTACAGTCTTCAACGGCTTCTTTCTGAGTGTTCTATATGCTCTGATACAGGTGGCAGTGTGAGGATCCATAATGTATCCTTTTTGTGCATACTCTCCGATCACACGTTCACACTCTGTATCATCAGAGAATGAAGCAGCAAAATCCTCCCGGATCATTTCGATCTCATCCTCTGTCAGCTGATATTTACCTTCATTAGCCAATGATTCCATCAGCACTTTGGTCCGTTCAGGGCCGAACTTGTCATACATGATACGCTCCACATTGGAGCTTTTCAAGATATCCATTGCAGGAGATTCGGTCTGTATGAGCGTTCTTGAAGCAAGATCATACTCGCCCTTGTTGATCCAGTCTGTTAGGATGTTATTGATATTGGATGAGATCAGGATCTTCTCAATCGGCAGCCCTGCTTTTTTCGCATAGTATGCCCCCAATGCGTTGCCGAAGTTGCCGCTTGGGACTACCAGATAGATCTTCTCCCCCATGGTGATCGCATGGTTGCGCACCAGCTCAAGATAGGAGTGGATATGGTAGATGATCTGAAAGATAATGCGCCCGAAGTTCACCGAATTTGCCGCAGAAAGCTTAATTTGATGCGCTTTGAGTTCTGCATGGAACGCTTCAGATGCGAGCAGCTCCTTGAGGGTATTCTGCGTATCATCAAAGTTCCCTTTAACACCGATCACTTTGAGATTTTCACCCTCCTCTGTGACCATCTGCAGTCTCTGAACATCTGAGGTGCCACCATCGGGATAGAGACAGGCAACTTTGATATTTTTTTGGTTCTTAAAGGTCTCTAGAGTCGCTGGTCCTGTATCACCGCTTGTAGCCGCCATGATCAGATAGTTTTCATTTTTTTGTTGCGCCAGCTTAGAGAGCACATATCCAAAAGGCTGCAGCGCCATATCTTTAAATGCACGGGTAGGGCCATGATAAAGTTCAGAGACAAAGCAGTCCTCTTCGATCTGCCTCAAGGGTACGGGATTGGAAGGGTCATCAAATGCATCATATCGTTTCAGTGCCTCTTCTAGCACCTCTCTGTCTATATCAATACCAAATTTCTCCAAAAAATCGATCGCCAATGTTTTGTAGTGACTCTTTAGGTGAGACTCAAGATATACCCGATCAAGGTTTGGAAGCGATGTGGGCACATATAGGCCTCCAAAACTTGCACTCGGACTTAAGATCGCCTCAGAAAAAGAGACTGAGAGAGGTTTCTGTCCATCATTACCACGTGTTTCGATAAACTGCATCAAATGTTTCCTGTATTTTGAGTTGCAGTATTATAGCTAATCTTTACTAAGGAAGGTTACCACAGATGCGACTGTCCCTTTTTTTCGGCACTTTTAACGTACAAAGTCAACATCCACTCTATAGAGCCTATGCAACGATTTATACCCACTGGCT
>Ga0209614_1000492_pt1 | contig 34270 bp, 28 predicted proteins | sample BlaSprsedimmetaG_FD_185484 | JGI IMG/M metagenome (GOLD analysis project Ga0209614, IMG submission 185484) | Hot spring sediment bacterial and archeal communities from California, USA to study Microbial Dark Matter (Phase II) - Blank Spring... ... | reverse complement strand
AACAAATCTACAACATGAAGGGGAAACCTCTGGGGAGTACCCTTCTCTTTATTTTTTTAGTCGGACACTACTGATATATTTAGAAGATATTAATTAATGTATAATTTACACGCAAAATTTCTCATCTGTTTGTTAAATCAATCTGCCATTCTCATGAAAAAAATTGTTTTAAACCTTGCACTGGTATCACTCCTTTCAACGGCATTTATGGCCTGTTCCAGTTCTGACAGTAAAATCCATCCTTCAGCGGATGAAGTGATGAACTCCGGGTACAAAACCCTTACCGTAACCGACAATATTCGATACCGCGAAGGAGACAGTCCGTCATGGGTACTGGATATGGCCATGCCGGCCAATTATGGCAGCGAATTGCGTCCGGCCCTTGTGATTGTGCACGGCGGAGGCTGGGCTGCCGGTTCAAAATCGGTCGATGTTTACCAGAAAATGATGCTTGATTACGCCCGCAAAGGCTATGTCACCGTCAATGTCGAATACCGGCTTACAGGAGAAGCTCCGTTCCCGGCATGCATTGAAGATCTAAAATGCGCTGTCCGCTGGCTTAGGGCCCACGCCGACAAGTACCGGGTTGATCCCGACAGGATCGGTGGATACGGCCATTCGGCGGGCGCCCACCTGGCCCTGATGCTAGCCATGTGCCCCGATACAGCAGGCCTGGAAGGTGACGGGGGCTGGGACGAGTATTCCAGCAGACTCAATGTGGTCGTGGGCGGCTCCACCCCCACCGAACTGGGTCGCGATGTCCCCATGGCCAAACCGGAATGGTGGCCCATTGGATACATTGCTGCCGACCATCCTCCCATATTCATTATTCAGGGCAGCGACGACCGGATTGTCCGTGCGGAACTGACAGAAGATTTTGTTGAAAAAATGAAAGCAGCCGGGGCAAATATCGAATACCTCAAAATCGAAGGAGCGGGCCATGGGGTGGCATACAACGAAAGGCTGGAAATTACGGAACCTGCCATTGAAGAGTTCTTTGCCAAACACCTGCATCCTGAACTGTAAAATTTATTAAATTAAGAGGTATACAAAAAGTATCACTTTAAATATTGAAGAAAAAAATTAACCGGTGATCACTGCGCGGGAACTGCAGGCAGGCTGATGAAATATGGCTATGTGACAGCTACCGTTTATTTTCGTGGGTTATTAGGTTCTCACGGGCATAACGAAGGTATAACCGCCTTGAATGGATCAGTACCGCTCGCCATGATGCTTACGAAATCACCGAGTTAATTTTTTCGTAAATTGCCACCCGGAATGTTTTGTTTCATATTAACATACTGCATGCACTTGCCCCACAGGAATGGCATAGAAAAGCATGCCTGTAACCGGCCCCTGGCGTTTAAATTACGGGAAACATGAAAGAAAAGATCCTGAATAACCTGCATGATCCGGGAAAACTGGAAGAAATGTACCGGAACAACCGATCAGCCTTCAGGAAAGCATTCCATCTTCTTTACCCCGATATCAGCCAGCATCCCACGGCACAGGTATGGTACGAAAGGCTGAATTACGGAAAAGAGGAAATTGACTGGGGCTTTCGGAATGAATGGTTCCTGGTAATTATCCTTTCCATTCTGGCGGGCCTGGTGGCCAAAATCCCTGCATTTACAGGAATTACAGAAGATTTCTTTTACCCAAGGAATATAGCCTTCATTGTTTTCCCGTTACTGATTGCCTATTTCGCCTGGAAACAAAATTCCAAATTGAAAAAATTGGTCTCCGTTTCCATAGTGGTCATCGCTTCAGTTTTTTACATCAATCTCCTTCCCGATAAACTTCACAGCGATACCCTGATCCTGGCCTGCCTTCACCTGCCGTTGTTTTTATGGTTTGTGCTGGGCTACACTTATGTGGGAAAGGACATCCGGGACCATCAGAAACGCCTGGACTTTTTAAAGTACAACGGCGACTTGGTTGTCATTACCTCCCTTATTCTTGCAGCAGGGGGGTTGCTCACCGGAATTACCCTGGGGTTGTTTTCCCTGATCGATTTGGAAATTGAAGAGTTTTATTTCCGGAACATAGCTATATGGGGTATTGCGGCCTCTCCGATTGTGGGAACCTATTTGGTTCAAAACAACCCTCATCTGGTGGGCAAAGTATCCCCCGTTATTGCCAGGGTCTTCACTCCCCTCGTATTAGCCACACTGGTAATTTACCTGGGAGCAGTGATCTATACAGGAAAAGACCCTTACAATGACAGGGAATTCCTGCTGGTGTTCAACCTGCTGCTGGTTGGCGTGCTGGCCATCATATTTTTCGCTGTTGCTGAAACATCACAAAATGCCGCCGGACGGGCCGGACGTATCCTGTTGTTTGCTCTTTCGGCGGTAACCATTATCATAAACGGAATTGCGTTATCAGCCATTGTTTTCAGACTGTCGGCCTGGGGCATTACACCGAACCGCCTGGCCGTTCTGGGAAGCAATATCCTGATATTGATTAATTTACTGATGGTTACTTACCGGTTATTCCGGTCCATAACTCAACCCGGGGAAATTGACCGGGTGATTCGAAGCATCACAGGGTTTTTGCCCGTATACGGTGTATGGTTTATGGTGGTAACCTTTGGTTTTCCCTTCCTGTTTCTGTTTCAGTAAGTTTTCTATAATAAGCAGGCCTACGGGGCTCTGTTTTCGGATGTACACATATTTATTAAAAAGAATTGCCCTCTGAGGGTTTTTTGCATGCTTTTTTGCCCCCAAAAAAGCATGTCGCTCCGTTTCGGGAACGGAGCGAAACACCGGCCGGCTGGGTGAACAAATCAAAGAAAAACAGGCAGCTTCTACGGAGCAATGTTCCATAATTACAACGTATTTCATCAAAAGGACCGGCCTCTGAGGGTTTTATGTGAAAAACAAGGCGGGGGAAAATGCGCCATGGCCTGCGCAGCGATCCTGTCTGAGTCCCTGACAGGCGAAGCGTCGTCAGGGGCGAGTTTGGATCGCGGCAGGCTTTCCCCCGCCGTAGTTTTTCCATAAAAGCATCAGCAGCCGAAGGGTTTTTTGCATGCATTTTTGCCCCCAAAAAAGCATGTCGCTCCGTTTCGGGAACGGAGCGAAACAGCGGCCGGTGGGAGGAAACTACCAAAGAAAAACAGACAAGGCGATGATTCCAACCCACTCCCCCTCTCCATTACTCCATTACTCCATTACTCATTTACCCGGTCAATATCTCCTTTTTACACACCCGTTTCAAAACAGGTCACCCCTTCTCCCCGATCATTTCCAGCCGTTCTCTATCGGTTATCTGAATGTTACGGCCATGGACCCTGATCAGTCCGTCTTTTTCAAATTCTTTCAGATAACGGATGGCGCTTTCATGGGAAATGCAGGCAAAATCGGCAATATCCTGCCGGGTAAGGTACGGAAAAACGGACTGTGCCTTTTCTTCATATGAGTGAAGATACATGAGTGCTGCAGCCAGCTTGCCCCGCATCTGCCTGGAAGTGATGTTCTCAATCATTCCGAGAAGGTGATTTTCATTCCGGCAATTTTTACTGATCATACGCAGGGCGAAATTGCTGTTTTTTTCCAGAAGATGCAATAATCCCTTTTTTTCGATCATACAAACAGTCGATTCTCTTAAAGCCGCAGCCGAACAGGCATACACATTCCGTCCGAAAAGAGAATGAAAAGCCAGGAATTCTCCCGTTCCGGCCAGACGGATATTTACCTGCCTGTGCCGGCCCGTTTGCAGAAATACTTTGGCCAGGCCCACCACTATGTACATGATGTATGGTGAAAAGGCCCCTTGCTTGAACAGATTCTCACCGGGAAGGTAAGTCAGCCTTATCTTCCTGCTGTTGATGAATTCAAGCTCGTCGGGATAAAGGTGCTGAAAACACTGCGATGCCCGGTCGCATTCCCTGCAGCTGATATGTTTTGCATTTTCCATGCCTTGTCCCCTGTTTCCTGCCGGTACTGCTGAAAATAATCCGGCCGGTTCCCGGTATAAAGATAGTATTCCTTCCGGTATTATCCCGGTTCTGCCTCCCTCATGCATACGTCCCCTGCTTCCGGAAACCCCAGAGCCCATAATGCTATACCCGCAGTGATTTTTAACAGTCTTTATCCTGCGATATTTCAGCCCCGGAACCTGCATCGCTCCAACCCTTTTCATTGTTTCCGGCAGCTATCGGAAATACCTTTGAATAAAAAGCAGCCGGTCATGAAAAAAGTAGCCATTCCTGTGGTCAACGGCAAACTGGGTGAAAACCTCGACCGATGCACGCGTTGCATGATCTTTGAAATTGACGGAAAAAACATCCGGGGGGCCATAATCCGGATCCCGCCCCACCAGCGCAGGAAACAACTGCCCGAATGGGCTTCGGAGCAAGGGATTACCGATATGATAGCCAACCACGCCAGCCAGGAACTCATCCGAAGACTAACGTCAGCGAAAGTACACTGTTTTGTGGGTATTCACACACAACCTCCGGAAGAGATCATGGAAAAATTCCTGAACGGTCACCTGAAACCCGATCCCGATGAACTCTGATACCCGCCGCATAAGCACCGGGAGAATACGTTTTGCCCTGGCCGTGAACCGGGACGGCCGCTTTGAAAAAAGGCACTTTGGCGATGCCAGCCGGTTTCTGGTTTACGAATGGGATGGCAGGCAATGGATTTTTCTTCATGAAAAGCTCAATATCTTCAGGGAAGAGGAAGAAAACCCTGTCCACAACCTGCCGGAGAAAGGCAGGAAAATCATGGAATATCTGGAGAGCTCGGGTGTGGATGTATTGGTATCCAGGCAATTCGGCGGGAATATCCGCCTGGTTCACAGGAAATTCATTCCGGTTATCGTAAGCCACACCGATCCCGATGAGGTAATGCATGTTATCGGGAAACACATTCAGTGGATTCATGACGAGTTGACCTCTCGGCCGGAGGCATACCGTTTGTTTAAAATAAAAAAAGGGATCCTGAAATTTCCGGTAAAGAAATGAAACGAATCTTTTTACATACGATGATGCCTGCCATATTGTTTACAATCACAGAGGCAGCCGGCAGCGGCCAAAACCCACTACCGCATGAGATCATCTATCACCCAGTCGGGGTGTTTCATTCTTCCTATACTCCTGCAACGGGTGCACCCCGCCAGGGGATACTGATGCCCGAAACTACCGCAACCATTGAGATATTCCCTCCATACCTTGAGGCATTGAATACCCTCGGCCTGTTCGAGTACATCATAGTGCTTTTCCATTTCCATGAAGTGGAACGCTGGGAACCGGTGGTAAACCCACCTGCTTCAGATCATACACATGATTTCGGCCTGTTTTCCACCCGCAGCCCCAAACGGCCGAATCCCATCGGGCTTTCCATTGTAAAGCTGGAAAGAATTGAAAACGGAGTACTGTATGTTTCCGGGGTGGATGCTTTTGACGGAACCCCTGTGCTCGATATCAAACCTTACCTGCCTTCGGTTGATTGTCCGAAAAGTATACTGAATGAAATGATGGAAGAAGAGCTGGGACATCACGATGAAGATTTTATCAACGATTCCACTTTCTTTAAATGAGAACGATGATTAATAAAATAAAAACATGTTTGCTTTAAATAACCCTTTTATTATGGCCCCCCTCAAGCTGGGCTATGCTTCCGACGGAACGGTCAATACCAGGCATCTCGAATTTTACGAACGGAGAAGCCGCTACCTGGGGGCGGTGACGCCGGAGCCTCTTTACATGGATCCTGGTCTTCGGGAAATCCCCACCCAGCTGGGAATAGATGACGACAATAAAATACCGGGTCTCTCCTCCCTGGTGAGTTTACTGCATAAAAACGGAACCCAGGCCATAGCCCATCTGAACCATCCCGGAAGGATGGCCAACCCGGCTATTCCGGGGAATTATTTCTGGTCTTCGTCGGGAACCGCCTGTGAAAATGGGGGCGCCACCCCCAAAAGCATGGACCGTGATATGATGGATCATGTGGCCGGCCTCTTCAGGGAAGCTGCCCGAAGGGCCGAAGATGCCGGTTTCGATTTCATTGAACTGCAGTTCGGTCACGGATACCTCCTGGCCCAGTTCCTTTCTCCGGCTGTTAATGACCGAAACGATGAATACAACGGAAATCTTGAGAACCGGAGCCGCTTTCCCCTGGAAGTGCTGAAGGCGCTAAGACAGGCAACCACAATGCCCATTGTGGCCCGTATCAGCGGGGATGAAATGATGCCCCGCGGTTTTCACCTGGAAGAGATGATCCGGTTTTCCAGGATGCTCGAAAAAAACGGTGCGGCAGCTATTCATGTTTCGGCCGGTTCCACATGTTCCACCCCACCCTGGTTTTTCCAGCATATGTTCGTACCCAAGGGAAAAACATGGGAACTGGCCGGGCAGATCAAAAATGAGGTAAATATACCGGTCATTTTTGTGGGACAAATCAATGACCGCAACGATATTTCCTGGTTACAAAAAATCTACGGCGCCGAATACATGGCAGTGGGAAGGGCTCTGGTAGCCGATCCTGATTTTGTTGGAAAGGTCAGGGGAAAAGTAAAAGGAACCATCCGGCCATGCCTGGCATGCTCGGAAGGATGCCTGGGCAATGTGAGAAAAGGAAAGGGACTGAGCTGTGTGGTCAACCCACGGGTTAATCATCAGCTTCCAGAACCGGCCAAGACCACAAAGCAAGAGCATATTGCCATAATCGGAGGCGGGCTGGCCGGCATGCAGGCGGCCATTGTACTAAAAGAACGGGGATACCTGGTCACCCTTTTTGAGAAGAACCGTCTCGGAGGTCAGTTCAACCTGGCCTGGCTTCCCCCGGGGAAGGAGAACCTGAAAAAAATCCTTGATTATTTTACGAAGGAAATCCGGCGCCTGAACATACCGGTAGAATACCGGGAAGCCACGGAAGAAGACATCCGGCAGGGAGCATACGACCAGGTATGTATGGCTACCGGGGCCGTTCCGGTCATCCCGCCCGTAAAAGGCCTGAATAAATATTACTGGACGGAATTTCTCAATGATAAACAGTTGCCTGAAAATGAAACCGTGCTGATCGTGGGAGGAGGATTGATTGCCCTGGAAATTGCTTCCAAACTGATCGATGGAAACAATCAGGTGATCATAATTGAAATGCTTGGTGAAGTTGGCCGGGGTATGGAAATCATGGAAAAGAAATACACTCTGGACCGTCTGACCAGCAAAGGAGCCCAGATTTATACCAACCACCGCGTGGTAGAAATCATGAATGACCTGGTGATCATCGAATCGGACAAACACCTGAAAACCACCGTTGAAGGCATCGGGAAAATCATTGTGGCAGCCGGAATGAAAAGCTATGTCCCTTTTCATATCCCCGACGGGATTCCGGTGCATACGATAGGCGATGCCCGGACGGTAGGCAAAGCCGAAGACGCCATCTACAGTGCCTGCGAATGGGCTCTCAACCTGTAAAAACAGAACCGGTTCACGCTTGCTTACCCGGAGAAATCCTAAATTTTCCTGATCTCCGGGATCCGTGTCGTACGGGTCGATTCGGCTATTTGTTTGATCTCCCGCAGCATCTTTTCTGATATGGGGACTTCCCTTTCTTCCGGTAAAAACCGCACTCCCTTCATTCTTTTTATCTGAAGAAACAACCGCATGGGCTTTTCCATACGGGTGAACATCAGGTTATCGGCCGCTTCTTCCAGAAACCTGATCTTGTCTTCATACACCGTTGTGCTGACAGCAATAAAATACGAACGTTCTTTATCATCACGCAACAGGTCCCGCATTTTTTTCAGGATAGCCTCCCTGTAGGTAGGAGAAAAAAGCAGCAAATTCAAGGCGGAACCAAAAACCATGATTCCCGGACCGCTGGTGTGGCCAAGCAACTGTTCAGCCGCCCGAATGGTTTCATCCCATGCTTCCGGATCCAACAGATTGGCCATCAGGGTATGATCTTCTGCCTGACGGCAGTTTTTTTGCCCGGGATCGAACTGCACCATGACAAAACGATCCCTGAACCGATGGATGTCCACTCCATACAGATTGTGCAAAGACTTTCTTACCAGTTCTCCGGTGGGATATTGCAGGGGAATCCCGATCAGGGAACCGCCGGCATCCAGCCACGATTTAACAAAAGCAAATTCAACCAGAGGTTTGCCCGTCCCTCCCGGTCCGCTGATCAGAGTGGAACCCGGAATCTGAATACCATCGGGCAACATATCTTTCAACCATGGAACATGCAAAGCCAGTCGTTTCATAACATACTCCTCCTGTCCTTTTTCATGAATTAAACGAAAATGGGATTACCGGATAGAATTTCTGTTCTTCTATCCGGACATTCCGGTTATTTCCGGAAGTAACCTTGGATTATTCCCCGTGAAGACGTTTCTTTTTAGCCAGCAGCTCTTCTTTTGTCTCCTTGTGTTCCGGATCAGGAACAATCGCATCAACCGGACAAACCTCAACACACTGCGGTGTGTCATAAAAACCCATACATTCGGTACAACGACCGGGATTGATCACAAAAATGGGATCTCCCTCCGAAATGGCTTCATTCGGACATTCGTCAACACAAACAGCACAGGCAATGCATTCATCATTGATTATGAGAGCCATAATACACCTCCTTTTTTTATATTAAACAAATCCAGCCTTTTTATTTGATGATCCAGCCTCTTCCCTGTCGGATTCCTTCTCCAACGGGAGCCTGGCAATCACATTCCGGTTCACCTTTACCCTGTCACCCAACTTCACCACTACCGTTGAAGAAAGCGGCAGGAACAGATCCACCCGGGAACCGAACAGGATAAAACCCAGCTCCCCTCCTTGCTGTACCCTATCGCCTTCCCTTAACCGGCAAATGATCCGGCGGGCAATCAAACCGGCTACCTGGCAGATCTTGATCCGCGCCGTACCCGTATCGATCACAATGGAAGTACGCTCATTGAAGATACTCGACTTGGGATGGCAGGCTACCAGGTTCCTTCCGGGATGATACCGGTAATATTCTACCCGGCCTGAAACCGGCAGGCTGTTCCAGTGCACGTTCAGTAGCGACATAAAAATGGAAACCTGCATGCAACGCATATGGAGACATTCCTCTTCCATTACTTCCTCCAGGGCTACAACGATTCCATCTGCCGGAGCATATACCAACTGGTCGTCGGGTGACGGCTTCCTTCCGGGAACACGAAAGAAAAAACATATGAACAGAAAACCTGCCATACTCACACCAGCACACCACCAGCGGGTTGTTGCCGATACATCCGGAAACAGGATCAAGGCATTTACACCCGCCAGGATCAGTCCGTATTTAAGAATCACAGGATATGCTTTCCGGTAAAAATGCATCTGCTTTACCATAATTTGTTTCAGGATGGTTTTCATTCGCATGTTTCCTGCCGCTTTTCCGGCCCGGTTTCTTCCGGGTTGATCATTTCCAGCGCTATTTTCCAGGGTATACCCAGCACCACCTCGTCGGCCTGCAAACCACCGAATTTCCTAGAATCCTGACATCCGAACGAAATACTTGCCTCCTGCTCGGTATAACAGGCGGCCGCCACGCTCCCGCAAACCGACAGCAGGAAAAAAGGACGTATATTCAAACCCACACCTTTCCGTGCCAGCCACTGCATCAGCCCGGTAACCTTTTCAGGCTGCAGATAGGCAATCAACAGATCGGGAGTTATATCGCCGGTCATAGCTTCCGTCAATCCCAGATTGATGTGCTTCACCATTTTTATGACGGGTATTTTCCGCAAACTTTCGGCCACTTCCGAAACGGGCAGACGGTGGTTGTTCGCAATGGTTCCGGCCAGCATTCCGTCATTCTCATCAAACCCCATACTCCGCCTGGCACCGGGACAATACAGGTTCACCCTATTCAGGCGAATGGGGACATCGAAAGAATAATGGACCGCTTCACAGAATTTCAGCTCTTTCTGCGGCACGTTGATGTGTTCGAATACTTCTCCGTTCAGGTTCACCAACGTAAAACGACGGCCAAACACTTTTCTTAGTTTCTCCGTGGTGGTCATGAGTATCCAGGAGTTGCTTTCTGAAAAACGTTATAAAATTAAATGAACATTTGTTCATAATAAAATTATTTAGACTAATTTTAAAGAAATTTTTCATATTCGATCCATAAAACTGTTGTCCTATTATGGAATCTGTATTGATACCCTCTCTGAAACAATCGGTTATGATCACCTCCTTCGTATTGTTCATGATGGTGGTGATTGAATACATCAATGTGCAGAGCCGGAACAGGTGGGCCGGGCAGCTTCACCGGTCACCCTTCATGCAGATTCTGATCTCGGCCCTGCTGGGAATTACCCCGGGATGCCTGGGAGCATTCACGGTGGTTTCGCTTTATACCCACCGGCTGATTGGATTTGCCGGACTGGTCACCGTTATGATTGCCACCTCGGGGGATGAGGCATTTGTCATGTTCTCGCTGTTCCCCGGAAAAGCCTTGATTTTGCAGGGAGTTCTTCTGGTCATCGCCGTAGGAAGCGGCTGGCTGGTGCACCGGTTCGTTCCTGATAAAGATGCTGCCATCCCACACGGGTTCGAAGTACATGAAGCGGACATTTGCCATTGCTTTTCCCGTTCTTCCATTATTCCACAGCTGAAAAAGCTTTCTTTCGAACGGACTGTCCTGCTTCTGGGAACCTTTCTCTTTCTGTTTCTCCTGCTTTTGGGTGCCGTGGGTACCCTTGGGTGGGACTGGAAAAAAATTACTTTTCTGGTAGGTGCGGGCTTTTTGCTTTTCGTTTTCCTCACCGTACCGGAACATTTTCTGAAAGAGCACCTGTACCGCCACGTGGTAAAAAAGCACCTTCTGCGCTTGTTCCTGTGGACCTGGGGAGCCTTTATGGCCCTGTATCTGATCCGGTCGAACCTGTCCCTCACCCACCTGCTGGAAAACAACCTGTACATGGTACTGCTCATTGCCGTGCTCATAGGCCTGGTACCCGAGTCGGGCCCCCACCTTATTTTTGTCACGCTGTTCTCTGAAGGATTGTTGCCTTTCAGTATTTTACTGGCCAATTCCATTGTGCAAGACGGACATGGCATTCTTCCCCTGCTGGCTGAATCACGAAAAGATTTTTTAAAGGTGAAAGCCATTAATATGGGAATCGGTCTCATCACAGGGGGTGCCTTTCTGCTGGCAGGATGGTAAACAGGATTCCGGGTATTTTTTTGCTTAATTCTGTACACCGGGATGTAAAGAATACGCTCGGGTTAATGTACTGAAATGCTTACGCTATGCACTATCCGCCAGAAAATAAATGAAATAAGATAACCGGAAAGACCAAAAAAATGGGTACTATTAAGGGAAAAATAACATCATGCTAATCACCTCATCAAAAATGAAAATCACCATGAAACAAATGCATTGGAAATCTGATCTTAAGAAAACCCGCCTGGCTCTTGCCGGTATGGTATTCTTCATTCTGTTCTCTGCAGGAACAAACGGTGCGGCGCAGGAAGCCCCTGAGGATCTTACGGCCACCATCCATGCAGATCAAACGGGGAAACCCATTCCTCCCTTTATGTATGGAATGTTCACCGAGCTTCTGCACAACATGTTTGAACACGGCATCTGGGCAGAAATGCTCAGCGACCGCAAATTCTTTTACCCGGTGGACAACAGCGAGGAACTGGTGCCCAGAAACACCCGGAGGCACCAGAACCGGTGGAGGCCGGTGGGACCGGAAAAAAATGTGGTAATGGACACTGACCAGGCTTATGTAGGAAAACATTCGCCGCAGATCATCCTTGACGGTACATCCCCCATCGGCATCAAACAGGCGGGAATGTGGTTAAGAACCGGAAAAGAATACACCGGCCGGATAATCCTGTATGGGGATCCGGAAACAAAGGTGGAAGTAAGCCTGGTATGGGGACCGGGTTCCTCGGAAAGAGAAACCGTTGTGATCGACCACCTTACGGGGAATTACATGAAATATCCCTTTCATTTTACTGCCGGCGGGGACACCAACGACGGAACCCTGGAAATTACCGGCACCGGCAAAGGTTCATTTCACATCGGCGCCGTGTCTCTCATGCCCGCCGATAACCTTCATGGCTTCAGGCCCGATCTGATCAACATCCTGAAAGAAATGAATTCCGGGATTTACCGCCTGGTGGGAGGCAATTTCGTTTCCAATTACGAATGGCGGCATGGGATCGGTGATCCCGACCGAAGGCCTCCCCGGTACGACTATGCCTGGAATACCGTTGAGTCAAACGATGTAGGGACCGATGAACTGATCACCATGTGCGAACTCATTGGCGTAGAACCCTATCTGGTAGTCAACAGCGGGTTCGGCGATGCCTATTGCGCAGCCCAGTGGGTGGAATATGTCAACGGACCCCGGGAATCGCCAAACGGGATGTTGCGCGCAGCAAACGGCCATCCCGAACCTTATGGGGTAAAATACTGGGGAATAGGAAATGAAATGTACGGTGTGTGGCAAATGGGTCACATGTCGGCCGGCCAGTATTCCATCAAGCACAACTTCTTTGCGGAAGCCATGCTGGAAAAAGACCCCACGATCGAGATCATCGGTTGCGGGGCAACAATCCTGGAAGCCAGCACGGTGGCACGACATGACCGCAAGAAATCCCCTTCCGGTTTGCCGTATGATTTCCTGTCTCCCGATGACTGGTCGGGAACCCTGCTCTCGGGTTCTTACCAGAATATCGATTACCTGGCAGAACATGCCTATCCCCCGTTCAACATGTATTTCGATAGTGAAAAACAGGAATGGGTACAGGCAGAACGGACGATGCAGGAAATCATCCGGATTACCCCGGGCAGGATCAAAGGAGCAGTGGAATGCATGAAGGAATATGAAAAAAGGATTCCCGGACTGAAAGACAAGCACATCACCCTGTGGCTCGACGAATGGATCTCGGGCGGGGATCTGGGTACCGCCGCCTGCCTGCATGAATTGTTCAGGAACACCAATTATATCAGCATGGCAGGATATACAGGTTTTAACGGCCTCTATGCTATGAACGATGTGAGTTCGGTGATAAGCTCCACCGGACAATTGTACAGGCTGTACCGCAATCATCTGGGAACCGTTCCGCTGAAAGTCACCGGCAACTCACCCGTACAACCACTGCAGGGAACGCCGCTGGTGGATATACCCACCACCCCCCCGGGCAGCTCCACTTCCCCGCTCGATGTTTTTGCCGCTCTGAACGAAGACCAAAGCAAACTGACCATTTCTGTTGTCAACCCCATGCAAACCTCTCAGCAACTGAATATCCGTATTGAAGGGACCAATGTTGGCAACCAGGCCAGGGTATGGACGTTGATACCGCCTACCCGCGAACAACGCCGGAATCAGCTTGAAAATCCGGTGAAAGTGCAGGAAAGCGAAACAAGATTCAGGTCGCCGGTAACCGTCGAACCCATGAGCATCACGCTGTATGAACTGGAGGTAAGATAAAAAGGCCGGCCCCCATGTAACAAAAAAGCTGACGGTATTTGTCAAAGGAACGGTCTCCGGCAATCACTCCCGATTGCCGGGGGCCGTTTCCTCTTTTCGCGCCTCCGCTCGTAACATCCCCCGCACAACACACAGGCTGTTTAAAAACAGGCAACCGGCCCTTTACCAATCCCTCTGTTTTTTCTATTTTTACGGTAACATTCAATGTAAAAAATGGCATATCATGATAACAAAAGAGATCACCAAGGATGTTTTTTTTCTGGGAGGTATTGACTGGAACAGGCGGTTATTCGATTCACTGATCCCCCTGCCCGACGGAACAAGCTACAACGCCTATCTGATCAGGGGAAGTGAGAAGACCGTTTTGCTCGATGCGGTGGACCCTTCCATGGCCCACCAGTTGCTCGATCAGCTAAAAGAGGTGGAAAAGATCGATTTCATAATCTCACACCATGCCGAACAGGACCATTCCGGCGCCATCCCCCATGTGCTGGAAAAATATCCGGATGCTAAGGTCATTGCCACCCCGAAAGGAAAAGATCTGCTCATCGATCATCTTCCGATACCTGCAGATAAAATCCAAACCGTGGCCGACGGGGAAGAACTATCGCTGGGCAACAAATCACTGAAATTCATACACTATCCCTGGGTCCACTGGCCGGAAACCATGCTGACCTATCTGAAAGAGGAACACATTCTGTTTACCTGTGATTTTTTCGGTTCCCATCTGGCTACTTCCGAAACCTATGTAAGTGACGAATGCCGGGTATACGAAGCTGCCAAAAGGTATTATGCAGAGATCATGATGCCTTTCAGAAAGATCATCAAAAAGAATTTCGGCAAACTGAATGATTACCACATCCGGATCATCGCACCCAGTCACGGTCCGCTATACCATAAGCCGGAGTTCATCATCGAAGCCTATAAAGAATGGATATCCGATGAGCCGGGGAACCTGGTGGTGCTGCCTTACATATCCATGCACGGCAGCGTGGAAAAAATGGTGGAAACCCTGGTGGATGCCCTTGGGAAAAAGGGGGTGGTTGTTCAACCCTTCGATCTCACCGTGACAGATATCGGGAAACTGGCTATCAGCCTGGTTGATGCGGCCACCATTGTGATCGGAACGCCTACGGTGCTGGGAGAGCCGCATCCCATGGTAGCCTATGCCGCCCGTTTGGCCGATCTCCTGAAGCCGAAGGTGAAGTTTGCCTCAGTGATTGCCACCTATGGATGGGGTACCAGTGTGGTGGAAAAAATTGCGGAAATGATCCCGCACCTGAAAGTGGAACTGATCGATCCGGTGGTGGTCAAAGGGCATCCGAAAGAAAGCGATTTCCGCGCTCTGGATGAACTGGCCGAAAAGATCGCGGCAAAACACAGGGATCATCAGTTTAAAAGCTAAGGGGCTTTTGCCTGAACCATCATTTGCCGGGGCATTGTTTACCGCTTTTCCAGCCTGACCTTTTCGCCGGCCTTCATGGGAAACCTCAGGATACGCTTCCCGTTCACCGTCATCCAGTGAGGTTCCTTTGTGGAAGTAAACCCGGCCTGATTAAAGGGATCAAGCAGGTTCAGCTCCCCTCCCCTTTCCGACTCCACTTCCACCCATTGCACCGTTCCTTCTTTTTTTCCGGCCGAGACCAGGAAAGCCCCTTCGGCACGGAGTTGTTTGAAAGACAAATCGTTCCAATCTCCGGGTACGGCGGGAAACAGCTCCACCGTCCCCGTATGGCTCCGGATCAGCATTTCCTGTATCCCGGCGGCAAAAGCCATATTCCCCTCCAGGGTGAATACCCTTCCGGTGTTCAGGGATTTACCGGTTCCCGACAGGTCGCCGTTGGCATGAAAGCTGTTCGGCAAACAGAAACATTCGGCAAAGATCCGCAGGGCTTCCGCCGCTTTTTCCCCGTTCCCCGCCCGGGCCTGCAGGCATCCCAGCCAGGAATAGGAATACCCGTTCCAGGTATCACTTCCCAGGCTGTCGAGACGCTTCAAACTGGCTTCCACTATCTTCTTCTCTTCCTCCCCGTGATCCGGGTCGATCAACCCCAGGGGATGGATCCCCAGCAGGTGGGAAAAATGCCTGTGCGACTGCCTGAGGGGTTCCCTAGGAGCAACGGGTAAACCCCCGTCTTCTGCCAATACGGCAAACCCCGGCCATTCGGAAAGGGTTGTGCGGTATTTCATTGCTTCTTCCCGCTTCCCAAGCACTTCCGCCATTTCGGCCGATTTTTCATACGTCCACCGGATCAACGCCAGGTCGAACCCGGTGGTTTGCCTGAACCAGGCATGGATGGAATTGTCGTGTATCTCGGGGCTCGAGCTCAGGGGCAGCCTGCGGAAATTTCCTCCCTCCTTCACACTCAGCCCGTCAAAATGCCGGGCAACGGCCGTAATGTAGGGATACGCCCGTTCTCTCAGAAAAACGGTATCCATGCTGTACCTCCAGTGAAGGTAAAAATGCTGTGCCAGCCAGGCCCCGATGGTGGGTGAAAGGGAATACTGTATCCACCCTCCCATGGGTTCTCCCTGCAGGGTGGTTACCCCGGGCATATTCAACCCGCCGGTACGGAAATAGGTTCGGGTATACCTTTCCGCCGTTTCTTTGACCTCCCACAGCCAGTCGGTAAATGCCTGTCCTTCTTCCGGATGGTTTCCGCTGTAGCATGGCCAGTAACACATCTGGGTGTTCAGGTCGTGGTGGTAATCCCCTTTCCAGGGCGGCAGCTCGTTATTGTCGGCTGTCCACACCCCCATAAGTGGAATGGGGGGCGCTCCCCGGCGTGAAGCCGAACCAAACTTGTACTGTTCCAGGTACCACTGGCGTTCCAGTACTTTGTCGGGCAGAACTACCGACGAACGGTCCCAGTACTCCCGCCACCACCGCCGGTGTGTTTTCAGGTCGGTTTCGAAACCACGCTCCCGTGCGGCAACCACCAGACCGGCAGCATCGGGTTTCTTTTGACTGCCGGGCAGTGAAGCATCGATACTCCACACCCCTTCCAGGGTTCCCTCATCAGGCTGCTCCCAGGCCACATGCACCTGGTAAACAAACCCGCCCCAGCCTTCCTGAGTGGCGGTAACCGGGCGGAAGGTGTGGATCAGTTCGGCTGGAGGGTATCCCAGCCGTTGCAGGCTGCTGCCCGGCATGCCTTCCGCCTCGTGAAAGCCTGGCATAACCAGTATGGGGGCAAGGGTATCGGGCAGGTTCTCAAAACGGAACCATCCGGCCGGCCAGGTGGCATGTACAAAACACTGCATACGCACCCCCGATTCCCACACCACCTCACACAGGGCGGCCCGCAGGTGAAGCCTTACCTCTTTCACCTTACCCAGGCCAGACGTTTCAAACTCAAGGGCACCGCCGGGAATTTTCGTGGGTCCGGGTTCCCGGTCGTAAGGGGCATCGAAGCGCTCCTGCACTTTCCGGTAGTTGCTGTCAAGCACCTGTTGCACAATCCACCCGAATCGGAATTCCGGACCTTCCAGGCCTTTCATGGGCCTGAGGTCCCACAGATCGGACCTGTCAACCGCCACCCTCAGCCTGCCTTCTTTTTCCCACACCATGGCCCCGAGGAGGCCGTTACCAAGCGGGATCCCTTCATCCCACACGGTAGCGGGAGAGGAAAATACCAGGTCGTGCCCGGGTAATGGATCATAGGCCGGCAATTCACGAAAAGTACATTGTGCCGGCAGCATTAGGGCGGTAAGAATAATAAAAGGGGAAATGGTTCGCTTTTTCATAGGAGGAATACTGATTGAATGGATGAGTTGATGATTGCCATGCAATGGATTTTTACCCCAAGGTAGTCATTTTACGCTGGAATGATTTTTCTTTCCGCCGGCAGAAAAACCTCAGGCAGTGCGAAGAGGGGTTTATTTTATTTTCATAAACCCTATTCTTACATTAAGGTTCTACTGGCGTATCGCCCGGAACATGCATTAGAAACAAAACAGTTTCTTATCTTTGCTGCTTACACGGTGAAACGATATGATCCTGCTGGCTTCTCCCGATACCTCTTTACCCCTGACCGATCCGGTATTGAAATTCCTGATCATCCTTCTGATCATTTTGTTCACTCCCATCATTCTGAACCGGCTGAAAATTCCTCCCCTGCTGGGACTGATCGTGGCCGGTGCAGTTATCGGGCCGCACGGGTTCAACCTCATCACCCGCGACAGCAGCATCATCCTTTCGGGAACGGCCGGTTTGCTGTACATCATGTTCCTGGCAGGGCTGGAGATCGACCTGGGGCAGTTCCGGAAGAATGCAGGAAAGAGCACTTTCCTGGGATTGACAGGATTTCTCGTCCCCATGGCCCTGGGAACCATTACGGGGATCTATGTGCTGAACTATTCCGTGGCTACTTCCGTTCTGATGGCCAGCCTCATATCCTCACACACCCTCATCACCTATCCCATTGTCAGCAAGCTGGGCCTGGTAAAAAACCGGGCTGTAACCATTACAGTAGGCAGCACCCTGATCACCGATATACTGGTACTGCTGGTCCTGGCGCTTATTGTGGGCATGTCGTCGGGCGATATGGAACAGTATTTCATGGCAAAGCTGCTCATTGCCTTCGTGCTGTTTGCCTCGGTTGTTATGCTGGTTTTTCCCCTTCTCTCCAGGTGGTTTTTCAAGCAAACGGAAGACAATATCCTGCAATACATTTTCGTGCTGGTGCTGGTATTCCTGGCAGCCGTAATGTCACAGCTGGCCGGCATTGAGGGAATTATCGGGGCATTCCTGGCCGGGCTGGCCCTCAACCGGCTGATTCCGCGAACTTCCCCCCTGATGAACCGCATCGAGTTCGTGGGGCACGCCATTTTCATCCCCTTTTTTCTGCTGGGGGTGGGTATGCTCATTGATTACCGGGCTTTCGTCAGCGACCCCGAAACCCTGGTGGTAGCCCTGATTCTTACCTTCGTTGCCACGGTGGGGAAATACATACCCGCCTGGATCACCCAGAAAACCCTTCGTTTCACCCATGATCAGCGCCGGCTGATCTTCGGGCTCAGCAATGCCCGTGCCGCAGCCACTCTGGCAGCCGTACTGGTGGGATACAATGTGATCATCGGGGAAACGGCAGCAGGGGAACCCATCCGCCTGCTGGGAGAAAGCATCCTGAACGGCACCATCATCATGATCCTGATCACCTGTACCATTGCCTCGTTTGAAACGCAAAAGGGAGCACAGAACATCGCCCGGGAAAAAAATGCCGGCATGGAAGAAGCGGAACCCGATGAACGGATCCTGATCCCTGTAAGCAATCCCGATACGGTGAACGAGCTGATCCAGTTAAGCGCCATGATCCGTTCTGAAAAGAACCGAACCGGGATCTATGCCCTGAACATCATCCCCAACCTCGAACATCCCGAAGAATCCGACATGGACGAGCAGGCCCGGGAGCTTCTGAAAAGAGCGGCTGTTACGGCTTCCTCGGCCGACCTTTTCCTGAAGGAGATCCTGCGTTATGACCTGAACATTGTAAACGGCATTACCGGGGTGATCAGGGAGCACAACATCACCGACCTGGTGCTGGGACTGCACGTGTCGAAAGGCATCTCCGAATCCTTCCTCGGAAACCTCACCGAGGGAATCCTGGAGAAAAGCAATGTCACCACCCTGGTTTACCAGCCGGCCCAGCCCATCTCCACCATCAAACGGCATTTTGTGATCATGTCGCGCAAAGCCGAAAAAGAGCCGGGTTTTCCTTTCTGGCTGCTTAAAATCTGGAACATCGCCCGGAATACGGGCACAAAGATCCTTTTTTACGGCAGGCCTTCTACCCTCGACATCATCCGGGATATCCATGCCAAACACCCCATCGAAGCCGAATTCAGCCACTTCGATAACTGGCACGATTTCATGGCCCTTTCCAGGAATGTGAAACTGGACGATAGTCTGATCATCGTGATGAGCCGCCGTAACAAGCCTTCCTACCATCCCGGCATGGCCGCCATCCCGGAATACCTGAACAAACATTTCCGCTCAAACAGTTTCATACTGATCTATCCAATGCAAACCGGCGTGGCAGGCGGACGCAAATTCGATCTGAACAACCCTTCGCTGCTCGAACCCCTGGAAAAGCTCGACGAACTGGGAAAAACCCTGGCCGGATTGCTGAAAAAGAAACATTTTTCATGATCTGTGGAATAATTGTCCGGTTTCGTTACATATCCTGTCCGGTTGCAAAACAGGCCGGCTTTCGTTACGAGTACAGAAAATATCCATTTAACTGACAATCAAATTATACTGGATCATGGCATGTGGATTGCTTATTGGTAAGGATAAAATTCAACGGTATGTTCTTTCACCATGTAAAGCTTTCTTTACGTAACCTGATAAGAAGATGGCTGATTTCCGGAATCAACATCCTGGGCCTGGGATTCGGCATTTCCTGTACCATTGTTATTTTTCTTTTTGTTCAGCACGAACTGAGCTACAACCGGTACCATGAAAACGCCGGCACCATCTACCGGATCGTGAACAAATATTCCATCCGGGACGAGGGATTGAATTATTCCCCGTATCAGCCCGACGAACTGCCGGAGGGTCTTAAACAGGATCTGCCTTTCGTGGAAAAAGCCACTTCTTTCAGAAGAACCAGCATCTGGGTAAGCCATGTAAGCAGAAAATACCAGCTGAATGTGGGTTTTGTAAACCCCGACTTCCTGGAAATATTCACGCTCGTTCCCCTGGCGGGAAATCTGGAAACTGCCCTGGAAAAGCCACAGTCGGTTATTCTTTGCCGGAACGAAGCCGACATGATTTTTCCCGGTATGGCCGGAAATTACGAGGAAATGATCGGGCAGGCCGTTGAATTCCCTCAGCAACAGCCCAACCAGTTTATGGTGACGGCTGTCATTGATGACCAGCCGGCAAATTAGTCCATCCGCTTCACCGCCCTCACCCATTTCGACAACCGCCATGTTTATCCGCGGTCGAACGATCCTTTCGGGGCCAATTCCGTGTACATCCGCTTACAGGAAGGCACCGATCCGGTAGCAGCAGAACAGTCCGTCAGGTCGCTCATCGGCAAATACATGGGAAAAACCCTGCAGTCGCTGGCCGAATACATGTCGCTGAAGGAAGGGGAATATTCATTCACCTGGGAGCTGCAACCCCTGAAAGATATCTACCTCGACTCGGCACACATTCGCTATTCCTACGAAAGAAAGGGAAATGCCCAGGTACTGTACTTCCTTTCGCTGATAGCGGCATTTATCCTGTTTATTGCCTGTTTCAACTACATCATGCTGACCATCGGGCATTCCATAGACCGAATGAAGGAGCTGGCGATTATGAAGATCGTTGGCGCCCGCCGCATGGATATTGTACGGCTGTTCTGGGTGGAATCGTTCCTTATGTCTGTGATGGCCCTTTTATTGGGGATCGTTCTGGCAGAGCAGCTGCTGCCCCTGTTCAACCGGTTTGCACAGAAAACCCTAACGTTCACCCTTTATCAGAACTGGTCGAGCTATGTTTTCCTGTTCCTGTTGATCCTGCTGATCATTTTTTCCACCAGTTCGTACATTGCCCGTTTTCTTTTCAGGCACAATGACCCCCTTTCCGTTCTCAGAAAAGAAAACCCCCTGAGCCGTGGCAACCGCTTTGCCAGGGTGTTTATCTTCCTGCAGTATTTTATATCGGTAGGCCTGCTGGTCTGTACCCTGGTCATCGTGCGCCAGTTGCATTACCTGAAAAACCAGGATGTGGGATTTGACAGGGAAAATATTGTGGTGCTGAATGTCGATTTTCCCATGTCGAAAATCCATGCCCTGAAAACCAGATTGCTGGATAACCCGGTTGTGGAAGAAGTCAGTATGAGCGACCGGAATTTTGTGTCGGGAAGCAGTGCCAGCACGCTGAAAACAAAAAACGGCGAAATGATCAGAACCCGGATCCTCCGGGTGGATGAAGATTACGTGGCCACCCTGGGACTGGAACTGCTGGAAGGAAGAAATTTCAGGGAAACACAGCCGGGCGACACCGTGCCGGTGGTACTGGTCAACGAAACACTGGTCAGAACCTTCGGCCTGGAAGAACCGCTGGGAGAGCTACTTTATTTCGACCCCATCGGCCGGTATGTGCAGATCACAGGTGTGGTGAGGGATTTCCACTACGATTCACTGAAAGACCCGGTCGATCCCCTGATCCTTGTGCCGTTTCCCTTCAATGCCATCTGGACGGTATTTGTCAGAATACAACCCGAAAACAGGCAGGCGGCCCTGGAACACATACAGAAAGCATGGGAAGAGGTGGTGCCTGAATTCCCTTACGAATATGCCTTCCTGGACGATATGCTCGACGGGCAGTATGTGAACGAAGACCGCTGGGCCACGGTAACAGCAACCTCGGCAACGATAGCTCTCTTCCTCACTGCTATGGGATTGCTTGGTCTCACGGGACTGCTGGTATCCAGACGCATCAAGGAAATCGGCATCCGGAAAGTGAACGGGGCGGATACTTTGCAGATTCTGTTTCTGCTGAATACCGATTTCCAGAAATGGGTGCTGGTGGCTACGCTCGCCGCCTTTCCGGCAAGCTGGTACATCATGCACCGCTGGCTGGAGAATTTCGAAGCCCGCATCTCCCTTTCGTGGATCTATTTTGCCCTGGCCGGACTGGCAGCCATTCTGATTGCCCTCGTAACGGTAACCCTCAGAAGCTGGAAATTTGCATCAAAAAATCCGGTCGAAACCCTGCGGTACGAGTAAAATCCGGGAACGGTGCAGGCAACCTGAGTACCGGAAAGGAAAAACAAAATCGCTTATTTCCCGAACTGCACCTTTACCGACAGTCCGCCATACCTCATACGCAAATGAAGGCTGGTAAGGTCGGTTACCGGCAGCTGAACCCAGGGCTCGACCAGCATGAAGCTGTTCTTCCCCATCGGGAAAGCATACCCAGCCGAAAAGTTCGTCAGCCCGAACAGGTCAACATGACTGAAAGCCGGATGATCGCTTTCGGCAGATACCGTCCGGTAACTGGTGTCGTACGTGATCTCTCCGGTGTAGGTGTTGAGGTTTTCCCGTGTGGTTACGCTCAGGTAACTTCCGCTGAACCGCTGATCAAGGTAAAATACGGTGGAAGCTCCTGCGGAAACAAAAAATCGTTTTCCACCCCGCTCCAGAAGGGTAAACAACAGGTTTACCGGAACTTCCATCGTCAGCATTTCCATGTGGCTGTCGTACGTATCGATTGTTCCCGCCAGATTGCTCATATCATGGGAAGACTCCACCAGGCGGTCTCCCACATATCTGTCACCCAGGCTGTAATTGTGACGGGCCAGGGCCAGTCCGGGACGAATGGCCACCGACCGGTTCAGCCGGTGCTCCATATAAAACCCCACTGCCACACCCGGAGCGCTGGCCACCATATCCTCCACGCTGGCCATCAAACCCGACACGCCGGCCATAAAGCTGGTCTTTCCGGAAGACCCGGCATCCGCTTCCGGCAGGAACATCATCCTCTCTTCTGTTTCCGGCACATCAAGCGCCTCAGGTTTCCTATCCGCAACAGATAAGATGCCGCCTTTCCGTTTTGCCGGCGCCGGCACAAACCGGTAGGCATACCTGTCGGTGTCAGGCCGCCGGGCAGCCTTCTCACGGGGCCGGGTTCCCGCAGTTGTTTCGGAAGCTTTTTCCATGTCGGTGCGAACCGCAGCGGTTGATTTCGCTTCTTCGGCAAACGTGGCGGTTTGCGCCGGCACCTTCCTGTCGCCGGCAATCGTCTCACGGGTTGTTTTCTTCCCGGTCTCCTTCATATCAACGGTATCGGTACGAACCGCCACAGGCCCTGTCTCTTTTTGGCGTTGAAACGTAAGGTACAGGACAGCACTTCCGGCAAAAAGCAGAATTAGCACCGAAGCCGCTTTGGCCCGGAAGGGGATCAACAGGGTAAGCCCCCGTTTCTTTCTGCGGTTCTTCACAAACCTCTTCCATCCCTCATCGGCAAGATGACCGGCATCGTAGCTGTCAAAGGCTTCCTTCACCTTCTTGAGAAATATGTCATCAAACCGGTTCATGGCGCTTTGCTCACTGATTCAAATTTCTTCCTGTACAGTTCCCGTAACATCTTTTTAGCCCTGGCCAGGTTCGAACGCGATGTGGAAACGGTGATCCCCAGCATCTGAGCGATCTCCTCATGCGTATACCCGTCCATTTCGTAAAGGTTAAACGTTACTCTGTATTGTTCGGGAAGATGCCGGTATAGTTCCAGGATATCGTTCACTGCCAGATCCATATCCATTTCCGCTTCGGGTTCCCGGTCTTCTGAAATATCTTCGTCGGCAAATTTCGAACGGTATCTGAAATGGATTCTGTAACGGTCAATGGCCGTGTTGACCAGGATCTTTGCGTACCAGGGTTTAAAAGGCTTCGAAGGATCGTAATTTTCCAGGCTTTCCAGCACCTTCATGAAACTGTCGTTCACCGCTTTCATGGCTTCGTCCTGATTTCCGGCATATCTGATGCAAACCGACATGGCATAGGAGAAGTAACGTTTATACAAAACCTCCTGACAGTATTCCTTCCCTTCCAGGCAACCTTGTACAAGTTGCTGATCAGGTATTCCCTCTGCAGAAAATTTTCTGCTGCCCATCTCTTTTCTCCCGGTTAAGCACTTTAATATAACCTAATTCAGGAGATTTTGTGTTGGTTCTTTCCATATTTTTGCGCTTATCTGAATAATGAAACCAGGTGGCGAATTCATTTCTTCTATGCCGGAAACCAAAGCGGCCGTATGGATCCGGTTATTCATCGTTCACAATGTCCAGATGACTTAACTCAAAAATATTTTCCGGGTTGCTGTAATCGTATTGATAGATTCCGTCATCTCCCACCAGCATTAAAACACCCTGGTAAGGGATCACATCGTATGTATCGATATCGGCATAATGGGCAAGCTGGTTTGCAAGAATGGCCAGGGGGTCAGACCGGTCATAGATCTTCAGCCCGGCCCCGCCGTCGCAGATGAACAGCAGATCGCCGTCTATGCCCAGTCCGTGCGGATGGTACATGGGATACGATTTGACCAGGTACGGATGGGTGATTGACGATATGTCAATCACTTCCAGCAGGTTCTGCGTGCTTCCGCATGCCGTGCCCGAACGAAGTGTGACATAAGCATAGTGATCGTCGGCCACCACCGGGTCGCAGGCGGTAATGTGGTCGTATGAGGATATCTGCTCCGGCCTGGCCGGGTTGCTCAGATCGAAGATCAGCATACCCGTGGTGGTGCCTGCAAACAATTTGTTTTCCAGCAGGAAAAGGGTTTCCATGGTGCGTGGCACTTCCACACTGTCGGCAAGGGTCATATCCGTACCGTTACCATACTCCACGGTTTTCAGCTTCTCGGGCCGGCTGATAAGGTAAAGGTACTGATCATGAAGCATGAACCGGGCCATGGAACCACCCACACCGACGCCACCCGACCAGCTTCCTCCCGTTGTATTCAGTGCTCCGTCCATGGTCATGAAATCACTGCGCGGAAACCAGCCGCCGTATGTGCCGGCTTCCCGTTTCTCGGTAACGGTTTTCACTTCCCAGTCCACAATTACCCCTTCCGGTTTGTTATCGGTTGTGTAGGGGTACATGTTATCCCCTTCCGGCACGATATCCGGAAAAATATTTTCCAGCCGGCCGATCTCCACCGGCTGGTTCACATCGCTGATATCGATGGCTACCAGGTCGATATAGCTGTCGGCAAACAGGATATTTCCCGATATGGCCATATCCACATTTCCCATGATCCCGTAAAAAGCGATCTTTACCGGCGCCGAGGGATCGGAGTTGTCAATCACATGGATCCCTTTCTGATATTCGTTTACAAACAAATAGTTATCTTTAAAGTACATCTTCCCGGGATTTGATATTTCAGTGGCTCCGCTCTTTTTAAAGCTTCCGCGGAATTCGGCATATGGCATCACCACGGGAACATTGGCATCGTACGTCACCAATACATACGTATTGTCTTCGCACGCCGGCAGCAAAGCAACCAGCAAGAGAACAAATCTCATTTTTTTCAGAAAATGGTTCATGGTACAGGGTTTTTAAGTGGTCCGGTTCGGTCTCTTTCCGGTCTATTCATACACGGGATGTAACACCTGCCCCATAAACAGCAGGGTATTGGTGGTTCTTTCACGGATGGCGAATACAAAGGGCTTATCGATCCGGAAAACCTGCGGCTGAGGGGGCATACTGGTTAATTCCACGCCGATGGTGGTAACAGCTGCGGCCTCGGTACCTTCTTCATTCACGTCCACAAAAGTGTTCTGCTTCACGAAATCCACATAGATCTGCGCGTCGGATATTCCCGAAAGATCGGCCACATACGGATCAAACGCATCGATCATCCCCATGCTTCTGAGCTGGTCATTCAGTACTTTCTCATACGAAAATTTGAACTTCGGCATAAACACTTCGGTATCGGCATAATCCATCAGCCCGTCCATTCCGCCGGTAATATCACTCCAGATCCCCGGGGTAAACGATTCGATAAACCCTCCCAGCGATCCGTGGGGTACTATCACCACCATGGTGAAATTGGTGCGGCCGTAGGGCAGCTCAATGGCATTGTATTGATCCCCGTTTACCACCCTGGCTCCAACCTCCCCGTTCATGGTGGGCACATCAAAAGGTTCGCCGGTATCGGGATAAAACGGCCGGTCCTGCGTCAGTGCCTTGTCGAACTGGTAGCTCCAGTCGCCTTTGAAATACAGGGCATTCATCAGGAACATCACCGCCTGGGCAGAAATTTCATCCAGCACTTTCGGGATTTTCCCGTTGGTATGGTCGCTGGCCCACCCGTTGATGGTTTCCAGTGCCGATGGATGCGAAAAATCGAGGGCCTCGACCTGTGCCCCGTAATCCCCGCTCATGGTATTGAGAAAAGGTTCTTTCACAGTGAATCCCTGGCGGTAAAAAATGGCATTGGCCAGGGCCAGGGTCACTTTCGGGTCGGCTTCCAGCAACTGGCCGGTAAGCGATCCCCAGGCTTCATTGATTTGGGATATTGTGAGATTTTCCGGATACTTCAGCGTTTCTTTCAGCTGATCGTAGGTATCGCCGCCGCATCCGTTCAGCAGCATGGTCAGGGCCGTGCCGGCGCTGAGAGGCGACAGCATCAGGTTTTTGTTATCCGCGGAAGCCACCTTGCGGAACAGTTCCACCCCGAAAGCATTGTTCGTCTGGATCACCTGCGGGGCTTCGGCGGTGAGTTCGATGTTTTTCGGGGTAAGATTTACACCCGGGTCGGGATTTTCCTTTGTGCAGGAAGCTCCAGGCATTATTCCGGTAAGGGCCAGGAGCAAAAGGATGTGTGTTTTCATGGTTTTTTATTTGATGATGTATTTCCGGTTGGGATACATGTGTGCCTTTTTTAATTGATACGATGGCCAGGGCTGAAACGCTGCAGGGAAACGAAAATAATTTCCGGAATGTATGGTAATCTTTACAGGGTGCGGGTTACGGATTATGTATATTCACACGGCTGAATAAATTAGAAAGTTCGTGAAGCGAGCCGGGACAAATCATGGATCCCTGTGGGCAGGCCGTCTCTGCGCAGCTATGTTCCATAATTACTACGCATTTCACCAAAAGTTCCGGCCTCTGAGGGTTTTATGAGAAAAACCAGGCGGGGGAAGAAGTGAGAAGGCCTGTGCAGCGATCCTGTCTGAGCCGCTGACGAGCGGAGCGCTGTCAGGGCGAGTTTGGATCGCGGCAGGCTTTCCCCCGCCGTAGTTTTTCCATAAAAGCATCAGCAGCCGAAGGGGTTTTTGCATGCTTTTTTGCCCCACAAAAAAGCATGTCGCTCCGTTTAGGGAACGGAGCGAAACACCGGCATGCGGGATGGATAAATCAAAGAAAAACGTGCAGTTTCTGCAGAGCAAAGTACCGGTATTTCCGCGTATTTCATCAAAAGTCCCGGCCTCTGAGGGTTTTATGAGAAAAACCAGGCGGGGGAAGAAGTGGGAAGGCCTGTGCAACGATCCTGTCTGAGCCGCTGACGAGCGGAGCGCTGTCAGGGCGAGTTTGGATCGCGGCAGGCTTTCCCCCGCCGCAGTTTTTCCATAAAAGCATCAGCAGCCGAAGGGTTTTTTGCATGCTTTTTTGCCCCACAAAAAAGCATGTCGCTCCGTTTCGGGAACGGAGCGAAACACCGGCATGCGGGATGGATAAATCAAAGAAAAACGTGCAGTTTCTGCAGAGCAAAGTACCGGTATTTCCGCGTATTTCATCAAAAGTCCCGGCCTCTGAGGGTTTTATGAGAAAAACCAGGCGGGGGAAGAAGTGGGAAGGCCTGTGCAACGATCCTGTCTGAGCCGCTGACGAGCGGAGCGCTGTCAGGGCGAGTTTGGATCGCGGCAGGCTTTCCCCCGCCGCAGTTTTTCCATAAAAGCATCAGCAGCCGAAGGGTTTTTTGCATGCTTTTTTGCCCCACAAAAAAGCATGTCGCTCCGTTTCGGGAACGGAGCGAAACACCGGCATGCGGGATGGATAAATCAAAGAAAAACGTGCAGTTTCTGCAGAGCAAAGTACCGGTATTTCCGCGTATTTCATCAAAAGTCCCGGCCTCTGAGGGTTTTATGTGAAAAACAAGGCTGGGGAAAATGCGCCATGGCCTGTGCAGCGATCCTGTCTGAGTCCCTGACAGGCGGAGCGCCGTCAGGGACGAGTTTGGATCGCGGCAGGCTTTCCCCCGCCGTAGTTTTTCCATAAAAGCATCAGCAGACGAAGGGTTTTTTGCATGCTTTTTTGCCCCCAAAAAAGCATGTCGCTCCGTTTCGGGAACGGAGCGAAACAGTGGCCGGTGGGCTGGTTAAACTATTCGTTAAGCCTAAAAAAATATATTGTCAACCCCACGGGACGAAATAAAAAATATTTCATCCTTATATTCTGCTCCAGGTTTTCCGAGTATTTCATCAAAAGGACCGGCCTCTGAGTCCCTGATTCTCAGAGCATCTGAGCCGCCTGGCTTCAAACCTTTCACGACACCCGAACACTCCATTACTCCATTTCTCAATTACCCGATTACTTCAAATCACCCACTCCTCATCTCCATTGTACCATCACCCGATCACTCCATGACACCCCCCAGAGCCGCATAGCGGCAGACTGCTTGTTCGGTTCCCGCGGGTAAGGAATTATCAATCCTTCGCGTCCTCTGCGCTTCATGCCGTTCTCAGAGTAAATCATTCAACCTGCCAATTCTGTCTCACGCAGAGAGCCAAAGAATACACACAGTACTCAGAGACTTTCCATGAATTTCGGAGGAATGGACTGAAAAATTACGTTTCAATGAAAAGGGACCCGAACAAACAACCCCGGTATTTCTTCCGGAATGCGGAAGATCACCGTGCATGCCAGGTAAAAGTATGGTCAGGCCGTTCAAACCGCCCTTTGATCAGATGGAAGCGCTGATCAGGAAGGTAGCGGCGAAGGCAATAATAGCATACAGCTCGGGGAATACGGCCAGGATCATGGTATTTCCAAACACATCGTTTCCCGATCCGATGGCGGCAATCCCGTTGGAAGTAACCCCTCCCTGTTTGATGGCCGAGAAAAGAGCTACAAATCCCAGGGCAACGCCTGCGGCCAGAATAGCCACTCCCTGAAGCATACTCATCCCTTCCTGGATAACACCCTGGCTGTTGATCACGAAAAATCCGGCAAATCCGTACAGTCCCTGCGTTCCGGGAAGAGCGCTCAACAGCATATAGCTACCGAAGGCATCGGGATTCTTTTTCAGGGCTCCTACGGTGGCATTTCCGCCCATCGACACACCGATCGCGCTTCCTATCCCCGACAGTACCAACATGAGTGCCAGTCCGGTATAAGCCAGAATAACCGGCAAATTACCTGCATTCATCATTTCTGTAGTTTCCATTGTTTCTCTTCGTTTTTATTGTTTATTGTATTTCGTTAAGGCAAAGGGTTGGTAGGGTTTGCCACCACCACGGAACCCGGCATTTTTATAGAATTCGACAAAGGTCAGGCGCATGGGATGGATAAATCCTCCCAGGGCGGCCATAAAAAGGTTAATGGAGTGCCCGAACACCAGCAAAAGCAGAAAAGGTAACCAGCCAATCCATGGAGTGGAAAGGAACTGGGAAGCCATGTCGTTAAACACGAAGCCCAGGATGGCCGACGAAATTCCCAGGGCAAAGAGCCTGATGTACGACAGCAGGTCGCCGAACACACCGGTCAGGATGTTATAGGTTTCCCATATACCGCTACCGATCCTCATGAACGGATTTTTCTTCGGGTCGTTCAGCAGAAAGATCAGTACACCCGCAACACCCAGCAAAGCGTAATACACATACTTCAGTCCGTTCATGGTAAACCATCCTGCCATTTCCCCTCCCCTGAAAACCAGGAGGGTGAGAGCCAGCACTACCCATCCCACGGTGGATAAGCTGTAGGCAAACCCTTTCTGTTTGGTAATATTAAATATTTTCACCACCATGCCGAACAGGATCTGGACGGCACCCAGGATCATGGAAAGGTAGAACATGTTGATCGGTTCCTGCATCAGATGCCGGAACGAACTCAGCAGGGAAACATCGGCAGCGGTATGTTTCAGGAGCAGCATGCGATGGCTTTGCACGGCATCGGCGCCGGCAGCCTGAATGGCGGCATCCAGAAAATTCCTGCGGGTTTCGAAATGTTCGCCCATAAGGCTCCCGAGATTTTCTATCAAAGCGGCAGGCAGTCCTTCAGCCTTCAGCATTTCGAGGGTACTGGCCGTAATGGTATATCCGGTATCAATGAGATTGATCCCGAAAAAGGTTCCCGAAAGGGCCCCGAAGATCACGGTTCCCAGGCCCAGGAACTGACCCAGCGTAAGAATGGGCCGGAGATTTGGCTGCACTTTCTTCTTCAACAGGAATCCGGCCAGGATAAAAAGCAATCCGTACCCGGCGTCGCCCAGGCAGAAACCAAAAAACATCACAAAGAAAGGGGCAAAGAAAGGGGTAAGGTCAAGTTCCCTGTATTTGGGCAGATCGAACAATTTGGAGATGGGTTCAAAAAGGCGGCTGAACCAGTTATTTTCGAGTTCCACGGGCGCTTCTTCATCTTCGCCGGCCGGAGAGGCAATGTAATAAACACCCGAATCCTCCAGCATGGTCTTCAGTCCTTCTTCCTTTCCGGCGGGAACCCAGCCCTCCAGTATTCTCAATTTTCCGTCGGCCTGTTCGCCCGCACTGTTTTTTGCCCTGAACATGCCGATCTCATTTTCCAGCTCTTTCAGGTACCGGTTCAGTATCGCTTTCCAATGGCCGGTATTTTTTTTCATCTCGGCATGCAATCCGGCATTTTCCTTTTTCAGCCGGTCTCTCTCCTCCACAAGCGATGAGAGCGATTCTTTGGGCAGCCTGACAGGATCGGCTTCCAGTTCTACCGTTTCTTCGGGATGATGGATCACCACGAAGTACAGGTGGCCTCTTTCCCGGTGAATGATCTGTACAGACCATTTTTCCGCCCATTCGTCCTGGAAGCGTTTTACCGGACAGGAATAAAAAGATATTTCATAACCGGCGGCACGTACCTTTTCCAGATCTTCGCCTGTAAAATCTCCCCATGGTTCCAGAGTACGGATATTTTTTACCAGTTCCTGCAGGCGCTGTTCATTTTCTTCCAGGTCCTTCCGGATGGTTTCAATGCGTTCCACTACCTTTTCCGGATCGGTTTCTTCCGCCACTTTCTTCTCTTCGATATCTTTGGGAAGGAATTTCAGTACCTGTATGCAGGTTTCCCGGCGGCGGAACAGGTTGCGGATGCTCTCATCTTCCTCTTCGCTTCCGCGTTCCCGCCCGATAATATGCACCACTCCCGCATTCCTCAGAGCCTGCAGAAAAGATTCATATTCCCGGTGGTACACCAGAAACGTGTATTTTATCATCGGTGCAATCATACGGCCTCCTTCTGTTTTTGCTGCCTGCTCTTGACAATTTTCTGCGCCGATTTGGAAAGATTCTCCTCATCTTCCAGGAAGCGCTTGATCTTTCTGATGGCTTCCTCATATCCCGGGATCTGTACTTTCTCGTACAAATTGACCTTCTGGGTGGTTTTTCGTCTGGCGTAGTCGAGCAGTTCCATTTTCTCAAGAAAAACCTCCCTTTCGATCAGCAGCGATGCCAGTTCCTTTAAAATACTGATCCCTTCTGAGAACCATTTCGGCTGATTGAACACCAGAAAGGAACTCACCTCAAATTCAACCTGGTCAAGTTCCGGGGTGCTCACCCCCGCAATTTTCCGGTATGTCATGGTCACGTTGCTAACCTTCACCAGTTCGTCGGGGAACTCGGTCCACAGGTGCATTCCCTCCCTGTACTTTCCCAGGGCTTCTTCATATTTTTTATTCAGCCGGCCAGCCTCATCTTTCGCTTTTTTTACCTCAGCCCGCAGAGCCGACTCCTTGTTCTTCAGGGTGGGCAAAGCCCGCTGCCTGATCTGCAGTTGTTTATTCAACTGCTGCAACGATGTTTTGTTATATTGAAATTTTATGGCCATACCGCATGCTGTTATTCACTTTCCGCCTCTTTCCAGTATTTTTCCACCAGCTCGTTCTTGATCCGCACTTCGGGTTTTGTGAAATGCCGCGAGAAAAGTTCCCATGCCGTATTCAGCATATCGTCCACTTCCAGGTTCACATCAATGGCCAGAAGCTTTTCGGCATATTCTTCAGCAAACTGAAGTGTTCGCTTATCATATTCGGTAAGGTCAAAACCGTTCTCCTGCTTGATGCGGGCATTGGCAGCATCGGCATACAGGCGCACGGCGGCATTCATCACCTGGGGATGGTCTTCCCGTGTTTGCTTTCCTATCACCAGCTGTTTCAGCCGGGAGAGAGAACGGAATGGATCGATGATCACTTTCCCGATATCGGTATCGCGCCGCAGGTAAAGCTGCCCTTCGGTGATGTACCCGGTATTGTCGGGAATGGCATGAGTAATATCGCCCCCGGAAAGGGTGGTTACGGCGATTATGGTGATTGATCCTCCGTCGGGGAACTGCACGGCTTTCTCATAGATCCTGGCCAGGTCGCTGTACAGCGATCCGGGCATACTGTCTTTACTGGGAATCTGGTCCATCCGGTTTGAAACAATGGCCAGGGCATCGGCATACAGGGTCATATCGGTCAGAAGCACCAGCACATCTTCGTTTTTCTCGCCGGCAAAGTATTCGGCTGCCGCCAGCACCATTTCAGGCACCAGCAAGCGTTCCACAGGAGGATCCTCGGTGGTGTTGATGAAAGCCACAATCCTTTCCAGGGCTCCTGCATTTTCAAATACCTGCCGGTAGTACAGGTAATCATCGTTGCTCAGCCCCATTCCCCCCAGGATGATCTTATCGGCCTTGGCACGCAGGGCCACGGTGGCCATAACCTGGTTAAAAGGCTGGTCGGGGTCGGCAAAAAACGGGATCTTCTGGCCCGTTACCAGGGTATTGTTCAGGTCGATCCCTGCAATACCGGTGGCAATAAGCCGCGACGGCTGTTCCCTTCTGACGGGGTTTACCGAGGGTCCGCCGATCTCTTTTTCTTCGCCGGTAAGTGCAGGACCGCGGTCAATCGGATCCCCGTATGCATTCAGGAACCGGCCGGCCAGGTCATCGCCGATCTTAAGCGCCGGCGGCCTGCCCAGAAAAACCACTTCGGCATTGGTGGGAATTCCTTCGGTACCAGTAAACACCTGCAGAGTAATCTCATCACCGAAAATCTTGACCACCTGGGCCAGTTTCCCGTGCACCAGAGCCAGCTCGTCATAACCCACTCCTTCTGCATGCAACATACAGGTTGCCTTGGTAATAGACGAAATCCTGGTATATATCTTCTGAAAAGCCCTTGTCTCTGTCATGTTAAAACACTTTCGGTTAATACTTCATCCAGTTCTTTTTCATACTTTTTGAACTCATCCGACTCGAACCCGGAATAGTTCATCTGTTTCAGCAGGTTAATGACTTTCTTGAAATATACTGCCACTTCTTCGAAAGAAGGAAATTCGAATTCGGCATGGCAGATATCCAGCACCTTGTTCAGCATATATCTCTGTCTGGGAATAGGCGTTAACTGGTCTACCTTATCGAAGGCATCCTGCTGCAGGATAACAAAATCGATCACTTCCGATTTCCAGAAATTCACGTGGTATTCCACCGGTACACCGTCGTCGCCCAGGATATTGATCTGTTCCATGGCTTCGCGTCCGCTGATCAGGTAATCGCGGGCTTTGATCACCTTGTCGTACCAGTCTTCTGAGATATGTTCGGCCAGGTATTCATGTACCTCGTCATATTCCAGGTATTTTGAATAGCTGTCGATAGGGTCGATGGCCGGGTACCGTTTGCTGTCGGCCCTGCTCTGCGAAAGGGCATAGAAGCACCTGGCCGCTTTTTTGGTGGCTTCGGTCACGGGCTCCTTCAGGTTACCACCTGCCGGGGAAACTGTTCCGATAAAGGTAATGGATCCTGTTTCTCCATTATGGAGCCGGACATATCCGGCCCGGGCATAGAATGCCGAAATAATGGCCGACAGGTCCATGGGATAGGCATCCGGACCGGGCAGTTCTTCCATGCGGTTCGACATTTCACGAAGGGCCTGTGCCCAGCGGGAAGTGGAGTCGGCCAGCAGCAGAACCTTCATTCCCATGGCCTGGTAATATTCTGCCAGGGTCATGGCGGTGTAAACAGAAGCTTCACGGGCTGCCACCGGCATGTTCGAGGTATTGGCCACGATGATGGTACGTTCGTATAGCTTGCGTCCGGTACGGGAATCTTCCAGTTCGGGAAATTCCTTGAATATTTCCACCACTTCATTGGCCCGTTC
>Ga0209614_1000491_pt1 | contig 34273 bp, 35 predicted proteins | sample BlaSprsedimmetaG_FD_185484 | JGI IMG/M metagenome (GOLD analysis project Ga0209614, IMG submission 185484) | Hot spring sediment bacterial and archeal communities from California, USA to study Microbial Dark Matter (Phase II) - Blank Spring... ... | reverse complement strand
GCGAGCCTACGCTCAGGCTGACTCCAGGTTGCAGGGCCGCGTGGGCTTCCAGACGCTCGACCTCACCACCTCGGACGACCCCTGGTGGATCGCGTATCGCGTGATTGCGCTCGAGCCCCAAGTGCTCGCCGTCTCGGTGTTCTGCTGGAACGCGAGCGCGGTTCACGACGTCTGCCGCATCGTCAGGCAGGCGCTGCCGGGCATCCGCATCGTTCTCGGCGGACCTGAGGTAGGGCCCGTGGCGGACGAGGTGCTGCGGGCGCACCCCGAGGTGGACGCGGTGGTGAGAGGTGAGGGCGAGGCCGCCTTCGCCGACGTCCTCGATCTTGCGCGTCGGGAGAAGCCGTTCACGCGTGCGGATGGGGTCACCGCGCGCAATGCCGCGGGCGAGGTGGTGGCCGCCCCGGACAGGCCGCTCATCGCCGATCTCGACACCATCCCGTCGCCATACCTTACGGGTATCGTGGAGCCGCGCGAGGGGAGCGCGTACATCGAGACCTTCCGGGGCTGCCCGCATGCCTGCGGCTACTGTTTCGAGGGAAAGGGTTACGGACGGATCCGGTCGTTCGGGAAGGACCGTGTGGAGGCGGAGATCGCCTACCTGGCGGATGAGCGGGGTGTGCGGCAGTTCTCGTTCATCGACTCGGTCTTCAACCTCACCCCGGGCAGGCTGGAATGGCTTGCGGGTGCGCTCGAGCCCTACGCACGACAGGGGCTCACCCTGCATACCGTGGAGGTCGATATCGAGCGCGTGGATGATGAGGCGGCCGCCCTGCTCCGGCGGGCGGGGGTCATCTCTGTGGAGACCGGGCCCCAGAGCGTGGGGGAAGCGGCGCTGGCGGCATGTCGTCGACCGTTCGACCCGACGCGGTTCACGGCGGGTGTGGAGGCGCTCAAGCGGCACGGCATCTCGGTGGAGTGCGACCTCATAGCGGGGCTGCCGGAAGACACCGCGGATGACTTCCTTGAGGGACTGCGGTTCTGTCTCGACCTCGACCCTGGCAAGATCCAGACCTCCACCTTGCACGTACTCCCGGGCACGGACCTCTATGCACGTGCCGATGAGCTCGGCCTGCGGTTCGACCCACGACCACCGCACGAGATCGTGGCCACCGACGATATCGGCTTCGCCGACCTGAGGCGCCTGGAGGCCCGCTCGATCTACATCGCCCGCCTGTACGGCTCCCGGATCGAAGGAGCGTGACGTGTCCGCGATATCGCAACGCGCACTGTCCATACGCCCGTTCATCGTGATGGATGTGGTGGCCCGGGCACGCGAGCTCGAGGCGTCGGGCCGCGACATCGTCCGTCTCGAGATCGGCGATCCCGACTTCGGCACGCCTGAGGTGATCGTCCGTGCCGCGGAGGCGGCGATGGACGCCGGCGATACGGGCTACACGCAATCGCTCGGGCTGCCCGGCTTGCGTGAGGCGGTGGCGATACGGGCACGTGAGGACTACGGGGTCGGCGTGGACCCGAACACGGTCGTGGTGACACAGGGCACGTCGCCCGCGATGCTCTTGCTCTTCGGTTCGCTCCTTGATCCGGGCGACGAGGTCATCATGCCGGACCCCTGCTACCCGGCGTACCCCAACTACGTGAACTTCCTGGGAGGGGTACCCGTGCCGGTGCGGGTACGCGCGGAGGACGGGTTCCGCTTCCGGATCGACGAGGTGGAGCGCGCGATCACGCATCGCACGAAAGCCATCATGGTCAACTCCCCCTCGAACCCCACGGGCGGGGTGCTCGGCGAAGCCGACCTGCGTCATCTTGCCGCATTGGCTGAGCGGCACGGCATCTGGCTCGCCAGCGACGAGATCTACCACGGGCTCCAGTTCGAGGGCCGTCCGCGCTCCGTGCTGGAATTCACCGACCGGGCGTTCGTCCTCAACGGCTTCTCGAAGGCGTACGCGATGACCGGGTGGCGTCTCGGCTACCTGATCGCGCCTCCGGAGTTCGTCCGGCCCGCCGAGAAGATTCAGCAGAACTTCTTCCTGTGCGCGAGCAACTTCGTGCAGGTGGCCGGTACCACGGCGCTGTTGGAGGCCCAGGACGACGTTGCGAGGATGCGCTCGGTGTACGACGAACGCCGGCGCTATCTTGTCCCGGCCTTGCGGGAGGTGGGGCTCACGGTGGCCACTGAGCCGCTCGGCGCGTTCTATGTGTTCGCCGACGCCACGGCGTGGGGTCGCGATTCGGTTGCGCTCGCGGGCCGTCTGCTCGAGGAAGCGGGCGTGGCGGCGGCTCCCGGCGTGGACTTCGGCCCCGGAGGGGAAGGCTTCCTGCGGTTCAGCTACGCCACGTCGATGGAACGTTTGCACGAGGGTGTCTCGCGGCTGGCCGGGTGGGCGTCAGCGAATGGCTCGAGCGGCTGATGCAGGAGCGCCAGTGTGCCCGTCGAAGACTGCAGAGTGACCGTTCGGCGCTGTTCGGCGCCGGAAGAGCCGCCGAACGGTTCATCGGCGCCACTCATCGGTCAGTGCTGGAGTGGACCGGGGACTTTGCCGATACAAAGAACGTCAACGGTACGGCGCTTGCTGTACCCGCGTGGGTATCCACCGACCGAGGATAGGGGCAGTGTGAGCACACAGGTCTGGAGCAAGGCCGACCTCCACATCCATTCGATGCACAGCGACGGGCTCGCCAGCGTACCGGAGATCCTGGAGTACGCCGCCAGCGAGACCGACCTCACGGTCATCGCGATCACCGACCACAACACCATCGAGGGCGCTCTCTTCGCCAAGGAGCTCGAAGAGATGTACGACATCGAAGTCGTAGTCGGCGAAGAGGTGTCCACCACCGAGGGGCACGTGCTCGGACTGTTCCTCACGGAGGAGATATCACCCGGGCTCACCCCCACCGAGACGATCCGCAGGATCAGCGAGCAGGGCGGCATCGCGATCATCCCGCATCCGTTCTCCGCGCGCGGTGTCTTCGGCCCGTTCGGCAGGAGCAGGCTCGCCGACGCCGTCCGCGACATGGCGTTCAACGCGCTTGAGGTCTACAACTCCGTCCCTGGTCTGATCTGGGCCAACCGTCTCGCGGCCAAGATGTTCAGCGGCGGCCTTGGTGTGGCCGCGGTAGGCGGTTCCGACGCTCATGTCCTGAGGGCGGTGGGCAAGGGGTACACGGTCTTCCGCGGCAGTACAGCGGAGGAGCTGCGCGCGAGCATCGATGCGCTCGAGACACATGCTGAGGCGGACCGCGGCGGACTTGCGCTGGCGTTCCGCTACATGCGCAGCATCCCTCAGATCCGCAGGCGGCAGGCGTTCAATCAGGAGCGCTGCAAGGTGTCGCGCCGGAGCATGGCCTCAGAGCGGGCGTAGGTCGTCTTCCTGCGGTTCGAGCGCGGCGCTCGCGACATCCACCACCGCCTGCACGATCGTGTCGTCATCACCCCACGCATTCAGGGTGATCACCCGCACGTCACGTGGGACCCTCGCGTACGTCGTCGCGCGCTCGAGGTCGAGCGTCGTGTTCAGGGTGGGCAGCACCGTCGTCGACGGAGCGAGGATGATGTGACGGCATCCGAGGGCGGCGAGGTGCCGCACCACATCGGTCACGTCGGGAGCCTGCCAGTCGAGCGATCCGCAGCGTATGCGGTCGCCCTGTATCCCCGCTTCCATCAGCGCCATCCGCACGCGCTGGTCGAAGTAGTTCTCGGTCTCGGCCGCGGCAGGGTGGCGCCGGGCCCATTCCTCCGGCATCCCCATCCCAACGAGTGCGACACCCACGTCTGCGAGCTCGGCGCCGGTGGTGGAGGCGAGTATGCGGTCGGCCATACGCCTCACAAGCGATGCGTCGTCCCATATCGCTCCGGCGGTGACCACGGTGGGCGTGCCGGCCTCGTGTTCCAGAGGGCCGAGTGTGGCGAGCGCCGCTTCGGCGGTGATTGTCCCCGGCGGATCCAGCGCCACGACCGCGATGCGGGTGACACCCGAGCACGCCTGGGCGGCCACGGTCTCGACCAGACCGCCAGGGCGGTGGCACGGTGCGAGATCCACTCGCACCCCGGGAATCGTCGCTGCGCGCCGGCCGACCTTGTCGAGGAGCGAGCGTGCCACCGGTGCTCCCGGAGCCGTGTTGCCCACCGCGCGATAGCGGGCCTTCTCGGCAAGGAACACGAACGGTACCGCAGTGAGGGGCAGGTCGATCGCCGCCTGCTCACGGAGGATCTCCTGGCGGTACGCGATCGCGCGGGGATCGTAGTGGTCGGGCTCCGTGCACGCGAGCACGATGATCCCGGTGCCGTCCCCGTGTTCAGGACACCGGACGGTTGCGAGGCGGCGAGCTTGCGCCAGGTTTGGGATGGCCGAGGTGAGGATCGTGTAGCCGAGCACGACCCCCGCGATCAGCGTTGCGATTGCCGCGGCGATCGCCAGTGGGGTAGAGTAGTCCTGGGAGAGGGTTCCCAGCACGTAGAGTCCTCCCAGGAAGCCGGCCGCGCCGAGCGGGACCGTGGCTGCGGCGTAGTGCCGGGGCAGCACCATGGCGGCCACGAGACATGCTCCGGACACGAGACCGCCCGCTAACAAGGTGAGCCAGTACAGCATCAGACCTCCTTCACCTCCCCACGACGATAATCGAACTTCAGGAGGGACGCCACAGACGGTTGACAGAAATACCCCTTGGGGTATACTTGGCACCGTACGATGTCGTTCCGAGGAGGAGATATCCTTGAGCAGTACCGTCCGTGAGATAAGTGAATCGCAGTTCCAGGCTGAGGTCATTGAGGCCGACAAGCCTGTGATCGTGGACTTCTGGGCGCCCTGGTGCGGCCCCTGCCGCATGGTGGCTCCCGAGCTGGAAAAGCTGGCGGGGCGTGTCGGTGACACCGCGGCGTTCGTCAAGGTGAACGTCGATGAGGCCCGCGATGTGGCCATGCGTTACGGGATCATGAGCATCCCCACCATCGCGAAGTTCGAAGGTGGTAATCTGGTGACGCAGGTCGTTGGCGCGCGGGGCGCGGATGCGCTCGGCCGAGAGTTCGGTCTGGTCTAGAGGCGCCATGCCAACCTACGAACTGCACTGTGTCGACTGCGGGCACGTGTTCGATCGTTTCCTGATGCGCTTGCTGAAGGAGTCGGACAAGGTGTGTCCGGAGTGTGGCTCCACCCGTGTGGAGACCGGCGTTGGCGGCGGGTTCGCGCCGAAGCGTTCGGTCTCCAGCAGCGGGTGTGCGCCGCAAGGGGGGTTCGGCTGAGCCTAGCCGCACCGCCCGTGAGGCCGGTCCGACATGGTGGTGATGATGGATTTCACCTATAGACGGGAGGGCAGCAAGACCTTCCCGCAGATGGTCGAAGCCGTCGAGCGGTCTGTCCGCTCGCACGGCTTCGACGTCGTCAAGAGGCACGATCTGCAGGCCACGCTGGTGGCGAAAGGGTTCGAGATCCAGCCCCTGGTGGTGCTCGACATCGCTGTCCCGGGTGGCGTGATGGACGTCTGCAAGATGCATGTGTATGCAGACGGTGACGCGGTGTGGGTGAGCGCGATCAGGTCGATCTCGCTCTGGAATGCCGAGGACGGGTGCACGGCGGGGGAGATAGCCGACCTGGACGCATCGGTGGCGGCACTGATCGACGCCGCGTGCGCCCTGTAGCGCGTGCGCGGACCCTACTGGACGCAGCTCGAGTACTTCAGGAAGACCTTGATGGCCTCATCGATCAGCTCGTCCTTGTCGGTGACGCTGTCATCCATGAGGCAGGTCTTCATCGAGTAGCCGATGATGTGCAGGCCCACCTGATTGAGCGCCGACTTGGCGGCCATGATCTGGGTGAGCACCGCCTCGCAGTCCTTGCCCGATTCGATCATGGCCTGGAGGCCCCGCACCTGACCTTCAAGCCGCTTGAGGCGGTTGACGATCTTTCGGCGTTCTTCCTCGGTGGGGGTGAGGTTCGTGACCGGAGTCTGGCTCATGAGGGGGCTCCTTGCGCGTACGAGGCTTCGGCGTAGAATCGAGTGAATGTTCGGCATGAATATACCCCTAGGGGGTATGTTGAGCAAGTCGGAGGGGCAGTGGGTTACACCCAGTCCAAAGGCAGAGGCGTCAGTCGTACCCGGGCGGTCCGCCGGGTCTTGTGGTGGGTGCTCGCTCTCAACGTGGCAGTGGCTGTGGCGAAGCTCGTCTACGGCGTCACTATCGACTCCGTTTCCATCACGGCCGACGGGTTCCATTCCCTGTTCGATGGCACCTCCAACGTCATCGGTCTTATCGGCCTGAGTGTCGCGGCGCGGCCTGCCGATCGGGGTCATCCGTACGGACACGCCAAGTTCGAGACTTTCGCCTCGGCGGCCATCGGAGCGATGTTGATGCTCGCGGCATGGCGTGTGGGCTCCTCGGCCTTCGAGCGTCTGCAGGACCCCGGCAGCGGCCCGTCCGTCGATGCGGTGAGCTTCGTGATCATGGTCGCCACGCTCGTGGTGAACATCGTGGTGACCACGCTCGAGCGACGGGCCGGGCGGCGGCTCGGCTCGGATGTGCTTCAAGCCGATGCGAGCCACACGGCCAGCGACGTGCTGGTGACCGTGAGCGTCATCGGCGGGCTTGTGGCGGTGCGTCTGGGCTACCCCATCGCCGACCCGCTCCTCGGGCTCGTCGTATCGGCGTTCATCGTCGTTACAGGGGTGCGCGTCCTCGCGTCGGCGGGAGAGACATTGGCGGACACGGCGCAGATCGATCCTGCGGACGTGTGCGCGTTCGTACTGGAGCTGGACGGCGTGCGGGGCTGCCACGATGTGCGCACGCGGGGGAGCGAGAGCGGGGTGTATGTCGACCTCCACGTGCAGGTGGACCCGACGATCACGGTGGCTCAGGGACACGCGATCGCCGAGCGGGTCGAGGAGGCGATCGGCAACGGCTTCGACGAGGTCGTGGACGTGATCGCACACCTTGAGCCGCTCGACGAGTACCAGATACGCAAGACGGAGCGGCAGGAACGGGACGGCTTGCTGTGACGGCCCGTGAGCGAGAGACGGCCGCGGGCCGGCGCGCCGAGGGATACGCGCTGGTGATCCTCGCCGCATTCTGTTGGGCCGGCGGGGGATTGCTCGCGAAGTGGCTGTTCTCGGCGGCGGGTCCCGAGACCGCGGGATGGCCGTTCCCGCCGATGGGGATCGAAGTCGACCCCCTCATACTGTCGGCGGCTCGCGCGTTGGTGTCCTTCTCCGTGGCCTTCGTCTACCTGCTGGCGCGGCGGCGTCACCTGCTCCGCGTGCGGGTGCGGGACCTGTTGTTCCTTGCGGCGTTCGGCGTGTTCGGGCTTGCGATGGTGCACTTCGCCTACTTCAAAGCGATATCGCTCACGGGGGTCGCCACTGCGATCCTGCTCGAGTATCTCGCGCCGGTGATCGTGCTGGTGTTCTCGGTGACCTTGCTGGGGGAGCGGCTGACCCTGGCTCTCCCCACCGCGGTCTTCCTGAGCGTCTCCGGCTGCGCGCTGATGGTGGGGGCCTCCGGTGCCGAAGGCATCGTGGTGCCGCGTGACGGGCTGCTGTGGGGGCTTGCGTCGGCTGTCTTCTTCGCCACGTATTCCCTGATGGGCAAGTACGCCGCAGGCAGGTTCGCGCCCTGGATCTTGCTCACGTATGGCCTCGGTGCGGCGGCGGTGTTCTGGATGGTGGTGCTGGGAGGTCCGGGGGAGATCATCGCGCTGCTATCCGACGCTCGAACCGCTATCGCCGTGGTGGTCATGTCGGTGGTGAGCACCGTCATACCGTTCGGAGCGTTCCTCAAGGCGCTCACGCTCATCGAGGCGACCCAGGCGTCGGTGACCTCCACCATGGAGCCGGTGATCGCCGGCGTGGTGGCATGGTTCACCTTCGGCGAGCATCTGACACCGCTGCAGCTGTTCGGCGGCCTCCTCGTGATCGCGGCTGTGATGCTCTCGCAGGCGCGAACACGCATGCCGGCGGAGATGCCGGTGGTTCAGACGGACCTGCGTGACGCTCCCGAAGACGGCTCCTGACCTACGTGGTACGCTGTTTGCTAGAGCGCCGACCCGCGGGGGCCCCATGGACCTCACCCAACATCCAGAGCTACGGCAGAAAGTCACCCTCTCACCCCAGGTCTATCAGGGGCTGAGCATCCTCGCCATGCCCGTGGCGGAGCTTCACACGCGCATCGAGAACGAGATCCTGGAGAATCCTGTCCTCGAGGTAGAGGAGGACGACTACGAGTCCGTCGAGAGCGAGGAGCGGCTCGAGGCCTCGGAGGAGGAGCGGGCCTGGGATGAATGGCTCGACCAGTACGAGGAGCTCGAGCGGATGGACGGTCCCTCCACGCGCGAACCCGTGGCCGATGATGTGAACACAGAGGAGTTCGTGGGCGGTGTGGTGTCGTTCACGGAGTACCTTCTCGAGCAGCTCGCGATGATGGATATCGATGACGACCTCGAGGTCGCCGCCAAGGCGGTGATAGGATCGCTGGACGACGATGGCTTCTTCGTGGGGACCGAGGACGAGATCGCCGCGATTGCCGGAGTCACGTTCGAGGTCGCGGTGCAGGCGCTGGGGGTCGTCCAGCAACTGGATCCCCCGGGCGTGGGCGCCCGGTCCGTGCCGGAGGCCTTGCGCATACAGGCTGAGACGGTGGGGCTCGACACGCCGCTTCTGCTCGCGACGGTCGACGGCCATCTCGATGACGTGGCTGCGAGCCGGTACAAGAAGATCGCGCGCGCATTGGGAAGCGATGAGGCGTCGGTGCGGGAGACGGTCGAGATGCTCCGGACCTTGAACCCCCGGCCGGCGGGCGCGTTCTCGCCCGGCTCGGCGCCGGCGTACGTGGTGCCGGATGTGACCGTCAGACGGTTCGACGACGAGTGGCTCGTGATGCCCAACACCGAGGCGGTGCCAGGGCTGCGCGTGAACTCGCGCTATCGCTCGCTGCTGCGCTCCGACTCGTCGGCAGACGACGAGACCCGCCGCTATCTGAAGGAGAAGATCCGTCAGGCCGAGAGCTTCATGCGCAACGTGGACCGGCGGCGGGACACGGTGAGCCGGATCGCCGAGATCGTGCTCGAAGTGCAGCGCGACTTCTTCGAGGACGGGCAGGGTGATCTGCGCCCGCTGCGCCTCGAGGACGTGGCGGTGGAGTTGGGCGTCCACCTCTCCACGGTGAGCAGGGGCGTGACCGGCAAGTACATGGCGACGCCATACGGGCTGTTCGAGCTGAAGCACTTCTTCTCGGGGGGCTACCGCACCTCGACAGGGATGGACGTGGCCGCCACCACCGTCAAGAAGCGCCTGAAGGAGCTCCTTGAGGCCGAGGACCCGGAGAAGCCGATGTCGGACCAGCGTCTCGCTGACGCCATCTCGGAACAGGGAGTGGACGTGGCGCGGCGGACGGTGGCCAAGTACCGGGAGGAGCTCGGGGTCGAGCCTTCGTGGGCGAGAAAGCGGCGATGACCATGCGCGGGCGGGGATTCGGGCACGAGCGGCGTGTCACGCGGCCGGGTGAGGCGGTGCGGCACGATGTGGTGCTGATCGTCCTGCTCCTCGCCATGGTGACTGCGCTGCACCTGTTCACCACGAGCGCCCCTGAGATGATGTCGGTACACCTGCTGTACCGCAAGCTCTACTATGTGCCGATCATCTACGCCGGTTTCGTGTTCGGATGGCGCGGGGGCCTCATCGTAGCCGTTGCTGCATCACTGCTGTTCGGTCCGCATGCCCACACGTTCATGGGCGGACTCGTGGGCCCCAACGTCGACAACCTGTACGAGATGGTGATGTTCCTGGCGGTCGGCTTCCTGTTCGGATGGCTGCGTGACCTCGATGAGCGCAAGGCCTTCGACCTCCGGCGTGTCAGCCTCGAGCTCGAGGACGCCTACCACACGCTGGAGGAACGGGCGATCCAGCTCGTCACGATCCAGCACTACATGCAGGCCATCCTGCAGTCGATCACGTCGGGGGTCATCACGGTCGGCCCCGACGGCTCGGTGGCGACCGTCAACAGCGCCGCTGAGCGTGCGCTCGGCATGAGCGAGGACGAGATGGTGCTCCGGCGGCTGGGCGCGTTGTTCAGGGACGGCGGCGGTCTCGACGCGGCGTTGCGCCACGTCCTGCGGGGCATCGCCGACAGGCTTGTGAGCGAGACGACGCTGGAGACGATGAGCGGCAAGACGTTGCATGCGCGCGTGTCCATCGCGCGCATGAGGGACGACCAGGGGCGGGTTCTCGGCGCGGTGGTGAGCATCGAAGACGTCTCTGAGGTGCGTGCGCTCACCGACCAGCTGATTCGCGCCGATCGGCTTGCGGCGATGGGAGAGTTGACGGCGGGTGTGGCACACGAGGTGCGCAACCCGCTTGGAATCATCAAGGCGTCGGTACAGCTGGTGGAGGAGTCGGGCGGGGACCCCAAGCGCATGGCCGAGGTCACCCGCGTCATCAAGCAGGAGATCGACCGCCTCGACCACGTGATCAAGGCGCTCCTCGACTTCGGCCGCCCCTCGGCTCCGGCGCTGCGTCCGACAGACGTGGGCGCCGTGCTGGACGATGTGGTCCTCTTCACCCATCGGTTCGCGCGTGAGGCCAGCGTGGCGATCGAGGTGGAGCGCGCCGAGGGCCTGTCGCCCGTGATGGCTGACGCCGACCAGCTCAAGCAGGTGCTCGTCAATCTCGTCTCCAACGCCGTGCAGGCCATGGGCGAGACCGGTGGCACGATCCGCGTCACCGCCTACGACGATGCCCGCGACGTGTACATCTCGGTCGCCGACTCGGGCCCGGGGATGACCTCGGAGGTCATGGAGAAGGTGTTCGACCCGTTCTTCTCCACGCGCGACGGCGGCACCGGCCTCGGGCTCACCATCGTGCATCGCATCATCGACCAACACGGCGGCCATATCGAGGTCGGGAGCGCACCGGGTGCCGGGACCACGTTCACCGTGGCCCTTCCGGTTGCGAAGGAGAGAGGGGAAAGCCGATGAACGGTCGTGTGCTGATAGCCGACGACGAGAAGAACATGAGATGGGTGCTGAGCCAGGCGCTCGAGGCGGAGGGCTACGAAGTTGTGGAGGCGGTCGATGGCAAGGAGGCGCTGTCCGCGATCGCGGAACAGGAGCCGGGGCTGCTCATCCTGGATCACAAGATGCCCGCCCCCGACGGTATGGAGGTGCTCCGGCGGTTGCGTGCGAAGGGCCATCGGTTCCCGGTGATCATGCTCACGGCGCACGGCAACGTGCAGACGGCTGTAGAGGCGATGAAGGCCGGTGCCAACGAGTACCTCACCAAGCCGTTCGACCTCGACGAACTGAAGCTGGGTATCGAGAAGGCGCTCAGGGTGGAGGCGCTCGCGGCCGAGGTGGACCGGCTGCGGGCCGAACTCGATCGGGACTGGGACATCGAGGGCATCGTGGCTGCCGACCCCACCATGCTCGAACTCCTCAGCACGATCGAGAAAGTGGCGCCGACGAATGCCACCGTCATGGTCTACGGCGAGTCGGGTACCGGCAAGGAGCTCGTCGCCCGAGCGCTCCATCGCCTCTCGGCACGGTCGGCCAAGCCGTTCGTCTCGATCAGCGCAGGGGCGTTGCCGGAGACGCTGCTCGAGAGCGAGCTCTTCGGTTATGAGAAGGGTGCGTTCACGGGCGCTACGACCGCCAAGCCGGGACGTTTCGAGATGGCCAACGGTGGCACCTTGTTCCTCGACGAGATCGGCGACATCACCGCGGCGGTGCAGGTGAAGCTCCTGCGCGTGCTGCAGGAGCGCACCTTCGAGCGCCTCGGCGGGACGCGCAGTATCGAAGTCGATGTGCGGGTCGTGGCCGCGACCAATCGCGATCTGCAGCAGCTGATCGCTGAAGGCTCCTTCCGCGAGGACCTCTTCTACCGACTCAACGTGGTGCCGCTCACCATCCCGCCGCTCCGGAAGCGGCAGGCGGACATACCGCCGCTCGTCGCCCACTTCCTGGAGAAGTTCGGTGCCGGAGAGCGCACCATCTCACCGCAGGCCATGGAGGCGCTCGTCGCTTATCAGTGGCCCGGCAACGTGCGGGAGCTCGAGAACACCATAGAGCGGGTGACGATCCTGTCCCACAGCGATGTGATCGAGGCGGAGGACCTGCCCGCCGAGGTGCGTGCTGGCGTCGGCCTCGCGGGGGCGGGCACACGGTGTTTCGTCCTCCCCGAGGACGGTCTCGACCTGGAGGAGACCGAGCTCGACTTCATCCGTCAGGCACTGGAGCGAGCGGGAGGCAACGTCCCAAAAGCGGCGAAGCTGCTGGGGCTCACCACCAAGACCCTCGAGGTGAGGATGGAGCGGTACGGCCTGTGATCCCGGGATGCAGGTCACGTCGTGGATGCGGATGCGCGTCCTTGGCACGTCGCTTGCACCTCGGACGACGTACGGCCGAGCGACTCGCTGGAGCAACCCTGTGAAGCATCTGCGTACCTACAAAGTGGTCGCCCTTGCGGCTGTCGCTCTGCTCGCCGTCACCGTGGCAACCGTCTCAGCCGTGAATCATGCGTCGGAGCACGCCGGCTGCGCGGTACTGACTCCCTTCAGCGGCAGCACCATCGCCACGTCGCTCATTGTTCTGGCGGTCGCCGGGCGGGCGCTCATGCGGCAGCGCAGGACCGGGTCGGACGGGCTTGACGAGCGCACGGAGCGGCACGCGTGCGGTTCGTGCGGTCATGAGGTCTACGGCGCGTGGCGCATGTGTCCCTACTGTGGCGCGATGCTTGAGAGCGGCAGACGGATCGATGGAAGCGAGGTCGGCTCATGACCACCACACAGCGGTTCGTGACGACGGGCATGCATTGCCACTCGTGCTCGATGCTGATCCATACGGATGTGGGCGGTATCGACGGCGTCGAGGCCGTCGTTTCGGATCATCGCACGGGGATCACCGAGGTCACCTATGATGACAGCGTTCTCGACCCTGAGCAGATCGTCGAGGCGATCGTGAAGGCCGGATACGGAGCGGAGCTCGTTGGGGGTTGATCCCTCCGGGGTGGACGAGCAATACCCCCACGGGGTATAAGTGAAGTGTTCCGCATCCCGCCCTGAAGGGAGCCGATCCCGTGAGCGAGACCGCTTCGCTGTTCGCGGCGCTGGGCGCCGGATTCATCACGTTCCTCTCACCATGCGTCCTGCCGTTGATCCCCGGGTATGTCGCGTTCATGACCGGCATGACATTTGCGGAGTTGACCTCTTCTGAGCGAAAGACGTCGCAGGTCCTCATGCCATCGCTGCTGTTCGTTCTCGGTTTCAGCATCGTGTTCGTGGCCCTTGGCACGTCCGCGTCGGTCGTGGGCTCCTTCCTCAGCCAGTACAGCTCGGTGCTCGAGAAGGTCGCCGGGGGCATCATCATGCTGCTCGGGTTCTTCATGCTGGGCATCATCAAAGTGCCGTGGCTCTATGGCGAGGCGCGGTTTGAGATGCACAAGGCGAAGCGTTTCGGCGGGCTTGCCGCACTCGTGATGGGTATGGCATTCGCATTCGGCTGGTCGCCGTGCGTGGGTCCGGTGCTGGGCTCCATCCTCATGCTCGCTGCCAACAGCGCCGAGGCGGGCCGTGGCGCCCTGCTGCTGGGCGTGTACTCGATCGGCCTGGGCGTGCCGTTCGTACTGGTGGCGCTGTTGTTGGGCAAGGTCAAGCCGGTGCTCAACTGGCTCAACCGGCACGCCCTGATGATCAACCGCATCGCCGGCGTCGTGCTGATGACCCTCGGACTGCTGATCCTGACGGGGTGGATCGGACCGGTCGTGGGGTGGCTCTCGATGTTCATCCCCAAGGTCGGTGGCTGAAGCCCGCGTTGCCGCTGAGGTGACCGTGCTCTAGGATGGATTCCCGGGTCCCGTGGCGTCCGTTCCAGGCAGGAGGCGGCGTGCAGGCGCGCGAGCGGTTCACTCTCACCAACCGGCTGCTGCTGCTTGCGGCGCTGATCGTCGTGAGCACTACGGTGCTCCTGATCGGTACCTCGGCCGGTGGCGTGTACCGCATGGCTCAGCGGCAGGAGTCGGTACGGCATGCAGCCTACGGTGATGTCGTCGTTTCCCGCCTTGGGAGCCGTTTCGCCAACGTGCGCGCCACGATGCGGTCGGCCGCTGAGAATCCTGCTCTCCGGAACGAGGACGAGCGTGTGGTGCGACAGGCGCTCTCCTCGCTCGCGTTGAGCGATGCCGCCTACATCGAAGGTGCCGCGCTTCTCGCTGAGCCTACCGCCACGCCGGTGGCCTGGCCCGCGGAGTCGCTTGACGATGCATCGCTGCGGGCTCTCAGGTCGATAGACGCCTCCTCGGCGACTGATTCGGTGTTGTGGGTGCCACCGGGGGGTACGAGCAGGGGCGCTCTGTGGGCGTATGCGCCGGTCCGCACGCCGGGTGAACGTACCCGTGTGCTGGCTGCCAGGGTGCGCACGTCGTTCATCGACGGGGAGCTGGCCGAGGTGGGGAGTCTGCCCGGCTCACCGCTTGCCACGGTGATCGACGAGGCAGGTGGTGTGCTCTTTGCGAGCGTGCCGCTCTCCTCGCTTGAGGGACTTGACGTAGAGGTCACTCCCGAGGATGAAACGGGCGCCACCGGCGTCGTGAGCATCGAGGCTTCAGCCCCTCTGGTGGGGACCTACTCCCGAATCACGGAACCGGCGGACCTGGGGTGGAGCGTGGCCGTGCTCGAGCCGGAGATGCGGGTATGGCGTGAGACGTGGACCGCCCTTCGGCCGGGTCTGGTGGGGTGGATCGTCGCGCTTGGTGTGGCGCTCGTGGGCGCGCTCTGGGTGGTCACCCGCTCCACGCGGCCGCTGCGGCAACTCGAACGGCGCGCACGCGCGATCGGCGCGGGCGATCGGCTGGAGCCCGAGGAGGTCGTGGAGCACGACGAGGTAGGGCGGCTCCTCGATGCCTTCAACGGTGTCGTGCGTCGGTTCAACAGGCTGACCGACGCTGCCGAACTGCTCGCCAGGACGACCGACCGCCGTCAGGTGATAGTGGGCGTGGCGACCTCGGTGGCGCACATGTTCGATCCGGCCGATGTCGATGTGCTGCTGTTCGGCGAGTACGGTGATCTCGAGTTGGCGGTCGCCCGCGGCGGCCTCTCGGGCCGGCACGACGTGCGGATCCCGGCGCCGGAGGAGGGTTGGATCGCCGAGTGCCTGAGCACCGAGCAGCCGGTCTCGGCGGTGTTCGATCCCGACGATCCCGTGTTCGCTCTGCACGGACGCACGGCGACCGTGGGCATGGCGGCGCCGTTGTGGGCGGGAGGCGACTGCATCGGTGCGATAGCCGTGGTACGCCACGAAGGAAGAGCGTTCACGGCGGGCGAGAAAGAGATGCTGCGTTCCTTCATCGCGCAGGCGGCCGTGGCGCTGCAGAACTCGCGCCTCTTTGAGAACGAGCGCCGTTCCCGACGCGAGGCGGAGGCGTTGCGCGAGATCGCCGAGCGGGTAGCCTCTCCGGTCGGGGTGGAGGAGACGCTGCGATACGTGGCCGCATCGGAGGCCGAGCTGCTCGGCTTCGACGGATCGGCCGTGGCGCTGCTCGATCCACCCGCAGAGTACGGCTTGTCGGGGGATCTCGATCCCGGCGGGGCGGCCATGTGGTCACAGGTGTGGTCCGCGGTGGACCGCGATCGCTCGCGAGCGGAGCCAGTGTACGTGGAGGACGGCACGCGAGATCCGGACGTGCAGGCTGCGCTGAGATCGGCGGGCGTCCGCTCTGCCCTGCTGACGCCGCTGATGCGTCAGGGGCGTTGTGTCGCCGTGCTCGTCTGCACGTCGGGTGATGAGCGCCGACCTCCCGGGTCCAAGCGCATGGGGCTTGCGCGCACCATCGGCGCCGAGGCGTCGCTTGCCCTGGAGAACGCGTATCTGTTCCAGGCGGCCAAGAGCCGTGCCGACAACCTCGAGACCATCTTCAGGATATCGCACGCGGTCGGCTCGTCGCTGCAGACACGGGTGGTGCTCAACCGCGTGCTCAATGTGGTTCAGAAGATACTCTCGGCCGATGCGGTCATGCTCATGACCTACGACTCGGCGCGCAAGACGATCTCCATATCGATGGCGCGCGGCATCCTGCACCGCGACATGCTGGAGATCACGTTCCGGCCGGGCGAGGACGTGCCGGGCCGGGTCTTCGAGACGCGTGAGCCGGAGCGGTACGACCGCATCTCCGAGGCGGACACGCGGCTTCTCAACGCGGCATCGGAGCAGGGTCTCGAATCGCTGCTGGCGGTGCCGCTCCTGGCCCGCGGTCGCAGCATCGGCGTGCTCGTGGTGTTCGCCAAGGAGCCGGGCATGTTCAGCAGCGACGAGATGGACCTGCTCCGCACGTTCGCGGCTCAGGCCGCCTTGGCGATCGACACGGCCGAGTTGTTCAGCAAGGAGCACCATGTGGCGTCGGTGCTGCAGGCGAGCATCCTGCCGTCGGGGCTTCCGCGGGTGCCCGGGCTCGACACGGGCAGCGTGTACCAGCCAGCAGGAACCGACGCGGACATCGGCGGTGACTACTACGACCTGTTCGTAGGACCGGACGGCACCGTGTCGATCTCCATCGGTGACGTATGCGGCAAGGGCGTCGTCGCCGCCACCAAGACGTCGATGATCAAGTACGCCATCCGGGGCATGGTGGCGGCCGGCCTCGCTCCCTCGCGCATCCTGGAGGAGCTGAACCGCATGCTGCTCGAATCCGGCGACGCCACGAGCATCGTCACGCTCTGGCTGGGCCGGCTCGACACGTCCACTGGCGTTCTCCGGTACGTCGGCGGTGGTCACCCTGCCGGTCTGCTTCGGCACGGCGATCCGGTGGAGATCGAGCGCCTCGGGACCACCGGTGCGCTGCTCGGTGCGGTGGCGGACGGCGTCTGGGAGGAGCGGGAGGTGCGATTGTCTCCCGGGTCGACCCTTCTGCTCTACACGGATGGGGTCACCGAGGCGCGTGATCAGGCGCGATTCTTCGGAGAGGGCCGAGTCCATCGCGCCCTGCGGCCGGGAGGATCCGCGTCGGCCGTGGCTCAGCGGCTGATGTCGATGGTGCAGCGCTTCAGCCAAGGGGAGATGCGTGATGACGCCGCGATTCTCGTGGTCCGATACGAACCCGATTCCGGGCGGGATGTTACGGATGAGGCCGGCAGTGGAATGTGAACCGTTGTGCCTGCAGGAACCCCCGGGAGCGTGTGCATGAAGATCGTCACGGACCATCATGGAGGCGGTCGCGCATGCGTGGTCCGCATCCATGGCGAGATAGACATGGTCACCGTGCCCGAGGTGCAGGGCGCGCTTGAGTCGGTCATGAACAGGGGTTGTCTCAACGTGGTGCTCGACCTGCAGAAGGTCTCGTACATGGACAGCTCTGCACTCGGGCTGCTCGTTTGGGCCGATCGGGCGCTGCAGCCCAGGGATGGCACGCTCGTGCTTGCCGGGGCGGACCGCAACGTCTCGCGGATCCTGGAGATCTCAGGCCTTGTGACGGCCGCACCGACCCTCACCGCAGCCGCAGACGCTGCTGACGCGCTCTCCGGCCTGGAGCTCTCGGACGCGCCTGATGAGCCGCTATGGGTCAGGGAGATGGCGTTTCCTGCCCACTCGGCCTCTCTCGCACGCATGAGGGCCGATGTATGCGAGGTCCTCGAGCCGCTCGAGATCGCCGAGTCGGCGTCGTTCGACATCAGGGTCGCTGTGGGAGAGGCGCTCTCCAACGCGATACGTCACGGGTCACCACACGGCGAGGATGATGCAGTGTCGGTCATGGTGACGGCGTACGATGATCGTGTGGTACTCGTGATAGCGGACTCGGGGGCCGGCTTCGACGGGGAGTCCTCTTCCAACGGGGATCCGTACGCATCCTCCGGAAGGGGCGTGATGTTCATGCGTGCCCTGATGGACCACGTGGAGTTCTCGCCGTTGCCGGGGGGAGGCACGGCCGTCACGCTGGTGAGGCATCTCGGTAAGACGGCAGGGTGAGTCGTCTGACAGCGGGGTGTGCGAAGCTCGCTTCGGACGGGTATCCTGTTTAGGGTGCGAACCTACGGAAGGGTGTGTCATGGAGCTGGCTGAGGCCATAAGCGGCAGACGATCGATACGGATGTTCGATGGGCGCGAGGTCGAGAAGGACCTCATCGGCCAACTCATCACGGCCGCCACGTACGCACCGTCCCGCATGAACACCCAGCCGTGGCACTTCCACGTGGCGGTGGGCGAATCCCGCAAAGCGGTGGCCGAGGTCATGGCCATGACGACCGCCTACCTTGAGGAGTACCTGGACATACTCGGCCCCGAGGGTGTGGAGCACGCCGCCCGGTTCTACGCGGATCTCGGCTCCGCCCCGGTGGTCATCGCGGTCGCTTCGCCTGTCACAGGGGATCCCAGCGTGGACCGCGACAACGCCATATCTGTGGGAGCGGCCATCCAGAACCTGCTCCTGACCGCCCATGATCTCGGCCTGAGTTCGTGCAGCATCTCTTCTCCGCATTGGATCCGCGACCGGCTCCGCTCGGTGTTCAAGATGGTAGAGGGGTGGGAGATCATCTCGCTGGTCGTCCTTGGCTACGGGGCCGAAGAGCCGCACGAGCGCGTTCGTCACACCGATGTGGTGACGTATCTCACGTGAGTGGACCGGCGCTACGGGCTGTGTTCTTCGACGTGGGCAACACCCTGCTGTACGCCTCACCGAGCGTCTCGGAGGTGTGCCGTTCGGTTCTGGAGCGCGCCGGACATTTCCGCGATATCTCGGTGATCGATTCGTACATGCCGCTCGTGGACGCGTACTACGAAGAGCGGTACGCGGAGGACGACGGATTCTGGGCCGACGAGGAGCGCACCTCGTCCGTGTGGGTGGGCATGTACTCGCTGCTGTGCCGTCAGCTCGGTATCGAGGACGAGGCTGTGGTCATCGCGCGTCACGTGTACGACGAGTTCGGCCGCCCGGACAGGTGGGCGTTGTACGACGACGTCCGCCCGGCCTTCGAGCGACTCAGGGAGCGCGGCCTCGCCGTGGGCGTGATATCCAACTGGGACTCGCGGCTGCAAGGCCTTCTTGAGGGCCTTGGCCTTGGCGATGTGCTGTCCGACATAGTGGGGTCCGCCGATGTCGGCCTCCACAAGCCCGATCCTCGCATCTTCGCCCTCGCCTGCGATCGCCTGGGGGTGCAGCCCGAGGAGGCGGCGCATGTGGGCGACCATCATCACGTCGACTATCTTGGTTCCACCGCGCTGGGGATGCGTGCCGTTCTGATCGACCGGCACGGTGTGAAGGCGGACCATGGAGTGACGCCGATCACCACGTTCGATGTCCTGGAGGGGGAGTTGGGCCTGTAGTGGCGTGTACCGGTCGGTGATCCTGATCAACGGTCGCCGACGGCAGTCAGCCTCGACCGGCACTTGACGGTTGGGCTCCACCGGCGCACAATCCTGAGTGTCAGGCCAGTACGGTAGAAGCAGCAGTAGTCGCAGCAGTAGTCGCAGCAACCAGAAGGAGCACAGGCCATGACCCTCAGAGAGGCGCGCAAGCGCTATCCCCTGGTACCCCATGAGATCTTGAAGTGGGCCGTTGAGAACATCGCGGATCCCAGGGATCTCGAGAGGGGGCTCTTCCGTCTCGACCAGGCGAAGCGCATCCAGGTCAAGTACGGCGTCTAGGGATCCGGGTCGCTCGTGATGCCGTATGCCCGACGGCGTCCTATCGCGTCGAGAGCAGGATCAGCAGGATCGCCAGCGCCACGAACAGCGTGGTCGCGGCAGTCCACGCCACCAGTCGACGCTCGGTAGACATGAGCAGGTCGCGCATGCGCCGACGCCCATCCTTTGATGACTCACGTGTGGACCGCCGTGAGGCGCCCAAGAGTCCGTCGAGTCCGCGTACCCAGCGGGCCGCCGTGTGCAGCACGTCACCAGGCGGGACCGAGCCGGCGAGACGACGAACCCGGGCAGGCGCGAATCGGAGGATGTACGCGCCCGCGATCGCCGTAAGCGCCGGCCATATGGCGCTCCACATCGAACCGACGTCGAATGCGCTCTCGATCGCGTGGGTGTTCCACTGCGCGGGCCAGATCCACACCGCGACGACACTCACGGTCAGCATGACAGCCCACAAGACGGTCGGGGTGCGCGCAGGCGTGGCCGGCTGCTGTGGGCGGCGCCTGACGAGCAGGTAGAAGCGGATCATCAGGGCGGCAGTGCCGATGGCCGTGAAGGGGATGAGCGCGTAGACGGCCTCGGGTACCGGGCCATGCAGCGCATGCACGGCGTCCTTGAGCGCGTACTTGGCCACGAACCCGCTCGAGAGCGGCACCCCTACCAGCGATATGGCGGGCACGGCGAGAGCGGCCAATGCGACGGTGCGCGCGCGGCCCGAGAGGCGTGCCACGACATCGTCGCCTAGCATGAGCGCACCCTTTGCGAGTCCGTGATGGAGCGAGAAGGCCACGACAGCGCCATGCGCGAGACCGATGGCCTCGGGTGTGCTGAGGCTCGCCGCCGCCGCAACGAGGACCAGGCCCATCTGGCTTGCGCTTGAGTAGCCCAGCACGGCCCGGGGTGTGGTGGTGAGCACGCCGAGAACGGCCGCGCCGAACGCCGTGGCACAACCGATGACCATTACGGCCGAGGTCCAGCCCTCCGGCATGACGCCTGCGGGGAGCAGCCGCACGAGCGCAAGGGCGCCGACCTTCGTAGAGGCCCCCGCGAGGGCTGCCGCGGCGCCTGAGGGTCCGTGTGCGTACATGACCGGGAGGATGCCCGATGCCGGGAGCGTGCCGATCTTCAGTCCGAGCGAGAGGAGCAGCAGTGTCGTGACATAGCCAGCCGTAGGCGTCCCGCCGACCGCGCTTCGAAGCGCGGTGAGTGCGAGGCCGTCCGCCTCGGTCGCCATGAGGACGAGCGCTGCGAGCAGGAGCGCCTCGCTGACCGCGGTGAGCGTGAGGTAGATCGCCGCGGCGCGCCGTGATGCGTGAGTCCGGGGATGGGCGATGAGGCCCCAGATGGGGATGGCCATCAGGGCGAAGCACAGGTAGAACGAGACCGCGTCGGCAGCAGCGGCGACAGCGATGCCGCCGATCGCCGCCGGCAGGTAGTACACGAAGAGCCGTGCACGGTCACCGGTAGGCACCGTGAACCAGGCGTAGACGCCCGACAGGATCCAGACGAAGGCGAACAACGCGATGAACGACGTGCTCACATCATCCAACGCGAACGTCAGGCCGCCGATGCCCGCAGGCAGTATCTCCGTCATGGCGTCCACCCCCCGAACGACGGGGCGATGGCGGTGAGCGCCCAGTGGGCCGGTGATCCGGGAAGACCGGCGGTCACGCCGAACGCGATCGTCAACGCGGCGACCACGACGATCGGCCACATCATGCGGCGATCGCTCTCGGGGCCGGCGGCCTCAGGGAACTCGCCTGGGCGGATCGATGCCATGAGGATCGGGAACATGTAGCCGATGGCGAGCGCTCCGCTGGACACGTACACGAGGAGCGCCCACACGGAGCCGCCCTCGCTGGCGCCGGCGCCCAACAACCACTTGCTCGCGAATCCCGCCAGGGGCGGGATGCCCGCCAACGCGAACGCTGCCACCGCGAACGACGCCATCGTCACAGGCATGCGTCGGGCCACACCCGAGATCTCGCTTACCTTCTTGACGTGGAGCGTCTCGGCGAGACTTCCGGCGGTGAAGAACATCGTGATCTTCATCACGGCATGGTGCGCCAGATGCGCCACCGCGCCAGCTGCCGCCAGCGGCGTGCACAGTGCGGTGCCGAGGGTGATGTAGGAGAGTTGCGCCACGGTGGAGTACGCAAGGCGCTTCTTGAGGTCGTCCTGCCGCAGTGCGATGACCGATGCCACGACGATCGTGACAGCGGCGGCAACGGCGAGCGGGGTGGCAACGCCGAGCGAAGTGCTCAGCGCGGGACCATAGAGCTCGTTGACGAGCCGGACGATGCCGAAGACACCTGCCTTCACCACGGCCACCGCGTGCAGCAGCGAGCTCACCGGAGCCGGGGCGACCATCGCGCCGGGAAGCCATCCATGGAGCGGCATGATGGCGGCCTTCACGCCGAATCCGGCGACCATGAGGCCGAAGATCACGCGCAGCTCGGTGGTGCGGCCGGACACCGCATCGAGCGCGCCGCCGGGGGCGAACGGCGTCGACCCAGCGATGATGGCAAGCCACGCCATACCCACCAGCAGTGCCGCCCCGCCCCCGAGCGCATAGTAGAGGTACTTCCGTCCCGCCGCAAGCGCCTCGGGTGTTCCCGAGTGCACGACGAGGGGGTATGTGGTGAGCGTGAGGATCTCGTAGAAGATGAAGAGGCTCAGCGGGTCCTCGGCGAGAGCGACACCGTTGGCGGCGGCTATACACCACGCGAAGAAGCCGAAGAACCGTGCGCGGTCGCGGGCATGCTCCATGTAGCCGATCGCATACACGAGCGTCACGCCCCAGAGCACCGTGGCCACGGCGGAGAACAGCAGTCCAAGGAGGTCGCCGCTCACCCCCAGCGTGAAGCCCGGCACGATCGCGATGCGCGAAGCCGCCTCCGCTCCACCCGTGTAGGCGGCGCGAGCCATGAGGAGCACAATGGCCGAGGATGCCACGGCGGCACCCAGGTTCACCACGTTGCGGGGGCGCGAGCGCTGCTCGCCGAGAAGGAGTGTGGCGATCCCCGCACCGGCGGGAACGAGCACCGGAAGCCACGCGATCACGGCGTCACCCCCTGGCCCAGAACGAGCACGCTGGTGTTGACGAGCTCGGTGACGAGCGGGCTTGCCAGCACGAGCAGCGCTGCTCCCGCCGCAAGCGAGAGGGGCACCCACTCTGTGCGTATCGCGCCGGACGGCGGGTTCAACGCCGCGGGGGAGTCGCGCAACAGCACGCCGAGAAGGCGGAACATGTACGCGGCCGCAAGCAGTCCGCCGGTCACCAGCACCAGCGCCCACCACCACTGACCAGCCGCGAGCGCCGCCGAGACCAGCATCCACTTGGCCGCGAAACCGCCGCTCGGCGGTAGGCCCATCATCGTGACGCCCGCGAGAGCCAGCGTCATCACCAGCACCGGGGCGGAACGCGCGGCCCCGGCCATCTCGTCGATCCTCTCATAGCCGAAGCGCGACGCGAGACTGCCCGCTGCGAGGAAGAAGCCCGACTTGGCGAGAGCATGCGTGATCGCATGGAACAGGGCGCCACCAAGAGCAAGCAGGAAGACATCGGTGCCAGCCCGAGCCAGCGGGAAGACGATGAACAAGTAGCCGATCTGCGCGACCGTGGAGTAGGCGACGAGCTGCTTTATGCGGGTCTGCGCGAGCGCTTGCAGCGAACCCCAGATGATCGCGGTCGCCCCCAGGACGCCGAGCACGATGTCGACGCCGGGCAGGAATCCGGGGGGTGCGACACTGATCATCAGGCGCAGGATCGCGAAATAGGATCCCTTGACGACGAGGGCCGACAGCGCCGCGCTCACCGGGGAGGGAGCCGAGCCATGCGCCGAGGGCAGCCAGAAGTGCGCGGGCACGAGGGCGGTCTTGAGCAGTAGCGCCGCAACCATGAGCGAGAGTCCGGTGGCTGCAGCGGGGTCAGACACGAGGGTCGAGCGGAGTATACCCATATCGAGACTACCGGTGGCCGAGTAGACGATCGCCACGCCCAGGAGGTAGGTCATGGCGGCGAGCATACTGGAGAAGAGGTAGCGCGCGCCCGCACGCAGCGCCTGCGAGCCGCCGTTGAGCGTCACCAGGGCGACCGCAGAGATGCCCACCAGTTCGAGGCACACATATACGTTGAAGATGTCGCCTGTGAGGAACAGGGCGTTCAGGGACGTCCACATGAACAGCCATAGCGTCCAGAACATGCCGTGACCGCACACGCTCGCCCTGGATCCCCGGAAGTAGTCGGTGGCATAGACGGTGACGGCAAGACCCACGACCGCGCTCAGCAGCACGAAGAGAGCCGAGGCTCCATCGGCCACGAGGTCGATGCCTACGGGCGCGCCCCAGCTGCCGATTTCGTAGCGGAAGGGCCCTGCCGCGAGCACACGTATGACGAGGCCGATCGAGAGCCCGAGTATCGTGAGGCCGGTCAGAACCGCAACGACGGGGTCACGCCGTCGCTCGGTGACGAACGTGAGTGCGGCTCCCGCAAGAGGGGTGACGACCAGGAGTGCGGGTAGGTGGTGGGCGATGCTCATCAAGCATCAGTCTCCGGCGGGTCGTCATCGAGGGTGGTCAGCCCAGTGACGGTGTAGTACCGCTTGACGATCGCGAGGCCGAGAGCGGTCAGCGCTACCGTGACGACGATGCCGGTGAGCACCATCGCCTGGGGCACGGGGTCGGGTCGCCCCTGTACGCGGTTGCCGAGACCGATGAGTATCAGGAAGACGCCGCTTCCCATCAGATTGGCGGCGACCACCTTGTGCAGGAGGTGCGGCCTCGCGAGCATGCCGTAGACGCCGATGGAGAAGATGAGCGCGCCACCGAGACCGTACACGAGGTAGTGGTTCATGCGACCCCACCGTCCGGACCTGGCGAGGCGGAGGCGATGAAGAGGCTCACCAGGCTCGCCCCGATGGACAGTGTCAGCCAGGTCTCCATCGCGAGGATCAGTGTCTTCCGGGTCTCGTCGGGATACTGGAGCAGCGTCCCACCCAGGAACAGCGGATACAGGGCGATCGCGATGAAGACGAGCAGTCCCATAGTCAGCGAGAGGCGGACCACGCGCCGCCCAGCCCACCGGGGGGATGCGAAGCCCGAGAGCGCGAGCAGGATCCCCGCCGCCCCCAGGACCGCTCCCGCCTGGAACGCTCCCCCCGGCTCGGACGAGCCGATCCATACGAGGTGGCCAGCGATCACGAGCATGAAGGGAGTGACGATGCGGGTGAACGAGTCCAAGAGGGGGCCGGCGAAGCCGGCGAGGCGACGGCCAAGGATGTCGGGTGCGTCGCGAAGCGAGAAGACGGCCACCGTGGCGAGCATCAGCACCGCGATCTCAAGCAGCGTGTCATAGCCCCGGAAGTCGAGCAGCACCGCGGTGACGACGTTCTTGATCCCGCTGTCCTCGGCACCCGCCGTCATGAGGGGCGCGAGACCGTCCGCCTCGGCAGGCAGGTTCACCACGAGCAGGGCGAGCACGAAGAACACGATGACGCTTGCGAGAAGCGGTAGAGGGGCGACGCCGCGCCTGACGTGACGTTCCAGGATCGGCCCCGGCGTACGTTGGCGGAGATGGCCTGCGGCGTCGAGCAGGATGACGCCTGTGACCCCCGCTCCGATGGCCGCTTCGGCGAGTGCGACGTCAGGTGCGCCGAGGCGCACCCATCCGAGTGCCATGAACAGTCCGAAGACCACGAACATGACCACCGACTTGTACACTCCGCGTGGCGACAGAGAGCCGAGGGCGATCCATACGATCACGCCCATGAGAATGATGTCGAAGACGAGCATCATGAGGTCTCACGCACCCAGGGTTGGATGCCTTTCTTGCGTGCCGCGCTGGCAACGAGATGGCAGGCGGTCGCGCCGGTGAACACGATGAGCAGCCACACGACGAACAGTTTCGCTGCGGCGGTCCATGAACCGGAGCGGAGCGCCAATCCAACGACCAAGAGGCCGAGGCCGAGGTTGTCGGCCTTGGTGAGGGCGTGAAGGCGCGTGAAGACGTCGGGGAACCTGACGAGACCTACCGATCCGGCGACGAAGAAGAACCCGCTTCCGATGAAAGCGAGCACGCTCACGGTGTCCAGGACGGTCTGGATGCTCATTCGTCAGGCCCCCAGGCGCGCTTCACGAAAGCAACAGTCGTGAGTGCTCCGAGGAGTGCGAACACGAGCGCCATGTCGTAGAGGCTATGGATGCCCTCGATCTCTGCGAGCAGCAGCGTGAGGGCGGTCCCCGTAGTGCCGAACAGCATGGGCGCGAGCATGCGGTCCGCCGCGGTGGGTCCTCGCTCGATACGGTAGATGCCGAGCGCCACGCTGGCGATCAGCGCGATGGCGAGGATCTCGAGCGTGATCTTCATGCGAGGTCCTCGATGGTCCGCGGTGCGAGTGTCTGCCCGAACACCGCGCCCACGCGGTCCTCGAGGGCGATGAGTCCCTCGATCGATCTCGCGCACATGTCCAGCATATGGACCTCAAGCCGGTCGCCGTCCATGCGAGCGCTTAGTGTGCCCGGCAACAGGCTGATCGTATCTGCGAACAGGACCCGCGCCGGCCTGCCGGTGATCCGGGTCGGATACCAGATGCACCCGGGATCGAGCGGAAGGGAGGGGCGCAGCGCCCGCGCGGCCACATCGATGCCTCCGAGGACCGATTGGAAGACGAAGAAACCGATGTAACGCAGCGTTCCCCGGACACTGACGCGTGGCATGTCGCTGCGTATGAGCGCAGTGGAGAGCACTGCTGCGAGCACGGCGAACGGAACGCCCATGACGAGCGAGCCGAGATCGGCCTCGCTCACGATGATCCACGCCAGAACGAACCACGCCGTGCGGAGCAGTATCCGCCGTACGGTGGTCGCAGCGGTCATGGATGCGGTTCTCTGCTGCATCGTCCCTGTTCCACGTGGTCGCCCTGGCGATATTGCGCATCATGGTAACGCACCGACCGCCGTCATCATCAGACATGAAGCACGACGGGCCTACCCGGTTGTCCGGACAGGCCCGTTGTCAGGTCTGGAGGCGACGCCCGGATTCGAACCGGGGATAAGGGCTTTGCAGGCCCCTGCCTTGCCACTTGGCCACGTCGCCGTTCAAGAAGAGCAGTCGATCCGTTGTCAAAGAAGGTCGGCCACGTGGGCCATCATACCTGCCCTTCGGGCCGACCTCCGAGGTGTCGATGGAGCGGACGACGGGATTCGAACCCGCGACCCCAACCTTGGCAAGGTTGTGCTCTACCAACTGAGCCACGTCCGCGCGCAGGGGGTAGACTACCACGGACGAGAATCGGCGTGCAACAGCCTTCATAGAGGGGGCTAGCGCATCGCTCGCCGACTGCTACAATAGGCGTCGCTGTTCGCAGCTACCATGGGCGCTTAGCTCAGGGGGAGAGCACTTCCTTGACGCGGAAGGGGTCAGAGGTTCAAATCCTCTAGCGCCCACCATGGAACACGAGACCCGCTCCGGCGACGCTGCCGGGGCGGGTCTTTTCTGTCGTTCCTCCAGCAGACTGTGCGCGATGCCGATATGATGTCCCAAAGCAGGACTGATGAAAGCCTCCGTTCCGAGGGAGACTCGATGTTCCGGATCACACACATGAGACCCGCACTCTTCCTGATCACCGCGCTCCTGACGCTCGGCGTTGCTGCGTCCGCGAGTGCCGCAACATGGCCTGCAGGCACCCATCAGGTGTCGCTCGCAGTCGACAGGGTCGAGGGTGCCGACCGGTACGCCACGGCGGTCGCTGTGGCCAGGGCCGGATGGCCCGGCTGGGCGGGGATCGATCGCGTGATCATCGCCTCGGGAGAGCCCCGCTCGTACGCCGATCCTCTCGCGGCGGGTTCACTATGCTGGGCGTACGACGCGCCGCTGATGCTCGTGGAGAGCGATCGCGTGCCTTCATCGGTCAAGAGCGCTCTTGCCGCCATCCACTCGGCCAACGGTGGTGTGGATGTGACGATCGTGGGCGGCCCTGGGGCGGTAAGCGGCGCGGTGGTGAGTGAGCTGCGGTCGCTCATCACCTCGGGTACCGTCGAACAGCCGTGGACGGTGGGGGATCGGTACACCACCGCCGCCCGCGTGGCGGCACGCTCCGCACAGGTGGCCAGCGAGACGTCACGGACGGTCCCGGCGCGTGCGTTCATCGCGAACGGCACGGATCGCTTCGGCTTCGTGGACGCGCTCGCGCTGTCCGCGGTCTCTGCGCGCACAGGTGTACCCGTTCTGTTGGTGCAGCCGGGTGAGGTCCCCCTGTCAACGGCCTCTGCGTTGAGATCGCTTCCTGTCGGGGATGTCATTGTCGCCGGTGGCACGACAGCTGTCTCGAACACCGTGTACTCACGCGTGGGCGCCACGTCGCGCTGGGGAGGCTCCGACCGCTACGCCACAAGCGTCGCGATCGCCCGCGGAGCCCGCACCGAGGGGTGGCTGACCGGCGAGATGGTAGGTGTGGCCGCGGCGATCCCGGATGCGCTGACCGGGTCGACCTACGCGGCGAAGATGGGTGGGCCGCTGCTGTACTCGGAGAAGGCGGTCCTTGCCCCGGCCACGGCGTACTACCTCGCCGGGATGCAGGGCACGGTCTCCTCGGCAGTGATCTTCGGAGGCCCGAACGCGGTCTCCACGTCACAGGAGCGGGAGCTGGGTGGTGCGCCATCCGCACCCTTGCTCGTGGCCCCTTCAGACAGCTCGTATGTGGCCAAGAAGGCGAACGTGCGAGTCCGCACCGGCGTGAACACCAGCGAGGTGAAGCTGTACGTCGGCAGCACGTTGATCGCCACGAGGCCAGCGACTTCGTATACGGTGGTGGACTTCGGGCTCGTCGCGGTGCCTGCCGACGGTATCTCGCTGCGGGTCGTCGCCACCAACCCTGACGGCAAGGTGACCGAGACGAGCGGGAAGTACCGTCGACTCGCGTATCCGGCGGCGACGTCAATCGTGATCGACAAGTCGGACTTCCGGATCTACCTGGTACAGAACGATGTGCTCGTCGAGAGCTACCCGATTGCGATCGGCCGTCCGGGCATGGAGACTCCTACGCGGCTGTGGAAGATCAACTCCAAGTACTACACCGACCCGAACGGGATGTACGGGCCGCGGAAGATGCGCCTCTACGCTCAGGCAGGTTCCACCTGGGTGTACACGGCGTACGGGATACACGGCACGAACGAACCGTGGGTCATCGGCACGAAGGCTTCGCACGGCTGCATCCGGCTGTACAACGAAGACATACTCGACCTGTTCCCGCAGGTGCGGCTCGGCACGCTCGTGCTCACACGCGAGTGATCAGCCGTCCCGGCGCGCCGCTCCGAAGTCATCCGACGGAAGAGCGTCATCATCGGCAACGATGAAGGTGGCGGCCCGGCGCAGGACGCGAGCGGTCATCGGCGTCGCTGCCGGTGTGACCTCGCCGTCGTACTGCACGGGGAGCGGCGGATCGGCAAGCACTGTGACCTGCGAGGTAGTGTGTATCTCAAGCCCCGGCCGCTCGGGATGCGACTGGAGGCGGTCGAGGAGCGCAGCCCAGATCGCCGGGAGCAGTCCGGCGGGATGGGACGTCTTCACGACGACCACCTCGAAGAGGCCGTCTTGTGCGTCGCTGCCGTGAGTCACCTCGATGTCGAACTGTATCCGCGCAAGGTTCATGATCATCACGGCGATGCCCTCGGTGCGCACGGGGCCCTCATCGAGCTCGAGCGTGAATTGCGACACCTTCGGGTTGAGGTTCTGCAGCGCTCCGAGCACGTATGCGCCCTCACCCAGGGTGGGCTTGAGTCCTGCGGCGGCCTCCATGATGGCCGCGTCGAAGCCCACTCCCGCCGAGATGGCGAAACCGGCTGTCACCTCCTTGCGGGCGCCGGACCCGGGGAGGTGCAGCTCGCCGAGGTCGATCGTGATCGTGCGGCCCGCGATGAGGGCGACCGCCAGGTCAACGGGGTCAAGGGGGAGGCGGAGGTTGCGTGCGATCAGATTGGCGGTACCGGCGGGATATGCGAGAAGCGGGATGCCTGTGTCGCGGAGCGCGTATGCGATGGCCGAGACCGTGCCGTCGCCCCCGGCCGCCACCACGCGAGCGTAGTCCTTCACATCGCGCAGGAGGTGCGCGAGGTCCGCTTCCTCGTTCAGGAAGCGCAGCGTGACATCCACGTGATGGGACCCCAGCTCACGCACGAAATCATAAAGGCCGGGGTCTCCGAACCCCGAGCGCAGATTGGTGACCATGAGCACGTTCACCGGCTGACTCCTCGTCTGAGCTTCACCCTTGGGCTACACTCGAACGACACACCCGAGACCTGCTCGGAACGATACCCGAGACCTTCGGAGACTCATTGTACATCCGGGACACTGAATCACTTGTCGACACGATCGAGACCCTCATGGCGGCGCCTGTCGTGGCGGTTGACACGGAGTTCATGCGCGAGCGCACGTACTATGCCCGGTTGTGCCTGGTGCAGCTCGGTACGGCCGAGGAGAGCTTCGTGGTGGACGCCGTGGCGCTGGAGGGCAAGCTGGAACCCCTCGCGCGGCTGCTGACGGCTCCACGCGTCGTGAAGGTAGTGCATGCCGGCTCGCAGGACGTAGAGATACTGCTGCGGGCCACCGGCTCCACTGTCGCCCCGGTGTTCGACACGCAGATCGCGGCGACTCTGGCGGGCTTTTCAGTCCAGGTGGGGTACGCGCAGTTGGTCAAGGACCTCCTCGGCGTGCATGTGGACAAGTCGGATACGTTCACCGACTGGGCGGCGCGTCCGCTCACGCCGGAGCAGGTCGAGTATGCCGAGGCCGACGTGCGCTACCTGCCGCAAGTCTACGAGCGGCTGTACGAGCGACTCGAGCGCGAAGGCAGGCTCGCCTGGCTCGCCGAGGACTTCGAGCGCCTTGCGGACCCGCAGACCTATGAGGTCGACCCCCGCGAGCAGTATCACCGGGTGAAGCGCGCCTCATCGCTCGACCGCAGGAGCCTCGCGGTGTTGCGCGAACTCGCTGCTTGGCGAGAGGCGGAGGCGCAGCGCAGGAACACGCCCAAGCGGTGGCTGATCTCCGATGAGAGCCTCGTGGAGATCGCGAGGCGTACGCCGGGCTCCGTCGCGGAGCTCTCCGGGATCCGGGGTGTGAACGACAAGGTGGCGTCACGCAGCGGCGCTGCCGTCATCGCGGCCATCCGCGCGGGTCAGGCGGTCCCTGAGGACGAACTGCCCCAGCTGCCGCGCAAGGACCGTATCCCGTCGGGCGCCCAGGCGGTTGCGGACCTGCTGTCGGCGGTGTTGCGCATCAGGGCGCGGGAGCACAACGTGGCGACCACGCTGCTGGCATCGCGCGACGAACTCGAGCGGTTCGCGGCAGGAGACCGAGACGGCCACCCCCTCTCCACAGGTTGGCGTCGCACGCTTGTGGGAGCCGAACTGGCCGCGATAGCCGACGGCGCGACAGCAGTGCGCGTGAAGGACGGTCGCGTGGCCGTCATCCCGGTTGAACCGCCCTCCGAAGCCTCCGGGAGCGATGATGCCTGACCAGAAGGAGGCGCTTTCGGTATCCGACGCGATGGCGCTTGCCAAAGGCGCGCTCGAAGGCCTGCGGCTCAAGGTCGTGGGCGAGGTGTCCGAGGCCACGATCAAACCCGGCTACAAGGCCATCTACTTCTCACTGAAGGACGGGCAGGCCGTGATGCCCTGTCTGATGTGGCGCGACCAGTACGACGCGTCCGGGGTGACCCTCGAAGACGGCGCACTGGTGGAGGTCACCGGGAACTTCACCGCGTATGCCCCCAAGGGACGGATGCAGTTCCAGGTGCGTTCCGTTGAGGTGGCGGGCGAGGGGATGCTCCGGCTGCAGGTGGCGCGGCTGGCCAAGGCCCTCGAGGCCGAGGGGCTGATGTCGCCTGACCGGAAACGGCCGCTGCCACGGTACCCCGAGCGGATCGGCGTGGTCACATCGCCGCGAGGGAAGGCGGTGCACGATATCATCCGCACGCTGCGGCGACGGTACCCTGTCGCCGAGCTGGTGATCGCAGGCGTCCAGGTGGAAGGAGATGGCGCCGCTGCCGAGATCGTCCGCGCGCTGGAGGCGGTGGGGGCCGAGCCGGGTATCGATGTGGTCATCCTCGGGCGCGGCGGGGGCAGCTATGAGGACCTCATGCCGTTCAATACCGAGGAAGTAGCCCGCGCTGCGGCTGCGTGCCCGGTCCCGGTGGTGACGGGGATCGGTCATGAACCCGACACCAGCATCGCCGACATGGTGGCCGATGTCCGCGCATCCACTCCCACGGCCGCAGCCGAAGCCGTGGCTCCCGACGTTGCTGAAGTGGCCCGGACACTGGACGCAGGTGGGACGCGCCTCGGTCGTGCACTCACACACCTCGTGGCAGGTCTGTCGCATCGCCTCGGACTCCTGGCCGACCGGCCCGTGTTCTCCTCGGCGGACGCGCTGCTCGCAACACCCGGGCAGACGCTGGACATGCTTGCCGACGGGCTGGAGCGGGCGCTTCCGGGGTATCTCTCCCGCAGCGAAGAGGCCATCGTGCGTGCGCGGGAGGCTCTGGCGCGGGTCGGTCCGCGTCTCACGGAGCAGCACGCGTCCCGCCTGGAGCGTGAGCGAGATCGGGTGGTGTCGGTCGGCAGACTGCTCGTGGAGGCGGCCGACCGCGACGTCGGTCAGATGGCCGCCCGACTGGAGGACCTGTCGCCGCTTGCGATACTGGGCCGCGGATACGCGGTATGTTACGAAGAGGATGGTGCGGTGCTTCGCTCGGCTGCTGATGTCGCGCCGGGCGACCGCGTGGATGTGCGTCTCGCCGAGGGAACCCTCGGCTGCATCGTTGAGTCAGTTGGATCGGAGGGGTAGATGTCAGACGAGGTCGTTGCGCCGGCGGACATGACGTTCGGGGCCGCGTTGGCGGAACTCGAGCAGATCGTGCGCGCGCTCGAAACGGGACAGCTCGAGCTTGAGGACAGTCTCGCCCGCTACGAGCGGGGGGTCGCTCTGCTGACCGCCTGCCAGAAGAAGCTGAGCGAGGCCAGGCAGAAGGTCACCGCTCTGATCGGCGAACTCGAAGGAGCCGAGGCGGAGGAGGCTGACGGATCGTGACCGATGAGTGCGTTTTCTGCATGATCGCCAATGGGGAGATACCCGCCACAGCGGTGTACGAGGACGAGACGGTGTTCGCGTTCGACGACATCGCCCCGCAGGCCCCCGTGCACGTGCTCATCGTTCCCCGCGCGCACTACGCGGACATCTCTGACGAGGTGCCCGATGACGTGCTGGTGGCGCTGATGCGCGCCGTGCCCAAGGTGGCTGCCGCCAAGGGCGTCGCCGCGTCAGGATACCGGGTGATAGCGAACACGGGGGAGGACGCCGGGCAGACCGTGCACCACCTCCACGTCCATGTGATCGGCGGGCGACCGCTCGGCGAAGGCATGGTCCGTCCAATGGAAGGGGAATGACGCGATGGGATCTCCACAGGGCTTGTGCATCGTCACCGACTCGACGTCGGACATACCTCGCGAGGTGGCGGTCGAGCACGGCATCACGGTCGTTCCGCTGAGCGTTTCAATCGAGGGTGAGACGTTCCCGGACGGCACCATCTCCCTCGAGGAGTTCTTCCGAAGGATGGACGCCGCCAAGGAACTGCCGAAGACATCGCAGCCTCCGTTGGGCGCATTCGTGGAGACGTTCAGGGAGAAGCTGGAGACGTTCTCCGACGTGGTATGCATCACCATCTCGAACCGCCTGTCCGGCACCTACGAGTCGGCGATGGAGGCTGCCCGCTCAGTGGGGGATCGCGTGCACGTGCTCGACTCGCTGAACCTGTCGTGGGGCGAGGGTTATCAGGTGGTGGAGGCCGCCAAGGCGGCGGCGTCGGGCGACACCGTGGCGCAGATCAAGGACCGCTTCGAAGCGCTTCGCGGACGCGTGAACATGATCGTCGGCCTGGACAGCGTCGACAATCTCGCCAAGGGCGGCAGGATCGGCCGGGTCACCGCGTTGGTGGGAGGGCTCCTCAAGATGCGGGTCATGCTCACCGTGGCCGAGGATGGCGCGTTCGAGCCGGTGGGCCGTGCGCGGGGTGCGGTCGCCGCGCTCCAGGCCAGTGTGGACTGGGTCGCCACTCGCGTGGACGAGAAGCTGCCCGCCGACTTCGCGGTGCAACACGCGCTGTCGCCTGACAAAGCAGAGTGGCTGGAGAACGCGATACGCAGTCGTTTCAACGTGCGCGAGATGCGGGTCGTGGAGGCCGGCGCCGTCATCTCCACGCACACGGGCACGGGCTGGGGTATCACCGCCGTGCAGGTGTGACACGAGGCCCGGCATCACTGACGAGAATGGGAACGGCCCCGACCTTCGGGTCGGGGCCGCCCTTATTCCTTCCCTGTTACCCCTGAGTCCTCAGGCGGCTATACACGGCGTGACCGCCGAGCATCGGGATGCCGGTCACCGATGAGCCGCAACCGCGGTGGGGCGGATTCCCCGCGACACCGCATGTTAGGGAAGGGAAACTGTCAACACGGTTACGCTACCCGCTCGGCTGCGAGAATGCAACTTCTCCGGCTGCGAGGAGCGCGTAAGAATTCGGGGGGTCTGCTCTCAGTTCATGGGATTGAACATCCCTCGGAACGGCTGACGCGTCGAGAACGGCATCAGGTGCCCCGCTGGCGGTTCGTATCCCTCGCCCTCGGAGCGTACCATCTGGTAGCTGGATCCGTAGCGC